>Ga0308417_1000096_pt1 | contig 69526 bp, 60 predicted proteins | sample HotsprSampleOS65_FD_203528 | JGI IMG/M metagenome (GOLD analysis project Ga0308417, IMG submission 203528) | Hot spring phototrophic mat microbial communities from Octopus Spring, Yellowstone National Park, Wyoming, United States - 20090730_OS65 ... | reverse complement strand
GGTCGCCCCGGCCGACCCGCCCGCCGATCGTCCGGCCCAGAAGTTCTGCCCCGTGATGACCACCGACGAGATCGACCCGAAGACTTCCCGGTCCGTGGCCTACAAAGGCGTGACGATCTACCTGTGCTGCGACCAGTGCGTGGCGAAGTTCACGCGCGACCCCGCCGCCTACCTGGACCCGAAGCTGATCCCCGGCCTGGCCGGGCTCGAATTGCCCAAGCGGGACATCGAACAGGTCTATTGCCCCGTGCTGCGGGACCGCAAGGTTTCGTCCCGAGACCCCTCGACCACCTACCGGGGCGTGACGGTCTACTTCTATAACGAGCTGGCCAAGGCCCGCTTCGAGAAGAACCCCGGGCGGTACGCCGACCCCGAGGTCCTGCCGCAGCTCAAGAAGAAGTGACTGCCGGAGCGGGGGCGAGTGTCAACTCAAGAGGAAGTGACCCCCGGAAGAAGTGACCGCCGGGACGGGGGCGGATGTCGCCCCCACGTTCGCCGCCGGCCGGAGCCGGCACGCCCGCGCGTCGTCATCGGTGGTTCACCCTCGTCGGTTCACCCTCGCCGCCGATCGGCTTCGGCACGTCGTCGCGGCGGGGGAACTTCCCGACTGCCGGATCGATTAATGCGGGTGGGAATGCGGGTGCGGGTGTGAGTGGGGGTGTGAGTGCGGGCGTCCCGTCGGGTTCTCGGCGGTTTCGGCCAGCGTGAGTTGTCCGGAGTGGACCCCCTTCAGGCCGCGCAGGGCCGCCGCCAATTCCCGCAGGTCCTTGCCCCGGCCCTTCAAGACGATCGCTTCCAGGCAGCGGTCGTGGTCGAGGTGGACGTGCATCGAGGCGACCACCTGCCCGGCGTACTGGTGCTGCAGGTCCAGGAGCTTATCGACCAGGCCGGGGCGGTGGTGATCGTAGACGAGCGTGAGCGTGGCGGTGACGTCCCGGTCGTCGCTCTCGAAGGCGTCGCGGGTCAGGCTCTGCCGCAAGAGCTGGCGGATGGCCTCGCTGCGGGTGGCGAACGAACCCTCGCGGACGTAGCGGTCGAACGCCTCGAGCAGGTCGGCTTCCAGCGACACCGAGAAGCGGCTGATCTCAGACACGGCGGGGCACTCGTGGGTATACGCGGGTATACGCGGATTCTACACCCATTTTTGGTCGGGAGCGGGCGGGCGCGGTAATACTATTTCGTCCGAATTCACACCGCGAGGCCTGCCATGCCTTCCCTGCCGTCTCTCGTTCCCACCGGCTCACCGTTGGCGTCTCTCGTTCCCACCGGCTCACCGTTGGCGTCTCTCGTTCCCACCGGCTTACCGTTGGCGTTCCGTGTGTCGGCCCGCCCGACCCGCTCGGCCCGTCCGGATCGCGGCCGGGCCTTCACGCTCATCGAGCTGTTGGTGGTGATCGCCATCATCGCCATCCTGATCGGCCTGTTGCTGCCGGCGGTGCAGAAGGTCCGTGAGGCGGCGGCCCGCACCAAGTGCCAGAACAACCTGAAGCAACTCGGCCTGGCCGCCCACAACTACCACGACGCCAACAACCAGTTCCCGGCCTCGTACCAGAACCGGCCGGACTTACCGAGCGGCAATTTCTACCGTTGGTCGGCGTTCGCCCTGCTCTCGCCGTATCTCGAGCAGACGGCGTTGTACCGGAACCTCGACCTGAACAGCAGCCTGTTCGACGCGACGGCGGGGGTGACGGTGCGACCGCAGCACGTCCCGTGGGTGCAGTTGGTGATCCCGATCTTCTTGTGCCCGAGCGATCGGGGGCAGGTCGTACTGCCGGGCTGGGGGCCGATTAATTACGTAGTCAATAACGGGACCGGGGCCAACGCCGGGGCGTATACGGCGACCGACGGGGTGTTCTTCATCGACTCGCGGACCCGGATGACCGACATCACGGACGGGACGAGTAACACGGCCCTGTTCGCAGAACAGATCCTTGGGACGGGGAACCCGGCTCCGACAGCCACCATACCACGGCCGTTCGACGTCCGCTTCTTCTACGCCTGGAACCCGGTCGCCCCGCTGTCGGACGCGGCCTGTGCCAGCTTCCCCGGCTATAGCGACCGCGGCGCGCGCTGGGCCGACGGGGCCGGACCGTCCACGCAATACAACCATTACCTGACACCGAACGCGGCCGTCTCGGACTGCATGTCTCGGTTCGGGGGCTGGAAGGCGGCCCGCAGCCTGCATGCGGGCGGGGTCAACGTCTGCCTGGCCGACGGCAGCGTGCGGTTCGTCCGCGACGCGGTCAGCCTGCCGACCTGGCGCGCCGTCGGCACCCGCGCCGGCGGCGAGGTCGTCAACGACTGGTGATCCCGTCGGCTCCTGGTCCTTCGCTCGTCCTCACCCCTCCCGTCCGCGGGTGTGTCGAGGCGCCGGCGGCGGGAAGCTCGGCCCCGTGACGGGTCGTTACCGATGCCGTCGGCGTTGTCGTGGCGGGTCGTCGCCGTTGTCGTGACGGCCCGGCCCCGTGACGGGTCGTTGTCGTGGTGGGTCGTTGTCGTTGTCGTGGCGGGTCGTCGTCGTGGCTGGCCGTTCCGCTCGCGGTTCCGCACCATGACTCACGGACCCGAGTGCCGTCCCCACGAACCCACGGGCGAGAACCGACCATGTCCCAACAGACCCTGATCCTTTTGAAGCCCGACGCCGTGCAGCGCCGCCTCGTCGGGGAGATCATTTCCCGGTTCGAGCGGAAGGGCTTGCGGCTGGTCGGCCTGAAGCTGGTCAGGCCGGGCCGCGAGTTGGCCGAACAGCACTACGCCGTCCACAAAGGCAAGCCGTTCTACGAGAGCCTGCTGGCGTTCTTGACCAGCGGGCCGAGCGTGGCGATGGTCTGGGAGGGGCGTGAGGCCGTCGCCGTCTGCCGTTCGCTCATGGGGCTGACCGACGGGGCCAAGTCGCCACCGGGTACGATCCGCGGCGACCTGGGCCTGAGCGTTCAGAACAACCTCGTCCACGGCAGCGACAGCCCGGAGAACGCCGCCGCCGAGATCGCCTTGTGGTTCAAGCCGGAGGAACTCGTCTCCTATACCCCGAGCGACGCGAACTGGGTCGGCTGAGCCGCTGCCGATACGACCAGGACGACCGTGACGACCGTGACGATCAAAAAGGACCGCAGTGACCGTAGTGACCGTTGTGACCGCTGTGACCGTGACGACCCGGGCATCCGGAAGCCTTTCCACCCCTCGTCTGACCTTTCCCTTGTCCCCTGGTGCCGCCTGTCGCCGATGCTGAGTAGCGGTTGACCGTGAACCGAGACCGGAGAAGAACGGAGACCGGAGGAAGGGATGCGTCGCTTCGCTGGTGTCGTTGCCGTCGTCGGGCTGTTCGGGATCGCCGGGACGGGGATGGCCGCCGGGCCACGGCAGGTTTTGCTGACCCCGATGACGATGCCCGGCACCGAGGGCCGGGGGTCGTTCGCGGGGATTCCGGGGCTGGGCGGGCCGCTACCCCCGAGCTACACCCGGCCGGGCACCCACCCGGTGATCGGCAGCGTGAGGCGGACGGGCCTGTTCGCGCACCCGGTCACGGGGCGTGCCCGTTACAGCGGCACGGCGTATGACCCGATCCTGGGCCGCTTCGAGACGTACCGCTTCCGGCAGTGAGCGAGTGTGTCGGGAACACGGCGGGAACACGGCGGGAACACGGTGGGAACACGGTGGGAACACGGCGGCCTGACGGCCGCCGCTCGCCGGGCGGCCGCCGCTCGCCGGGCGGCCGCCGCTCGCCGCGGCGTCGGTGTGGGCGAGCGGCGGGGCGTCGGTGTGGGCGAGCGGCGCGGCGTCGGTGTGGGCGAGCGGCGCGGCGTCGGTGTGGGCGAGCGGCGCGGCGTTAGCCCGCCGTGAAGCCCGCGTCACGAACCGGGCGTCCACGTCACCAACGGGTTCGGCTGTTCGGCGAGTACATACCGCGCGACACGAGCTACCGCCCGCGCGTCCGGCAATTTCCGCTTCGAGCCGCCCGCCGTCCACCAGGTCTTCGACGGCGGCTCCCCGAACCGGGCGTTCAGAGCACGCGAACCCCAACTTTTGAAGTCGCCCAATATCTTCCCGGGCGGCGGGTCGTCTGATACCGCCACGACGAGATGGAAGTGGTTGACCATGATCGATACTGCGAGGAGCGTCCAGTTCCGGTGCGCGGCCGTCGCCAGGAACTGGTCGAGGAGGACACGGGCGTGTTCGACGTCCAGACGGATCGGCGGGCACTTCAGGAGCCGTGCCGACGAGGCTTGCAGACCGGGTAACTCACGGTCGTAGGGTGTGCCGGGTGTTCTGTGTTCCACACGGCGGGCGTCAGGTTCGTCACCATCTCGGTGTTCCCGGACGCGGCCGACGAAGCCTCGGGGGTCTCCAGGCAGCCAGTTGCCGTAGCACGTGTTGGTCAGGAACCAGTGGCGCATCATCGGTGCGATCTCCGGACGGGGTTGCCGCGAGCACGGCGGGCTTCACGGCGGGAACACGGCGGGCTTCACGGCGGCCTGACGGCCGCCGCTCGCCGGGGCGTTCGTGTGGGCGAGCGGCGCGGCGTTCGCGTGGGCGAGCGGCGGGGCGTTAGCCCGCCGTGAGCGCGGGGAACACGGCGGCCTGACGGCCGCCGCTCGCCGGGCGGCCGCCGCTTGCCTGACGGCCGCCGCTCGCCGGGCGGCTGCCGCTCGCCGGGGCGCTACGGTCTGTTCTGCGCGGGGCCGCTCGGTTTTTCGGTAGCAGGAGCGGGTGCCGGCAGGGCCGCTTCGGCCGGGGGCACGGGCCGGTGCCGGTGGACCATGGCGCGGAAATCGCCCAGGTTGTAGGGGCCGATGCGCCGGGCATTCAGGTCAACTTCGGCCATGACGAAGGTGCCCCACGTGTCGGCCGCGGCCAGCACGGTGCCGTCACGGTCATAGATGGCGGACAACATCCACTTGGCCTTAACGTCCATGTAGGTGCTGCTGACGATGACCACGCGGTTCTCGTTGGCGCGGGCCGGGGCCAGGAGCGGATCGCACCCCCAGACCGGCCAGGCGATGATCTCGGCGCCTCGCCTGCTCAACTCGCGGGCGACTTCCGGGAAGAAGCCGTCGTAGCACACCATCATGCCGACCTTGCCGAACTTGGTGTCGAAGACCGGGTAATCATTTCCGGGCATGACGCCGGCTTCGATCTCGGAATGGGGCAGGCAGACTTTGCGATATTTACCGATGATTCGCCCGTCAGGTCCGATCAACAGTGCCACGTTGTAGACCAGGCGGCCGTCGCGCTCATACAGCGAGACCACGATGTGGGTGCCGTGTTTCTTCGCCAGGCCAGAAAAATACTCCGTACTCGGCCCGGGGATCGGCTCGGCCACCTCATGCGGCTTCTTACCCAGGCCGACGTAATGGACGGTCTCGCCCAGGACGACCAGGTCGGCCCCGTTGCGAGCCGCCTCGGCGATCAGGGGGGCGAATTCCTCGCAGTTGGCCCGTGGGCCCTTTCCGGTGGGCCGGTGGTGTATTGCCGCCAGGCGGACCGTGCGGGGCGGTACGGGTTCGCACTCCTCGAAGCGGGCCAAGCCCCAGTAGGCCTGCGCCTTGGGTGCCCATTGCAGATGCAACTCGACGACGGCCTGGGTCGCCCGGGACGGGGCGCGGTAACGACCCGTGAGGGTCGTCCAGCCGTGCGCGTCGGTGGCGGCCTCCGGCGGGTGCTCCGGCTCGGCGGTGGGAACGGGCCGACCGGCCTGCTCGCTCTCCGCCGGCACGTCCGCGGGCACGAGCTTGCCACGCTCGTCCCGCCAGACGATGCGGGCCGGCGCGCTGCGTCGCGGCGACTCGACGTTCACCGTCTTCCGCTGGGCCAAGAAGCGGTACGTCTTGCCGCCGGTGACCGGGAAAGTCTTTTGCACCCAGCCGTGCTGTCCGATGCCGTCGTCCGTGGCGATCAAGAAGGCCCCCGCGCCGTCCGGTCCGCCTGTGGCCAGGAAGGTAATCGTCGGCCGGATCTCCTCGCGCGGCGCGGCCGGCTGCCAGCCCTCGGGAAGGTCCGACCTCGCCTGGGTCTGCGCCCCGGCCGACGCGGGCCATGCGGCAACCAGGATCAGTGCCCAGGCCGGAGGAGCAAGCAGAAGACGGCTTCGTTTCATGGCAGGTCTCCTTAAAGGAGGACAGGGGCCGGAAGTAAAAGACAGGGGCCGGAAGTCGACCGGGGCTTGGCTCCGGCATCTCTTGCCGAACCGACGCCGCCGTGCGTGGCGGCCGTCGCCCGGACACTCATCGGGCGTTGCCGGGCATCGGTTGCCTCGTCCGCTGTTACAAGTACAAAAACTTCGTCGGCCGCTCATAGTGTGAGCGGTCCTTGCCACACGCCGGTTAGTACCCACCCGTCGGAACGCCGACCGATTGCCAACGCGGGGTCGCGACAGCCGGCGGAATGCCCCCCGGCGGTTCGGTCGGGTCTCGGAGAAATGGCCGGGCCGGCGGGAACGAAGCCGGGGCCGGCCCCGTCGAAAGAGAGGGGCCCGGACCTCCGGCCCTGACAGCCCGCGGGAACTGCCCATGCCCTCACCTCTTGACCGCCGTAAGTTCTTCGGGTCGGCGGCGGCCCTGTCCCTGTCGGCGGCCAGCTACGCCCGGATCGTCGGCAGCCTGGACCGTCTGGGGGTCGGCTTCCTCGGTTGCGGCGGGCGGGCTCAGGCCCACATCGACCTGGTGAAGCGCTTCGCCGCGGCCGGCAGGGGGGTCGTCCCGGTCGCGGTGTGCGACGTCTGGGACGGCCTGGAGGACGAGTACGAGGTGGAGTTCGGCGGGCGGCTGACGCGGCGGCGCTACGCCCAGGGGCTGTACCCCACGGCCGGCAAGTGCGGACTCGACCCGGCCGACCGGTCCCGCGTCACCAAGGACTACCGCCGCATCCTCGACCGGGCCGACGTGGACGTGGTCTGCATTGCCACCCCCGACCACTGGCACGGCCGCATGACCGTCGACGCTCTGAACGCCGGTAAGGATGTGTACGTCGAGAAGCCGATGACCCGCACCCCCGAGGAGGCGGTGGCCGTACTCGACGCCTGGCAGCGGACCGGCCGGGTCGTCACCGTCGGGGTGCAGGCCCTGGCCGACCCGGTGTGGTTCCGGGCCTTCGAAGTGATCCGCGGCGGCGGGATCGGCCACGTGGCTCAGGTCCAGACCGGCGTCTTCCGCAACGACATCCGCGGCCAGTGGCGGTACTACCGGCTGGTGCCGGAGATGACGCCGCGGAGTGTGGACTGGGACCTGTTCCTGGGCCACCGCTTCGAGTTGGCCGGCCGCCGCCTCGGCCCCACCCCCGCCGAACAGCCGTTCGACCGGGCCGCCTTCGCCCAGTGGCGCTGCCTGTGGGCCTTCTCGGCCGGTCCGTTCTCCGACCTGCTGACGTCGCCGGCGGCGCGGCTGTCGGCCGCGGTCGGACTCAGGTTCCCCGCCCGCGTCACCGCCGGCGGCGGGCTGTACCTGGAGTACGACGGCCGGGACGTGCCCGACGTCGTCACCGTCGTCGCCGATTACGAAGAAGGCTGCCAGTTCACCCTGACGGCGGCGACCGTGACCGGTTACCCGACGGAGGAAGTGGTCCGTGGCCGCCTCGGTACCCTGAAGTTCGTCAAGGGGGGCTTCGAGGTCCATCGGGACGACCCGTGCCGCGGCTCGTCCTTCCCGCCCCGCCTGGAGCGGCACCCGCCGGCCGCCGAGTTCGTTCCCGTCGAGCCGCCCCGCCACGAAACCGAAACGCTCTGGGAGAACTTCCTGGACTGCGTGCGGGCCCGGCGGCAATCGACGCTCTGTCCCCCGGACCTCGGGGCCGCGGCCGTCGTCCTCACCGCCCTGGCGGCCCAGAGCTACCGCACCGGCCAGGCCCTCTTCTGGGACCGCGAGCGGCGCGCCGTCGTACCCGCCGACGGCAGCTGGGCAGCACGCTGGGAACAGCGCAGCCACGCCCGCGGCAAGCCCAACCAGGTGTTCGCCTGGAGCGGGGGCGAGGCCGGTAGCACGATCAGTCCCCCCGACTACCAGAAGTGGGCCGGGCCGTGGGTGAACGGCAAAGACCCCGGCCCCTCGGCGGGCTAACGGCTCGCCGGGTGGAATGGCCCGGACGAGCAGGGGACGGAAGTCCCCCGTGCCAGCGGGCAAACCACGGGGGACTCCCACGGGGAGCTGCCACGGAAGACTTCCGCGCTGGGCTCCCGCGGTGGACTCCCACCCCCCGCCCGGATGATCACGATCAGTTCCGCAGGGCCGACGACGCGGCCGGCTCGGTCACGGTCCCGGTGGCCAGGGCCGGCGGCCGCGGGGCTGCCAGGGCACTCTCGGCCTGTCCGAGCAGGTCACGCAGGCTCTTGCGGAACGACTCGTACTGAGCCGACAGGTTGTCCCGCTCGGTGGTGCGCGTCTGCAAGTCGGTCCTCAGTGTGTCACGTTCCCGGCTGACCTGGGCGAGTGCCGAACGGGACTCCTCGAACTGCTTCTGGAGCTGCGCGAGGCGGGACTCGGCGGAGGCGATCTTCTCCTCGGCGGCGAGCAGCTTCTGCCGGAATTGGTCGCGGGCGGTGGCCGCCGCCCGGAAGTCCTCCTCGAGCCGCTGCGCCTTGGCCTCCAGCGTGGCGTTCCGTTCCGCCCCGGCGTTGTTCCCGGTCGGCACCTTGGCACAGCCCCAGACCCCGGCCAGGGTCACGACAAGAAACCCCACGATCTTCGGTGTGCGGGTCATGATGCTGCTTCTCCCCTGTGAGCCGGGCGACCGGCCGTCGCTTGGCGGCCGATGGCCCGGAAGATTCAGGACGTTCAGAATGTTGGGAACCAGAATGTTGGGAACGTTCGGAACAGTCCGACCGAACCCCGTTAGTTGCCGCCGACCGCGTTAGTTGCCGCCGACCGCCGCAGTTTTCTCGTCGTCGTCAGGTGATTTACTTGATCGGAATTCCCCATTTTTCGCCACCAGAACAAATTGCCGGGTCGTTTATGGGGCGTGGTCGGACCTCAGTGATCGGAAGGCATAACCGGAAGGCGGGTTCGGAAGGCGGGTTCGGAATTCGGTCGGGGGTCGGGCGGCCCGGCGGGAAATTCGTTCGGGTGGCGGGGGCGGGGCATGGCACGAGGGTCGGCGGCCGGGTAGCATTTCGGACTGGTTTCCTGAGCGAAGGTCTCTCCCATGCCGTCCGCCGTTTACGTCCAGGACCTGAACCCGCTGGGGGTTCGGCTCCTCTCCACGTTCGTGGCCGGGTTGCCGGTCTTGGTCCTCTTCTACCTGCTGGTGGGTCGGCGGTGGCTGGCGAGTTGGGCCGGGGCCGCCGGGGCGATCACCGCCATCCTGCTGGCCTGGCTCGCCTACGGCATGCCCCTGGAGATGGCCGGTTGGTCGTTCGTGCATGGCATGGTGTTCGGCCTGCTACCGATCGGCTGGACGGTGCTGGCGGCGATGCTGCTGTACAACGTAACGGTCGAAACCGGCCAGTTCGCCATCATCCGCCGGTCGATCGGTGCCCTGAGCGGCGACGCCCGAATCCAGGCGGTGTTGATCGGCTTCTGCTTCGGGGCGTTCATGGAAGGTGCGGCCGGGGCCGGTTCGCCCGTCGCCATCTGCGGGGCGATGCTGGTCGGCCTCGGGGTGCCGCCGTTCCGGGCCGCCGTCCTGTGCCTGATCGCCAACACCTCGCCGGTCGCCTACGGCGGCATCGGCGTGCCGATCCTGACGCTGGCGAGTACGTCCGGCCTCTCGGGGGACACGCTGAGCATCATGGCCGGGCGGCAACTGCCGATCATGTCGTGCGTCATCCCGCTGTACATGGTGAAGTGCATGTGCAGTTGGCGGGACACGCTGGCGGTCTGGCCGGCCCTGCTGGTCGGGGGCGGGTCGTTCGCCCTCTTCCAGTTCGTGTTCGCCACCGGGCACGCCTACGGCCTGCCGCCGTTCTGGCCGCTCACTGACATCGGGGCCGCCATCCTGTCGATGCTCTGCCTGGCCGGGTTCCTGCGGTTCGTCTGGAGGCCGCGCGACGAGTGGCGCTTCCCGGCCTCGGAAGTCGGCGCGGGCCAGACGGCCGAGCCGGTCGTTCCCGCCGACCCGCACGCCGCCGAGGCCCGCGAGCAAGTCAGCGAACTGCTGCCGACCGGTCGGGGCATGGCCGAGCGCGACACGCCCCTGACCACCGGTCGCGTCCTGCTGGCCTGGTCGCCGTGGGTGATCATGGCCGGGTTTCTGATCGTCTCGGGAGTGATCCGCCAGCGGGAGAAGAACGGGCCGGTCGACCTGGGCCTAGCCGGGTCGTACTACGTCGTCGCCGTGCCGACCCTGCATAACGCCGTCGAACGGGCTTACGAGGTCCAGAGGGTCGCCCCCGGCGCGGGGCTGGGGGCGGTCGCCGGGGCGGCGGTGGTGGAAGCTTCCGCCCTGGAGGGCACGGCGATCCGACTCGGGGAACGGGGCCCGCGGCTGCGGGAGCGGGAGGCGGCCGAGTTCAAGTTCACCTGGCTGACGGCCCCCGGTACGCCGGTCTTCTTGGCCGCCCTGGTGTCGATGGTCCTGCTGCGGATGTCGCCCGCCCAGGTCGGTCAGGTGGTCCGCAAGACCCTGCACCAGATGAAGGTGCCGATCCCCACCATCGCCTGCATGCTCGGCCTCAGTTACGTCACCAAGTACGCCGGCATGGACGCCACCCTCGGCGTCGCCTTCGCCGAGACCGGCGTGCTGTACCCGTTCTTCGCCGCCCTGCTCGGCTGGCTCGGGGTGTTCCTGACCGGGACCGACGCCGGCAGCAACGCGCTCTTCGGCAGCCTGCAGAAGATCACGGCCACCGAGGTGTGGAACGTCCACGGGACCGGCCCCGGTGGGACCGGCCGCGTCAACCTGTCCCTGGAGCAGACGCAGGTGCTGATCTGCACGGCTAACAGTACCGGCGGCGTGATGGGTAAGATGATCGACGCCCAGAGCATCTGCGTGGCCACGGCCGGCACCAACCAGATCGGCCGCGAGGCTGACATCTTCAAGGCGGTGATCGGCCACAGCGTCTTCCTGGCATGCCTGATGGGACTGATGACCGCCGCCCAGGCCTTCCTCTGGCCCTTCACGGGCATGGTGCCGCACCCGTAAGATGAACGCTTATCCGGTCCGGGCTGACCCGTGTCCGTCGTCGGCCCGGTCCGACCCGTATCCGCCTCGGTATCGGTCGCCGTACCCGCTGCCGCCCTCGGAGCCATCCCCCATGACCCGCGTCCTTCCGCTGCTCGGCCTGTTCTTGCTCGCCCCGGCCACGACCGCCGGACCGGGGAAGTTCAACAAGGTGTTGGCCCCCGGCGATGTCGCCCCCGCCTGGCAGGACCTGGAGGGCACCGACGGCAAGAAGCACTCCTGGGCCGACCTGAAGGGCAAGGACGTGGTCGTGGTCGCGTTCACCTGCAACAGTTGCCCGGTGGCCCGCGACTACGAGGACCGCCTCATAGCGTTCACGGCGAAGTACGCCGGCGGCCCGGACTCCCGGGTGGCGGTGGTGGCGATCAACGTGAACACCGGCCGGGACGACGCCCTGGCGGCGATGAAGGTGCGGGCCGAGAAGAAGAAGTTCAACTTCCCGTACCTGTTCGACCCGACGCAGGAGATCGCCCGCAAGTTCGGGGCGGCCTTCACGCCCGAGTTCTTCGTGCTGGACCGGGAGCGGAGGGTGATCTACACGGGTGCGATGGACGACGCGGTGCCGCCGGCCGAGCCGAAGGCGACGTATCTGGAGGCGGCGGTGACCGCGGCCCTGGCCGGCAAGAAGCCGGAGGTCGCCGAGACGGCCGCCGCCGCCGGCTGCCGGATCAAGTTCAACCCGAAGCGGGATGAGTGAAACGTTCGGTGCTATGCGTCGGCGAGCGGCGGCCGCTCGTTGGGGTGTACGGTGGGGAGCGTGGCGGGCCGACGACCGCGCCGCTCGTCTGCACGCGGCGGGCTGACGCCGCGCCGCTCGTTGGAGAGTTGGTTGGGGAGCGTGGCGGGCCGACGACCGCGCCGCTCGTTGGAGAGTTGGTTGGGGAGCGTGGCGGGCCGACGACCGCGCCGCTCGTTGGAGAGTTGGTTGGGGAGCGTGGCGGGCCGACGACCGCGCCGCTCGCCTGACGAGCGGCGGCCGTCAGGCCGCCGGTTGGGTTTTGGGTCCTCATGGCATCTCGACGTTCTCCTTGGCGGCCCACTCGCGGAGCTGCTTCATGCCGCGGACGTTGATCTGGCGGACCCGTTCCTTGGTGATGCCGAAGTGCTGGCCGATCTGCTCGAGGGTCATCTCCTCGGAGCCGTCCAGGCCGGTCCGCATGCGGATCACTTCGCGGGTCCGGGCGTCGAGGTGTTCCAGGAGCCGGGCGACCCGGGCCTTGGCGGCGTCGGCCGTGGCCAGGGCCTCCTGCTCGTCGGTGCGGACGTCGGCCTTGGCCTCGAACAACTCGTCGTGGCCGGTCATGTAGCGCTGCTTGTGGTTCTTGGCGTCCGGGATGCTGCGGGCGAAGTTCTTGATGATCGCCCAGGTGGCGTAGGTGCTGAACTTGTTGCCGCGGCCGTAGTCGAACTTCTCGACGGCCCGCATCAGGGACAGGTTGCCGTCGCTGACCAGGTCGTCGATGCTCTCGCCCGGGGCGAGGTGCTTCTTGGCGTTGTTGTAGACCAGCCGCTGGTTGCAGTTGATCAACAGGTCGCGGCAGGCCTTGATGCCCTCCTTCAGTTCCTCGATGTAGAGTAGGTCCTGCGCGCGGGCCCGGGCCGGGTCGAGCGACTGCCGGAACTTGTGCAGCTTGTGCTTGAGGAAGTTCATCTTGCGGAAGACGTGCTGTTCCTGTTCCTTGGTCAGCAGGGGCCACTCGTACAGGTGGGCCATCTGCGGCGGCACGTCCTTGGGCGGGGTCTTGCCGGCCCGCTTGGCGTTGAACTCCTCCAGGCCGGGCATGTCGGCCATGATCTCGGCTTCCTTGCTGGGGTCGTCGAACTCCGGGTTGTAGATGTAGTCGACCGGGGTCTGCAGGAGTTCCCGGGCCCGCACCTCGTTGACGACGCGGTACAGGCTCGACCGGGAGCGACCGAACCGCTTGGCGATGCTGTTCACGGTATCTTCCACGGCATCCCCCGTGTGTTTGGCGGCCTGTTTGGCGTTCATGGCGCGGACGATCTGTTCCTTGGCCTGCGGCGAGAGCGGGCCGGTGGCGGTGGGGAACAGGGCCTCGGCCGGGTGCTGGCGGTCGAAGTTCTTGATGGTGTACCGCACCGTCTCCGGGCTGCGTCCCAGCCGTCCGGCGATCCGCTTGCTCGCCTCGGTCAGGCTCAGGCCGCAGCCCTGCAACTCGCGGGCCTGCCGCAGGATGTCGTCCTTCTCGGCGTCGCTCAGGTGACTGAACCTCGCCCCCTTGGCGACCAGGTCCGGGTGCTCGGCCAGGAACCGCTCGACCGTCGCCCGCGGGAAGCCGAGTTGCGACCGGCCGTTCACCTTCACCCGCCGCGGCACCAGGCCCTTCATCCGCCACCGCGAGATCGTCTTGGTCGAGACGTTCAACAGCTTGCTCACCTCGTCCAGGCTGAGGAGCGGTTCGACGCTCTGCTCGACCGGCACGGCCGGCAGCGACCTCTCGACCCGGCGGGCGAACAACTCCAGGTCGTGCCGTAGGTCCTCCCCGGGGATCAGCAGGTCCGGGTAGGCGTCCGATCGGTAGTCGGTCAGCCGATAGCACACGTACTGGTACGGGTACGACTTCTCGGCCTCGACCTCGCCCAACAACTTCAGGGCCGCCGCCACCTGGGCCTGCCGGCGGGCCGGCGGCGCATACCGCATCTGCTGTTCGGCTAACTCTCTCAGGGCTTGTGTCTTATATTCGCTCACCGGTTTCCTCCCGGCTCCGGGTGCTCGTCTTTCGTCTGAACCACCGACGGGGCGGAACCCGTCTCGATCGGCTCTTCCCACCGGTGTTATTCGCACCGATGCAGTGCGGATTTGCCGGTCCTACCGGATCGCGGCCGCTCTCCCGGCCGAAGGGTCGGTCTTCGCGGGTCGATCTTCCCCTGACGCTCCTCAGCCGGGGATACTCCCTTGATCCGGTTCTCCTTACTCAACCGGCCGAATTCTCCGCGACCGGCCAGAAATCCGTCTTGCTTCCGTCATCGGTTTGGATATAGCGGTTCTCGCTAAAGGTTCGGGGTTCCGGGCCGTATCGACTCATTCAGGCAACCGGACACTCTCCGGCGGCGATCTCGGCGGGAGCCGGACCGGCGGCGGTCTCGGCGGGAGCCGGCGGGCACCGCGACGGAACCAAGGCGTGTGCTGGCGGGGTCGGTCGGGGAAGGTCGCCTCGTCGGCACCGGAACTCTCTGCAAGTGGCTTGCCAATCTCCTGACCGGGCCAGGGATTTCCCCCGGAATTCTCCCTATCACCTGAAGATTCAAGAAGATCGGTTCGGCGATTTTTCACCGCGGGCCGCCCCCGACCCGCCCGAACGGTCCGCAGCCCCGTGTCACCTGGTCGTTTTTACACCCCCTCGTGTTCGGTGTTGCGAAAAATCCGGTTCGCTGCTCATCGCGGTGTTGGGCGGTGTTGGCTGTTCATCGCGGCGTTCGTCCGGTCGTTCGTGACCGGACCGAGCTTACCCGTGACCCGTCCGGCCACACCCGGTGCCGACGGCGTCGCCTTCCCGATCCCGACAAGTTCACTCTTCCTCACGACTTGCGATCGGTCCACGGGAAAGATCGGTTCCGGCCTCAGGTCGCCCCGGACTGACACAGCCGAGACGGTACAATGGGCAGCAGTTTTCGGCCCCGGTACGGAGGAGGGGCTGGCCCCCGGGCTTGGCGGGCTGGGGGTTTGGGCCGTTCTTCCCACCTTCGCTCCGTGATTGGTTCCGTGCCGGTTCCGTGCCGGTTCGGGGCCGCTGACACCCGGCCGCTCGGACTGTGACCATGAAGACGTATCCCGTTTCCCGGCGTGTCGTCGTTGTAGCCATCGTGTTGTGCGGGTGTGACGCCCCGCTCGCGGGCCAGGAGGCGCTGACGTTGGCGGAGCGGTTCGAGCCGGGGCACCTCTCCCGGGTCGAGGTCGTGGTGCGGGTCAGCGGCAGGCTGTCCCTGCCCGACGCGAAGAAGGCCGCAACCCCAAAGCTGATAGCACTTTCGGGGGAGAGCCGTTTGACCTATGACGAACGCCTGCTGCCGCCGGACGAACCGGGAACGCTGAAGGCGATCCGGGCCTACCGCGAGGTCGAATTCGTCCGCACGCTGGGGGACATCAGACAAGACGCCGGGATCCGGCCGTCGGTTCGCCGGATGGTCGTGATTCAGTCGGGCGGTCGCCGGGCACCGTTTTCGCCGGACGGCCCGTTGACGTGGGGTGAGATCGACGTGGTCCGCACCGATGTATTTAACCCGTCGATGGTTCCGGGGCTGCTGCCGGGGGGGGCGGTGGGGCCGGGGCAGGGCTGGAAGGCCACGTCGGCGGCCGTGGCCGAACTCACCGACCTGGAGAAGGTGGAGGCCGGCGAGGTGGTGCTGGAACTGGTGGGGGTGACGGAGGTGCGGCAGCGGCGGGTGGCCCGGTTGCGGCTCAGTGGCGACGTGCGGGGGGTGAACCAGGACGGCCCGACCCGGCACCGGCTCGACGGCACCGCCTACTTCGACCTGGCCGGGAACTTCCTCAGTTACCTGTCGCTGAAGGGGACGCGGGAGTTGCTGGACGGCTCCGGTCAGACGGTGGGCCGGGTCGAGGGGCTGTTCACGATGACGCGGTCGCGGCTGGAGTCGCCCCCGGCGGACCTGTCCGACGCCTCGCTGCGGGGGTTGGACCTGAAGCCGGGGCCGGAGAACACCCTGCTGCTGTATGACGACCCCCGGCTGGGCATCCGCCTGTTGTACCCGCGGGGCTGGCGGGTCGGGGCCGTTCAGGGCAAGCAGGTCACGCTCGATCATGCCCGCGGGGCCGGCCTGCTCATCACGGTGGAGCCGGCCGCACGGGTTCCCAGCATCGACGAGTACGCCCGGGAGGTCGGGGAGTTTTTGCACAAGGAGAAGGTGCGGCTGACGGGCTTCGACAAGGCCGAGCGGGTGCGGGCCGACCCGAACCGGCTGGAGCGGTTCGGCTTGGAGGCCAGCTTCGGGACGGAGCGGGTCCGTCTGGAATACGCCGTGCTCAAGCAGCCCGACGGGGGGGCGACCGTGGCCGCCCGCATCCCGCTCGAGGAGGTCGCGGTCCTGAAGCCGGAGGTCGAGCGGATCATCCGTAGTCTGGCCGTGACGAAGAAGATCGAGTGAAGCCGTTGCCAGCCGAGCAGCGCACGCCGGGTGGCTTGGCGGCCACCGCTCGTCGTGCCCGCGTCCGGAAACGCACGGCGGCCTGACGGCCACCGCTCGTCGTGCCCGCGTCCGGAGACGCGCGGTTGCCTGACGGCCACCGCTCGGCGGCCACCGCTCGGCGGCCACCGCTCGGCGTGTCGCTCGCCCCGCCGAGTTGCCCTATCGCGGTCGCCCCGTGGTCCCTATAGTGCGCGACGGTACGACTTCTTCCTACCTACCGGTACCGGGGGTCGCGGGGGTGCCACCGTGGGCGGGTTACGGGTGCTGTACGCGGCGAGTGAAGTCGCGGGGTTTGCCAAGACCGGGGGCCTGGCTGACGTGGCTGCCGCCCTGCCCCGGGCCCTGGCCAAGCTGGGCAACACCGTCGCCGTCGTCCTGCCGTACTATGCCGCCGTCCGTCGCGCCGGGGTGCCGGTCGAGCGGGCCGACATCGCCCTGCCGGTCCCGATGGGGCCGCGGGTCCTGGCCTGCCGGGTCTACCGGTCGCGCCTGCCGGGCACCGACGTGCCGGTCTACCTGATCGAACACCAGCCGTTCTTCGAGCGCGACGACCCGTCGGCCGGCCGGGGGCTTTACCAGCAGTCGATGTGGGGCGGCTACAAGTCGGACTACCCCGACAACGCCGAGCGGTTCACCTTCTTCTCGCGGGCGGTGCTGGAACTGGTACCGCACCTGGGCTTCGGCCCGGAGGTGATCCACGCCAACGACTGGCAGACGGGGCTGGTGCCGGTGTTCTTGAGCGAACTGTATCGCGGGCAGGGGGCCTACCAGCGGCTGCGGTCGGTCTTCACGATCCACAACATCGCCTACCAGGGCATCTTCGGCCGCGACGTGCTGAACATCACCAACCTGCCGGGCTACCTGTTCAACCCCGGGCAGTTGGAGTTCCACGGCTTCCTGAACTTCTTGAAGGCCGGTATCGTCTTCGCCGACGCCGTCACCACCGTCAGCCCGACCTACGCCCGGGAGATCCAGACGGCTGAGTACGGCTGGGGGCTGGAGGGGCTGCTGTCGGGCATCCACGGCAAGCTCACCGGCATCGTGAACGGCTGCGACTACGAGCAGTGGGACCCGGCCCACGACCGGCACATCGCCGCCCCGTACACCCGCCAGACCGTCTTCCAGAACAAGCCGCTGTGCAAGGCCGACCTGCAGCGGCGCTTCCACCTGCCCGAAGACCCCCAGGCCCCCGTCCTGGGGATGATCGCCCGGCTCGTCAACCAGAAGGGCATCGACCTGGTGTTGAGCGCCGCACCGGGGTTCCTCGATCTCGGCTGCCAGATGGTCGTGCTCGGCGACGGCGACGCCGAGTATCACGACCAGCTCCAGACGTTCCGCGACCGCCACCCCGATCGGGTCGGCATCTACCTGGGCTTCAACGAGGGGCTGGCCCACGTCATCGAGGCCGGGGCCGACCTGTTCCTGATGCCCAGCCGCTACGAGCCGTGTGGACTCAACCAGATGTACAGCCTGCGCTACGGCACGCCCCCGGTGGTGCGGATGACCGGCGGCCTGGCCGACACCGTCGTCAACGCCACCGAGGAGAACCTGGCCGACGACCGGGCGACCGGCTTCAGCTTCAACGACTACACCGCCAGTGCCCTCTACGAGACCGTCAAGTGGGCCTTGCACCTGTGGCGGAACCGGCCCGACGACTTCCGCAAGGTCGTGCTGCGGGCGATGGCCCAGGACTGGAGCTGGGACCGCAGCGCCGCCGCCTACGAGGCCCTCTACCGCAAGCTCGTCGGGGCGTGACCCCCCTGCTCCGGGCGTGACCCCCCCGCTGCCGGGCTTTTACCCCGGGCACGAGGGAAGGACCGCGGCGGACGTGCCCCGACCGACCCCCAAGCGCGAATTTCCCCCGGCTTGTGCCTTCGACCGCTGAGCCGCGAGTTTCCCCCGGCTTTTGTCTTGACGACCGACCGGTGGCTGGCTAATTTTTTTACACTTATCCGGCTCAGCTAAGTTCCATTCTCGACCAAACAGGAGTTCGTGAATGCCCCGCCCTCTCCCGGCGCTCGGGTTTATTCACCGGTCATTCGCTTCGGTACTGATCGCACTCCTGGCCCTGCTGGCCACGTCCTGTTCCGGTTCCGAGGCGAACGTCCGCGGCCAGGTTTTATTCCGGGGACAGCCGATCGAAGGGGCGGTGGTCACCTTCCATCCGAAGGGGGGCGACTCGACGGCCTATCGGCCGTCCGGCCTGACCGACAAGGAGGGCCGCTTCACGCTCAGCACCGGGAGCAAGCCCGGTGCCGCCCCCGGCGAGTATGTCGTGACGATCAACCTGCACAAGCCGGTCGAGCCGCCGGCCGGCAGCAAGAAGGCCTTCAGCACCGACATGCAGATCGAAACCCGCGACGAATTCCAGGGCAAGCCGTATGCCCTGCAATCGACTTCGCCCCTGTCGGCGAAGATCGTCTCCGGCTCGAACGAACTGGAGCCGTTTCGTATCGACTGAGCCGATCTTTTTCTTTCCTTCTCATAGGAGCCTGGCATGGTCCGTACCCGTTGTCGTCCCGGTTTCACCCTCATCGAGTTGCTCGTCGTCATCGCGATCATCGCCATCCTGATCGGGCTGCTTTTGCCGGCGGTGCAGAAGGTCCGCGAGGCCGCCGCCCGCATGAGCTGCTCGAACAACCTCAAGCAGCTCGGCCTGGCCCTGCACAACCACCACGACGCCCAGGGCTTCCTCCCGCCCTGGGGCTACAACATCAACCCCGCCCCGGCCGGGAACCCCTACGGCCCGCAGACCCAAGGCCATTCCGCCTTCGCCCTGATCCTGTCGTACATCGAGCAGGACAACGTCGCCCGCCTGATGCGGCCGGAACGCTCGGTCATCGACCCGCTCAACATGCCGCCGTGGTAGTGGTATGGGGACAACCCGGCCGGACTGGCCCAGCCCAAGGTCTTCGTCTGCCCGTCCACGCCGAACCGCCAGGTCGATTACCGCCCCTACTTCGCCTTGCTCGGCCTGGACCGCGGACCGCTCCCCCTGGGCTTCACCGACTACGCCCCGGTCCGCGGCACCACTGCGTCATTCCGCAACAACTGTGCCCCGAACCCCAACATCACCTCCGACGACAACGGCGTGATGGGGCAGTTCGGCACCTGGGGCCCGAGCGGCCTGATGACCGGGCGGATGCGGATCGAGGCGATCACCGACGGGACGGCCAACACGATCATGGTCGTGGAGGACGCCGGCCGCCAAGGGCACTACGTCCGGGGGCGGCTGCTCGGCACCTTCTCCGCCTCTTACCCGGTCAACCTCAATGCCGCCTGGGCCGATTACAACATCAAGGTGACCGTCCACGGCACCGACGCGACCGGGATGAGCATCAGCGGCGGCTGCTGCATCATGAACTGCAACAACAACGACGAGATCTACGGCTTCCACTCGGGCGGCACGAACGTCCTGCGGGCCGACGGCTCGGTGTCGTTCCTCCGCGAATCGGTCGCCGCCGGGGTCGTCGCCGCCCTCATCAGCCGGGCCGGTGGCGAGACGGTCAGCAACGACTGACCCCCCGCGCCGTCGCCTCACCATACAGTTCTGTCTGCCGGGGTCCGGTCCCGGCCGGGTCGCACCCGCCGCGTCGCACCGGCGAACGCATCGGGGTGCCTCGGTCGGGACCGCCTGCTGTACCGGCCTCCCGGTCCGGCCGTCCCGACGCGGTCAGGCGTCCCGGTCCGGCCGCCGGCGACCACCGGACCGGCGCCACTGGCATCGACAACCCGGTCCCGACGCGGGATACTTCTTGCGACCACACAGACACGACCCGAACCCCGACCCCGGACCCGACCTTGGACTTCTCCCACGAAGAACTGGTGGAAGTGGTCGAGCGGCTGGTGAACGGTCTGCTCGAGCGGGCCGGTGTGGCCGAGCCGCCCGTCGATGCCCTACACATCGCCGAGGTACACCTGGGCATTCCGGTGGAGGTGGTGGAATCGACCGAGGAGGACGAGATCGCCCCCCCCGCCCACTTCCCCGGCCGTGGCCGTGCCCGGCCCCGTGGCCGTGCCGGTGCCCCGCCCCGCACCCCGGCCCGCAACCGCCGACGTGGGGTCGGCCTGGTCCTGACCGCGGACATGACCCCCGCCCAGCGGCAGAAGGCGGCCGCCGAGAGCATCGCCCGGGGTCTGGTGCCGGCCGTGCTTCACAAGCTCGGTCTGCCGCCCGACGCCGCCAACCGCCCGTTCGTCACGCACCTGTGCGGACTGATCGTGCCCCGGCTGCTGGTCCCGACGCGGTTATTGCGGTCGGCCCTGCGGGTGCAGAAGTTCGACGTGGCGGCCTTGGGTCGGGAATTTGCCACGGCCACGACCGAGGCGGTCGCCCTGCGGTTGCTCGATCTGGAGGAGCCGTGTGTCGTCAGCATCGTCGACGACGGGGTGGTGACGGTGCGGCGGTCGAACCGCCAGGCGGTCGGTCGGAAGTTAGGACCGGCCGAACAGTTGTGCCACGACCGGGTGGCCGAGTTGGAGCTCCCGCACCGGGTCCGGCAGGGCGGCTGGAGCGTCAGCGGCTGGTTCGTGCCGGATCGGCCTTTCCGGCGGATTCTCCTACGCGCCACCTGGGACGACACTGTATAATAGCCACAGCGTTACGACGCCCCGGCGGCCGTGAGCCCAGGACGCTCCCCGGCCGCCGTCCCCTTTTGTTCCGGTGTCCCCGGCCACGGGACCGACGACGGAACCGTCAACCCGTCGTGTCTTCTGCACCGATCCGCCGCGGGACACGTTCGTGTGTTTCTGGAGTGCGCTCGGGCGTTAGAGACGGGGTCGCCCTTCGGGATTCTCATCCCACCCGTCTCATCCCCGACCGACGGAGGAGCGTTCGGCCATGACCGACGACCGCATCCCGATGACCCGTGAAGGGTACGACAAGCTCAAGGCGGAACTCGATCGGTTGCGCTCGGTCGAGATGATCGAGATCACCAAGCGGGTCGCCGCCGCCCGCGACCTCGGCGACCTCAGCGAGAACGCCGAGTACCACGCGGCCCGCGAGGACCAGGGCATCTTGCAGGCCCGCGTCAACGAACTTTCCGACCGCCTGGCCCGGGCCGTCATCGTCGATCCGAACGACCTGCCGAAAGATACGGTCGTCTTCGGCAGCAGGGTCCGGGTCATGGACCTCGACATGAACGAGGAGGAAACGTTCGAGCTGGTCGGCCCCGGCCAGGAGAATCCCGACAACGGGCGGATCCTCAGCACCAGCCCGATCGGTCAGGGCCTCATGGGTCGCAAGAAGGGCGAGTCGGTGACGATCAGCGTTCCCCGGGGCGAAATCCGCTTCAAGATCCTGGAAATCTCGGCCGCCAACATCTGACCGGAGCGGGCCGCCCGGAGCCGCCGGAGCGGGCCGCCCGGAGCCGCTGACCGCCGGTCGTAACGGTCGTGCCCGGTTTTGATGACGGAAATAAATTTTCCGCTGGGCAAAAGCGGGCACCCGGCGTAGATTATTGTCGGCTTTTTCCCGGTCCGTGCCATTGACTCCGGCTCCGATCGACCGAAAACTACGATCATATCCGGTGGTTACGTCCACTCACCTCCTGGCGTAGCCCACCGGCGGAGGTGGTCTCGATGTCAGACCCCCGGTTCCAGAGTGTGCATCTCGAAGGCCAGCCTCGGCAGGCCCTCTTCCGGGCCGCCCGAGCGGCGGTGGAAGCCGCCTGTGGCCAGCCGACCCTGGCCGGGGAAGTCGCCCCGCGAGCCGCCGAGTCGTCCGCCGACCCCCACACCCGTTCCGCACCGTCCCCCGCGGCCCGTCCCGGCCTGCGGTTCGCCTGCTACCTCAAGGACGCCAATAACGTCTATCCCCTGCACCTGGGCCTGAACACCATCGGCCGCCTTCCCGATAACGACATCGTCATCCGCGACGAGTGCATCTCCCGCCGGCACTGTGCCGTCGTCGTTCACCACGACCTGCAGTGCGAAATCCACGACATCGCCAGCAAGAACGGCACCGTGCTGAACGGCCAGCGGATCCCCGGCCCGACCCGTCTGCGGTCCGGTGACCACATCGTTCTTTGTAACCACCACCTCACCTTCCACATCGTGGAAATCGGTGTCGACCCGGCCGTCGCGGTCTGACCCCCGGTTGAATGCGGCCTCCTCCGGTCCCTCCCCGTGCGCCCCCTGCCCTGCGCTACCCCGGCGACCCCGCGTGTCGCAGTCACGGCCGACTCGCCGGCCCCGACGACCGGCCCCGACGATTGCTCCCGACAACTGCTCCCGACGACCGGCCCGAACAACCGAAGTGTCCCCTTGGTTCTGTCACTGGGAACCCCGTCATGCCTTCCGCCGTCGCGTCCCCCGAGGTTGATACCACCGCCGCCCTTGAGCGACTCCTGCGGTTCCTGGCCGTACCCGGGATCACCGGCCAGGAGGCGGCCATCGGCCAGGAGATCGTTACCGCCCTGCGTGAGGTCGGGGTGCCCGGCTCGGCCATCTCCTTCGACGACGCCCACACCCGCATCCCGGAACCGACGCAGACCGGCAACCTGGTCGTGAAACTCCCGGCGTTCGGCGTGAAGGGGGCGAAACCGCTCCTGTTCCTGACGCACCTGGACACGGTACCCTTGTGCGCGGGGGCCAGGCCGAAGGTCAAGGGCCGCCGCGTCGTCAACGACAACGAGGGGACGACGGCCCTGGGCGGCGATAACCGCACCGGCTGTGCCGTGCTGGTCACCCTGGCGGCCGAACTCATCCGCCAGAAGCTGCCCCACCCGCCGATCACCCTGCTGTTCACCGTCCGCGAGGAGAGCGGCCTGTTCGGGGCCAGGCACCTCAACCCGGCCGACCTGGGAAAGCCGGTCATGGGCTTCAACTTCGACGGTCGCAGTGCCGCCGATGTGATCGTCGGGGCCATCGGGGCCGACCGCTGGACGGTCGACGTGCGGGGGAAAGCTTCGCACGCCGGCGTCGCCCCGGAGCGGGGGGTGTCGGCCAGCCTGATCGTCGCCCTGGCGATGGCCGAGGTGTATGCCGGCGGCTGGTGGGGCCAGGTGACCAAGGACGGGAAGAGCGGGACCAGCAACATCGGCTTCATCGGCCGGCCGGACGGTCGCAGCGCCGGCGACGCCACCAACGTCGTCACCGACTTCGTCCACGTGAAGGGCGAGAGCCGCAGCCACGACGCCCGGTTCGTTCGTCAGATCAGTGCCGCCTTCAAGGCCGCCTTCACCTCGGCCGCCGCCCGCGTGCGGGACCACCGCGGCCGCCCCGGAAAGGTCAAGTTCGTCTCCCGCCTCGATTACCTGCCGTTCCGACTCCGCGACGACGCCCCGGTCGTGAGGCGGGCCGTCGCCGCCGTCCGCTCCCTCGGCCGCGAGCCGAACCTCCGCGTCACCAACGGCGGACTCGACGCCAACTGGATGGTCAAGCACGGCATCCCGACCGTGACGTTCGGGGCCGGCCAGAACGAGATCCACACCGTCAAGGAGTTCGTCGACCTTGCCGAGTTCGAGAGCGGCTGCTGCCTGGCCGTCGCCCTGGCGACCGGGGCCGCAGACGGAGAGACGCCGGCACCGGCGACCTGACGGTCGCCGCTGGTGAAGGTAGTCGGGTCGCCGCTGGTCGGGTGTGGTCGGTGGCCGGCCCGCTTGCCCATCTTGCATAACCGGCAAGTCCGCCACCCGGAAGAATCGGAAATCGCGCGGTCGGCCTTCAGTCCCGCCGAAGGCGTGTGGGTGTGACGTACAATCCACGGAGGCACCGGAGACCCGGTCGCGGAGGGACCACCATGACATGCCGTCTGCTGCTCGTCGCCGTCGCGGGGTTGGCTCTCGGTACGGGGTGTCGGCACCGCTGCTGTCGGCCGTGCGACTCCTTCCGACCAGCCCCGTTCCGGCCGCCCGCCCCGCCCGGGCCGCCCGCGTCAGGCCGCCCGTACCTGCTCCCGCCCGCCGGCGTTCCCACCATCCCCGCCCCCGAAGGCTTGGACCTCGTTCCTCCCGTCGGCCCCGGCGCGCCCGCCGACCCCCGGAACTACCCGCCGCCGGTCCTCGGCCCGGCCCCGACGAACCCGGCCCCGGCCCGACCCCCGGCCGAGATACTCCTGCCCGATCCCATCCCCGGCAACGGATCGTCCCGCAGTTGGTCCTCGCCCGGAGACGCGGGGTACAACATCCTGGGTGGCCCGGCCCGGCCGTCGCTCACCGCCGAGCCTCCGGTGACGGCGGCGAACCCGGTAACGCCCGTCGGCCTGCCGGGCTTCGTGAGGGTGAGCGACGGTCTGGCCGCGGGGGGGCGACCGAGCCTCGACGGCTTCGACTCCCTGAAGCGGTCCGGCTACCGTGCGGTCGTCTTCCTGCACGGCCCGGGTGCCGACGTGTCGGCCGCTCAGGACGTGGCCGGCGGTCGCGGCCTGAGCTTCGTGCCAATCGCCGTCAGCCCACAGGCCCTGGCCGAGGCGGTCGAGCGGTTCAACGCCGTGGTCGGCGACCGGGCTAACCGACCGGCCTACGTCTATTCCGACGCGCCGACCCGCGCCGGCATCACCTGGTACCTGCACTTCCGCACCGTCGAGGCGATGAATGACGACGCCGCCCGCATCCGGGCGAAGCCTTTGGGGCTGACCGGCGAGGGCGAGTCGGCCGACGAGTTGGAGTCGGCGGCCCGGCGGTGGCGGCCGGCCCGCTGACCCCGGCTCCTCACCTCACGCCCCGGCGACGGTGTCGGGGGCGAAGCCGCGTCGCATCTGGTTTTCGGTGATCGTCCGCGGCCAGAGGAACTGGAGCAGGTAGTCGGGTCCGCCGGCCTTCGAGCCGATGCCGCTGAGCTTGAACCCGCCGAACGGCTGCCGGTCCACCAGTGCCCCGGTACACTTGCGGTTGATGTACAGGTTGCCGACGCGGAACCGCCGCTTGACCTGTTCCAGGTGGCCGGGGCTGCGGCTGAACACGCCTCCGGTCAGGGCGTACTTGGTGCCGTTGGCGATCCGCAGGGCGTCGTCGAGGTCCTTGGCGCGGATCACCGACAGGACCGGGCCGAAGATCTCCTCCTGGGCCAGGGCGGAGTCCTCCGGCACGTCGGCGAAGATGGTGGGGCCGACGAAGAAGCCCTGCTCGGCGAGCGGTCCCAGGTCGGTCTGGTGGACGAGTCGGGCCTCCCGCTTGCCGGCCTCGATGGTGCGGAGGATGCGGTCGCGGGCCTCGGCGTCGATGACCGGTCCGAGGGAGCTACCCGGCTCGTCGGCGGGGCCGACCGTCAGGCTCTTGGTGGCCTCCACCAGGCGGCGGAGGAACGGCTCGTAGATCCCCTCCAGCACGACGGCCCGCGAGCCGGCCGAACACTTCTGTCCCCCGTAGCCGAAGGCCGACTCCACCACGCCGCGGACGGCCTCGTCGAGGTCGGCGTCGGTGTCGATGATGATGGCGTTCTTGCCGCCCATCTCGGCGATGACCTTCTTGACGAACTGTTGCCCGGCGGGGGTGCGGGCGGCCTGCTCGTTGATCGCCAGGGCGACCCGCAGCGAGCCGGTGAAGGCGATGACGGCCACGTCCGGGTGCTGCACCAGCAGCGGGCCGATCTCTTCTCCGATGCCCGGCAGGAAGTTGGCCACGCCCGGCGGCAGCCCGGCGGCCTGCAGGCACTCCAGGAGCTTGGCCCCGACGATGGCGGACTGTTCGGCCGGCTTCATCACCACCGTGTTGCCGGTCACCAGGGCGGCGACGGTCATGCCGGTGAGGATGGCCAGCGGGAAGTTCCACGGGGCGATGACGACGGCGACCCCGCGCGGCTCGTAGAAGTAGACGTTGTCCTCGCCGGGCACGTCGCGGCGTCGCGGCCGGTCGAGCTGGAGCATCTCGGCGGCGTAGTAGTTGCAGAAGTCGATCGCCTCGGCCACGTCGGCGTCGGCTTCCCGCCACGGCTTGCCGGTCTCGTAGACGATCCAGGCGGCGAGTTCGAAGCGGCGGCGGCGGAACTCGTCGGCCAGGCGGCGGAGCAGGGCGGCCCGCTCCGGGACCGGCGTATCCCGCCAGCCGTCGAACGCCCTCAGGCACGAGGCGACGGCGGCGTTCGCCTGCTCCGCCGTGGCGCAGGCCACCCGGCCGACCACCTCCGCCGTCCGCGACGGGTTCAGACTGTCAAGGGTCCGGGCGACCGGTTGCGGCCTGTTGTCGATGACGACGGGGTAGGTGGCCCCGAAGCGGGAGCGGACGTCCTTCAGGGCGGCGGCCATCCGCTCACGGTTGTCGGCCCGGGAGAAGTCGGTGAGCGGCTCGTTGCGGAACGCGGCACAGGCGGCCGGGGCGGTGCCGGGGGTGGCGGCGGCCGGTGCCGGGGCGGTGCCGTTGGCAGCCGGGGCCGGGGGCGTCGGGCCGGACGTGCTGGACATGGTCGGCGTTCCGTTGCGGGTGTGTGGCGCTGCGCCGCGGGGGTGTGGCGGTCGGTTGCGGGGGTCTGGCCCCGGGTCGCCGCCGGGCCGCTCGTCGGCGGACCGGGCGGGGTTCCTGAGCAGGACTTCTTCGGAAAGCCCTTCGGCGAAGCCCTGCCGCAGGAACGAGTCGTTCGACGAGTTCTCGAGCAGGCGGCGGACCAGGTAGGCCATCCCCGGCAGCAGTTGACCGTAGGGGGTGTAGATGCGGACGCGGTAGCCGAGCGACTGGATCGCGTGCCGGATCGGGTCGGCCATGCCGTAGAGCATCTGGAACTCGAAGCGGCGCTGGGGCACCATCAGTCGCTCGGCGACGGCCAGGGCGTGGGCGATGCTGCGGATGTTGTGTGAGCCGAACGCCGGCACCAGCCAGTCCGCGTTAGCCAGCAGCAACCCGGTGAGCTTCTCGAAGTTGGCGTCGCTCTCCCACTTGCGGGTGAAGACCGGCACGGGCCAGTGGTTCTGGGCGGCGATCACCGTCTCGTAGTCCCAGTACGCCCCCTTCACGAGCCGCACCCACACGGGGCAGCGGCGGTGGTTCTTGGCCCAGTCGAGGAGTTGCGTCAGGTCGGCCTCGGAGTCCTTCAGGTAGGCCTGGATGGCGATGCCGACGTGGGGCCAGTCGCGGAACTCAGGCTCGCCGAGGATGCGGCGGAAGATGTGCAGGGTGGTGTCCTTGAAGCTGTACTGCTCCATGTCGAAGTTGACGAAGGCCCCGGTCCGCTTGGCGAGGGCCAGGATCGGCCGGAGCCGCTCGCCGACGCGGCGGCAGGTGCCTTCCGGGTCGATCGGGTCGAACTGGCTGTACAGGGCCGAGAGCTTCACGGAGACGTTGACGCGGGGGATCGGGCCGCGGTCGTCACGGTCGATGCTCGGCTCCTCGGGCCAGTGGTTGACCTCGCGGGTCAGGCCTTCGAGCAGGTCGAGGTACTGCTTCTGGACGTGGTCGGCCTCGGCCTCGGTGATGGTGGCCTCGCCGAGCAGGTCGAGGGTGAAGGCGAGGCGGCGGTCCCGCAGGCGACGGACGGCGTCGATGGCCTCGGCCAGGTTCGACCCGGCGATGAACTTGCGGGCCATCCGCCGGGCGTTGTGCCGGGCCAGCCAGGCGACGGCCCGACCGAGCAGGCCCCCCGAGGGGATGGCCCGGGTCAGCCGCCGCACCCACGGGGGCAGGTCGTCGGCCGCCTCCGTCAGGTACTCGCGCAGGTGCCGCACCACTTCCGCCGGGTCGTGCAGGTACGGCAGCGTATCGACGAAGCGGAACAGTTGCACCTTCAGGGCCGGGTCGTGCGTCCCCAGGCCCATGAGCCGGTCTTCCAGCCACGCGCGGCTGAAGAGCAACGGGCCTTGCCGGTCCAGCCGGGCGAAGATCTCGCGGCCGTAGTCCTGCGTCCGCTGGTCGAGGTCGGCGTTCATCGGTCCGTGTGTTTCGGCCCGCTGCCCCGTCGTCGTGGTTTGCCCCCGCCCGCTCCGGTCGGTAACATGGAACCGGTTCATCCGTTCTTCATCCCTCCGCCGGAAGCCTCAGCGATGGCGATCGACCGAATCGGCAAGTTCACGGTCCTGGAAACCCTCGGCAGCGGGGCCCACAGTAGCATCTTACACATCCGCCGGGCGGAGGATGACCGGGAGTACGCCCTGAAACTCGTCAACATCGACGACAAGGACGACCTGAAGTACCTGGAACAGGCCCGGCACGAGTTCCGCGTCGGGCAGATGCTCAACCACCCCAACCTGGTCAAGGTCTATGCCTTCGAGACCGAAGGCGGCTGGTTCAGCGGCCCCAAGAAGGCCAAGCTCCTGATCGAGTTCGCCCCCGGCAAGACGATGGACCAACTGCCCCTGCTCCGCATGGCCAAGCTCCTGCGCGTCTTCGAGCGGATCGCCGACGCCCTCACGCACATGCACAAGCAGGGCGTCTACCACGCCGACCTGAAGCCGAACAACCTCATCTACGACCGGGGCACCCGCGTCAAGGTGATCGACTACGGACTGGCCTGGATCCGCGGCGAGACGAAAAACCGCGTGCAGGGCACCCCCGAGTACATGGCCCCGGAGACCGTCGAACACAAGCTCATCAACGAACGCACCGACATCTACAACTTCGGGGCGACGATGTACCGCCTGACGACCCTGCAGTTGCCGCCCTGCTGGGTCACCGACGAGGACAGCCTGCCGATGACCAAGAAGCTGTTCCTCGAACAACTCAAGCCGGTCCGGTCCATCAACCCGCTCGTCCCCGAGGGGCTGGCGGAACTGATCCACCAGTGCCTGGAACCGAACGCCACCAAGCGGCCCGAACGCATGAGCGCCATCCAGGGCCGCCTCGACGAACTGGCCGACGAGGCCGCCGCCAAGTTGAACGACCCCGCCGAACTCGATGAATAAAGCCGGGCGGTGCGTGTGCGTGCCGGGCGGTGCGTGTGCGTGCCGGGCGGTGCGTGTGCGTGCCGGGCGGCGACCGCTTCCGGCCGTGGCCCCGACCCGGCCCGACCCGGCCCGTGACCTTGTCTTGACTCTTGTAAGGACGAGGAATGCCCGTAGCGGTGACGACGAATGTGACGTGCCTGGGCTGCGGGTGCGTCTGCGATGACATCGAGGTGCATACCGAAGCGAACCGCCTCCTCCGCACCGGGAACGCCTGCCCCTTGGGCGAGTCCTGGTTCCGGGGCCACGCCAGCGCCGACCCGCCGCCGGCCCTGCTCGACGGTTCACCGGTCGCCCCCGCCGTGGCCCTCGCCGCCGCCGCCGACCGCCTGCGTTCCGCCCGGCTGCCTCTGGTCTTCGGCCTGGGGAGTTCGACTTGCGAGACGCAACGGGAAGCGGTCCGTCTGGCCGAGGAACTCGGCGGGGTCGTCGACAGCCACACGTCACTGACGCACGGCCCCACCAAGATCGCCGCCCAGCTGGTGGGCAAGGTGGTCTGCACGCTCGGTGAGGTGAGGAACCGGGCCGACCTGGTGATCTACTGGGGGACGAACCCGGCCGAGTCGCACCCGCGGCACTTCAGCCGCTACACCCTGACCCCGGCGGGAAAGTTCGTGCCGCGTGGCCGGGCCGACCGCACGATGGTCCTGGTGGACGTGCGGGAGACCCCGAGTGCCGCCGAGGCCGATCTCTTCCTGCGGCTACGTCCCAATCGCGACTTCGAGACGCTCACCGCCCTGCGGGCCGTCGTCGCGGGCCGGCGGGTGGATGAGGGGTTGCTGGCCCGGACCGGCCTGGGCCTGGGGCCCCTGCGTGACCTGGCCGACCGCATGAAGCAGGCCCGCTTCGGCGCGCTGTTCTTCGGCACCGGGCTGACCGGGACGCGGGGCAAGCACCTGAACGCGGCGGCGGCGCTGGCACTGGTCGCCGAGCTGAACGCCTTCACGAAGTTCGTCGCCCTGCCGATGCGGGACCACGGCAACGAGGCCGGGGCAGATTACGTCTTCAGTTGGACGGCCGGCTACCCGCTGGCGGTGGACTACAGCCGCGGCTACCCCCGCTCCAACCCCGGCGAGTTCTCGGCGGTCGACCTGTTGACCCGGGGCGAGGCCGATGCCGCCGTCGTGGTCGGGGAAGGGACCTGGGCCGCACTACCGTCGGTCGCCCTCGACCACCTCGCCCGCATCCCGACGGTCACGATCGGACCGCGCCTCACCGAACTGAGCCGCATCGCCCACGTCCACCTGACGGCCGCCACGCCCGGCGTCCACACCGGCGGCACGGTCTACCGCATGGACAAGGTGCCGCTGCCGCTGCGACCGGTGCTGTCTTCCCCGTTCCCTCGCGAAGACGAGTGGCTCGCCCGGCTCCGACGGGCGGCGTGCTGACGAGCGGCGTACCGTGAGGTCGCCGCGGTCCCCGCGTTCGCCGAGCGGCGCACTAACGAGCGGCGCACCGTGAGGTCGCCGAGCCGCGTTCGCCGGGCGGCTCACCGCTCCAGGGCGGCGGCGATACGGGGGGCGAGGGCGGCCAGGTCGGCCTCGATCCGCGCGACGGTCGCACGCCGGTCGTCGTCGGTCGGCGGCCTCGTCGCCGTCGCGGCCGCCGGTGCGGCGGCGGGGGGGGCCGGGGGCGGGGCCTTGGCCAGCAGGGCTGCCACCTGGGCCACGTCGGCGTACCCCGTGTGCCGGGCCACCACCTTCCCCGCCGGGGTCGCCACGATCAACGTCGGGAAGCCGTCGATCTCCAGCGCCTCGACCAGACGCGGGTGGCGGTTGCCGTCGATCTTCACCGGGATGAATCCGTCGTTGACCTGCTTAACGATCCGGGGGTCGCGGAACGTCGTCGCCTCCAGCTTGCGGCACCAGAAGCACGCCTCGGTACCGAAGTCCAGCAGCAGGGGTTTTCCGGTCTCGTTGGCCTCCCGGCGGGCGGCCGCGTAATCGTATCGCCAGTGGACCTCCTGGGCCGGAGCCCGGCAGCCGGTCAGTACCAAAAAAACGACCGTCGAGATCGCCGCGGCAGAGAAGTGGGTGGATGGCATGCCTGCGTCCTTGCATCGTGGCCGGACCCTCGCTGGCCCGGAACGACGGCGTGATACTCCCCCCCGATCCCCCGGTCAACCCGACCTCTCGTCGGTGGCAAAATCTTCTGGCGTGCCGGCCCCCCAGGGGCGAACATGCCTGGGGTTAGTACCCTGCTACTGGTCCACGACTCGTTTGCCCTTCAAGCCGAGGAACCACGTCCATGCGCCTGCTGTGTTTCGGGGTCTTTCTGGTGGCCCTCGTCGCCTCGGGTACGGCCCGGCCGATCCTGTCGGCCCAGCCGGTCGTACCGGCGCGGCCGATTCTGCCAGCCCAGCCGGTCGTGTCGGCCCAGCCGAAGAAGACCGCCACGATCAAGATCACGCTCCCCGAGAGTAGCTTCAAGGAGTCGGTCGTCACGGTCGACGGTCAGGAACTGAAGGGCACCGGCACGACTCGCACGTTCGTCAGTCCCGCCCTGGAACCGGGTAAGGAGTATACCTTCCGCGTGGAAGCCCTGATCGAGCCGAACAACTACACCAAGATCACCCGGCCCCGCGAGGTGAAGGTGAAGGCCGGCGACGTGGTCACCCTGGACCTGACGACCGAGGACAAGAAGCTCGACAAGATCGTCGTCCGTTGGGTCCCCACCCCCAACGACATCGTCGACAAGATGGCCGAGCTGGCCCAGGTCACGAAGGACGACGTGATCTTCGATCCGGGTTGCGGCGACGGGGTCATGCTGATCCGGCCGGTGAAGAAGTTCGGGGCCAAGAAGGGCCTGGGCATCGACATCGACCCCAAGATGGTCAAGATCGCTCGGGAGAAGGCCCAGGCCGAGGGCGTGGCCGACCGCATCGTCATCAAGGAAGGGGACATCCTCAACGAGGCGGACATGGCGATTTGTGCCGAGGCCAGCGTCGTGCTGGTGTACATCGGGGACGACCTCGGCGCGCGGATGAGCCCGGTGCTTCAGAAGCTCCTCAAGCCGGGGGCGCGGGTCGTCTCGCACCGGTTCCTGTTGGGCGACTGGAAGCCGGACCGCACCGTCACCGTCATGGGCGAGGACGGGGACGAGTACAAGCTGCACCTGTGGGTGGTGAAGGAGAAGAAGTGATCGCGGCGGCGGGGGGCCTGTCGGCCCGGGCGGGAACCCCCGCCGCCCCTGATCGCCCATCCTGCCGCCCGTTGTGCCGGCGTGCCGCCCGGAGGCGACTGACGATGGAACTGTACCCGCTCCGCTTCGAGCCGATCTTCAAGCACAACCTGTGGGGGGGTCGGCGGCTGCCGGCGTTCCTGGGCCGCACCCCGCCGCACGACGAGCCGATCGGCGAGGCCTGGGTACTGAGCGACGTGGACGGCAGCCCCAGCCGGGTGGCCGACGGGCCGCTCGAGGGCCGCACCCTCCGCGAACTGCTCGCCGCCGACCCCCGTCCCATCCTCGGCCGTGCCCCCGCCCCCCAGGGGAAGTTCCCGCTGTTGCTCAAGTTCATCGACGCCCGGCAGGAACTGTCGGTGCAGGTCCACCCGAACGACGAGCAGGCGGCGGCCCTCGGCCCCGGCCACTCCGGCAAGACGGAAGCCTGGGTGATCCTCGACGCCTGCCCCCAGACGAGCAAGATCTACGCCGGCTTCGCCCCCGAAGTCACCCCCGACCACTTCCGCACCGCCCTGGCCGACAAGACGGTCCCCAGCCTGCTACACAGCTTCACCCCGCAGCCCGGCGACTGCGTCTTCCTCGAAGCCGGCACCGTCCACGCCATCGGGGCCAACATCCTGCTCTTCGAGGTGCAGCAGACCAGCGACATCACCTACCGGCTGTACGACTGGGACCGCCTGGACCAGAAGACCGGTAAGCCGCGCGACCTGCACATCGACGCGGGGCTGAGGTGTGCCGACTTCCGCCGCGGGCCGTGCCCGCCGGTCGGCCCGGCCGTCGAGGTCAGCGACGGCGTCCGCCGCGAGGGACTGGTGAGCTGCCGGTACTTCAGCCTCGAACGCCGCACCAGCCGGGTGCCGTTCCGCCTCGGCCGCGCCGGCGAGTGCCGGGCCGTCGTCTGCATCGGCGGCTCGGGCGTGATCGACTGGAAGGGGAAGCACTACCGGCTGAACACCGGCGACGTGGTACTCTTGCCGGCCGTCGTGGGTGAAGTCGCGTGCCGACCGGATTGCGAACTGGTGGTGCTGGAATGCGGCCTACCGGCCTGAACGCGCGGGTGAGCGTGCCCGGGCTCACGCGGCGGGCGCGGCGGGCGTCCCTCAGCGGGGTTCGACCAGGAAGGTGGGCACGGTGCTGCCGCCGCCGGCCGTCACGTTCACCAACGCCTCGGTGCTGATCCGCGTCAGGCAGCCGTGCATGAACGACCCGAACGCCACATACGGGTTGGTGTCGAGCATGCGCTCCAGCAGGTGCAGGCCGCCGTTGTCGAAGCTCGGGAAGGCCTCGTAGGGAATCCGCACTCTCTTCTGCACGACGTGGGGTGTCTGGAGGGCGGTCTTCACGGCCGCCTCCCACGCCGCCGCATCGACCGTCCAGCCCAGCACGATGCCCTTGCCGCCGTAGTCGTCGTTCGGCTTGAGCACCAGGGTGTCGCGGTTGGCCAGTGTCCAGGGCACAAGGTCGATGTCGCTGCCGTCCGGGGCGAGGGTCTTGCGTTCCTCCAGCACACGGGTCCAGGGGATGTGCCGGGCGATGGCCCGCGTCTGCTCGGGGTCGAACAGGACGGCGTTCCGCTCGTCGGACAGCACGGCCAGGGACGCCTTCTTGAAGAGGACCTTGCAGCGGAACGAGTTGACCATGCAGACGGCACGGTCGCGGGCGGCCCGCACCACGGGGTGCTCGGTGCCGCCGCGGTCCAGCAGTTCCGAGATGAGGACCCGCTTGTAGATCAGGGTGATGTGGTAGTCGCCGGCGACGAGCTTGCCGTGGCGGTACTCGCAGTCGCGCGGGTCGACGATGCGGGCCTCGATGCCCATGGCCCTGAAGTAGTCGTAGAAGATGACGAACTCGCTGAAGGTGGGGACGTCGCGCCAGTCGAGGATGGCGAGCCGGGGCGGGTCGGAGGTGTGCCCCTGCCACTGGCGGAACGAGTCGGTCAGGGCGTGCAGGATGCCGGGGCGGGCCGGGACCGGCAGCACGCGGAAGCGGCGCTGGAACTCCTGGAACACCGGCAGGCCATAGAACACCTCGGTCAGGGCGTCGGAGTAACCGGCCCCCGCCGGCGTTTCCGTGTTGAACTCGGTGAAGAGCAACTCGTCGTCGCAGACGAAGAACGAGTCGAAGCGGCTGGTCGGGCTGGGGTCGCGGTAGCCGGGGTCGACGGCCAGTAGCTCGTCTTCCTGGGGCGTGAGGCGGAACTGGCGGCGGAAGTCGGGGTCGGCCACGGCCCGGTCGTAGGCCGCCTGGAAGGCCGGCAGCAGGGCGGCGACGGCCTCGTTGAGCCGGCGGTACTGGCCCGGGGTGAGGAACCGGGGCCGCAGGACCGTGCAGACCGGCCGGCTGCCGAAGAACAGCCCGCGGAGCTGCTGCGAGCGGTCGAGGACGGCCTGGGAGTCGGCCGCCAGAGTCGATCGGCCGGCGAGCAGGTCGTGGTAGGCGGCGATGGCGTCGGCGGACATGGCGGGCTCTCGGCGGCAGGAATCGACCCGGCGGACCGCGGCCGGGAATCAGAACAACTTGCCCCAGCGCAGCTCGGTCAGTTGCGGCTTGGGGTTCAAGGCCCGGTCGATGACGAGGTCGGCCATCTCCCGGACTACCCACTCGAAGTACGGCGGCGTGAGGGAGTTGATGTCCATGTCCGGGGCCGGGTTCATGAAGTCGATGGCGTAAGGCACGCCGTCCTTGATCGCCCACTCGACGGTGTTCATGTCGTAGCCCAGGGCGTTCACGAGCTTCAGGGAGTCGGCGATGACGCGGTCGCGCAGGGCGGGGCTGAGGTAATTCTCGTCGGGGATGTAGCGACGGTTGTGGGCGTCGTAAGGCATCGGCAGGACGGTGTCGCGGCCCAGGCACATGCAGCGCACGTACTGGTCCCACTTGATGAACTCCTGGGCGATCATGGTGAGCAGCCCGGAGCCGTCGTAGTAGCGGATCAGCTCCTCGATGCTGTGACAGACGTACACGCCCCGCCAGCCGCCGCCGTGCGCGTCCTTGAGGATGCACGGCAGGCCGACGTAGTCGGCGATCGCCGACCAGTCCAACGGGTAGATCAGGTTGCGCAGGCTCTCGGTCTTAACGATGCCCGGCACGTAATCCTTGTTCGGCAGGACCACGGTCCTGGGGTGGGCCAGCCCCAGCTTGGAACACAGCGAGGCCCCGAAGAACTTGTCGTCGGCGGTCCACATGAACGGGTTGTTGATGACCGTCACCCCTTCGAGGACGGCGTGCTTGAGGTAGCTGCGGTAGTACGGCACCTCGTGCGAGATGCGGTCGACCAGCACGGCATAGGGGACCTTCTCGTCCATGCGGGTGCCGCCGAGCCGGGCGAACTCGGCGACGACGCCGGCGTCCCGGCGGTTCACCTCGTCGATGAACTTCGGGGGGAACGACCACTCGCGACCGACGATGACGCCGACTTTCTTCACGATAACCCCCAGGGTGAGTGCGGGTGCAGGCGGACGGCCCGACCCCCGTCGGGCGTCGGGTCTTCTCTCATACCCCGATTCCCACTGCGTGAGTGGGAGTCTGAGCGGAGGATACGGTCCGGGGTTGGTTCCTGGTTATGCCTCACGCTCCCACTCCCACATGATCGATGCCGTGTGGGCCGTCGTGCGGCTTGTGTTGGTTCCTGGTTATGCCTCGCACTCTCACTCATCACTTATCACTCACACTCACAATCACACTCGTCACTCGTCACTCGTCACTCGTCACTCATCACTCATCACTCTCACTCTCATCACTCTCACTCATCGCTAATCATGCCCACCGATGTACATCGCCACCATCCGCTGCCAGACGGGCCAGTCGTGGGCGAAGCCGTCCCACTCCCGCAGGGCGTTGCCGATCCCCTTGGCCCACAACAGGCCGGATAACTCGCGGTTCTGGTGCACGAGTCGGTCCTCCTTGCCGACGGCCAGGATGATGTCCTGTCGGCGGAGGTGGGCCAGCCGCCAGCCGTCGTGCTCGTTGGGGATGAAGTCGACCGGGTTCTGGAAGTACACGGTCTGGTTATGGTAGCCGTCCAGGAACATCTTGATGTCGGTCAGGCCGCTCATGCTCAGGACGCGGTTCACCTTGTCCGGGTGCCGCAGTCCGATCGACAGGGCGTGGAAGCCGCCGAAGCTGGCCCCGGTGAGGATGGTGAAGGGGTGGCCGTTGCGCCAGCGCGTCCAGGGTAGCACCTCGCCGATGATGTAGGCCGTGTACTGCTCGTGCCGCCAGGCGCGGGCCCCCGGGTGCAGGTGGTAGGCGTACCAGCTCTCGGCATCGACGCCGTCCACGCACGTCAGGTGCAGATGGCCGGGTTCGAGCAGGTGGGCCAGGGCGGCGGGCATGCCGTGGTCTTCCCACTCGAAGAACCGGCCGCGCGACGTGGGGAAGGCGATGACCCTAGCCCCGCCGTGGCCGAACTCGAGCAACTCCATGTCACGGTGGAGGGCCGGGCTCCACCAGCGGTGATACCTGCGGTGCATGCCGCCGACGCTGTGGGAAAAAAAGACCGGTGGGGGGGTCAGTGCCGGGCCGGCGTGTTCACCACGCCCCGGAGCCGCGGGCCGAGGAGATCGGCCCCCCCGGCCCGGTGCGTCGGGTCAGGCGGCGGCGTACTTGTCACGGAGCTTATCGAGGAACTTCTTGCTGTCGGCGGTGACCTGCCAGGCGTCCGGCCAGAAGCACAGGTCGACGCACCACCAGTCGTGCGGCACCCCGGCCGCCCGCAGCGCCGGGGCTAGCGCGTCGAAGTTCAGCCGGCCCGTACCGAACGGGTTGTGCGTGCTGGTGTTGTGCTCGTTGAGGCTGCCGTCGGAATCGATCAGGTGGACGTGGGTGATCTTGCCCTTGAGCTTCTCGAGCAACTCCAGCTCCCCGCCGGGCAGCGTCTCCTTCGGGCCCGACTGGTTGGCCCCGACGGCGGCGCACATGTGGGCGTGGCAGGTGTCGTAGAGCACGCCGAAGTTCGGGTTGCCCCTGGCCCGCACGGCCTCGACCAGCTTGACGATCTCGGACGGCTTGTTGAAGGCGAAGCCCGGCTCGAACTCCCAGCAGACGTTCATGCCGAAGTCGGCCGCCATCTTGCTCGCCTTGTCCCAGACGTTCACGATCCTCTCCAGGCCCTTCTCGGCCCCCAGCTCCTTGCCGTCCTTCTCGAAGTAATCCGGGCCGACGACCGTGTCCACGCGGATCGTCTTCACGTCCAGGTCGGCGGCGAACGTACACCAGCCCAGGAAGGCCGTCAGGTACGCCGACGGCGTCTCGTCCAGGATCGAGGTGCCCGGCGTCTTGAACGCCCACAGGTCGATGGCGATGCCGGACAGGGCCAGGCCGTGGTCGGCGATCTCCTTCTTGAGCTTGGCCCGGCTCGCCTTCGTCGGGTGTGACGCGGGGCTGGGGTGCGGACCGAAGCTGCCCAACTCCACGCCGTCGTAGCCCAGGTCCTGCAACTTGTGCAGGATGACGTGGAAGTCGTTGGTCGGTTCCTTCTGGTTGAACAGGTACGCCCAGGTGCCGATTGATATACGGGCCTTGGCCATGACGGGTTACTCCGTGGAAAGGTGGGCCGGGTACACCGAACGTCGGGACTCCGCGAGCCGGCCGCCGAAGCCGCACCGACTTCCGACCTCGACAGCCGGGCACGGATCGTATATCCTTCGCCCGCCAACCGACGAGCCTCTGACACACCCCGACCGGACCGACTACTACCGGAAGATCGGTTCTAGTTGACACTTGCGGAGTTGACAAGGACTTTTCCCGCTCCGCCTCCGCTTTTCGGACCGGCGACCGCCCCGGCGATTTTTCACCCCGGCGATTTTCCCCGGCCCCGGCGCAAGTTTGTTCCGCCCGGAACGAACATCCCTAAGAGGGGACGTGTCCGTCTCACCGGCCGGGGCCTGAGGCGACAATGAGGAAGACGATCATGAGCGACAAACGGCAATGCGATCACGGCGGTATGGCCACGGTACGCAAGCCCCGGGTCGTCCTCGTCGGCGGGGCCGGGTCGGCCGCGGCCAGACTGCGGTTCCAGCAACTCGGCTGGGACGCCCTGCACCTGCCGGCCGGCAGCGACCTCGTCCCGGCCGTGCTGGCCCGTCGCCCCGCCGCCGTCCTGCTGCCGATCGACACCGGCTGGGAAAGCGGCTACCTGCTGGCGTTCAAGCTGAAGAAGGCCCGGCCTAGGCTCCGCGTCGCCCTCGTCGCCCCGACCCGCGAGCCGCTGGCCGAGCGCTTCGCCCGCTTCGTCGGTGCCACCCTCCTCGCCGAAACCGAGCCGCCCGCCCGTTGGGTTGCCGCCGTCGCCGGTTGATCGTCTCGCCGGGGCCGCCGGAGCCGCCGGTCTGCTCCGGTTCGTTCTGGTTCGTTTCGTTCTGTCCCGGGGTCGTCGGTCGGCCCTCGTCTTCTGTCGTCACTCCACCTCACTCACTCCACCTCGAAGATGCACTCGATTTCCACGGCGATGTTGCCCGGCAGTGAGTTGTGGCCGACCGCACTCCGCGCCCCCACGCCGTTCTCCTCGCCGAACACGTCCCGCATCAGTTCCGAGAACCCGTTGATCACCTTCGGCTGGTCGAGGAAGTCGTCGGTACAGTTCACCATGCCGTAGGTCTTCACCAGTCGCTTCACCTTGTTCAGCGACCCCAGCGTCTCCTTGACGGTGGCCAGGATCGCCAGGCCGACCTGCTTGGCCGCTTCCTTGCCCTGCTCCAGCGTCAGGTCCTGGCCCAGGCGACCGGTGATCATCGTCTTGTCGGCCTTCAGCGGGCCGTGGCCGGACACGTACAGCAGGTTGCCGTGCCGGACCGCCGTCTTGTACACGGCGACCGGCTTCGGGGCCGGCGGCAGCGTCAGGTGCAGTTCCTGAATGCGGGTCTCGGGGTCGCTCGCCATCGCGGTTCTCCAGGGGGGAATCGACGTGCCGTAGTGATACCCGAGACGACGGCGAACGGCAATCGACCGACGAGACGAGCCGAGACGAGCCGGAAGCGTTAGCGACGGCCCGTCAGCGCCGGCCCCGAGCCGGAAGCGTCAGCGACGGCCCGTCAGCGCCGGCCCCGAGCCGGAAGCGTTAGCGACGGCCCGTCAGCGACGGCCCCTGAGACTCAGCCCCAGCCCCGGCTCGTCGGGGGGTAGCAGTTTCCCGCCTTCCTGACGCGGGCCGCCGACGAACACGTCACGCAGCCAGGACACCGAATCGACGTGGGGCACGACCCCCAGGCCGCACGCCAGGTGTACTCCGATCTCCGGCAGTCGGACCGGGGACACGGCGACGTGAAAGGCCTCCGCGACGGCCGCCACCTTCAGCACCGGCGTGATGCCGCCCAGGCGGCCGATGTCGGGCCGGATCGTGCGGACGTGTCCGAGCCGGATCACCCGGAAGAAGGCCTCGCGGTGGGAGAACCCGGCCCCGACCGCCAGCGGGACCTCCGTGTGGGCGGCGAGTGTCGCGTAGCCCGGCTCGTCGGCCGAGGGGATCGGGTCCTCGAACCGGTCGATGCCGAGGTCCTGGAAGAAGTGGGCCAAGGCCCGGGCGGTGGGCAGGTCGAGCCGGCCGCCGGCCGACACCGCCACCCAGGCGTCGTCGCCCAGGCCCTCGGCGATGGCGCGGACGTGGTCGGCATCGGCCTGCACGTCGCCGCTGCCGATCTCGATGTGGACCCCGAACGCCCCCTGTTGCCGCGGCGGGGCGGCGGCCCGGACCACGTCGCCGCTCAGGTCGGAGACGAAAAACGGGGCGGCCGGCCGGGCGTTGCCTAGGAGTCGGTACAGCGGCAGGCCCGCCGCCTTGGCCTTGAGGTCCCAGAAGCCTACGTCCAGGGCCGAGTAAGCCCGCGCGGCCAGGCCGGCGAAGCCGACGGGACGGAAGTACCCTTCGGCCTTGGCCAGCAGGCGGTCGGTATCGCGGGGGTCTTCGCCCACGAGCCGCGGTGACAACTCGGTGTCAATGAGGGAGCGGACGGCGGCACCGCCGGGCCCGGCCAGGGCGGCGAAACCCAGGCCGGTGAGGCCGGCGTCGGTCTCCAGGTGGACCAGGACCAGGTCGAGTGCCTCCGGGCCGGGGGTCGGCGATGGCCCGGCGAGGGGAAGACGGGCCGGTCGCCCGAGCGGGATGCGGAGGTGGTCGGTCGTGAGGCGGGTGAGCTTCATGGGGGGCCGGGAGGGCCAGGAGGGCCGGGAGGGCCGGGGCGTCGGCTTCGCCTCACTCGCCCAGGTAGGCGGCACGGATCCGCGGGTCGTTGAGCAGCACCTCGCCGGTGTCGGTGCAGGTGATGCGACCGGTCTCCAGCACGTAGCCGCGGTGGGCCACCTTGAGGGCCAGGCGGGCGTTCTGTTCGACGAGCAGGATCGACATGCCCTGACGGTTCAGTTCGCGGATCACCTCGAAGATCTGCACGACGACCTGCGGGGCCAGCCCCAGGGACGGCTCGTCGAGCAGCAGCAGCTTGGGCCGGGCCATGAGGGCCCGGGCGATGGCGAGCATCTGCTGTTCGCCGCCGGAGAGGGTGCCGCCGGCCTGCGACTGCCGCTTCTGGAGGATGGGGAACAGGGTGTAAGCCTTCTGGATGTCGGCCTCCACGCCGTCGGGGTCGGTGCGGGTGAAGGCCCCCATCTCGAGGTTCTCGCGGACGGTGAGGCGGGGGAAGATCTTGCGGCCCTCGGGGGCCTGGGCCAGGCCGAGGCGGACGACGTGGTGCGGCGGGACGCGGCGGGCCACCAGGTCGCAGCCGTCGAAGACGATGCGGCCGGCGCGGGCCGGTACGATGCCCGAGAGGACCGAGAGGGTCGTGGTCTTGCCGGCCCCGTTGGCCCCGATGAGGGTGACGATCTCGCCGCGGTTGACCGTCAGGGACAGCCGGTGCAGGACGTTGATCGGCCCGTAGCCGGCCTCGAGGTCCTCGACCAGCAGCAGGGGGGAACTCACGACACCTCCTCCTTGCCGAGGTAGGCCGCGATGACGCGGGGGTCGCGGCTGACGTCGGCCGGCGGCCCCTCGGCGATCTTCACCCCGTAGTCCAGGACGGCGACGCGGTCGGAGATGCCCATGACCAGGTTCATGTGGTGTTCGATCAGCAGCACGGTCACGCCCCGGTCGCGGATCTGCCGGATCAGTTGCATCAGCTCGACCGTCTCGCTGGGGTTCATGCCGGCGGCCGGTTCGTCGAGCAGGAGCAGCCGGGGGCCGGTGGCCAGGGCGCGGGCGATCTCCAGGCGGCGCTGGTCGCCGTAGGGCAGGTTCTTGGCCAGCACGTTGTGCTTGCCCGAGAGGCCAACGAAGGCGAGCAACTCGGCCGCCTTCTTCTCGACCGCCTCCTCTTCCCGGCGGTGCGACCCGAGGTTGAGTGCCCCGAGCAGCGGGTGGGTGACCATCGAACGGGTCATGCCGACCAGCACGTTCTCGATCACGGTCATGCCGTGGAACAGGCGGATGTTCTGGAAGGTGCGGGCGATGCCGGCCCGGGAGATCACGTCCGGGGCCCGCCGGACCCGCCGCCAGCTGGCCAGGGCACCGGCCGTGCCGGCGACCAGCCCCAGGACCAGACCGAGGGCGGCCGGTTCGCGGCGGTCGGAGACGTGGCGGGCGGCCCGCTGCAGGGCGTCGGACCAGGAGAAGTCCGGGTCGTATGGCTTGCGGTAGGTGTCGCGGATGGCCACCTGCCAGAGGGTCTCGACGTTCACCGCCAGGAGGGCGAACAGGGCGGCCGTCACCAGCCCGACCGCCAGGGCGGCGACGATGACCCGTGCGGTGAGCGGCTTTTCGAGCGGCCGGTCCTGGAACAAGACGCGGCCCTCGGTCGGCTCGTAGATCCCGGTGATGACGTTGAAGACGGTCGTCTTGCCGGCCCCGTTGGGGCCGATGAGGGAGAAGATCTGGCCGGCCTCGACGGTCAGGTCCAGACCGTTCACGGCCGTGATCCCGCCGAACCGCATGGTCAGTCTTTCGATCTTCAGCAGGGCCATCGGTCCTCCGACGGGTCGCGGTAAGGACAGCGGGGGGTCGGCGGGGAGGGTTACCTCGGGGTCGGGTCGGCGGCCGGGTCGGCGACGGCGGCCGGGTCGGCGACGGCGGCCGGGGAGTCCGGGGCCGGCTTGGGGTGGTGGGGGTCGGCGGCCTCGGCCCGGGCGGCGGCGAGGCCGATCGCCTCGTCCGCCTCGGGGTGCAATTCTCGCTGGTGGCGGGCCTCGGGGATCAGCCCTTCGGGGCGGAAGCGCATCATGACGATCAGGACCGTGCCGAAGATGAACAACTTCCAGCCGCTGACCTTCAGGTAGTTGGCCCCGCCGCTGCCGAGTTGCTCCTGGATGAGGTTGTCGAGGATGTTGGTGAGGATGCGGTCGAAGCCGATGAGCAGGAAGGTGCCGAGCAGCACGCCGGGGCGGTTGCCCAGGCCGCCGAGGATGACGCAGCAGACGGCGATCATCGACAGGGTGAAGTCGTAGGCGGCGGGGTTGCCGGTGGTGCGCAGGGCCATGGCGTAGAAGGCCCCGGCCAGTCCGGCCAGTCCGGCCCCGATGGCGATGGCGGCCAGTTTCAGGCGGGCCGGGTTGAGTCCCATGCAGGAGGAGGCGAGTTCGTCTTCCCGCAGGGCGACCCAGGCCCGTCCGAGTCGGCTCCGCTCCAGGTTGCGCAGGAACAGCATCGTCAGTCCGAGGACGGCCAGGGTCAGGAAGTACAGGTAGGGGTAGTTGTACCAGCGTCGGCCCCAGTCGGGGTGGAGTTGCCAGGCGGTCATGTCCTGGCCGGAGAAGCCGGGGACCGGGCCGGCCTCGATCGGGTTGAGGCCCTTGGTGCCCTCGGTGATGGCGTCGAGGTTGCGGATGGCGTACAGGACGATCAGTCCGAAGCCGAGCGTCACCAGAGCCAGGTAGTCGCCGCGCAGGCGGAGGATCGGGGCGGTGGTCAGGACGCCGGTGACGGCCGCCACCAGCGTGGCCGCCAGGGCCGCCACCAGGAAGCTCTGGTGGAACGGCAGGAACGGTACGGTCAGGATGCCGACGGTGTAGGCCCCGATGCCGAAGAAGGCGGCGATCCCCAGGTGCAGAAGCCCGGTGTAGCCGAGCACCACGTTCAGCCCCAGGGCCAGGATGGCGTAGACGAAGAGGATGGTGAGCTGCTCGCCGCGGTTGGCGGCGGCGAAGGGCAGGAAGGGGTAGGCGGCCAGGAAGGCGAACAGGATCGGCACCCAGTGGCGTAGCAGGATCATACCTTCTCCCGGGTACGGGCACCGAGCAGTCCGGCCGGCCGGAACAGGAGGATCAGGATGAGGATGGCGAAGATGGTGGCCTCGCTCCACTTGGCCCCGAGGTAGGCCTTGCTCAGTTCGCCGACGACGCCGATGACCAGCCCGCCGAGGACCGCCCCCGGGATGTTGCCGACGCCGCCCAGCACCGCCGCCGTGAAGGCGTACAGCCCGTTCTGGAAGCCCATCTGGTAATCGACCGATTTGATGTAGAGTCCGTAGACCACGGCGGCGACACCGGCCAAGGCCCCGCCGATGCCGAAGGTGGCGGCGATGACCCGGTTGACGTTGATGCCCATGAGTCGGGCGGCCGTCGGGTTCTGGGCCGTCGCCCGCATCGCCTTGCCCAGCGGCGTGTAGCGGACGAACAGCGTCAGGGCGATCATGGCCGGCACGGTGAAGCCGACGACCATGGCGTCCTTGCCGGTGAACCGCAGGCCCGAGCCGGGCAGCAGGTTGTCGTCGGGGATCAGGTCGGGGAACTTGACGGGGCTGGCCCCCTTCCAGAACAGCCCGAGGTTCATGAAGACGAAGCTCACGCCGATGGCCGAGACGATCACCGTCAGCTTGGGGGAGTTCCGCAGCGGCCGGTAGATGATCCGGTCGACGCCCATGTTCAGCCCGGCACAGAACAGGGGGGTGCAGACCAGCATCAGCAGGATGGTGCCGGCCACGGCGGCGGTCCCGGCGTCGGCCGTGGTCACCCCGACCCAGACGGCCAGTTGCAGGGCCAGCATCGAGCCGAGCATGAACAGGTCGCCGTGGGCGAAGTTGATCAGCTCGATGATGCCGTAGACCATCGTGTAGCCCAGGGCGATCAGGGCGTAGAGCGAGCCGATCACCAGGCCCAGGAGCAAGAATTGTGCGAACCCGGCCGCGGCTCCGGTCGGGGTCTGCGCGAACGCCTCGAACATCGGGTCCCCTGACATCGGTGGGGGGCTGGCCGGGCGGGCGGGTGCCGCCGACTGCTGGGGCCGGCTGGCGGGGGGCGGCCCCGGTGGCGGCGATCCCCGGCCGGGAGGGACGGTTCCGCCCCGCGCCTCAGCTGCCGAACGTCTGTTGCGCCTCGGGCTTGAACCCGCCGTCGACCACCTTGCTGATCGTCAGGACCTGCAGGGTGGTGTCGCCGTCCGGGGTGAAGCTCCACTTGCCGACCGCCCCCTTGTCGAAGTCCTTGGTCGCCAGCACGGCCTTGCGGATCTCTTCCCGGTCCTTCTTACCGACCTGCTTGATCGCTTCCAGGACGACCTTGGCCGCCTCGTAGCCGTACACGGCGTAGGCCTCGGGGTCCTTCCCGTACTTGTCCTTGTACCGCTTGACGAACTCGGCCCCGGCCCCCTTCAGTTCGCTCGGGTCGACGCCGCCGATGGTCGCGTAGCAGGTGACGGACTTAAAGGTGTCGGCCCCGGCCCCGTCGATGAAGGCCTTCTCGTAGCAGCCGTCCGGCACCATGATCGGGCAGTTCAGCCCCTCGCCTTTCATGTCGATGACGATCTGCGGCCCGCCGCTCTGGCTGGTGCCGCCGAAGTAGAGCAGCTGCGGGTTCCTGGCCCGGATCCCCTGGATCACCGACTTGAAGTTCTTCTGGGTCGAGTCGATGCTGTCGTGGCCTAAGACAGTGATCCCCAGCTTCTCGCACTCCTTCTTGAACAGCCCGGCGATACCGGCCCCGTACAGTTCCTTGTCGTCGAGGATGTAGACGGTCTTGACCCCCAGCCGCTCCTTGGCGAAGACGGCCGAGAGCGGGCCCTGGATGTCGTCGGTCGGGCAGACCCGGCAGAAGGTGATGATCTTGGCCGGGCGGTAGATGTCCGGCTCGCCGGTCCCTTCCTGCCCCGGCACCACCTTGGTCAGTCCCGGCCAGGTGGCGGCGGGGGAAACCTGGATGAGTCCGGCCTCGTTGAGGATCGGCATGGAGACCTTGGCGGCCCCGGAGTTGTACGGCCCGATGAAGGCCATCACGTCCTTGTCGCCGGCCGCCTCGCGGGCGTTGTCCGCCTCCTTGGCCGGGTCCCACTTGCCACTGGCGGCGGTGGCGTCGTCCATGTCCTGGTGGACGATCTTCATGCCGGCGATCTCCCCGTAGTCCTCGATCGCCATCTTGATGCCGTTGACGATCGTGTCCGTCTGGCCCTGGGCGCTGCCGGTTCGCGGCAAGCTGGAGACGATCTTGATGATGTTGCCGCCGCCCTTGCACCCGCTGCTGAGAAGGAGGGTGCCCGTACCGATGGCCCCGGCCGCTGCGGTCAAGAATCTGCGACGATCCACGGCGGACTCCCGGTGAGGGTTATGTGAAGGGATCAAGTCAAAATTTAGGTGTGGGCCGCGGCCGTGTCAACGACACCGTCCCCCCCCGCGGCACGGCGGGGTCCGCCCGCAACCGGGCCGTCGTTGCGGAGGCTACATCAACACCCCGGCGACCGAGGCATTGATCAGGGTGGCCAGGAAGCCGCCGAGCAATGCCCGCAGCCCCAGCCGGGCCAGGTCGCCCCGCCGCTGCGGGGCCATGGCCCCGATGCCGCCCAACTGGATGCCGATCGAGGCGAAATTGGCAAAGCCGGTCAGGGCGAAGGCCGTCAGGGCGACCGAGCGCGGCTCGAGCTGGCCGGCGAACTTCTCGGCCATCACCAGGTAAGCCACGAACTCGTTGAGTACCAGCTTGGTGCCGAGCAATTCGGCCACCTTCGGCACGTCGTCCCAGGCCACGCCCAGCAGCAGGGCGACCGGCGAGAAGGCCCAGGAGAAGACCTGTTGCAGGCTGAGGGGGGCCGGCAGGCCGAGCCGCGAACTCAGCGACAGCCCCTCGTCGAGCCTCAGCAGAAGGTGGTTGAACAGGGCCACGAAGGCGATGAAGGCGATCAGCATGGCGACGATGTTCAGCACCAGGGTCATGCCCTGGGAGGCCCCGTCGGCGGCGGCGTCGAAGACGTTGGCGTGGGTCCGCGGGATCTCGACACGGACCTGGCCGCGGGTCACCGGCGTGGCCGTCTCCGGCAGCAGGATCTTGGCCAGGTACAGCCCGCAGGGGGCGGCCATGACGCTGGTGGCCAGGATGGCGACGGCCTGTTCGCTCATGCCGATCCGGTCGAGCAGGCCGACGTAGGCCACCATCACCCCGCCGGAGATCGTCGCCATGCCGCCGATCATCAGGGCCAGCAACTCCGAACGGGTCATGCGCGGGACATACGGCCTGACGATGAGCGGGGCTTCGGTCTGGCCCATGAACACGTTGGCCGTGGCACTGAGCGTCTCGGCCCCGCTCGTGCCCATGACGCCGACGACCAGCCGGGACACCGCACGCACCACCGCCTGTAACACCCCGAGGTGGTACAGCACCGTGAAGAAGGCGGACACGAAGATGACGGCCGGCAGCGCCTTGACCACGAAGATGAAGCCTTCCCCCTTGTCCAGAGCCAGGCCGCGCTCGATGGCCGAGTCGTTGAGCAGCGGGCCGAAGACGAAGACCGCCCCGGCGTTGGTGAAGTCGATGAACTTCTGGATCGCCTGCCCGACCTCGACGAAGAACAGGTAGACGGGGCGGACGCGGAGGATGAGGACGGCCAGGGTGAACTGCAGGGCGATGCCGGCCAGCACGGTGCGGCGGTCGACGGCCCGGAGGTTGGCCGAGAAGAGGCCGGCCACGCCGACGAACCCGACCACACCCAGGGCCGAACGGAACTGCGGCGGGGCGTCGCGCAGGGCGTAGGCGGCACCGGCGAGGGCGACGAGTCCGACGGCCAGGCCGATCCGCCACGGCCACGGCGTGGGCGACAGGGCTTGCTCGGGGGGCGGGCCGGTGTCGGGGGGCGACATGGGACGTGTGAAGGGTGCAGGTTGGGGGCGCGTCGCGTGATCAGGTGGTCGGTCGCACGGTCGGTCACACGGGGGACGCACGTCCCCCGCTCACTTCATCGCTTTCCGGGGGACGCACGTCCCCCGCTCACTTCATCGCTTTCCGGGGGACGCACGTCCCCCGCTCGCTTTGCGTCCTTCCGTCTCACTTCGCGGTCAGGTCCTTCAACAGGGTGTCGTCGTCCAGGGGCACGACCCAGAGTCGGAGTTCGAAGGTGCCCTTCCAGGGGGCGTTGGCGGTGGGGAGTCTGAGTACGGCGAGCCAGCCGCCGCCGCTCCGGGGTACGAACCGCCAGACGGTGCCAGGTGGGGTGTTGACGGCCTCCAGGACCGCGATGCGGTTGCCGTCCTGGGGTAAGACGACCCGCGACCCGGCGGCGGTGGCGGCCGGTTCCTCGGCCGTCAGGTCGATCGTCAGCCGCTTGGTTGCCGTGTTGGTTGCCGTGGCGTCGAGGACGCGGGGCTGCTTGGCAGTCTGGCCGGCCAGCAGCCAGGCCGTGTAGCCGGCGGGGGCTTCCAGGGCGAACTGGCGGATGAGTCCGGTCGCCAGGGCCGGCGGGATCGGCCGGGGGGTCTCGGCGACCTTCAGGACGGCGTCACGGTCGTTCCCGGTCAGTCGGTAACGGAAGGTGGGTCGGCCCTGGTCGTCGAGTGCGTAGCCGAGGAAGTTGACCGCCCGGGGTCCGTCGTAGGTGCGGGCCGGTTCCAGCGGCAGGGGCGTTCCGAAGGCCGGGTTCTTCTCCCGGGCGGCGAAGTCGGGCGGGATGCGGGGGTTGGCGGTCAGTCCCCAGGGGTGGCCGTTGGGGGCGGACCAGAGCTTCGGCCCCAGGAGCTTGGCCGGGGCCCCGCCGCGGTTGTTCCACACCGGGGAGGCGTCGAGGAAGTTGCCGGCCCAGGTGAAGGCCAGGCGGCACTGGTCGGCGGCGAAGGCCAGGTTGACCCCGCCGGGATAGCCGACGGCGATGGCCTTGGTGCCGGCCTCGTCGAGGAAGGTGCGGAGGACTTCCGGCCGGTCCTTGACGGCGACGATCAGTCCCTTGGGCGGCTCCAGCCCTTCGGGCAGGGGCAAGCCCGGCCCGAGCGAGAGGTAGGCCCACATGGCCTGGGCCTGGGCCTTCGGGTCGCCGTTGAGCACGGTCGGGAGGGTGGACTTGCCGTCCACGAAGGCCTGGGGCATGCGGGTGCCGGGGGCCATGCGCAGCGGCTGGTGCAGCCACCGTTCGTACCACTCGTAGCGGACCCGCTGGTTGATCGTCGAGAGGTCCGGGCCGCGGGTGCCGGTGTTGGCGACGCCGCCGATGTCGTGGCAGGAGATGCAGCCCAGCCCGCCCTTACCGACGATCTGGCGGCCGAGGGCGATCCGCTGCGTGCCGAGTTCCACCTTGTGAACGGTGTCGTCGGGGAGCGTGCCTTCGAGGTGGGCCAGGGCTTCGGGCAGGAAGCCGACGTTCGACTCGCCGTACTGCGGCATGCGTAGCTGCATCCAGGGCCGGGCGCGGCCGCCGCTGACGAGCACCGACTTCAGCCAGGCGGTGCGGCTCTTGTGGCCGACGCCGGTGAGCAGCGGGGGCCGCACGTCGTCGGCGTTCTCGGCCTTCTCCAGCAGCCGGGTTTCGTTCGCCAGGTCGGTCGGGATGCCGCCCTCGCCGTCGCGGGCGTGGCAGTTGAGGCAGTTGAAGCGGCGGAGGGCGACGTGGGCGGCGTAGGCGGTGGCCGGGCTACCCGCACCGCTCAGGCCGTCCTTCAGGAAGGCGAGCAGGGCGGCCGTCTCGGCCGGCTGCAAGCTGTAGACCGGCACCTTCACGGGGTCGGGCTTCTCGGACAGACACCCCGCGGCCCCGGCCTTCCTGACCCGGTCCAGTGTCGGGAACGCCTTCGCCTCCGGTGCCGGTCGCGGCTTGCCCTTCTCCTTCTCCTTCTCGCCCTCCTTCTTCTCTTTCTCCTCGACGGCGTGGCAGTTCGCGCACCCCTTCGCCCGGAACACGGCCCGGCCGGCTTCGACCCACTGCTCGGCCGGCTTGAGGGCTGCGAACCGCTGGGCTTCGGCGGCGTCCGGCTTGTCGAGCAACGCGGCCGGGTCGGCCTTCGGGGCACTCGGCATCCCGGGGTCGGTTCGCTCGTCCGTCAGGCGGCACAGGTAGCGGGCCAGGTCGTTCGCCTCCTGCGGGCTGAGCCTCATGTCCGGCATGCGTCCGGCCGGGTGCGTCTTCAGCGGGTTCTGTAGGAAGGCGGCCAAGGCCTCGGGCCGCGTCTTGCTACCGGGGTTACCCAGGTCATACTTCGCCGCGGGACCGGCCAGCGTGCCCAGCCCGTGGATGTAGTCCTCGGGCCGGAGCGGGTCGCGGTCGTCTTCGGACGGGGCGTCCTTCGGCTTGGGGACCCGGTGGCAGGTGGCACAGCCGGTGACGGTGTAGAGGACGCGGCCCCGCTCGAAGCTCTGCTTCACGTCGTTAGCAACGACCAGCGGTTGCTTGAAGTGGTCGAGCGGCTTACCCCCCGCCAGGGCGACCAGGTACTGGGTGACGGCGTACCGCTCGGCAGTGCCGCGGGCGTCGTCGGCGAACAGCTTGGGCATCGTGGTTTGCGGCCGGTGCCGCGCCGGGTCCGCCAGCCAGGAGAAGATCCAGCCGGCGTAGGCCCGCCGGGCGACCTCGGTCAGGATCGGGCCGGGGCGATCGACCAGGGTCTTGGCCATCGGGTCGTCGGCAGCCGGCCTGTGGCAGCGGAGGCAGGCCAGTTCCTCGAACTTGAACCGGCCGTGTTCCTGCTCCACGTCCCGGACGAACGAGGCCGGTCGTTCCTGCGCCAGGTGGCCGAGGAAGCGGTCGTTCAGCGGCTCGGTGATGAACCCCGGCCCCTGCCAGAACAGCTCGACCCGGCACGGCGTGCCGGTCGCCGTGAAGCTGGCTTCGATCGGTTGCACGCCGCCGTCGAGCGACACCGCCTCACCGCTGCTCCGGGTCGCCGCCGGGGCCGACCCGGTCGCCTCCAGCACCGCCCTGCCGCCCACCTTCAGTCGCAGCGTGCCGTTGGCGACGTTCGCGGAGAAGGTGTACTTGCCCGGCCGCACCACGTTCACGTACCCCTTCCAGACGGCAGACCGCAGGCCGGCCAGCTTCGGGTGCGGCGCTTCCCCCGCGGCCAGGCTCAGGGCCACGGTCGGCTCCAGCCGGGTGACGGTCGGGGCGGCGGACCCCGGCGGAGACGGGGCGCTCGGCCGCGGGTCCGACCCCTGGAAGGTGGCGACCAGGCCGGGCTTGAGGTCGGACGGTTCGACGGCGGCGGCGGTCGTCCCGGCCAGCACGACCGCGACGACGGGCAGTAGAGGACTCGGACGCATGGCGAAGTCGGTGGGTGTCTCGGGCCGCGGTGAACGAAGTGATTATGCCGATGCGAGGGCCGCGGGCAAGCGAAAAGGCCGTCACCAGCAAGGGTAACTAGCGGACCGGGCCGGCCGCGCTCCGGGCCTTCGGGGCCGGGCGTTGACCGCTCGGATCGGCCGACGTATCCCAGCAGAGTGGTTTGGCGCAGTAGTTCGGTGCAGTAGTTCGGCGCAGTAGTTCGGCGGAGTATCCCAGCGGAGGAGTTCGGCGGAGTATCCCAGTAAACGTGACCTCGTTCGACTGACCCCACTCGACTGACCCGGAGGTGCCCCGTGTCCCAACCCGAACCGCGACTGGTCCACAACGTCTTTTTCAAGCTCAAAGACCCGAGCCCGGCTCATGTCGAGGGCCTGATCGCGGCCTGCAAGCAGTACCTGAACGTCCAGGCCGGCATCGTCTTCTTCGCCGCCGGCAGGCTCTGCCCGGACCTGGCCCGCGACGTGAACGACCGGGACTGGGACGTGAGCCTGCACCTGGTGTTCGTCGATAAGGCCGCCCACGACGCCTACCAGACCGACCCGATGCACGTGAAGTTCGTCGAGGAGAACAAGCCGAACTGGGCGGCGGTGCGGGTCTTCGATTCTCTGGTGTGACGGGCCGGGTCGGCAGGTCCGACCGCTCACGGGTAAGGAAGGGGAAGGGGGCGCGAGTTCCCGTGGCGGCCGGTCCCGCAGCGGGTCGAGCGGCCGGTCCCGCAGCGGGTCGAGCGGCCGGGTGCCGCGCCGGTCGTCGTCCGGGCGCGGTGCCGGTCCCGCGGCGGTTCGGTGCGGTGCCGGTCGTCGTCCGGGTGCGGGGAGGAGCCGAGGCCCGGGACGGGGCCAGGCCGAGGCCCGGGGCGGGTCGGGCCTGGTCGGCGGCCGGGGGCGGATCACTCCCGGACCCAGATCAGGCCGACGGTGAGCACGGCGGCCCCGGCGAGGGCGACGACCAGGGCCGTTACCGACAGGCCGTTGGTGATCGCCACGGTCCGGGTGGCATTGCCGGTCAGGCAGTGGAAGCCGCCCCAGAGGGTCGCGGCACCGCCGGCCAGGGCCAGCACCAGTCCGATGAAGCGTCGCATGATCGGTGGGGGGGTCGGAATTCGGGGGTCCGACTCCAGCATAGTTCAGAATCGGCGGGCCGATCGGGTGCGGGTCCGGTCGGCTAGCCCGTCGGGTGTGGGTCGGGTGTGGGTCCGGCCGGCCGGCGGCTCAGTCGTCGAGGAGTTTCTTGAAGTCGATCTGGTAGCAGGTGGTGTTGCTGTTGCCGCAGAAGAGGAGGGTGCCGTCGGGGCTGAAGGCGAGGGACTGCACGGGGCAGTCGAGTTCGCGGGCGACCAGGAGCCGGCCGCTGAGCACGTCCCAGACGCGGATGGTGCCGTCGTCGCCGCCGCTGACCAGGAAGCTGCCGTCGGGGTTGAAGGTGACGGCGTTGATCTTGTCGCGGTGGCCGCCGAGGGCGAACACCGTCTCCTGGGTGGCGACCTCCCAGACGTAGACGGCCTCGTCCAGGCCGGCCCCGGCGAGGTATTTGCCGGCCGGGTCGAAGGCGAGGGCGTAGACGCCGACGTCGAGGGTGAAGAGCTTCTCTTTGCTGGGGATGTCCCAGAGGCAGACGGCCCCGTCGCGTCCGCCGGTGGACAGGTAGTCGATGCCGCCGGCGGCGAGGCGTCGGCCGTCGGGGTGGAAGGCCAGCCCTTCCAGGGTGCAGCCGTCGGCCGCCTCGATGAGGATCAGTTCCGGGGTGCCGGTCTGACACTTCCAGATCCACACCAGTCCGTCGGCGGGGCTGGTGTGGGCGAGGAACTGGGAGTCGGCGGAGAAGGCGGTGAAGCCGATGGGCGGCTTGGTGGCCTCGAGGGAGGCGGTCAGGCAGCCGTCGGCGGCGTTCCAGAGCTGGGTGAAGTAGTCGGTGCCGCCCACGGCCAGCCACCGGCCGTCCGGGCTGGCGGCGAGCGAGTAGGCCGGGCACAGGTTGGTCGGGGCGACCTCCTCGCCGGTTTCGGTGTCCCAGACGCGGACGCGGGGGCCGGCGGTGCTGGCCAGGCGGAGCGGCTTTCCGGGCACCACGGCGATGGAGTGCCGACCCTTGAGGTTCGGCCCGGCCAGGAGCTTGCCGTCCCGCACGTCCCAGATGTGGATGACGCGGTCCTGGCCGGCGCTGGCCAGCCGGGACCCGTCGGGGCTGAAGGCCAGACAGCGGACCTCGTCGCCGTGGCCCCGCAGGACCGGTCCGCGGCCGCCCTTCTCCAGGTCGGTCCACAGGTGGATGTCGAAGTCCGAGTCGGCACAGGCCAGATACTTGCCGTCGGGGCTGAAGGCCAGGGTGTGGACCTGGTCGGCGTGGCTGTTGAGCAGGATGAGCGGGTCGGTGTGCGGTTGCCGCCACACGCGGGCCGACGTGTCCCAGCCGGCCGACACCAGCAGGCTGCCGTCGGGGCTCCAGGCCAGGGCCGGGATGCGGTCGGTGTGGCTCCTCAGCTCGCAGACGGCCCTCAGCATGGCGGCGTCCCAGACCCGGATGACCCGGTCCTCGCCGGCGGTGGCGAACTGCTCGCTGCGCGGGTCGAAGGCGATGGCCGACACCGCGAAGCCCGGGCAGGCGTTGACCTGGCCCAAGGGCTTGTGGTTGGTCGTGTCCCACAGCCGTACCACGCCGTCGTCGTGCCCGCTGGCCAAGGTCCGGCCGTCGGGGCTGAAGGCGATCGCCGTCACCCACGAGAGCTGCTCGATCCGGTTGATCAACGTGCCGCTGGCCACGTCCCACAGGATCAGGTCGTCGTTGCCGCTCGCCAGCAGCCGGGCTCCGGGGCTGAAGGCCCACAGCGTTTCCAGGTCCGACAGGAAGTGCCGCGCCAGCAGCCTGCCCTCGACCGACCAGTGGCACAGCACCCCGGATTCGTCGATGGAGCACAGCGTCCCGCCGGCCGTGAAGGCCAAGGCCGCTACGTCCCCCGCGGTGTGGAACCGCGGCTCCCCGAACACCTTCTCGACCAGCGGCGGCGGGGAAACCGGCGGGGCATTGTCGGGAATGTCGGTCGGCACGGGAGTTGACATCTGCGAGCCCTTGCGGTGCGACGTCCGGCCACGACCCGGACTATCCTGCACTGCGAAGTCTAGAACAGTCTTCACGCCGCAGCGACAAAAACAATCGGTCCTGACAGAAAATTCATCGGGGCATGAAAATCGGCCACGGTGTCTGTCCGTACAGTTGGCGGCCACCCGTCGAACCGTCGCCGCGGCACCGCTGGCCACCACCGCCCGCTTATCATTCACAACGAATCCGACCCCGGGCCGTTGACCCGGTGTGCTGACCGGCCGGACCGGACCGACGAGTCCTGCAAACCCCGGTATGATCGTGAACGAATTCGACTACATCCGCTGGCTCCGCTCGAGCACGCCGGCCGACCCGCGGGTACTCGTCGGGCCGGGCGACGATTGCGCCGTGCTGGTGCCGCCGGCGCGTCCGTTGCTGCTGACGACCGACATGCTGATGGACGGGACCGATTTCGTCGTGGCGGAGGTCGGCCCGCGTCGGGCGGGGCGGAAGGCGATGGCGGCCAACCTGAGCGACATCGCGGCCATGGCCGGGTTGCCGACGGCGGCGGTGGTGAGCGTGGCCCTGCCGAGCGGGACCGGGGGGGCGTTCGCCGAAGAGCTTCACTACGGGTTCCGCGAGGCGGCCGAGGCGTTCGGCGTACCGATCGTGGGCGGCGATACGAACGGCTGGGCGGGGCCTCTGGTCGTCAGTGTGACGGTCCTGGGCGAGGCGACCGGGCGGGGGCCGGTGCGCCGGAACGGGGCCCGGCCGGGCGACTGGATCTTCGTCACCGGGCCGCTGGGCGGCAGCCTCCTGGGGCACCACCTCGACTTCACGCCGCGGCTGCGGGAGGCGCTGGCCCTGCACGCCGCCGTCGAGCTGCACGCGATGTGCGACATCAGCGACGGCCTGTCCGCCGACCTGAACCACATCCTGCAGGAGAGCCATTGCGGGGCGGTGATCCGGGCCGAGTCGGTACCGCTGGCGGCGGCGGCGGTCGAACGGAGCCGCGCCACCGGTCTGCCGCCCCTGTCCCATGCCCTGGGCGACGGCGAGGACTTCGAGCTGGTCTTCACCGTGTCGCCGGCCGACGGGGAGCGACTCCTCCGTGAGCCGCCCGTGCCCGTCTTCCGCATCGGGGAGTGCGTCGCGTCCGGGCTGTGGCTGGAAACCGCCGGGCGACGCGAGCCGCTGACCCCCCGGGGCTGGGAACACCGCGTGGGCTAAGGGCCAAGAGCGGCGGATTGCCGCCGGGAGAAAAAGGCGGCGGGCGGCCGGCCGGTGCGGTGGTGGGCGGGCGGCCGCCTGCCGTCGGCCGTGCGTCGTAGGTCGCAGGTCGCAGGTCGTGGGTCGTGGGTCGCGCGTCGGGATGCGGGCCTCACTTCGCTTCCAGGTCGATCATGGCGGCGTGCAGGACCTCGCGGGTGGCATCGTTCTGCACGAAGGCGACGAGCTTGAGGTTCTTCAGGTCGAGCGGTCGTTCGGGGCGGGAGAAGGGGCCTTCGTTGGCGGCGAAGTCGTCGAGGTATTTGGCGAGGGTGCGGCGGACCTCGTCGGGGTCGAAGGTGACGGTCTGCTCGGCGGTGGCCTTCGGCAGGGGGAAGCCCTTGGTACCACCGGGCATGGCCCGGACGACGAGGTGGTGGTAGCGGACGCCGTTGCCGCCGCTGAAGCGGACCCGCTCCTCGGCCAGGGCGAAGCGGAGGGCCGTCTTCTCCCCGGGGGTGGCCAGGTCGGAGACGGTGGCCTTGGCGGTGAAGCCGCCCTTCTCGGCCTTGGCGACGCTCAGGGCCAGCTTGACGCCCGGTTCTTTGTCGAGCAGCGGTTCGATCGCTTTGCAGATCTGGGAGTAGGCGCGACCGGCGAACTGGGCGGGGCCGCCGCCGATGTTCATCGGTCGTCCGGCCAGGAACAGGGTGGGCGTTCCCCCGACCTGATCGCCGTAGTAGGCCGCCCGGGCCTCGCCGTCGGGGGCGGTGAGCGGGTCGGGCCGCGGGATGTGCATGTGGTACTGCAGGACGATCACCTCGTCGGGCTTGTAGGTCTTGAGCAGCCCGTCGCAGGCCAGGTCGATGGCGACGCACGGCGGGCACTCGGCCCCGGTGAACAGCTCGACGAGGACGGTGCGGTCGGACTTGGTCTTGCGGCCGGGGAACGGCTCGGGCTTGAAGGGCAAGGTTTTGACGTAGTCGGCGTAGTCACGGGCCTCGAGCTTGGCGATCTGGGCGAGGTAGGTGGCGGCCTGGTCGGGCTTGCCGGCCCCGCTGAGGGCGCGGGCCACGGTCTCCAGAACGCGGATGCGGGTGAGGGCGTCGTCCTCGTCGGTCAGCAGCCGTTCCGCCCGCTTGGCCTGGGCCACGGCCACGTCACCCAGCCCGTCCTGACCGGCGAGGGCGGCGGCCAGCCGCACCGTCGTCTCCCGTTCCCAGCGGGGGCCGTGGTTGCCGGCCGCCTTGTTCACCCGGTCGAGGATGGCCCGGACCTCGTCGGCGGGCAGCTTCTTGGCCCCGGCACCGGCCAGCACCCGCACCGCCGCGTCGAAGAATTGCGGCCCGCCGTCCAGTTGCTCGAGCGTCTCGCGGGCCAGCTCGTAGGCGTCATCGATCTTCCGCAGCTTCGTCGGGTACATCTCGGTCAGCATCAGCGGGCTGCCGAACAGCGACACCGAGCCGGACAGCTTCTTGCGGTCCTTGCTCAGCACCCCGTCGAAGTCCACGAAGTCACGGCCCCGCAGCTCGAGGGTGAACCGCACCGTGTCGCCGCTCACCTTAAGGGATTTGAACTTCGGTTCGGCCACGAGCCGGGACGACGCCATCAGGTAGTCCCCGGTCCACTTGCCGTCCTCCTGGGAGAAGGCGAGCATCAGGATGACGTCTTGCCCGTTACCCCCGGGCAGGGTGAGCTTCCAGAAGCCGGCGGGCGGCGGGGGGTCGGCGGCCGTCGCTCGGCCCGGCGTCAGGGGGAGGGCGGCGGCCAGGAACAGGAGTGATCCGCAGGCGACACGCATGGCGGGCCTCGATGGGCTGAAGGGGGGTCAGGGAAGGTCGGCGATCCGCTGGCGGTTACGATACGTCTTGGCCACGGCGTTCGCCACCTCGTTCACCTCGGATGCGGTCCCGCTCAGCACGGGGTGGTGCAGCACCAGGCAGCGGTGGTGGGCGGCGGTCGCCTGGGTGAGTTCCCCCACGGCCCGGAACCGCGTGGGCGAACGGCCGACGTGCAACCCCTTGAAGCCGGCGTCGAAGGCGACCCCCTCGGCCCGGAGGGCGTCCACGAAGCGGTCCCGGGTCAGGCCGAACTCCCCGGGGTCGTAACGGAAGCCGAGCTTGTAGAAGGCCGGACGGTCGCCGGCCAGCACGGCCGACACGCACAGGGCCGTCAGCCCCGGAATGTCGGCCAAGGCTCGGAGCAGGGCAGCGACGTTCTCGGCCCGGCGGGCGGTGGCCTCGGGCAGCTTGCGGAGCTGGGGGCGCAACACCGCCGCCTGCAGTTCGCTCAGGGGGGCCCACTGCTGCGGCCCCCGCCTGAGCCAGACCTTCGCCCGCTGGTACAGGGCCGGGTCGGTAAAGAGGACGGCCCCGCCGCGACCCGCACTCAGCAGCTTCGAGCCGCCGAAACTCAGGGTGCCCGCGTCGCCCCAGGTACCGGCCGGCCGGCCCCCCACCCACGCCCCCGTCGCCTGGGCCGCGTCCTCGACCACCCCCACCCCCCGCGACCGACAGAGTTCGACCACGGCCGGCATCTCCACCGTTCCGCCGTGCAGGTGGGAACAGATCACCGCCCTGGTGCGGGGGCCGATGGCCGCCGCCAGATGAGCCGCGTCCAGTTGCCACGTCTCCGGGTCAACGTCGATCAGCACCGGGTGTGCCCCGAGGGCGTGAACGGTCAGGAAGTTCGCTTCGTACTCGTAGGCCGCCAGAACGACCTCGTCGCCGGGGCCGACCCGCAGCGCCCGCAGGGCGGCTTCCACCGCCAGGGTGCCACTGGCACAGGTCAGGACGTGCGGGACGCCGTGGTACTCCGCCAGTTCACGTTCCAGCTCGCTGACCTGCTGGCCGTGATACTGCCCCCAGTCCCCCGAGGCGACGGCCGCGGCCAGGGCCGACTGTACCTCCGGGTCCGGGAACGGCCAGCGGGGTGGCCCCTCGGGACGAACCGGTATACCACCGAGGAGGGCCGGCAGGTCGCGCGATCGCTCGGGCATCGGCTAACGCCAGGGGCGGACGGCATCCGCTAGTGAAGATACCGCCCGCCCCGGAGGCAGACCAGGATCGGCCCTGAGCCGAGCCGAGCGGGTCGGCTCGAAGCCGGCCGGATCCAGATCGGGCTGGGGAGCATTCTGCCGCTTCCGCCCCGATGCCGCTCCCGTTCCGATCGGGCCGCCAGCCGCTCGCCCTCGATTCGATTCGATTCGATTCGACTCGACTCGACGCGTTAGCTCATGGCCGTGCGCTCGGCGGCGGGGCAATCGGACTACCGGGGGTCGGCTGCCCCGTGCCCTTTGTACCGGGGCCGGGGGTCGGCGGGGCCGGCGGAGAGGGCGGGGCTGGCGGAGAGGGCGGGGCCGGCGGGGCCGGTGGCAGACCTCCCGGGACCGGGCCGTAGCCGTAACCATTGCCATACCCGGGGGCCGGGAAGTATGGGTTCACCGGGAAGTTCCCCGCGATCGGTGGGCCGTAGAACGCCCCGGTCACGGGGGCCGGGGTCAGGAAATGAGCGTCGTAGGGCCAGTACAGGTACCACGGGGCCGCCTGGTACACCGGCAGCGGGGCGTGACACCGCCCGAACAAGTGGCCGGCCAGGGTGTAATACCTCGGGTAGGCGGCGTGGTTACAAAACGGGCCGTTGCAGTGGTCGGCGGCGGCCCTACCGCTTCCCAACACGCCCCAGCCCGCGACGGCCAAGAGCGCGGTCGCGATCGTCCGGTACGTCATCCTCATCTCGGCGTTCTCCTCTCCTTGAGTCGGCTCGATGCTCCGCTCCTATCGAGCGCACCGAGGCGTATCGTGAAAAAACAGAGTCTCGTGAACAGAACCTTCCCCACGGACACCGCGGGGTACAACGGGTCACGGCGGAACACAACGGGTCACGGCGGAACACAACGGGTCACGGCGGAACACAACGGGTCATAACGGGGTACTGCGGGGGCCCGTACTCGGGCCGTGGATCGGACTCAGGCCGGGGGTCGGTCAGCGAGCGAAGGCCGATGCCGGAAGGATGGTCGGTAGGGTGTCGTAGAACACGGCCGAGTCGCCCGCCTCGCCGATGCCGCTGAAGCGGTGGACCGGGTCGCTGACGGACTGGTGCGAAGGGCCGCCGGTGTGGCACCCGCCGGTGTGGCACCCGCCGGTGTGACACCCGGGCGTGCCGCAGCCCAGGCCACAAGTGCCGCCGTAACACCCGCCGGTATGACATCGACTGGTCAGACACCCGCCGGTGTGGCACCCGCCGGTGTGGCACCCGCCCCGACACGGTAGCCGGCACGACAGCCCGGACAGGAGGTGGGCCTTGAACCACCCGCCCAAGCTCCAGCAGCCGTGGAAGCCACACCCGGCGCAGGAGCTGCCGGCTCCGTGGCCGTTAAGGGCAGGCCACAGGCGGGGGTCGGCCCAGGGGTTGTATTGCAGGTAGGGGTTCCAGGGTCCATACGGCTCGAACGGCGGGTAACCGTAGTACGGACCGTAGTTGAACAGCGGCCCGTGCTGGTGCAACTTCGAGAACAGGCCGAGGCAGAAGCCGGTCGGGCGACCGGAGCCGAAGTGGCACTGGGTCGGCGGGTTGGCCCGGGCCGGGCTGGGCCAGGCCGACACTGACACCATGAACAGTAACGGTGCCGCGAACAGGGCGACGAGCGAGATGCGTCTCATCGGCGCGGGTCCGTGCGGGTGAACTGCCGGGCCGGGTCGAGGCCCGTCCTCGTCCGTGATCCCGGTCGAGCAAGGATTCCCCGCGGTCGTGGTTGAGGCCAGTGGAAACGGGCCGGGAATCGCTGCCCGGGGGGCCGCGGCGTGGGCGCAACAGCGGCACACGGCGGGACAGGCGTAACCGCTACGACGGGGCGCGGGCAATCAGTTCCGGGAAGCGGACGAACCGGGTTGGGCGGCCCGTTCGCGCAAGGCGTTCAACTCGTCACAGGTGATGCCACGGGAGCCGATGCGGCGGCAGAGCGGTTCGGGACCGTGGCAGTCGCTGCCGCCGGTCACGGCCAGGCCGAGTCGGGCGGCCAGTTCCCGCCGGCGGGCGGCCGTCCCGCTCCGTCTGGCGGGGTAGTCGGCCTCGAGGGCGTGGAGTCCGGCCCCGGCCAGGGAGCGCCAGTCGTCGTCGGTCAGGTCGGCGGGCGGGTGGGCGAGGGCGGACACGCCGCCGGCCGCCGTCACCAGGGCGATCGCCTCCTCGACCGGCAGCAGCAGCTTGGGCACGACCCGGGCCGAGAGCGGGCCGAGGAAGCGGTGCCAGGCCTCGGCGTGGTGGCGGGCGAAGCGGGCGGCGACCAGCAGCCGGGCGAGGTGCCGGCGGCCCAGGCTCGGGCTGCGGGCGACGACGGGGGCGACTGCCTCGGCGGGCAGGACCAGACCGGCGGCGGCCAGGGCCGCCACGTATTCGGCGAACCGCTGCCGCCGACGCTCACACAGCCGCTGCAGGGCCGCGTTCAACCCCGCGTGGTCGGTGCGGACGAAGTACCCCAGCAGGTGGACTTCCCGCCCGGCGAACCCGGCCGTGATCTCGACGCCGGCCACCACCTCGATCCGCCCGCCGGCCGCCTCTCGGGCCTCCGGGATGGCCGCCAGCGTGTCGTGATCGGTGACGGCGACGGCCGCCAGGTTCGCTTGCCGGGCCAGGGCCACGACTTGCGTCGGCGTGAACTCCCCGTCGCTGGCCGTGGTGTGGACGTGCAGGTCGGCCCGTCGCGGCCCGCCGAGTCGCGCCAGCCGGCCGCAGAGCGTCGTGAACGGTGAGCGTCGGGGCATGGCCGGACCGCGGCAAGCGGGGCGGTGTCAGGAGTCGTGCGGCGAGTCGTGCGGCGGCGGGGCCTCGGCCGCCGCGCCCGGCCCGGGGTTCCGCAGGCGAGCGATCCGGTCGAGTATGCCGTTGACGAACTTCGGGCTGTCGGCCGAACCGAACCGGTGGGCCAGTTGGATCGCCTCGGTGATGACGACCTCCACGGGCAAAGCGGCGGGGTCGTGAAGGAGTTCGTAGGTGGCCAGCCGCAGGACGTTGCGATCGACCGGCAGCATCCGCGACAGCCGCCAGTTCGTGGCCGTCTCCGTCAGCCGGGGGTCGATCTCGGCCCGGTGCGCCAGCGTGCCGTCGTACAGGGCCAGGCAGTACTCGGCCAGATCGCGGTCCCCGAGGAGCCGTTCGTGCACGAACTTCTCGATCTCCGGTCGCGGGACCGGCGTCGGGTTCAGGTCGTGCTGGAAGAGCAACTGCAGGGCGACTTCGCGGGCGCGGGATCGGCGGGCCATACGGACATCCGGGTTCAGGTCGCAAGGTTCATGCTACTAGATTTCCCCGGCCGTGTCGGTAGAACGCGAGCAAGCCGCACCGGCGTCGGAGTCCCCGGGTCGGAGTCCCCGGGTCGCAGCCTCGCTTCGGAGCCGTCTCATGTCCCGCTTCCGTGTCGTCGTCGCCGACTTCATCAGTGACGAACTGCGTCCCGAACGAGAGGTCCTCGGGGACATCGCCGAGTTGACCTGCCTCAACGCCGCCAACGAGGCCGCACTGGTCGGAAAGGTCGAGGACGTTGACGCCCTGATGCTCTTCCACAGCATCACCCTGTCGCGGGCGACGATCGACCGGCTGCAGAAGTGCAAGCTGATCGTGCGCTGCGGCGTGGGCTACGACAACGTCGACTACCGCTACGCCCGCGAGCGGGGCATCCCGGTGGCGAACGTACCGGACTACGGGACCGAGGAGGTGGCCGACTCGGCGATCGGACTGATGCTGGCCCTGACCCGTGGCATCAACCGGCTGAACAACCGGATGCAGGACCGCCGGGGCGGCTGGAGCTTCCTCCAGGTGGTCCCGCTGTACCGCCTGCGGGGCCGCGTGTTCGGTGCCGTCGGGCTGGGGCGGATCGGCACCGCCGCCGCCCTGCGGGCCAAGGCCCTGGGCATGGACGTGGCCTTCTACGACCCGTATGCCCCGGACGGACACGACAAGGCCCTCGGCGTTCGCCGGGTGGAGACGCTCGACGAATTGCTGCGGCAGTCGTTCGTGCTGAGCCTGCACTGCCCGCTGACGCCGGAGACGCGGCACCTCATCGACGCCCGTGCCCTCTCCTTGCTGCCCCGGGGCTCGTACCTGGTGAACACGGCCCGCGGGGCGGTCGTGGACACGACCGCCATCCCTGCCGCCATCCGCTCCGGCCAGCTCGCCGGGGCTGGCCTCGACGTGATGCCCGACGAGCCTCCCCCCGACGACCACCCCCTGCTCGTGGCCTGGCGGGACCCGGCCGACCCCTGCTACGACCGGGTCATCATCAACCCCCACTCGGCCTTCTACTGCGAGGAAGGTCTGCTCGACATGCGGATCAAGGGGGCCCAGGCGTGCCGGCACGCCCTCCTCGGGCAACACCTGCGCAATGTCGTCAACTGACCCGGTAAATCCACTGACCCGGTAAATCCACTGACCCGCTAAATCCGTGTGCCCGTGTCCGGTTCCGGCCGGCCGACTCGTTACCTACCTGTAAGGTCCCGCTCGAAGGTCCCCCTCGTGCCGGTCCTGCTCCGGTCGTGCCTCGATTTTCCCACCGGGATAGGCTCGGGGAAGACCCGGGATAGGCTCGGGGAAGACCCGGGGGGTGGAACGGGGCAGCGGACCGGTTACGATCGATTGTCGGGGGTGGGAACGGCCCCCGACCTTCATCGCCTGACTGATGTCCCCGTGGAACGGGGCGGCGGATCGGTTACGATCGATTCCAGGGGACCCAGACGGTACCCGACTTCGTCCCATCATCATCCTTCTTTCTGGGGTACTACCCATGGCCGAAGCCCACTACGGAGAACTGGTCCCGGTCGGCGGCGGGGACGCCATCCCGCTCATCAGCGAGGTCATGACGATCGGTCGCCGCGAGTCCTGCGACATCTGCCTGAAGTTCCAGAACATCTCCGGCACGCACTGCGAGCTGTCCCGGCGTAACGGGGTCTGGCACATCCGCGACCTGGGCAGCACCAACGGGGTGAAGGTGAACGGCGAGCGGACACTGCGACGACCGCTGCGGCCCGGCGACGAGATCAGCATCGCCAACCACAAGTACATCATCCAGTACCAGTTGCCGGTCGGCAGCACGATCGAGGACGTGTTGGCCGAGGAGGAGGACGTGTTCGGCCAGTCGCTGCTGGAGAAGGCCGGGCTGGAGAAGCCGAGAAAGTCCGGCGGGCCGGGCCGCCGCTGAGATCGCGGGGGTCGGGCGGCGACCGCCGGCGGTCGGTTCAGACGGCGACCGGGGCGGCGGTGAAGCTGCCCGCCAGCTCGGGGTCGATGTCGTCCAGGACGGCCCGGAGGCGGCTCCGGGCGACGTGCAGCCGCCGCTTGATCGTGCCGGTCGGGACGTCGAACTCCTTGGCCATCTGCTTGAGGCTCCGCCCCCGGATGTAGAAGGCCTCGAGGGTCGCCCGGTCGAGCGGCCGCAGTTCGGCCAGGCCGACCCGCAACCGCTCGACGGCCTCGGCGACCGCGTAGCTCTCGTCGGGTGCCGGGGTGGTGTCCCGGACGGCGTCGAGTTGCTCCGGCTCGGTCCCGAAGAGCGGGCGTCTGCGGGTCAGGCGGTTGATCGCCATCCGGCAGGTGATCTGCCGCAGCCAGCCGGTGAAGCACCGGGGGTCCCGGAGTTGCGGCAGCTTCCGCATGGCGTGGATGAAGACGTCCTGGGTCAGCTCCCTGGCCTCGTGCGGGTTGCGAACCCGGCCCAGGGCCTGACCGTAGACGCTGTCCTGGAAGCGGACGACCAACTCCCCGAAGGCCTCCCGGTCCCCGCCCTGCGCCCGCACGACCAGCCCGCTGATCTCGTCCCAGCTCATGTGATGGCGTTCCTGTCCCGATCCCGTAGACGGTCGCTGGCCCGCCGTCGGCCCGAGGGGCGGCCCACCCCGGATCAGATGAAGGGGGGCGACGACCACTCTCGCGGCCTGCGGTTTCCCGCGGCGGCTCGTATCCGGAGTCGGCGGCGGCGGCGGACCGGGCGGCACCCGTGACCGGTGCGATTGCCGAGGCGACTGAAGCCGTGCGGGGCTTCGTCTGCCCGTGGCGACCGGCTCACCGTGAGGCCCGGCGACGCCTACCGCGAGGCGATCCAGAACCAGCGTTGTTCCGGTGGCTTGATTTCCTGGTCGTGACCGGCACCGCTCGACGCGGGGCGCGACCTGGGGGGGCGTTCAGTCGTGCCCGGTGGGCCGGGCCGTCCGAATCACTCCGTTCGGGTCGTGCCTCGTTGAGCCGTGCGTCACCTCGGTTTCACGTCCCGGCGTCCGCTCCCGGGCCGGTTTCCCGTGCCGGGGTCGGGGCTTGTCCGCCCGTCCGCCCGAGCGATCGGCAGTCGCCAGGGCGTTCGGGTCGGCCCAGACCGCGGGGATAACAGGCCCGGTCGTTGCTGGCCGGTCGGCGAGCCGATTTCCTGTCGGAACTGCCGGCGGCCGTGGCCCGCGTCGCGCTGCGGACGACCGTGGAACCAGGGGAAGATCGGGCCGAACCGACCGGGGCTATGGCGTCGCCGTCCGGGCCGGACCGCATCTGCCGGGGCAGGTGCGGTTCGTGCATCTGCCGGGGCAGGTGCGGTTCGGACGACGGCCAGGACCGGGCCGGTTCGGGCACCGCGTCGTGGGGCAAGGGGAATCGCCCCGAGGACAGGTCGTCCGTCAGGTTCGCGGCGACGGCCAGCCCCTGACCGATGCGATCGGCCGGGGTGCCCAGCTTGAGGCCGGCCACCTGCTCGGTCTGTTGCACTCGGTTCTTCAGGGTCTTGAACATCGCACGCCTCCGACGGACGGTCAGGGCCTTCTCCCTCCCGGGGAGGGGTCGGCCCGGGGATGGGGTCAGCTCGTCATCTCGGACAGTTAGGGTTGAAACGGGTTACGGAAGACGACACCGTGTATGAGTCCAGACGACCGGTGACGGGCCAGAGATTGTACCACCGTCCGGTTCCGGCCGCAACTCACCCGGTGAACTCTTCCGGGGCAACCTCCGGGTTCGCGTTCCGGTTCACGGACGGCGTTCCGGTTCACGGTCGGCGAACTCGACACGGCTGCGACTCTCGGACACAGGTCCTCGTCCCGTGGTTCGCGCGCGGCGCGGAATTCTTCCGGGAATTTTTCACCCGTGCCTTCCGCCCCGCTCCGGGCCGTGTTTTCTGCGGGCGGTCGTGAGGTGGTGCGGGCGGTCGTTCTCGCGGCGGTGTGGCCCACGGTACGGCACTCGGGTTAACGGCGAGCGGGCCGGGGGGACGGACAAGCAAAGCGGAAATATCGGGGCAGCCGGGTCGGGTGGCCGGGTCGGGGTGGCCGGGTCGGGGTGGCCGGGTCGGGGTGGCCGGGTCGGTCAGACGGGGAGCCGGCTGATCAGGCACTTCAGGTAGCCGGACTCGCGGCAACTGATCGCCACGGGGTGGTCCGGGGCGGGGCCGCGGCGTTCCAGGATGTGCAGGTCGCGTTTGGCCTCGGCGGCGACCTGGGCGATGAGGTCTTCCAGGTCCTGGAGGGTGATCAGTCCGGTGCAGCAGCAGGAGACGAGGACGCCGTCGCGGTCGAGCAGTCTCAGGGCCAGTTGGTGCAGCCGGCGGTAGCCGCGGAGGGCCTCGGGCACGGCGGCGCGGTTGCGGGCGAACTTGGGCGGGTCGAGAATGATGACGTCGAAGAGGCGACGGGCGGCGGCGAGGTCGGCGAGGTATCGGAAGACGTCGCCGCAGTCGAAGGTGATGTTGCTGAGGGCGTTGGCGGCGGCGTTGCGGCGGGCCAGGTCGAGGGCGGCGGGGGAGGCGTCGATGCCGAGGACTTCGGCGGCCCCGGCCCGGGCGGCGGCCAGCCCGAAGCCGCCGCTGTAGCAGAAGGCGTCGAGGACGCGGCGGCCGGGGCACAGGCGGGCCACTGCCGCCCGGTTGTCACGCTGGTCCAGGTAGTAGCCGGTCTTCTGTCCCTCGGCCAGGTTGACGAACAGCCGCAGGCCGTTCTCGGTCATGGTCAGGTCGGCGGGGGGCGGCTCGCCCCACAGGGGGCCGTCGTGCAGTTCCACCCCTTCGAGCTTGCCGATGCCCTTCTCGGTCCGCAGGTAGATGCCGCGGGGGGCGAGCAGTTCCTGGAGCAAGCCGGCCAGCATCTGGCGGCGGGAGGCCAGACCGAGGGCGGTGAACTGCACGGCCAGCCAGTCGGCGTAGCGATCGACGACCAGGCCGGAGAGGAAGTCGGACTCGCTGAAGACGACGCGGTAGCCGGCCTCGGGACCGTTCAGCTTGAGTAGGTCGTGCCGCAGGCGGACGGCCCGCTCGAGGCGGTCGCGGAAGAAGTCGCGGTCCAGCGGCACGCCCTCGTCCCAGCAGTAGAGGCGGACGCGGATCTTGGAGCAGCTGTTGAACAGTCCGCGGGCGACGAAGTTGCCGCCGTGGGAGACGAGATCGACCTCGTCACCGTCGGCCGGTTGGCCCTCGACGCGGTCGATGGCCCCGGCGAAGACCCACGGGTGGCGGGCGAAGAAGGGCAAGGCCCGCTTGGCTTTGAGGATGACTCGGGGAGTGGACATCGGGTTACCGGGGGCGGTTCGCGGGTGCGGTCGGTGCCGTCGGTGCGGTTGGGGTCGTCGGGACCGCCTGCCGGGCCGTCGGGCTGCCGGGCTGCCGGGCTACCGGGCTGCCGGGCCGTCGGGCTGCCGGCTGTGGGCCGCGGGCGGGTCGTTGGCCCGGCTCAGAGCCCCTGCTGCACGCGGGCGATATAGGCCAGGGTTCGTTCCGTTTCATTGGGCAGGTAGCGGCTGTCGAGCAGGGCACGGACCCGCAGGAGCAGTTCGGTCTTGTTGATCGGCTTGGTGATGAAGTCGTCGGTACCGGCCTCGACGGCGGTTTCCACGTCGGTCGCCTGATCGAGGGCGGTCACCATCAGGATGGCGATGTCGCGGGTCTCCGGGTCCTGGCGGAGTCGCCGGCACACCTCGAACCCGCTCACCTTGGGCATCATGACGTCGAGGAGGATGAGGTCCGGCTTCCAGGAGCGGGCGGCGGCCAGCGTCTCTTCCCCGTTGGCGACCACTCGCGTCTCGAAGCCGCTGCCGTCGAGGTGGGCTTCGAGCAGGTCGGCGTTGGGGGTGTTGTCATCGGCGATCAGGATGCGGGGCATGGCTGGCTCCCTGAGCGGCTGGTAAGCGGACATTGTAGGAAGGTCGGTCGTCGGAGTCGTAGCCGACGCGGGCCGCCTCCGTTGATAGACTCAGCGCATGCGTGTGATCGTAAACCCCCAGCACCCGCGGCACGCCCCGCCACAGGAAGTGGAAGACGGGGCGGTCATCCCCTGCTACGAGTGCCCGCCGCGCCTGGCCGCCATCCGCGCCGCCCTGGAGGCGGCCGGGGGCTTCACCTTCGAGGAGCCGGAACTGGTGGCCGAAGAGGCCCTGGTCAGGCTCCACGACCCGGGCTATGTCGCCTACCTGCGGGAGACCTCGGCCGAGCTGCGGCGGGCCCGGGGGGCGACCCCGAAGGCGCGCTGGCCGACCGTCTTCCCGTACGGCCCGCGGCCGCGGGCCACCGGCGAGCGGGCGCTGCGGGGCCGCTACTGCTTCGACACCTACACGCCGATCCTGGGCGGTACGTTCGCGGCGGCCCTGGGCGGGGCCTCGGCCGCCCTGCGCGCCGCCGAGTTGCTGGCCAGCGGCACGGAGCGGCTGGTCTACGTGCTGACGCGGCCGCCGGGCCACCACGCCGAGCGCGACCGCTGCGGCGGGTACTGCTACCTCAACAACGCCGCCCTGGCCGCCGACCGGCTAGCCCGACTCGGGCCGGTCGCCGTTCTCGACCTCGACGCCCACCACGGTAACGGCACGCAGCACCTCTTCTACGACCGGGCCGACGTCTTCACCGCCTCGGTCCACGGCGACCCGGCGGGGCTTTACCCGTTCTTTTCCGGCTATGCCGACGAAACGGGCAGCGGTCCGGGGCTGGGCTGCAATCGCAACGTGCCGCTCCCGCTCGGCTCCGGGGTGAAGGAGTACCGACCGGCCGTGTCTGAACTGCTGGAGGCGATCGACCGGGCGCGGCCGGCCTTCCTGGTCCTCGCCTTCGGGGCCGACACGCACCAGGGCGATCCGATCGGCCGCTTCCAGTTGCCGACCGGTTATTTCCGGGAGCTGGGGGCGGCGGTGCGGCAACTGGGTCTGCCGACCGTGGTGACGCAGGAAGGCGGCTACAACCTGGAAGAACTCGGCCCGACGGTGCTGCACTTCCTCGGCGGGCTAAGGGACGGTCGCTAGGTGCCACCGCCAGGGTGCTTCCGGGACGGTCGCGGGGCCGGGCTGGTGTTCGGAAAGCGGCTCAGTTGTTGAACTCGGCCTTCCGCTTGGCGAGGTGGGCTTGCAGCCGGGCCACGATGCTCGAGTGCATCTGGCTGACGCGGCTCTCGCTCAGGTTGAGGGTGGCCCCGATCTCCTTCATCGTCATCTCCTCGTAGTAGTACAGGATGACGATGAGCCGCTCGTTGCGGTTCAGGCCGCGGGTCACCAGCCGCATCAGGTCGCGGTTCTGAAGTCGGCCGGTCGGGTCCTCGGCCTTCTTGTCTTCGAGGATGTCGATCTCGCGGACGTCCTTGTAGCTGTCCGTCTCGTACCACTTCTTGTTCAGCGACACGAGGTTGACGGCGGTGGCCTCGCCGAGGTAGCTGTCGAGTTGTTCCACGGGGATGCCGAGCTTGGCGGCGAGTTCCTCGGGCTGCGGCGGTCGGCCCAGGGCCGCCTCCAGCTCCTTGCGGGCCGCTTCCATCTTGCTGGCCTTGCTGCGGACCAGCCGCGGCACCCAGTCCATCGTCCGCAGTTCGTCGAGCATCGCCCCGCGGATCCGGGGGACGCAGTAGGTCTCGAATTTCACCCCGCGGGACAGGTCGAACGCTTCGATCGCGTCCATCAGGCCGAAGACCCCGGCGCTGATCAGGTCGTCGAGTTCCACGCCGTCGGGCAGGCGGGCCCAGATCCGTTCGGCGTTGTACTTGACGAGCGGGAGGTACCGCTCCACCAGTCGGTTGCGGAGTTCCACACTCGGCCGCTCGCGGTACTCCTGCCAGACCGCCTGGATGTCCGTCTCGACTTGGGTCACGATCGAATCCTCCCTGATGGTCGGTGAGGGGGCGTCGCCTGGCCCGACCCCCGGCGGCCGCGCGCCGGAGTTCCCCCCGAGCCTGCAACCCCGGATGCCCCCGCCCCGTCGGGCGGGACGGGTCGGCAGTGGCGACGCACGGCCGGGTCGGCCGCCGCGGTCCACTCGTGCCGCTCGTTCCCGTCGGGCGGGGCAGCCGGTGTGTGGCGATCCCGACCCCTCACCTGTCCCCCGGAGTGCCGGGCGGGAAGACACCGGCACTCAGCAAAGAACTATCGACCACGACTGCGGCCCCGATCAGGAAATCCTGCCGAAACCCGCCAGTCACACCGAACCCGCCGCGCCCCATCCGGTGGAGGTGCCGGCCCCGGACCGACCGTTACCGACCGGGCGGTTGGCGGGACCGGTAGCCGAAGCACGACCCGTTCCCCAACGGGTGTCAGCTTCCCCGGTCTTCCGAACGGGCCTGGCGGCGGCGTTCGGTCCGTCTGCCGGTCGTTCCTGTGGT
>Ga0308417_1000095_pt1 | contig 70104 bp, 64 predicted proteins | sample HotsprSampleOS65_FD_203528 | JGI IMG/M metagenome (GOLD analysis project Ga0308417, IMG submission 203528) | Hot spring phototrophic mat microbial communities from Octopus Spring, Yellowstone National Park, Wyoming, United States - 20090730_OS65 ... | reverse complement strand
AGATAGGAGATAGGAGATAGGAGATAGGAGATAGAGAAAGTGTCTGTTGAAGCACTGCACCATTTCCTATTTCCTCGCTCCTATCCTCTCGTGCTAGCGACTATTTCATAGTGCTCAAATGAGACTTCATCGCGGCCGGGGTTTCGGGGCCTGGCGAGAAGAGAGAAGAGGGAAGAGAGGAGCGAGAAGAGAGAAGAGAAGAGCGAGAACCGTCTATCCTCCCTCCTCTTCCCTCACTCCCCTTCTTTCACTCCTCGCTCCTCTCCTCTCGCTCCTCCCTCGGAAGGGGTGAAGTCACATCGGGCCTTCCTACCCATGGGATGTCTTGTTGGAGGAATAGGGAACAATTCCTGGTGACGTTGTATAGGCGACCGGCATTGCGTATATTGAGTGCGTTGAGGCACGGGCATAAACAACAGACGATGGTCTGTCGTTATGTCCGTTTTATTTTGGGAGGACGAGGTTTTGTATGAGATCACTGATAGCAGCGGATGACATCGCCCAGATCTGGACTGAAGATCATATAGGTGAGCTGAACGAACGATTCAGTGCATGTGCAACCGAGGTACTGCTTGACTGGGCAACTGCTCGATTTGGTCAGGACATCGTGCTAACCTGTAGCTTTGGTGGCCCATCCGGTATGGTTCTCCTTGATATGGTGGCACGCCTGGAACGTGATACGCCGGTCATTTTCCTGGACACGGATTTACTCTTTCCCGAAACCTATACGCTGGCCGAGGCTGCCGCTCAACGGTACGGGGTCACCATCCAACGTCAGCGTCCAGCGCTGACCCTGGATGCGCAGGACAGGATGGAGGGATCACGTCTCTACGAGCGTGATCCGGATCGTTGTTGCGGCATCCGCAAGGTGGCACCGCTGGCTGAGGCATTGCGCCCCTATCAAGCCTGGATCAGCGGCATTCGCCGTGATCAGGCGCAGAGCCGGGCTGCAACGCCACTGATCCAGTGGAATGCACGCTACAATCTGCTCAAAATCAATCCGCTAGCCTTCTGGACTGATCGTGATGTCTGGCATTATATTCATAGCCATGATGTACCCTACAACCCACTGCTGGATCAAGGCTACCCTAGCCTGGGCTGTATGCCCTGTACGCGCCCGGCCAGTCCACAGTCACCTCGTGCAGGCCGTTGGAACGGTTTTGCCAAAACGGAGTGCGGCATTCACGTATGAGCTATGGCTAGTGATTGACCGCCGTGATGGTGAAGAATAGGAGGGCGGAACGAGGTTCGCCCTTCCCATAGTATCATCAACGACAGGCATCGTTTCGCCCTTCTCTGTATAATGTGGCTAAGGTTCCATCACATACGCATACGGTAGTGCCAGTACATAGTCCGTTATTCAGCTGCGAACGGCCCGATCTGCTGCTCAAGGCGGACTAATTCGGCATAGAAGCCCGCAAAATTCTCGACACCACTGAGCATCGCTACCTTCTGCTGATCACGTGCATCCGGATCCAGGAGTGCCCGATACGTCTGTAATCCCTGATCCATCGCCGCCAGAAATGCTTGATGCACCGCCTGACAGACTGGTGGTACCGATAATTGCTGTGCCGTGTCGCGAATAGCCTCTAGCCGCGTCGCAAGGGGCAATACCGGTGGTGGCTGATTTTCCTCACCCGTAGCTTCTGCTTTGAATGCATGCGATGCATGCTGGCTTTCAGTATGCCACAGCTTTAACAGTGCCGTCGCTGCGCCTAGATAGGCGACAATCATCGGATCAGTCGGTTGATCCGGTTGATCGGATCGAGCCATCGACACCATACGGTTTCCTTCTATCGCAATTCTCCTGCGCGCTCAGTCATTCCCTCCTCCGTCATAGCACGGAGTGCATGCTGGCTACGCTTATCGTTGAGTGCTTCCATAAAGGCACGCGGACGGGCCGGGCTAATGATCAGAGAGGTTGTCCTCTGCCGTGCCACGGCCACCAGTCGCTCACGGTTGGTAGCGAGAAAGAACGCCTCGCCGTAGGGATCGAGACGGAATGGCCCTTGGTAGCCAAACACGCCTGGATTGAAGGCAAAGCGTAGTCCGGCACGAGGCATACCGGCCAGCGCTGGTGCCAAAGAAACCCCCGTGATTCGCGTAAAAGGGATGTCAAGCGTGCGCCACCAGCGCCGCTGAATGCGCAGTCGATCATCTTCAACGATATATGCGAGTGGTTGTGCCGCATAGGCCAGCAGTAGAAACAGAGCGATAGACACCGCCACAGCAGTCGGAATCAATAGTCCACCCCACCGCAGATTACTCAAATAGGCAAACAGGAGCGGCAGCGTGAGCAACCCGCCCAGATAAGCGATGCCAATCGTAATCCGTTCCGCATAACTATCGAGTGGGGCAATCTCAAATTTCATACCTTCAGCAACCAGGAAAAAAGGTTTGTTCGAGCGATCGTGCCTGTCCGGTCATAGTACGTCTTTGACGTTAAACCAGCATTTCCATTATAATCTATATTTAGGAGAGGGTGGTATGGGTAGACCAATTTTATCCTACCGGCAAAACCGGTAACGCATGCGGTCACATCAAATGAAGCAGGAATTTCAAACGTGAACGAAGTGTACGTTTGAGTACATTTGAACACATAGAAAGTAGCAGAACACGGTGTCAATCTTTAATCCACTGCCGGTTGAGCCAGCTTTTTTTAGCTGGCGTGGGCACCAGATCGCCAGCTATAGTGCTGGTGCCGGGCCAAAGGTATTGCTTCTTCACAGTATCAACGCTGCGGCATCAGCTTTTGAGATGCGCAAACCTTTTGTGCAACTTCAGGATACCTTTCATACACACGCCATTGATCTGCTGGGGTATGGACGATCCGATCGCCCCGCTCGCACCTACGTTGCCGGTGACTATGTTGATCTGATTGCGCACACCCTGCAACAGATGGGATCCGGCACAACACTCATTGCCAGTTCACTCAGTGCCGCGTATGCGGTGCGGGCCACGCGCCAGAATTCCGAACTGGTACAGGCGCTGGTGCTGGTTTGTCCGGCAGGGATCGAGCAACTGGCTCAACCCCCTGGTGCAGCGAACTGGATTGCCTATCGCAGTGTCCGTGGTGCCCCTGGTCGATTGATCTTTGGCGCACTGACGACGCGCCGTGCTGTACGCTTTTTCCTTGAACGGGAGGGCTATGCCCGGCGCAGTAGTGTTACCCCAGACACGCTGGAGGGGTTTTATCAGGCCACGCAGCACCCTGGTGCTAGATATGCGCCTCTGTGCTTTGTGACCGGATTACTCAACTGCAATATTGTCGATGACTTTGCCGCCCTGACTCAACCTATCCTCATCGTGTGGGGTCGTCAGGCAACGACGACCCCAGTGCGCCAGGCCGATGCGTTCCTGGCGCGTAACTCTCAGGCGAAGCTATGTGTAGTCGATAACGCATCGTTGCTGGTTCAGGACGAACAACCCGAGATGTTCAATGGATTGGTACGTGAGTTTCTGACGGTGCCGGCCCTTGAGTCAACGTAGTTCGCGCAGCTCAATCGGGTCTTCACGTGGTTCACAGACGCCACAAAAGAGCGCTCTGGCAGTGACAATGGCTTTGTGGATGTTCTTCTGGTCACGATAGAGCGCCACAATATGTGGCATTTCCTGTGCATGATCCCGACATACAGCACGCCCACAAAAAATACATGTACCATGCGCCGGACGTTCACAGTGCCAGCAGTTCATACTATTCCTCTTATAATCACATTCGTAGCGGTTCTGGTACCAGGCAGTCAATCAGACCACCAATCGTTCCACGCCGGTGCCGACGCAGAACGTCGGCACCAGAGCATTTGCAACAACTAGGACGATGCGAATCTTTCCAGTGGTATGAACGCAATCTCTCTGAATCGGTACCAGTTCCTGACACTCCCACCATTACCTAACGTCGGATCAATGGGAGATACACAAAACTCCCTCTTTTAAAGCGTACCTGGGCCGTATCCAGCGATGTATCAAGATTGGCTGCGCTAGAATTGACGACAACCACTTTGTTGGTGACAATTTCGTCCTCTTCACCATCAACCGCGCGTACACGAAACCGTAGCAATCGCACACCCGGAACCCGTTGTTGATCTTCATTGGTTTCGGCCTTTGGTACACGCAAATCGTTCCAGGTTAACCGATTACCATCCTGGGTCGGTCTGGCGGTATCACCTATTGGTGCCACAAAGGTCAGATTGGGTGGTAACTGATCTTCAAGAGATACCCGTAGCTCAGACGATTCCGTATTGACAATCGAGATCTGATACGCAAACTCCTCGCCGACTGAGACTTGCTCCCGGTCAGCCATCTTCGCCAGCGCCGGTTGGGGCGGACACATGCGGATGATTGGATCCAGTACGCCGTCTTTGAGCGGGATGGCACCATTCGGGCTGGTAGTGGTTACTTTTGTTGGCAGATCATGCCAGACCTGCCCGACTTCCAGTTCACCTTCTAACACTACCAGCGCCGAAGTTTCGTTAGTTCCTTTAGCCGGAACCGTGAGATTTTGCCAGACCACCAGCGTGTCACCATTCTCGGCCTGGCGTATTGTTGGTGCAGGTGTAGTTCCCATTGGACGTACAAACTTCAGACCAAGCGGCAACGTGACGGACACGGTCGTGCTTTCATAGCTGATGTCATTGGTGTTAATCAGTGAGAGTTGGTAGATTGGTCGATCACCAGGGGTGGCACATGTATCAGCATTGAGCAACCGTGGTTCAGCGGTATGCAGCGGTTCGACGTTGACATCAACATAGGCAAAGCTAATTTGCTCCCCCCTGAAGTTACTACAAATACCGTTGCCAGCGCCACCTGCTGGTATGGCTTCAAGCAAATCAGGCGCAGTTGCCATTATCCAGTTACGGTTATAACGCTCAAGGTCATTCGAGTCACATGCCTGCACTGCCTGCACAGGTTTGCGCAAACTCAAGACCGTATTGCCCGTGCGTGCCACAAAGGTAATCTTTGCTGTACGGTTGGCCTGGATCGAAGGGATGACCCAGGTCAACTGGATGCGCTCATCCTCCAGTTTCTCTTGCTGAGGAGGATTTGTTACATCACCGGCACCGGTCATGCTCACAAAGGTAAAACCCGGTGGCAAAATATCGATCACCGTCACGTTGTTAATCGCATCGGCGCGATTGTTATTCTTAACCTCCAGCGTATAGGTGATCCGATCTTGCAAGCTGGCACGTTGGCGATCAACCTTCTTCGAGTATTCGATACGATTCGTGCCACAGTTGAGTTGCACGACGCCGATCGCAGGGGGAATCTGGCGCACAACATAGGTGTCGCGCCCACTCTTAAACTGAAACATTAGTTCGTTTACATATTTCGCCGTCTTACATTCATCAGGTAATCGGGTGACAATCACTGCCTCCAGGCTGCCACCAGGTGGTACACGGCGCAACGGCCACTCGAGGATATTGCCATCCTGCCGGGTTGGCTGCGCGTAGCCACTTTCCTGACGGACATAGACGAATTTATCCAACGGATCGTACAGCCCCATTTCATGAGTTTCTGACGACTGATTGGTAAGTTTGAGCTTGAACGTGATGGTATCTCCCTGAATTCTGGTCTGGGGCTTGTCAGGTATCTTCTCCAGGTTGATTTCTGGATTTATCCTGACACAAACACTGCTGCTGGTGACACTAATACGCTCTTCACCACTCCGTAGTTCGACCTTGTTGCAGTAATCGACAAATTCGAATCCATCGACGCGTAGTTCGTAACGCAGGGTAAGTTTCTCACCGCGGGGAACCGTAATGTTGTTCCAGATAATAACGCCACCATTCTTATTATCATCAACCGAGTCCGGTTCACGATTGATCCCATCCAGGGTGGCGCTGCCTCTGACGTAACTGAACTTAGCGGGTAATGTTCGGTGTGAAGGCAGATTGTCAATTACAGTGACATTATCGGCATCGGCTGACCCTGTGTTCTCGATCTCGATAAGATAGGCATAATTCTGGCCTTTTTTCACGTATGACTCGCCACTCTCAGAGAATTTCCCAACGCTAAGGCGCGGTACGAGATTCACGCGCCCACCGGTCGTTTTAACACATGCCAGTGGTACAGCGGAAGTACCAGAAACCAGTTGTCCTACACCAGTACCTCGAGCGATGGTTCGACTATAACCCCCGATCACCCGAAGAGAGAATGATGCCTCAGTTGGAGCGGTGATCGTTCCAGGCGGAATATCCAGGTTCCAGCGGATCTCGCCGCCAGGTTGAGCCGCTGAAGATGGTGCCTGGGCCGGGCTGGGCGTGGCTGAATTAGGGACATAGAACGCATTTGACTGGATCGTATAGATCAGTTGCGATCCAGTGATCGGTTTATCGTAAAAGTTCTGTACAACAATTGTTAACATGGCTTCGTTGCCATAAACCGTAGAACGTGGTTCCGCAGTTATCGACTTGATCTCGAGCGGATTGGCAACCACAATGTCAGCACGTTTACCCTTGACGTCATAGCGCTCGTTCGCATTCCTGAATGGCATTTGATCACTGGTAACGCTGTAGTTCTGGTTGCGAATGAACCCACAACCGTCGTTCACGTTGAGTTTTCTGAACCGTACGCGAAACTGCTGCGCACTATTCGGTTGTAGTGGCCCGGCAATGCGCCATGTCAATGTTCCTTTCTGCGTATCCAGTTCGGGATTCCCGTCGCCATCGGCTGGTACATATGCACTCCCAGCCGGCAGGGTATCAACCAGAACGATGTTGGTGGCTGCACGTGCATCGGCTCGAACCTGTCCATCGATCACATCTCCCGGCCCATTGGCATTGCCCACGGTGATGATAAAATCACCGGTATCAAGCGGGTAGATCCTTTCTGGTGTCTCGGGTGCCCGTTCCTTTACCAGATAGAAGATCGGGCCAACAACCAGCGCATTCGCCGTATTTTCGCTAATAATCTGGTTGTTGATCACCAGTTGCCCTGATCCCGCCGGGCGCACAGGCTCTTTGCCTGACTCGGAGTAGGCTTCAGGCATTGTACGTAGACGTACTGAGAAACGCCCGCTCTGACCTGGTGCCAGATCGCCAATACGGTACTCGTAGTTTCGGATCTTCTCGACTGTTGAACCACTACTGGATATGATATTGCATTCATTGTCACAGTATTGCCAATTGCCACGCCTGGCGATTGGATCGAAGCGCGACCAGGTGGCACGTACAACCACACCAGATGCTACCTGTGATCCAGTGTTGGTATACACATACGTGTAGGTAATCTGGCCATTTTCTGTACCTAGATTTTCACTGCGAATCTGATCGGGTGTCACCAGTACACTGAGTTGCACAACACCCTGGCGATTACGAGTTATCGGGAAATCGTCGATGAAGCCAGGTTCGCTGCCGTCTCCGGTTGTGTCGGTCAAACCAGAATCGGTCTCCTGGTCGGTAGGAGTTGCAGGTATGATCGGTGTTCTTTCGTCGGGGGTGGGAACGACCAGCGTGACGCCGTTTTCATCAGGGAAGGCGTCCGGGTCAACAACTTCGAACTCTGGCGTTGGTGTAGGATCTTGAGCGGTCGTGGTAAACGGCACCAGTGCCATCAACATAAACAACATGGTCAACAGGGTAATCTGACGATACCAATGACCAGCCTGACCAGAGCATGCTTTCACAATACAATCTCCTTAATTACGCTGTGATTGATGCAAGATCTTCACCCAGTTTATGCCATGCATCATCAGCCTGGTGGGTAATGTGTATCTCGGAGTGATGTTCATGTTGCCACACGATGCGCAGCAGTTTGCTGTGAACCAGGAATATTCGCTCCTTGATTACAACCTGTGCTGACGGTTTGATCATCAGGCTCGATGACGTGATCGTATACGATCCTGGGTGACCATCGTCACAACATTATAACCCGATTACGTATCCCATACTGACTATAGCATCTCGTCATACATATGTGAATAGGAGAAAAGGACTAAATTTACTCCTTTTCAACCTCGATTGTCCCGACGATCAGCGGTGGGCTATCTGCCACCTGGCTGCGTTCATCGGTAGCATAGGCTTCGCTATGACCCGAATGATACCAGGCCACCTTCCAGGTATAACGACCGGGATCTATATCAGGAGGAATCTGCACATCAAATGTCTCGCGTATGATATGATCCGATGCCCATTCCATAGTCGGGAGTAATACATAGGTTGGTAGGTGAACCATACGGGTGTGGTCAATACCGTCAAGCCAGCTCACCGCAACATAGCGTTCGTTTAGCGGTTCGCTACGAGTGCGTTGCCATTCAAAGGTCACCCGCCAGCGGCGCCTGCCGAGCGGCTCGATCTCTGTACCAACGAGCGCGATCGGGCCAGCAACGTCGGTGGAGAGGGCTGGCTTATGCGCATCGAGAACGTCCACCTGTTGCAGCAGGGCCGCCGCTGGTGGAGCATTGCGCTGAAACAATAGTAATCCATCGCGCATCGTAACCAGTGCAAAATCGGGATCGTCTAACACCTGCACAATCTCGCGTATCTCATAGGTGATTCCGCCCGCAACCCGGTTGTCAGTCACCCGACGATAATCAAACAATGCATCGGCCAGCACATAGTCAACCTGGGGCAGAATCGCGGGAAACCGCCATCCACCGGGATCATCGGGATAGCGTACCACGTACAGTGTTTCACGATTGACCAGATGAGAAGCCAGAAAGACAGAGGTAGCGATGGCCGCGTCTGGTGGTATGACTTCTCTCAGAAACCGATCTTTCATCCGATCGCGGTCTGTGCGACCATAGCCCGAACTATCCAGTCCATATCCAGGCACCTTCATCCAGAATAAGGGATTGAGCGGGGTATCGACAAAGGCGATGTTGAAGATAATAACGATCCCCAGGTTTAAGCCCAGGTCGCCCTGCCAGCTACGGCCCTTTTTGCGCTGAACAGGTGCTGCGCTGGAACGCTCGGACATACGCGTGACGCCCGCAATAGCCGCCATAAGAATGAACGGCACGACGATCGCATAGTGATGATAGCGAAAATCGTAGACACCACCTGGCCCGGTTGAGAGGAGTACGGCCGCGGCGACGGGCATACCAGGTAACAACCAATACCAACCGCGCCAGCTTACCAGCAGCACAGGCGCAAAGACGATAAGCGCATTGATCAGGCGTTGATCCCATGTGGCCGCGATCTCTTGTAAACGACCAAAATAGAACGTGATATAGTTTAGCCCGCGATGCACGTCTGAGGTTGCGGCTGTTGTGAACAGGGGGCGGATGACCAGAAAAGCCACGGCCCCATATACCATGGCGCTGATGCTGGTGATCCATCCGATGCCGCGTTCACCATAGAGCCACCAGATGAGCAGACCGAGTACAGCGACAGGTAATGCGACATAGAACTTACAACTCAGGGCCAGGATCGTAAACAGCCCATAGCTGCGCCAGGCACGCCGATCCAGCGCATCGAGCGCAAACAGCAGCAGTGGCATCGCCAGCGTGTCGCCATGCAGATCAAAGAGGACACTGGTCTGCGCCGTGGGATAGAGCAGGTAGATCAATGCGAGGCAGCGGGCGGCAAACACGCTGTGCGTATGGCGCAAGGTCATCCAATAGACGGGTAGTGCGCCCAGCACAAACAGCACCGCCTGGATAATCAGCAACAGCCGTGGATCGGGCCAGAGCATATAGGGCACGGCCAGCAAAAAATAGAACCACTCCACGTGAAAGGCCAGCCGACTGGTCGGGCCAGAAGCAGCCGTGTACACCAGCGGTTGTCCCCATTGTACACTGGCTATCGCCTGAGCCATATTGCCCAGATCGAGCATTCCCGCATTGTAGCCCTGGTAGCGGGCGATACTGAGCCAGGTGAGCATTGTACCGACGCCGAGGATGGCCCCCCACAGCATGCGATCAACACGGCGCTGCATCTGCACTGTATGATGGGCAACGGCCTTAGATGATGGTTGAGCTTTCGCTGTCATTGATAGTCACTCACGTTGTTGTCACAAAACGTCCATAGATCCATGCCACCAGTACGGCGAATAGTTCACCGAAGGTCATAACGAGACGAAACACCAGACTGCCCACAATCGCAACCGGGAGCGGATAGAGTTGGGCCAGCAGGGCCACCAGGAGTGCTTCACGTACACCAAGGCCGCTGGGCGTTATAAAACTGAGGTAGCCAATGACCCACGCCAGAGCAGCTGCGCCGATCAACAGTGGCAGGTGCGCGGGAGTGATCGGTGTGAGGCCCCACACAACGGTCACTAGCGCCAGACTCAATCCAAGTGTTGCGCAAGTATAGATGAACAGCAGAAATAACAAATCACGAAAGGTATAATGCCAGATCAGTTCGGGCCGGTTGAACCGTTGTGCGACCCACTGCAAAACGGTACCAAAAATGCGCGGATGCAGCAAAGTTAGACCGATAGGTAAGAGAAGCAACAGCCACGTTTGTACACCGCGGAGGCTTACTGCAGTTTCCCAGAAGGGCAGGGTCACCCCAAACAGAACAAGTGCACCAAGTAATGCCAGCACCTGTTCTATACTGGCACTTGTTAGAACGTGGGTCGCTGATACTTGAAATCGTCCAGCCAGTGCTATGCGGCTTAAAATATGCCAGACATTACCAGGGACATACCGTGTAATCATCGACAGCAGCCAGATCCGTGCAGCCACCATCAGCGACATCTCTCCAGTGTAACCACCAATATGGTGGAGCAAGAATGCCCAGCAGATAGCCATTCCGCCAGAATAGACTGTTCCCCACCCGATACTGACGCTAAAAGCCAGGAGGGAAATATTCCAGGGATAATTTTGTAATGTGCGTAACTGGCTGTGGAGAAAAAGCCCCCATGCTATAAATACCACGAGACCTAGTGATAGGCTCACATACCGGGAATGAGCTATGTGCCGGAGAGAAGCACGAGTCTTCATTACACACTTTACCGAATTTCCAACGTATCTTGTTGCATGGGTATTTGCTGATCCAGAAGTCGGCGCACAACATATTCATCGCCAGAACGGTAATCGTTATGGCGCAGCATCTCACCAATTAAGCCGGTGGAAATAAATTGCAAGCCGGTAATCAAGAGCAAGACGCCCAGTGTGAGTAGCGGTCGATCACCAATCGGGCGTTGGCCCTGGAACCACAGAACTGTCAGATAGACACCAATCAGCAACCCGATCGTCGTGAATACGGTGCCAATCATGCCAAAGAGGCGCAGGGGGCGGCGCAGATAGGTCGTTAAAAACAGCACCTGAATAAAGTCTAGATAGCCCCACAGCAGGCGTTTCGTGCCAAACTTACTCTTGCCAAAGCGCCGCCGCTGATGCGGGATCGGCACCTCGGTCACACGAAACCCGCGCTGATGTGCCAGCACTGGAATAAAGCGGTGCTGTTCGCCATACAGGTGCAGATCACTGACCACTTCATGGGCATATGCTTTGAAGCCACAGTTAAAGTCGTGCAGCCTGACTCCGGTCAGGGTTGAAACGACTCGGTTAAACACCCGCGAGGGCAGGGTCTTGGAGAGCGGATCGTGGCGCTGCTTGCGCCAGGCTGAAACCAGGTCATAGCCCGCATCCAGTCGTTCCAGCAACTGAAACATATCGCCCGGATCTTCCTGCATATCGGCATCAATCGTGATCAGTCGCGCGCCACGAGCCAGCTTAAAGCCTGCATGCAAGGCGGCTGTTTTGCCAAAGTTGCGCCGAAACTGCACGACCCGCACCCGCGCATCCTGGCGATGCAACGCAGCACAGGCACGGAAACTCGCATCGTTGCTGCCATCGTCAATCAAGATAATCTCGTAACTCTGGGCATACGGTTGTGGCCCTGTTGTCAGCACCGTCGTGAGGCGCTCGTAGAGCGGTTGGATATTTTCGGCTTCATTGTAAATCGGCACAATCACCGAAAGCGCCAGGGGCGTGGCTACACGCTGCTTCGAATCGAGATAATCATAATCATTGCTCATTTCCTGCTGTACTATCTGGTCAATCATAGATAGCCTCGTTTCGTCAGGTTACAGGTTGTATTGGTGCATCGAATGGCTGCTCCCAAACAGACCACTGCGCATAGGAGATAGGAAAGTAACAGAGGACAGCGAAAGAAGGAACGAGCGGTTCTCGCCAATGGTTCCCTATTTCCTCTTTTCTGCCAGCTATTTTCTCACTCCTTGTTGATGATTCAGTTCTTCGCGTACCACATAAATCGGCTTCTGCTGTGTTTCATAGTATGTGCGCACCACCAGTTCGCCAATTAACCCTATGCTCATAAACTGTACACCCAGAATGAGAAGCAGCGTACCGAGCAGCAGCAGGGGCCGATCCGCCAGGCTCTCGCCCGTGATAAATTTAAGTAGCACCAGATAGGTGTTAATCACGATGCCCAGCAGCATAGACAGCAACCCGAACAACCCGAAGATTTGCATCGGGCGTGTCGCATAGCTCAACAAAAAGCGCACAGTCAATAGATCAAGGAGGACGCGGATGGTGCGACTGATCCCATATTTTGATGTTCCATACTGGCGAGGCGCATGCCGTACGGGTAGTTCTGTTACTGCTACCCCCTGCCAACTGGCAATGGCCGGAATGAAGCGGTGTAGCTCGCCATATAGCTGAATATTGCGCAACACGTCGGCGCGGTACGCCTTTAGAGAGCAACCATAGTCACGTAGGTGAACCCCCGTGACGACCGAGATCAGGCGGTTGGCAATCTGGGAGGGCAGGCGGCGGGTCCAGAACGGATCCTGGCGTTGCTCGCGCCAGCCGCTGACCACGTCGTAGCCTTCATCCAGTTTCTTGAGCAAACGGCCAATATCAGCCGGGTCGTTTTGCAGATCGGCATCAATCGTGATCACCACATCACCGCGCACGCGTTCAAAGCCAGCGGCAAAGGCGGGTGTCTGGCCAAAATTACGCCGAAAGCGGATCACGCGTAAGCGAGAATCAACCAGCGCCAGGTCACGCAACAGGCTAAAGCTGCGATCTTTGCTACCGTCGTCAACTGCAATAATTTCATAGCTATGTCCGAGTTGTTCGAGTTCAGTTGTCAGTCGCGTATACAGTGTTGCGATGCTTTCCTCTTCGTTGTAAATCGGGACAACAATCGAGAGGTAGGGCGCAGTATCAACGCCATTACCCATTGACCGGATGCTGGTGGTGTTGTACATCAGGTTGTGCGGGACAGGGTGTTCCATAGGTACTCCTTGCCGGTTATGGAACAACCGGCACTATGTATGACCGCTCGTTTGTCTCCTATTGTAACCGAAATACATACCTGGCATTTGTCAACAGGTGCTGGCCAGCCGGAGTGAGAAATAGCTGGCAGAAAATAGGAATAGGGAACCATTGGCGAGGACTGCTCATTCCTTCTTTCTCTTTTATCTCCTACTTTCCTCTCTCCTATTTCCTAAAGCTGATACTTATGTGCCATTATACAAAGCTTTCATACCGGTTGCTATAGCCCTATTGTCCTGGTATGGTTGAGACACAAGGGGGATGCTGGTTGTAAAATGTAACATAATAGTAAGCCTGTTCAACCCCAGGCACCAGCCGTTCCCAGCGAAACGCATCCACGGCGGTGCGTGCGGCAGCTCCCAGACGCACCCGCAGATCCGCATGCGCTAAGAGCAAAAGAGCAGCACGGGCCAGCGCAGCCGGGTCGGCTGGTGGGACAAGCAGGCCGCTGTGGTGATGTTTGATGTATTCGCCCACCTGACCCACCTGTCCGGCCACTATTGGCAACCCGGCGGCCATCAGTTCAAGCAGTTTGACCGAACAACGAGCGCGGTTGATCAGGGTATCGTTTAGTGGTACGAGGGCAATGTCTGCGGTGGCAAGGAAGGCAGGAATTGCGGCCGGCTCGATCCAGCCGCGATAGTCTATGGCGCTGGCAATACCAGCGCGGGCAGCGAGTCGCAGCATGTCATGTTCCTCACCGCGTTCGCCGCGCCCGATCACAAGCAGACGGGTGGTGGGATAGTGGATGATGATCGCAGCCAGGGCAATTATCAGATCGGATACGTTAAACTCCCAGAAGCGCGTATAGAGCAGCAGAGTTGGCCCCGAATGTTCTCGTCTGACCGTAGATGTCGGTAGTGATGCGGCACGAATGCCGTTGGGCAGATAGAACACCCGCTCCGGGGGCACGCCCGCACCCCAGACCTGTGTCTCCAGCGTGCGACTGGCAACGGTGACGGCCTGGGCACGGCGCAGCAGATCGTACTCTTGCCAGGCAAAGAGTTCTTTCGCCAGGCGTGGATAGGGTAATAGATCATTCCACCCCCCCCGGCCTTCCCAGTCGTCGGTATCCACCACCAGCGGTAATCTCGGATGCGTGAAGCGAGCCAGCAGTGCCGCCAGACCGCTGTAGCCTTTGGGTTTGAAGAGGTGCAACACATCGGGGCGTACCGCCAGCGCCTGCTGTAACAGGGCAATGATCCACTGCAACCCTCCTGGCACTCCGGGTGACGTCGGGAGGTCAAGATGGGTAACTGGCACGCCTGCATAGATCGTGTGCTGACCGGCGTCCTGTGGATTATGCACGGGCGGAGCACTGATCGTCACCGTATGGCCGCGTTCCACCAATGCCTGCGCCAGCGGCAGCATGCGAGCAGACAGCGTGCCTTTCGGGCGGATACCAAAAGGGGCCAGCATCGCGATTCGCAACGGCTGATGTTGCATACTATGAATGCTCAAGCGGCACCTGATACACCGGGTTAACGTCGGAGACAGGGTTGGGCCGGTTCGGAAACAGGGTTGGGTGGGTCACATTTCAACGTGACCTGATGCGCCTTCATGTGGGAAAGTTGCGAGGTTGGTATGTTCCAACCCTCCCACGTTCCAACGTCCTAACGCGAAGACCTGTTCTGCTTGATCACGGCGAGCATCTCTGGCACACTTGTTACCTTGACTCGAGGGCGTCCCTGCTCGGAACCACACGTGATCTCATATGTATCGAGAACCTTCCAATCATCGTAGGTAACGTAGTCGATGCCCCGTTCACGCAGCAGTTGTTCCACCCGATTCAGATCGCGGTTGGCATCGGCTATTGGAGTCAGCGTTGGCAGATCTTCAAGCATAGCCGCCACCGTTGCCACCGCATCGGGCTTGTTGGTGCCAATGACACCCGAAGGACCGCGCTTGGCCCATCCTACGACATACTCGCCACCGACTGGCTCACCATCCACCGCATTGGTCACACGCCCGGCCACATTGGCAATCGTATACGTGTAGTCATCGAACGGCACGCCTTTGAGCGGTACACTGCGATAGCCAACAGAACGGAGCACCATGCCAGCCGGGATCGTCTCGAACTCGCCTGTCCCTTGAGCACGCACACTTCCATTTTCCTGGAGTACCAGGCGATTCCGCTCAACGCGCACAGCGACAACGCGACCTTGTTCACCAATGATCTCTACGGGTGAAGTCAGAAAGCGCATATGAATCGTACGTGGCGCTGACTGGTGGCCGCGGGCAGCATAGCTGCGCAAAATTTCAATATTTCTGGTGGCAACTTTGTTATCAGCCAGGGTTGCGGCGCTATGTTCATCCAGTTCAAGGTCGGCAGGGTCAACGATTACGGCGACGCCTGCAAGCTCGCCAAGCTCCTTGATTTCGGCATTCGTGAAAGCCGCCTGGGCTGGGCCCCGCCGTCCTAGCACCACAACTTCACGCACGTTGCTGGTTCGTAGCCTGGCAAGTGCGGTATCGGCAATATCGGTTTTGGCCAACGCATCGGGATCAGAAACAAGAATGCGGGTAACATCCATTGCCACATTCCCATTGCCCACCACAATCACCCGTTCATGCGAGAGATCAAACTCAAAATCACGATAATCAGGATGTCCATTGTACCAACCGACGAAGGCTGTGGCCGGGTAACTACCAAGAAGATCCTCGCCTGAAATACCCATTTTGCGATCACTCTGGGCACCGACGGCATAGATAATCTGATCGTAGAGTTGTTTGACGTCTTCGTGTTGAATATCCGTACCAAAGGTGACATTGCCAAAATAGCGTACATGCGGGTGGGAGGCAATCCGGTCATAGATGCGAGTTACAGACTTGATCGACTGGTGATCGGGCGCAACTCCATCACGTACCAGGCCGAACGGTGTGGGAAAGCGATTAAATATATCAATATAACAAACGAGATCCGGTTGCTTTAGCAGCGACTCAGCCGCATAAAATGCCGCTGGCCCGGCACCAATAATCGCAACGCGCAGAGGGCGCGTTTCCGTTCCCAAACTCTGGCTCACGGTTCCCTCTCCCTTTCACGTTCTCTATCCTGCTGGTGGCGAAATACCTGGAATCTGAATGAACAAAGAACCATATAGGCAGTGGGGATGTGAAGCCGCCAGAACCATATGGGTTGCTGTAGTTTATCCCCACACCGGGTTATCATGCCCTACGCCGGGCCAATGCGTGTACCTCTTTTTAGAAACTGTCTGAAAAGGGAGTGAGTGAGGAGCTTTGCCTCATATTCTTCTTCGCCCACCGTACAGTGGCAGGCACAAACAGGGTTTTTGGCGGGCGCAGCTCGCCAGACCACCCCTTTTTAGACAGGCTCTTAGATGGAGATACTGTAGCATGGTGTGTGCGGACTGTCAAACGATTGTAATACAACATATTTGACGCTGTGTGGTGTCGTGCATATACTGTTAACAGTCTGGGTGAACAAGACTTGTGCAGTTGCGTCCATCCAACGCCTTTTTTACCAGAGGTTACCCTGGCGCAGCCGATTTCGCGTTCATATTTCTTCCGTTGCAAGCAGAAATGTGGATGCAAACACAGAACAAGCCAGCCCTATGTGAAGTTGCCAAAGGCCAGAACTATTTTTGTAACCGTTCCCGTGATCTGCAGGAATATTGCCTTTTTTGGTGTTTCTTTTTCGGCTCATTGTGGCGTCAAAATTGCCCCAATAGGTCGAAAAGAGGGGTTCGTGGAGGCCGCAGCCATTGCGAATCCCGTGAGCTAATGTTCCCTGGAACGGGTATTTGTTCGATTCACCGTATAAGTCCTGTGATGTGCGTTATCCTCTGTACGTGTACCTTTCACTCAATAATCATGTGCAACCTGGCAGACCAACAATCCTTGCTCTATTACTCCAACGAGACATCTCCTGGATTCTCCCGGCCCACCAGCGGGGGGAGAGGTGGATGCTCCTCGCTTCTCGCCAGGCCTCCACACCCCGGCCGAGATGGAATCGCGTTGGAGTACGCACGAGCTTATGACCGGTCAGTCTAGTTTACCCGTGCAGTCGGGTCAGGTGGTACCAGGAAGCCTGGATAAACGCAAGCGGTGTTGACGGCCAATGAATCAATCCGGCAGGCCAGCGTTCCTGGATAGAGCCGACTGACCAGTCTGGGTCTGAATTGATACGACAACGGCCTGGCTATGCGCCATACTAAAACAAGGAGGAATTACAACCAATGATAGAACAATCATCCTCAGCCGATAGCCACCCGTCAACCACGAGCACGATCTGTGCAGAGCCGGTCAGGGGGATTGGTGTCCAGCCGACGTTGCTGCTGCTGCTGGCAAGTACGCTGGTGCTGGGAATATTGGGGCAGTACAGCTTGCAGCAGAAATTTGCGGCAACCCGTGAGTTTCCCTGGGAAGGTTTATTGATCTATGTGCTGGCGGTCGTCTTATTTACTGCCGCCAATGTGCTGGCTGATCGTCGATTTGATCTGGTAATTCAACGCGATCAGCCGCCTCCATCCGATCAAACGACGGTATTGCCAGGACGCAAACCCTGGCGGATTATGGCCGTGGTGTTGAGCCTGATATTGACTGCGGTTGCACTCTTCTTGCTGGGACAGGATCCGCCGCTGCCGGACTATAACTGGGTGGTATGGCCCTGGTTGGCGGCGATGCTCTTATATCTAGCAGCCGTCGCTCTACCACGTGGCACAATATTGCCCGCAAGCCAGCCGGCCTGGTGGCATGATCGCGGGGTGGTGTGGACACTGGTAGCTATTCTGGTGGTTGCGTTTGTGTTGCGGATCTGGCGAGTGGGTGAGATTCCGCCCACTCTTGGTGGTGATGAAGGGTCACAGGGCCTGGAAGCAATACGCGTGATTGAGGGCGATATACGGAACCCCTTTACCACTGGCTGGCTGGGTGTGCCAACCATGAGCTTCTATTTTAATGCACTGTCGATCTTACCCCTGGGCAATACCATGTTCGCGCTCCGGTTACCGTGGGTGCTGGTGGGTACGGCCACGGTGTTCACGATGTTCCTGCTTATAACGCGTCTGGGCGGGGTTACGTCAGGGTTGATGACCGCAGCGTTCCTGGCGATGTATGATTATCATATTCACTATTCGCGCCTTGGTTCCAATCAGGTTGCAGATGCACTGTTTGTGTCGCTGGCGCTGCTGTTTTTTTATCGCGGGTTTGATCGCCATAGCCCTCTTGACTGGGCCTTATCAGGCGTGATCATTGGGATCGGGCAGTATTTTTATGCTGGCGCACGCTTTACGGCAATTGTCATTATGGCGTTGATCATCTTTTTTACGTTGCGTGACCGGGTGCGCTTCTGGCGGGCGCATGGGGCCGGGGTACTCATCCTGGCGGGGGCAGCACTGATCGTGTCTGCGCCGATGATCCAGTATGCGTTCCGCTTTCCTGATGATTATAATGCCCGTATCAATATGGTGGGTATTATTCAGAGTGGCTGGTTGGAACGGGAACAGAGTGTACGTCATCAAGGTCCGCTCCCAATTCTGTTTGACCAGTTTCAACGCGCTGCTCTGGCATTCCATTACTATCCCGATCGCACGTTCTGGTATGGCTCGCCACGTCCGTTGTTTGGTGCTGGTGCAGCGGTTTTGTTTACCCTGGGTTTTGGTTACAGTGTGTTGCAGCTTCATAACCGACGCCTCTTTCCACTGGTCGCCTGGTGGGGTGGAGCGATGATAATGGGGGGGATGTTAACGGAGAGTCCCCCCTCAAGCCAGCGCCTGATCACCATGGCAGCACCGGCAGTCTTTTTTGTAGTCTATGCCGTGCTGAACATCGGGCATATTTTCTTACAGGGAGCCGCCAGGCCCAGGTGGGCACCCCTGATGAAGCCCTATCTGGCAGTAGTCGTTGTGACTCTGGGGGTTTTCAGTATCCACTGGTACTTTGTGCAGTACACCCCGCTCCGTGTGTATGGGAATCCCAACGCAGTAGTGGCAACATCACTCGGTAAGTTTGCCAGTGAAGAGTTGGGCCCGGATTGGCAGATCTTTTTCTTTGGCCCGCCGCGCATGTATATCGGGTTTGGCTCGATTCCCTATCTGGCACCCGATGTGCCCGGTCAAGATATTCACGAGCCGATCACTGAGCCACCCGACTGGAATCTGGCTGAACTGGATCGACACGTGCTGTTCGTTTTTTTGCCGGAACGCCTGAACGAGCTAGAACTGGTGAAGCAGGCTTTTCCGGGTGGCGAACTACGCGAAGTGCCACCGCCACCACCACCGTTTGCTGCACAGCATCAGCCGTTGTACACGATGTATATCCTCTCACGTGAGCAACTGGCGCAATGACAGGCTGGAGACGATGAACATCCGTTGACCGGTTTTGTCGGCAACGGGGGAACGTGACGCTGAAATGTTCTCGTGCGAAAAGGTGGAAGCATACTGGTTCGTACACATCCTGATGCTCGTGCAAGGCACGCCCACACACTCCGGGCTTCACGATACCATACCATGATGGTCGTTTGTGATGATCAGTTTCTATCCGTATTTGAGGGCAAGAGAGTATGCAACCAGGTGCAAGTCCAGCCCATGAGCCAGGTACAATGATGTTACGCGGCTTACTGATCACGGTCATCGCCCTCGTTGCCAGTATCGGGCTGGGTATCGGAGCCCAGTTCGCGCTCAATGCTCGCCACGTGCCGCCTGGTATCATTGGTTATGGTGTAGCCGTGGGTGTGGCTGTGATCGGGGTATCCCATATTCGGGTATTACCGTACCAGCCGGCTCCTGTGCCCATTCAATCCCATCCCACACCCTGGAGCTGGCGTCTATCACTGGTGGTACTGGCACTGATAGCGGGTACGAATACTTTTGCTCTGAGCAGTGGGAATCGTTACCGCCCGGCGGGTGTCGTTCTGTGGCTGATCAGTATCCTGTGCTGGTGGCTGGCCTGGGCAGATACGCGCTGGTTCACGGCGCTCAAGATCCAGCTGACGGCTCGGCGTCTGGCGCTATTGGCGGCCATCATGACGATATTGCTGCTGGGGGCTGTCTTCCGCTTTGCTCATCTGACATCCAATCCGGCTGAGATGGGCAGTGACCATGTTGAAAAGCTGCTGGATGTGCATGATATTCTGTCTGGTTCTCCTTCAATTTTTTTTGAACGCAATACCGGTCGTGAGCCGTGGCAATTCTACTGGACGGTCATGCTAGTCAGGTTGACCGGAATTGCCCCCGACTTTATGGCGTTAAAGCTGGGTACGGCCCTGATCGGCTGGCTGATGCTACCAGCGGTCTTCCTGCTGGCCCGTGAGGTGGCAGGTTTGCGGGTCGCGTTGCTGGCAATGCTATTGGCGGCGATCACGAGCTGGGCCGTCATTCCGGCACGGTTTGGTTTGCGTTACCCGCTGGCACCATGCGCTGTGGCATGGACAATGTTCTTCCTGGTACGCGGGTTACGGCGCAACGAGCGTACTGCGATGCTGGCGGCCGGTGTCTGGATCGGCATCGGTCTCCAGGGATACACCGCGTATCGTCTGTTACCCGCGATTGTCTTGCTACTACTGCTGCTATGGATCATTGGGTACGCTGTTCAGCACCGTTATGCACTGGCAGCGCAGACCGCATTGCATGGTGGGCTGGCACTGGTGATGGCCGTGCTGGTCATGTTGCCCCTGCTGCACTATGCCTATGAGCGTCCAGACAGGTTTTTCTATCGTATGACCACACGCCTGACGAGTCATGAGCGAGCGATTGAGGGGGAGATCGGGCCGATCTTGCTCAATAACCTCAAAGAAGTGCTACTCTTTTTTAACTACACGACGGATCGGGTACCGGTCGTCAACATTCTGTCGATGCCAGCGCTTGATCTGGTGCTCGGGGCGCTTCTCGTGATCGGCATGGCCGCAATACTGACGCTGACAGTACGCAGGCATAATCCCTGGCTACTGGTCGTAGCAGGTACCGGGATCTTGATGTTGTTGCCTTCGGCTTTAAGCCTGGCGTTTCCGCTCGAAAACCCGAGTACAGTGCGTACGGGTGGGGCCATTCCCTTGCTGATGATCGTGTGTGCCCTACCGCCAGGATTGCTCCTCGAAGCCGGGTCGCGAGTGCAACTCAGGATGTTACGTGGCGCCGTGCTGCTTGCGGTCGTTGTGCTGGTGCTGGCGGCGATCCAACTGAATGCCGACCGTGTGTTTCGTCAATATCCAGCCCAGTATTGTCGTGTGGCACCGAATGCCAGCGATGTGGCGCGCGAGTTGCACGCATTTGTGGCTGCTGGTCACTCCAGGGATGCGGCCTGGATCGTTGGCTATCCACACTGGATCGACTATCGTGCTGTTGGGGTCTGGATTGGGGACATCCGGTTTGCTAATCATGTTTTTGGTGCGGAGGAAGCGCTGCAGATCGAGCCTGGTGATCAACCAGTCTGGTTTGCCCTCCATGCACACGATGGAGCAACGCAACAAGCGCTATGGACGCGATATCCGCATGGTATGGCACGCACCGTGCGTGGCAGCCATTGCCCCGATCAGCAGTTTGTGGTCTTTACCACGGCAATTCAGCATTAACGTCGCGTGCTGCTCACTGGTCTTCCCTGGTATCGGGGAGAGTAGGCATGTGTCCACGCCGTGCTCTGGATGGACGCCCTATGCAGCGTGTGCGTGTGGCGAAGACGCGACAAGGCGCGTATCCTCGGAGTGTCCCGTCGTCGTGGCTCATGCAAACGGTATAAAATTCCCCTGGTCGTCAATCGTCCAGCGACTGCCATCACTGGCCTCAACGCCATAGTGGGTGCGCCAGACAGTGGGGAGTTGCTGTGGCATTGCCAGCAGTCCACCCTGCGGTGTATGAAAGAGAACAAAGTCCATATGGCCGCTGATCGGGCCGGTCACATCGACCGCCACTCGCCAGCCGCCGCTCCACTCGCGGTAGAAATCGAACGTGATGTTGTCGCTGCCGGTCATCTGGACGATCAGTCGAGTGATGCACTCGCGGGCAGTGCTGGTCAGGCGATGCATCTCTGTCACCGGTATCAATCCGTGCTGTTCAGTCATTATACCTCCGCGTTGATTAAGCGTCCTGCGCTAGCCAGATGGCATGCCTTTCAACCTGAAGCGCAAGGTATGGGTGTTCCCGTCATCGGCCAGATGGAGTGTGAGGACGCTCGTTTCGTTCGCATATGTTGCGCCCGGATGATCCGTAGCCATCTCAGCCGCCACATTATGCACCCGTAGCCGGAGTTGCCGGGCAGGCGGAACATAGGCTCCAGTGCGCGATCCGATCTGGAAGATCAGCTCGTCGCCCACTTGCTGCAGTTGATAGGCCGTGGTACAGAACTGGCCTTGCTCGTGCGCAAAGGTGCAACCGTCATCCTCGTACAAAGTAAATGTGCCATCTCCTGGATAGAGATCCAGGGTAAGCGGGTCAAGTGGATACTGGTCAGTATAGTTCATATCCGGGCCGGTGGGAATGATCGCTCCGGCGCGTACAAAGAGCGGCAATTTCTCCAGCGGGGCATGTTCCAGCACATACGCCGGGCCAGTGAGCCGATCGCCCTGCCACCAGTCATACCAGTCACCTGCTGGCAAATAGACCACACGATATTCGCGCCCGGGGTGATAGATCGGTGCAGCCAGCAGCGATGGCCCCAGCAGTACCTGGTCGTGCAAGTGATATGTTACCGGGTCGTCGGCAAAGTGATAGAGCAGTGGTCGTAAAATAGGCGTGCCATAGCAGGCCGCTTCCCAGAAGAGCGTGTACAAATAGGGCAACAGGCGATAGCGTAGTTGCAGATAGTCGCGGCAAATAGCCTCGACCTGCGGGCCAAATGCCCAGGGTTCATGACGTTCGGTGTGTGCAGCCGTATGGCCACGACAAAAAGGCAGCAAAGCACCCAGTTGCATCCAGCGCGCAAACAATTCGCCCGAAGCATTGCCGAAGAAGCCACCGATATCCACACCTACGAAAGGTACGCCCGAAAGCCCCATATTAAGCAACTGGGGCATCGCCATTTCGAGATGCTCCCACCACGAGGAATTATCGCCCATCCAGCCCGCGCTCCAACGCTGAATACCGGCAAAAGCCGAGCGGGTCAGGACAAAGGGGCGCTGGCCATCGAGGTCGCGGCGTAGGCCTTCATACGCGGCACGGGCCATATGTGAGCCATACAGGTTGTGTACTTCGGCATGGGTGACACGTTCAGCATCCGATCCCTGGAGCGCGTCAGCATCGATCGTACTGGCGGCACCGGGGCCAGCACTCAATGGCCGGGCGAAGGATGTTGGTTCGTTCATATCATTCCAGATGCCGCTGATACCCTGTGCCACCAGTGTTTTTTGCCAATCTGCCCACCACTGGCATACCTCGGGACGCAGAAAATCGGGAAAGACGGTATCACCAGGCCAGACATAGCCCTGGAAGATCTGGCCATTGGCTTTGCGTACAAACATATCACCTGCAATCCCTGTTTGATAGATGGGATAATCGGGGTCGATTTTTACGCCGGGATCGATGATGGCAACAGCATGAAAATGTTGGTGCCGTAGATCGGCCAGCAACCCGGTTGGGTTGGGGAAGCGCTCGGTATCCCAGGTGAAAACGCGATAGCCGTGCATATAGTCAATATCAAAATGAATACCATCGCAGGGGATAGCGCGGGTACGAAACATCGCCGCTAACTGGCGCACATCAGAGTCGGTTGCGTAGCTCCAGCGACTCTGATGATACCCCAGTGCCCAGCGCGGGGGCAAGGGCATGGTACCGAGCAGTATGCCGATCTGGGTGACAACCTCGGCTGGTGTGGGGCCATAGCAGACATAGTAGTCCAGTTCACCGCCACCAGCCTCCATCGACCAGGTATCTACCCGTTCATGCCCAATGTCAAAGCGACTGGGCCAGGTGTTGTTGAAAAAGACACCATAAGCCAGTCCCGGTCGTAGAACCATAAAAACCGGAATCGCCATATACAGCGGATCCGTGCCTGGCCCATGACCAACAGGTGGATCGGTCGTCCAGTTAAGCATCCGCCGCCCGAATTTGTCAAGTTGCCCGGTGCGCTCGCCAAACCCATAGAAGTGTTCGTTGGCCTCGATGCGTTTGCTGCATGCGACACAATCGGTGCCCAGTGGTAGCACGTCCGGTTCAAGATGCGGAATGTAGCCCCAGCGCATTCCCTCGGCATCGGCGCAAAAGCGTTGCCCGGCAGTGTTGGCGAACGCAATGCGGCACGGATCACGTTCAATAGTGATCGTCAGTAGCTCCGTTTGCAGGAGCAACGTGTGCGGGGTTGCCTGCACCTCGAGGGGCGTGGATGGAAAAGCGCTATCGGGTGCCGCAACCGCCCATGAGCGGCGTGGGGCGAACGCACCGGTGGGTGCCAGGCGCACACGCACCATCCGTGGAGTTAGCACGGTCAGAGCGAGACGTGGGCCACCACAATCCAGCTCGACTCGCGTATCTGTGTGCGTATAGGTGCGTATGCTGCCCAGGCTCATCGTTGCTCGATCTGTCAAACTTGCCTCCCCCGCTGCGCTGATCGTTAATATTTTCGGTTACAGCAGTGTCATAATGCTCAATCACAGGAAGGCTGTTCTGTATCACCTTTAACGCGGGTTATAAGCAGAAACACTGCTAATCAGCCCACCGCCGATAGTATAGGCATCGAGCACAATACGGGCGCGGTCGAAGTATAACCCGGCTTCCTGGAAGCGAATGGCAGCCTCATTAGCCCGTTCGACCCTGAAGGTACTATAAAAATCCAGGAGCGCATCCAGCGCTTCCAGTTCCAGCGCTAATCCCCGGACATAATCATCATGGGCATTACTCAACTCAGGAGGGGGTGTCAATTCTTTCAACGTAACGTATGCCCGTTCGACCTGTGACCGTAAGCGTTGCGCGGCGGTCACATGGGTAACTGAGGCGCCGCCGGTCTGGAGGGTTGCGGTACGATAGTTGTTGACGGCCATGCGCAACTGCTGGCGCAGTGGTTCCAGGGTACTCAGGTAGGAGATCGTGCGCACTTCGCGCACCGCTGCCAGTTCCTCATCCAGCACCGGTTCGTCTATTATCAGTGGGTCGGCCTCGCTACGCACAGCAGACGAATGAACTGGTGGTAGGATAGGCGGAGTACGGCTCTGTTCAACCGCCAGGCTAAAGGCATGATGTAATACCAGTGCCAGGCACAGCAACACCAGCGGGATACTCCAAAAGAGCAGACGGACGCGGTTCATCTCACGGCGGGTCTGCCGCCAGTTGACCCACCACGATTCGCTGTGGGTACGGGCTTCGTCCCGTGCAGATTCCAGCACGGGCATATCAAGAAGCGCGCTGGCTGTCCTTGGGGTAGTTTGCAACAGGTTGCGTTCTTCCAGCCAGCGTAACCCCTTCTGGGCACGCTCATTGGCCGGGTTGATTTTTAAGACCGATTGTAAACAGAAAGCAATCTGGTGCGGGTCGTCCAATACACCGCTTAACCAGAGCCACCCCTGCTCATTATTGGGATCAAGCTGAAGCGAGCGGGTGAGCAGACCTGCGGCCACGCGCCGCTGTCCACCACGTGCTGCCGCTACCCCCCGCTGATAGAGGCGCACAGCTTCTGCGTTATGAGCTTTGATACCCGTCTCCGTTACCGTACTCTTTGATGGTGCAATGGCTGAGAGGGCCATGCTGCCATCGGATGATGGACGCCTGAATGGTTGCATAGACTTAATGCTCCGGCAGTAGTGGGTTGATCGAGCGCTGGATCAGCGCCGGATCTTCAACGAGCTTGCGACGAATCACTCTCCAATATTCGGGCCTCTCATACCCTAGTTGCCAGATTGCGATTCCGGCCAGATCTAACTCCTGTACCAGATCGAGTTTGGATTCGAGACCCTTGTCGGTCATAAACCAGACCTCACGGGTACCCTGCGCCGATTGATACACAAACCAGCTTTCATCAACCGGACCACGACTGTTGCGCTCCATCAGGTTCACGGTCAACCCCTGAGAAGCAATGAGATCTTCGATATCGCTCCAGGGCAGACCGCGTGCGGTTCCCCCGGGAGGCCAGTCATAGCCATAAAATGGCACTCCAATCACCACTTTGGCGGGATCAACCACGGAGCGTGCATACTGGGCAACGGCCTGCACCCAGTAGAGTGGTGCAACCGGCCCAGGGCCACTTCCACGCCAGTGGTAATCGTAGGTCATAATGCGCAATCGGTCAACATATTGTCCCAGTACCTCCCAGTCTTGATAGGCACCTATGCCACCAAAATCGTTATCTTTGGCATGCACGGCCACGGTCAACATCTTGTTGTGACTATGCAGTACATTGGCGAGATCGCGAATAAAGATTGAAAAGTCGTCACGCATTGAAGGATCGAGTGCCTCATAGTCAATATCAATGCCATCATAGTTGCGGGCGAGAACCTCATCCAGAATATTTTGGATATGCCAGGTGCGTAACTGTGGATCAGAGAGTATGTTGACTACTGAGCGAAAATCGGCAATGTTATGAATGGTTGGAATAACAAGAATATTGTTCTCCTGGGCCATCCGCACAAACTCATCATCGCGGGTGCCGATCAGTCGTCCACTGCTATCGGTATGATACCAGAAAGGACTGACCTCATCAATAATATCTTTGTTGGCCTCGAATGATGCGCGTGCCCCACCGCTGAACGAGGGTGGGAGCCAGGCGGCCACATAGCGCCCAGTTTTGGGATAATAACGAGTATCAGGGCGAAATTGAATATCAGTGGTAATGGGCAGGGCCGGCGTCGGAGTGGGCGTTGTTGCCACAGCTACCGCGTTATGCGTCGGCTCCGGGGTGGGGCTGGCTGGTCTGGTGGTGGCACCGATAATCAGCGGGGTGGGCATTTCGCTGGTCAAGAGAAAGGTTTGATAGACCAGCACCCCTGCAACGCCTAGTGCGCTGATGTAGATTAGTGCGAAAAAGAGATTGCGCAGATGGCGGATAATACGATAATTCATGCTTAATAGGCTCCCAGTTCGCGCAAGCGGTCGTCACTAATGCCAAAAAGATGCGCTATTTCATGCAAAACGGTTCGACGTACCTGGGCACGTAATGCAAGACGGCTGGGGAAGTCGTGTTCCAGTGGCTCTTGAAAAAGAATAATGGTATCTGGCAGGTGTATATGGTGAACGCTACGCCGGGTTAAGGGTACTCCTTCGTAGAGTCCATAGAGCGTCTGCCAGGGTTTCAGGCCAACCCGTCGTCGATGGTCGGCGGTGGGTCGTGGTTCGATCAGAATCTCAACATTGTCCAGATAGCGTGCAAACTCGGGTGGCAAGCTATCGATAGCTTCGATCACCAGTTGCTCAAAGTCTGTTCTATCCATACGCATCAAACGTTTCCTCAACTTCCAGGCCATTATACGGGTCTGAGCAAGACGGTGTCAAGCCTTTTATGGGGTATTTTGCGTTTGCATGGCAATACCTCTACAATACCCGATAATTCGCAGAACTCAGGCGGCGGTATGAAGGTCTCAGCCAGGATTTTGGGTCACAGTTTGACATAAGACCGTTCGTCCCTGCTCAGGGTATGCTCCGCTGGTGTTCGCCGGTGTTCGTTCGTAGTAATGACTCTAGTCGTTTCTGGCGCTCGTAACCGCCTGCTGTACGTAGAACTGATGCAGTGGTCTGGACAACTCCCCTTTTCGTTTCGGCAGAGCGGTTCTTTGAGTCGTTTTTCTGCGGCTGCAGGCGCAAAAGACGGGGTGTTCACGCGAATCGCATATGCCCTGTTCTGTAATATGGCTCCTCAAAAATATCCTTTCCAAAGGAGAAGTCAGAACCCGCATCTGGGATAAGAAGGAGATCGCATAGAACGTATGACGATACGGCAGATGGTTGTATGGATATTCAGTGTATGCCTGGTGATCAGTGTGTTGAACTTCATTGGATGGCGCGGTCACGCTGGTAATCATTTCGGCAATCAGATGCAACATCTACGGTTCGCAGCAACCCTCCCCATGCATCACAGTAGTATCAAGCCCGGTCAGCCACTGGAGTTGGCTGGATACATGGGTGTGTACCAACATACCAGGCCGGCATCACACCGCGTTATCGCACCCTATGTCCGCCCGGAGTTAGCATCACGCATGGCCGACTTGCGCCCGACGATCCTCGCAGCGGCAGCACGCCATAACGATCCAGCGCAGTCAGGGATGAGTGATCGGGAATTTGCAATGATCATCGCGCTGGTGCTGTATAACGAGCATCATGGCTGGCTTGAAGACGATATAACGCTATTACGGGCCTTCAGACCGTGGTATGAGCAGGCCCAGGTGCGGGTGAATCGCCAGGGCGTTGGCACGAATTTCAGTGTCTGGCCGACTAATTTACGCCCTTCGGTGGCGCTCGAAATTCTGCGACATGAGGTGCCCGTACCCGAACCAACGCACGTGATCACGGTGCCGATCGAGGTGTATGGCAGCCAGATTGTGCTGGATAACTATGCGTCGCACGAGGCGTTACTGGCCGCAATTACGCAAGAGATAACCCAGGATGAACTGGCGATCGAGTATCTGGCAGCCAATCTGCGGCGGGGAGTCTATCGTGCGCGTTACGAGGGGGTTCCGGTAACCTGGTGGATACTGGCGGCCTGGCATAATCAGGGTATTGTGCAGCCGGTGCAGATATGTAATAACCCGACGGCTGCCAGTTATGTACAGCGGGCAGCGGCCTATATTCCTCTCGCACGTCATTTTATTGCTCAGGAAGACGCTCTTCGTCTAGCACATTCGCGAAGGGAACACCAGGGGCAGGCACGACAGTGATACCTGTTCCCGGTGCCAACATCTTTTGCGCCCCTACTACGCTGCCCCAGGCGAAACCGGTCGGTGGAGGATCCAATACATACATTCTAGTGCTGGCTACTGAGCGTCGCTGGTGCCCAGGTGTGCCTGTACCCGTCCTTCCAGTTCTCTGAGCGTGATACGCGGGATATAATCAACGCCGATAATCACAGCCGGATTATCGTCACACGCTGCCATACACTTTAGTTCAACCACGTAGACTTGATCCGCATGCCTGTGCAACAGGTTATGCAGAAAGGCGATCAGTGGTGGGTGGCCTTGTAAACACAGCACACAATAGGTTAGTCTCAGGGTCATCGTAGCATATCTATCCTGGGTTGATCTTGTCCTCTGCTTGAGAGAACCGGTGCCACAGTGCTGTGACTACCGAAACGGAAGGGGAGTCCACCGTCTGTCAGCAAGTAGCACGTCCCAATAGTTTATTAGGAGACCAGGGCTACAAGGATGATCTCCGGGTCTTCACAGGTGTTTTAGGATTGCTCAAGCACGCGCTTGAGTATTATGGCGCTGTTTGTCTGAATTTGTCAAGGCTTTGAAAATATATTGCACATACTGCTCCATGCAAAAACGATCAGCCATAAACCTACAGGTGATGGGGTGCTTGCGTCCAGCTCATCATCAAGCTTGTTCAGTGAGCAAAATGCTATAATGACCATGGTGGCAACAGTTGAAGCCCACGCTGGTACAGAGGAGGCATTCGTATCTGTGATGAAGCTTGTTCTTCTTCGTGAGGCGTTCTTACTACATAAACTCAGTCCAGAAGATTGCTGCTGCATAGAATGCAACGGTGGTCTGCTTGATTGTATCGGTAGCGGCAGTATGAAGCAACAAGGTATCGCATACGGTGTGTGCAGAGCGTTTGTTTCATAGCGCAAGGATCCACAATCCGCGCGCCCGTGCAGGCGCGCGCTCAACCGGGTTGAATCAGGGCACTCTGCCCACCGCTGAAGCGTGAGGGTTTCCCCGACTAAGAAGGAAGTATTGATGCGTATGCTGACCTCATCGTCACTATCGGTCATACAACCTGGTTGGAGTGATCGGCTACGGCTGAGTTATCTGATGGTGAGTGAGTCGCAGTCGCCGGTACTACTTGTCCATGGATGGGGTGCCTTTAAGGAATTGTGGTGGAGTACCATGCTCAAGCTGGCACCGTACTATCAGGTGGTTGCGGTAGATTTACCGGCACATGGTGACTCACCACCCGCCTATCGGTTGACGATACGTGGCCTGGCCGAGGTGCTGGCCGATTTTTGTACAGAACAGGGTTGGGAGCAGATTGCGCTGGTTGGGCATTCGCTGGGCGGGAACATTGCGCTGGAACTTGCGTTGGCACGACCTGATCTCGTGCAGCGGCTGGTGCTGGTCGATGCAGCAATTGATGCGCGGCGGTTGCCGGCTTTTGCCCGCGTGCATGGGTTGCCCGGTTATGGCTGGATGTTATTGCGCCTGCGGATTATGTTCAACACATGGATCAGTCTATTCGGGGCCAACATTCCGCACATGCATGGTGGTGGCGTGATTCGGCCCTGGTTGCGGCGGTCGTGGCATATGCGAAAGCATGATCCAGCCGGTATGCAGTATATTTTGCAAGGATTATTTGCAAACCCGTTGAGTACTCGCCTGCCCCAGGTTCAGGCGACAACGCTGGTGATGTCGGGTCAGTTTGATCGGTTGGTTCCGCTGGCACTCTCGCGACAGGTGGCGCAGGCGATTCCTCGTGCGCGACTGGTTGTTATTCCCCACGCGCTGCATAATCCAATGGATGAACAACCGGTGCGCTTCGAGCGCGAACTGCTGGCCTTTTTACGCGAGACGGACGTGTGAGACTGGAAGGTACTTTCGATCTGCTGGTATGATATGATATAGTGTGATGGATTTGGATCAGTATCGCACCATCGTGACTGTCACCGGAACGACACCTGCGCAGTTAAGCGTGATCGATATTGGCCCGACCGCAGCTTCCCGTCAGGACGCTATCGTGTGCGTGCATGGGGCTGCCGGTTGCGCCGAACAGTGGCGCTATCAAGTGCAGCATTTTTGCCCGCGCTATCGAGTGATCGCGCCCGATCTGCGCGGGCATGGACAGTCCGAAGCACCCGACTCGGCCTATTCGCTGGAGGAATTTGTGTCGGATTTCAGGCAGATCCTGGCAGTGCTCGAGGTTCCTGAGCCGTTTATCCTGCTGGCACATTCTTTTGGGGGAGCAGTGGCGCTCACATTTGCTGCCACCGAACCACAGCGTGTCCGCAAGCTGGTGTTGCTGGCTACGGCACCGGAAATGTATATTGCTCCGCTCTATCGAGTGCTGATCAAGTTGCCGCTTCCGTTGAGCGTGCTGGAGTGGTTACGGTCGATCCTCTCGCCGCGTTCGTGTGCGCCAGCCTTTGTCATTCAGCGCGTTTTAATCGGGACGATCTTGCGCTGGAAGGGCTATGATCTGTTACCCACGCTAGCCACGCCAACGCTGGTGATTGGCGGGCAGTGGGATATGGTGGTTCCGATGATCCTGGCCCGGAAGACTTTTACGCTCTTACCACATGCACAACTGGCAATTGTACCCTCTACCCGGCATATGCCACACCTGGAGCGCCCGGATGTGGTGAATCGGTTATTGGATCGATTTCTGGGTGTGCCTGCTAGCTGGCGTGATGTGCTTGAATACGAATAAGCATCCTATTGCACCCTTTGTTCGTGGAAGATAGAGTGAGGCATGCCCTCCGGCCTGTCTCGTGTTGATCAGGTGTTGTATAGCTGATGATAAAAAATCAACAACGCTCGACGATTGAGCCCTGGCGGACGGTTGGTACCCGACGTGGGAGGGTCACTGGTACGCACATGACCGGTGCTACACTGCAGGCGGTCAAATCCTATCTGTTTGATTGGCGGCCCCTGGTGCTAGCCGGTATATGCTGCTTGCTGATGCTGCTCGTTGTTCAGTTCTCGTTTACCTATGTTTTTCGGGTTGGGCAATCGAACGGGCCAGGCAGCGATTTACCATTCCTCAGTGGCTTTAACGCTGGTGAGAACGCCCATACTGATCGCAGCTTTCGCTGGACACGTGCCCAATCACAGATCGAGGTTCCCGGCATTGGGCAACGCGATTTGATTGTTGCAATGCAGATACTCTCGCACCAAGCGCAATGGCACCCCGATATATCCCCACCGGTGGTTGCCATACAACTGGGCAATCGTACGCCAGTACCGATTACGCTGCGCCAGGAAGAGGCGCACTACCTGTTCTTTGTGCCAGCATCGGTGCTGGAGCGCGGAACATTGCGTATGCAGTTGACGACCACGCCCTGGCAAAATGAGCTTGACCGGCGCTCGGAACTGGGAGTGGCTATGGGCCGCTGGTTGACCATCCGTAGTACGCTAACCAGTGGCATGGTGTGGCCCGATCGGTTGTTGATCCTGGCATGGCCGCTCAGTCTCATATTATTCTGGCTGGTGCTGCGGAGCCTGGGATTTACTGCTGATGGCTCGTTTCTGGCGTTGCTGCCCCTGGTGGTGCTGCTGCCGTTGCTTACCCTGTTCGAGGCGCCGCGACTGGCTTTTGGCAGTGTGTGGATTATCCAGGTCGGGTTGATGTGTATCGCGTTTGCGCTGCTTGTGCGCTGGCTGGTACCGCGCTTACTCCAGCACCTGGGGGTGGCACCCCCACCAGCGATCCTGCGCTGGCTGTTGCTCCTGATGGTGCTGACCTTTGCGCTCAAGTATGGTGCGCGGCTGTATCCTGAGGCGATGCAAGGCGATCTGCAACTCCACGTTAATCGCTATATTATGACCATCCACGGGCGCTTTTTTATCCGTGCCCAGCATCGCGGTCTCCCGTTTCCCTTTCCTAATGGCCTGTATGTGATGATCGCGCCCTTAACTCTGACCGGGTTCGGTATTCACTTCTTGTTTGAGGTGACAGCCGGGTTGTTTGAGTCCGCCATGGTGCTGCTGCTATATGTATTCATCGCTCGCCTGATGCACAGTCCACGCTATGGTCTCCTTACGGCGGCCACCTATGCGCTGGTACCAGCTGGTTTTATGACCACCTGGTTTGCATTTGAGACGCAGGTCGCTGCGCTCTGGTTTTCGACGCTGCTCATGACGGTGCTCGTGCTGCGCTGGCCGGACTATAGCGACTGGTGGACGTGGGGCATGCTGGTGGTTCTCTTTGCGCAGGCGTTTCTGGGGCATATCGGGCAGTTTATCAATACGGTTCTGCTGGGGTTGCTCGTTGTCCCAGTGCTGTGGTGGCGCTATACCAGTCCGCTTGAGCGCTGCGGAACGCTCCGGATCCTCGGGGCCGGGGTGGTGGCAGGTCTGTTTGCGGGGCTGTTTTACTATAGTCGCTTCACCGGTCTATTTCTCGATCAGTTCCAGGGCATGGCTGATGGTGGGTTGAATGCACTGACGGGCCGTGAGCCGATCCCGCGTGAGGCAACGCTGGCGGCATTGTGGCAGCATGGGTTGATCGATCACTTCGGCTTTTTTCCGATGCTGTTGGCATTGATCGGTGCGATCATCGTGTTCGATACCCGCGTGCGACAATCGATTCTGACCCCGCTGATCTGGGGTACGTTTCTGGTCGCCGCTTCACAGGCTGTTTTGCCGTTGATCACCCTCTCGTCAATCACAACGCGCTGGCTGCTGTTTGCGACCTGGGCGATCTGTGTGTCGGCGACGATCGGCTTGTCCTGGCTCTGGCGGCGTGGACGTAGTGCGCGAGTGGTCTCCATAGTGATGGCAGGATATGTGGGTTGGATCACGCTGGGTGTATGGATCAATGCGATGGTTTTTCGTACAGCACCGGTTGAGCCATTTTAGAGCGAGCCTTCGAGAATGACCGTTCCACCAGGATCGTCACCACCGGAGGCTGGTTCGAGGGTCAGCATTACCTGGCTGAAGACATTGATCGCATCGGGCGCAGTGATGGTCAGGCGGGCCAATCCGTCTGATTCGGCCGTTACGGTGCCGACAGCGATTTGATCATGGTCATCAGCCAGCCAGAAGCGGTAGACCATGCCGGGGGGGAGTGGTTGTAGCCCGCGAAACAGAACGACGGCCTCCCGCTGACCGGGACGCATATACATCGCTCCATCAGCATTGATCGTAGTATCAACTGCAACCAGATCACGGGTGGCTACGCCGGGCGCGGTGACAAACGTAAACACGAACCGCTCCTCTGAAAACAACTGCATCAACGTGGTCACTTCCTGCGCAGTCGCTTGCAACTGGGTCTCGATTGCCTGTTGTTCGGTGTTCAGCGCAACCAGTGCCTGCTGCATCTGGGCGAGGTCGGCACGAGTCTGCGCTAACTCGGATTGTAATGCGGTATTAACCTGTGTCAGTTCAGCCAGACGCAACTGGTGCGAACGAATCAGCACTGCGAGGGGCATCAGGAGCAGGAGCGTGATGACGAAGGTTGGCACGAAAGCACGCCAGCCAGATAACCACGCGAAGCGCCGTGCCGGATGCGTGGTGGGTGCTGAAGGTGCTGTCCTGGACTGGCTGGCGGCAATACGTGCCAGCAGTTGCCGGCGTGTGCGCAACGGCGGTTCGACCGGTGGAACCGCATAAGGCAAGAGCGCCACAACATCCTGTAATTCTTGCAGTTCATCCTGACTCTCAGCCACCTGTTTGAGATGTTCTGTAACGAACCGCATCTCTTCGGTTTCGAGTGTGTCAGGGGCACCGGCTGTAACCTGTTTTTTGCTGTGCTGGTCGTCCACGTGATTCATGGCGCCATTGTCTCTATTGACCTTCCTGACCCAATCCCTGGTCATGAAGAAACTGCCGAATTTTCTGTAGTCCCAGGCGAATACGAGTTTTGACCGTGCCAATTGGATTATTAAGCTGCCGGGCTATTTCGCGTTGTGATAATCCCCCAAAATAGGCAAGCTCGATCGCCTCCCGTTGATCGTCCGGAAGATTCTGAAGCGCATTGCGAATTAACCGTCGTTGCTCAGCTTGCCAGATCAGCGCATCCACATCTTGCTCATCGTCAGCAACGTTCATAATCACAGGATAATCTGGATGAACCGTGGCGGCTGGCGGGCGTGAGCGGCGGCGGCGTAACTCATCAATGCACAGGTTGTGGGCAATTCCAAACAGCCATGGCGCAAAATGTCCTTGATCGACCCGAAAGGTCGCACTGCGCTGCCAGACGCGCCAGAAAGATTCCTGAACGACTTCTTCTGCCAGATCGGCATTGGCCAGTATGCGCAACGACAGCCCATAGACCACTCGAGCGTAACGATCGTAGAGTTGCTCCAGAGCGTAACTGTTCCCGGCAATTACCTGTGCCATGAGTGCCTCATCGTCTAGAAAAGACGGAGCACGCACCCGCTGGTGAACCCTGGTCAAGACGTGAACCTCTGGTTTCTGTAGATCATCATAACATATACGGCACGCCGATGGGAGAGTGTACCACAACTTCTGTCCTTATCGCACATCAATGAGCTGCATTATACACGATATTTGATGGTTCCAGCATTTGGTAGTCTAGATTACAGACAACCGTGCATAAATTGTGCAAAATATTGACAAGATTTGTTCCAATATAGACAAAAGCTGTGCATCTCATCAGAAGAGGCAAGGATGCAACGAAGTGCGGATGCAACGAAGCAAAGGAACGATATGGCAAAGACATATCGTCGCATCCACGCTTCGTCACACCCACGTTCCCCTGGCCTCCTCACAGAAGGGTGTTGCCGAATGGCTATATATAACGAAGATCATACCGATCCAGTCGCCGTAGTGCCAGACACGGTCGGTATGCTTGAAAAGCAGTGGTCTCTCTCAGATCCCTATCCTGCGGTGAATAACCAGCCGGAACAGTCACGGCATACGATGAGCGTGGCGGCTATTCTGGAAGAGGCACAGATCACAACCGACCTGGCAGCCATTGAGAGCCTGTTATGGGAACGTATGCAATCACGGTCTGATCTGCTCACTGCTGCCGGAGTACATACCGTCCTGGCAGGTGGTAAGCGTCTGCGGGCAGCTCTGACCGTACTGGCCGCCCGGTCATGTCGTTATAACCAGCATTATCCTCATCATGAGGTGATGCACGCGGCTGCCGCCGTCGAGCTTATCCATGCCGCGTCGCTCGTTCATGATGACCTGGTGGATCGAGCGGCGTATCGCCGTGGGCGTGTCACGGTGCATGTCCGTTGGGACGACGAGGTAGCGTTGATGCTAGGGGATTATCTGTTTGCGCTCGGCGCGGCTGAGATGTCGCGCTTGAGTGACCGACGGATTATCGCCTTCTATGCCGAAGCGGTACAAACGATTGTGGCTGGTGAACTTAGCCCGGTAACATGTGTTGCTCCGTTTGCAGTAGCCCGGCAGCAGTATCTGTACAAAACCCGCTGCAAGACGGCAGCACTGTTTGCTGCCGCGTGTAAAGCAGGTATGGCTGCTGGCGGTGGTCGTGATGCAGACATTGAGGCCGCAGGTGGCTATGGGCAGGCGGTGGGTATGGCGTTTCAAATTGCCGATGATGTTCTGGATTTTGTGGGTACCGAGGCGGTACTGGGCAAGCCAGCCGGCAATGATCTACGCCAGGGGACGATCACCCTGCCGCTGATTTATGCCGTTGCCAATGGTGGTAGTGCCGCATTGACCACGATAGTCCAAGATCCTGCGCCATCCGATACGGCACTGAATGCGGCGGTCGCGGAGGTTATTGACCGTGGTGGCGTCGAACGAGCGCGTGCTGATGCGCAGCAGTATATTCGGCAGGCCGTCGCCCATCTCAGTCACTTTCCCGCCTCACGTGCGCGCCAGGCGCTGATCGATCTGGCAGCATTTGTGGTGGAACGACAGCAGTAAGGAGGATATATTTTATGCAACTGGCGGGAAAAACAGCCGTCATTACCGGTGCTGGCCGTGGTCTGGGCCGGGCCATTGCCCTGGCCTATGCACGTGAGGGCGCGGCGGTCGTCGTTGCTGCCCGTAGCACCGACGAGATTGCCGAGACGGTCTGGTTGATCGAAGAATTGGGGCAGCGCGGGCTGGCGGTGCCAGTTGATATACGCGATACCCTCCAGATCAAGAACCTGGTCACGCAGGCACTCACCATCACTGGCCGGGTTGATGTGCTGGTGAACAGTGCCGGAGTCGGGCTACGGTTGCCCTTTCAAGAGACCCCGGAACATCTGTGGGATCTGGTGTTTGATACTTTGTTAAAAGGGGTGTATCTGGTAACGCAACAGTTTTTACCGTATTTTATTGCTCAGAGCAACGGTAACATTATTAATATTGGGGCACCACTGGAACGCATTGCCGTTCCGGGCTTTGCAGCCTACTGTGCGGCCAAATATGGTGTGGAAGGGTTAACCCGCGTGTTAGCCAGAGAAGTTCGGCGTTATGGCATCAATGTCAATGTGTTGCATCCGGGGGGATTTGTGGCTACGCGTATGGTACGCGAAACGGTTCCCGAAGCACGTCAGGGCTTGCTGGCTGTCGACAGTATGGACAGTGCCGCCATCGCGCTGGCAGCGCAGGGGCCACGTGGCCGCACCGGGCAGGTTATTGATGCCCGGCGCTGGGGTCAGGACTGAGGGGGCAGGTGCTGGTGCAAGCGACATCACTGCTAGTGATGCAACCTCAGTATTGGTATAATCGTCTAAAAGATATTGACAAAGCTTGTGCAAACAGGCTACATCCAGACATCAGTCTGGTACGTAGCATTAGATAAAATAGTATATATCTATACTTTCTATAGATCACGTTTCTATTTGATCACGCCACAGGTAACGCGGAGCCTGTTCGTGCATCGCTTGCATCGCTGTGGCACTATGGGTTAGTCTCCCTGGGGAGCTATCCAGGAGGGTTACTGTGAATTTCTTCCAGAATGTGGATGTAGATACGGCTAGTCTGGCTACGATGGCGAAGTATTCCTCGGTTGCTATGAACTTCTTCCAGGATGTGGATGTAGATACAGAGATAGCGGGAACGAAGCCTGTGTTTCGTGATAGGGATGCATGGGAAGAACCAGATCTCCTGGCGGACGATACAGAGGATTTTGTAGATCATGTGGAAGATATTGACGATCTGGAAGATAATGAGCCAGTTGCTGACTCTATCCAGCTCTATTTGCATGAAATTGGTCAAGTACCGCTGTTGACTGCTGAAGAAGAAGTTATCCTGGCGCGCCAATATACTGAGGGAAAGGCTGCCCGTGCTGCGCTGGAAAACGAGCAGTATTGTTCACCCGCAGAACGGTTGGCTCTGGAACAGGCGGCAGCACGGGCAGATGACGCCCGGCGACAGATCATTCAGGCCAATCTGCGTCTGGTAGTCAGCGTGGCGAAAAAATATATGAATAGTTCGATGTCGTTTATGGATCTGGTGCAGGAAGGCAATATTGGCTTAATGCGCGCCGTCGAGAAGTTCGACTATCGCCGGGGCAATCGTTTCTCTACCTATGCAACCTGGTGGATTCGCCAGGCCGTAACCCGTGCGCTGGCCGAACAGAGCCGCTTGATTCGGCTGCCGGTGCATCTGAGTGAGTCGCTTGTGCATCTACGGCGAGCGATCTACAAGCTCGAACAGCAATTGGAGCGTGAGCCGACACCGGAAGAGATCGCCAGCATCATGAACATGAGTTTGCGCAAGGTCAAGCGGTTGCTCCGGGCCTCAACCCAACCGATCTCGATCGAGCAGCCACTGAACAACGACAAAGAAGGCCGGATTGCTGAGTTGCTGGCAGACGAAACGCTGGAGACACCAATGGAAATCGCAGCACAGAATATGTTGCAGCAGGAACTGTCCGCAGCCTTGAATGATCTGCCGGAGCGTGAACGCAAGATCCTCGAACTGCGGTATGGTTTGATGGACGGCAAGTACCGCACGCTCGAGGAGGTCGGGGTAGCGTTTGGGATCACCCGTGAGCGAACCCGCCAGATCGAAGCCGAGGCCATGCGGCGGTTGCGTCATCCCAGTGTCGGGTTGCGGCTCCAGGGCTATCTGGAGTAAGATATATGGCAATCTTAAATTAGTTGTGAAGTCCCGAGTCCAGGCTAAAGCCTGGACAGAGCCAGTTCATGCGAGAGCCTGGAATCCGGTGTACAATGATAACAGGCTTGCTATGGCTTTACGCAATTATCGTGCGTGTATCAATTCATCATAACGACGTATCAACACTGAACCATTCAGGTGTATACGCGATTGACGGGGGTCATGGCTTTCCTGGAATTGTATCGATCACTCAGAACGACTCCCATACCAACGTGCTGTCGCGCCTGTGGCAATAAAAAGCGTGGTTGTGTGCAATCACGCCGCGGTTGATCAGGCAACCAGTATCCATAGCGCTGCGACTTAAGGATCTTCGGCCATACTCGCCGATCCTCGTTGTGGTGTGATGATCAATGGCAGATAGACGGTTTGGTGCCGCATATTGACCAGAACCGGGGCCGAGATATTGCTATGCGCGTCCTGGAAGCGGACATAGATTGGCGGTGGAGGATTAAGGCGACTGAAGGGCAAGGTGTGTCCCTGCGTTTCTATCTGGTCAAGCGGCCACGGCCATCGTGTGTCTACCTGCAGCGGTTGCCAGGCACTGCCAGCAAAATCTGGCGTCAGGCTGATCTGCATAGATAGTGGCAGATGCTGATCGGTCGCCGTAATCACCAGCGTAGCGTACTGATCATCACAGGCAGTCAGTTGCGCATGACCTTGCGGTGGCAGATCCAGGGTCACCGTATGCGACACCTCGGTACTATTGCTGGCATGGTCAAAGTAGCGCACCGCCAGCGTATGTTCACCCTCACTGGCCGGCAGTCGCCAGCGGTAGGCATCGTAGTATGGACGTGGATCACGAAACATACCGTTGATCCCCATCTGGACGGCTACGATGCTACCCTCAGCATCCATAGCGTTGGTGTCAAGAAAAACAAGCGGTTTTTTTACTACTGATGCACTGGCGGTCATTGGTTTCACAGCATGTGCCAGATCGGCCACCTCAGCCGCGTTGAGCGCTCGCTTGAAAATCGCCAGTTCATCAATGACGATGTCACTGTCGTACCCAGACGTGGTGAATTGGCCGATCTGTAGCACCGATCCAACGTCAACCGGTAGGAGCGCCGTGTTGGTCGTGGCAACCTGATCACCATTAATATAGAGGGTCTTCCGGCTGATCTGAGAGTTCCATGTGACCACAAAGTGGTGCCAGCCAGCACTCAGCGTATCTGGCACGGTCAGATCGTGACGGTCAGCTTCACCACTCTGGGGTGTCGTCCAGAAATTCCAGCGTGGTGCGTTATCTGGGCCGAGCAGATCACGCCGCAATGCCAGTGTTCCAGTATAGACCCGCTGATCGTCGGTCGGGTTGGCACTGGCGGCAAATAGATAATGACGGTCGATCGGACTGGTGGGATAGCGGTCGGGTAGCCTGGCCCATAGACTTATGCTTCCGGCATCCAGGTGCAGATTGTCGCGGATGGGATAGGCGAGGCCAGCACCGGCAGGTAATGTGAGCGCCTGGTCGTAGCGACCGGAGACAAACACCGGTATGCCGGTTATATGCGGTACACCACCGCCAACTTCTTGCAGGGTGTGACCATCAAAGCGCGCCAGAAAGAGCAGGTCAGCGGGCGGATTGATGCTCAGGGTCGCAACAGGTGGTTGATGATCGGGCAGTGTCAGATGGGGAAATGGATGATCACTATCGGGTGGCGTGAAATCATACATACCTTGCAAACCGGGGTGCCACAGCCAGCCACTGACTTCGCAGCCGGCATAGTACCCACACGGATCAGGGCCAGGGCCGTACCAGCCATAGGGGTCAACCTGGCGTCCATGGCGGCGTACTTCAAAATGCAGGTGCGGCGAGCCATGCACAAACCCGGTAGCTCCACTGGTGCCAATCATGTCCCCGGCGGTCACGTAGAGGCCATAGTTGCTGTCAATGCGCCCCTCAAAGATAGGGGCGAACTGATCGAGATGCCAGTAAACGGTTTCGTACCCGTCCTCATGCAAAATGACAACCCCGTTGCCCCGGTGGGTGCGTGCATAGGCCACACCCGGCGCAGCAGCCAGGATCGGCGTTCCAATCGGTTGATCGGGGAAATAATAGTCGTGCCCGTCATGTCCATTGTATTGGACATCGCGCTGGCCGAGATAGGTGATCACCACATCGTTGCCATCCGACCCGATGTCAACCGTCGGATAGGCATGATCAAAATAGGCCAGATGCACCACGCGGATACCAGATGGCCATGGCAGTGTCAGGAAGCCAGTATGGGCTGCCATAGCCGGTGGTGGCACCAGGTCGGGCAGTTCGTTGTTGAAATAGTCCTGAAAAACCTCGCCAAAGCGGGTAACGAGGGTGTGCCACTCGCGGGCAGTACGCCCAATTGCCAGAAAGCGCTGCACAGCAACCCCCTCCGGTGCCTGTTCCAGCGTCAGCGTCAGCGTGGTGCCGTCGGTAAAGCGCAGCGTGGGCGGGCGTTCATAGGGGCCAAGCCCGGCTCGCAATTCACGGCTGGCCCACTCAATTTGTGCGGAAAAACCCTCCGGCCCGGCGTTGCCAAAGGGCTGGCGCAACGCACTGGCAGGTGGGTTGCTGGTACTGAGCAGGGCGTTCACGGTTTCGAGCAGTGCCAGGTGCAGCCGTGGGCTGAGGCCATAGTACAGACTGCTGCTCTCGATAATCGTCGCCGCTGTTTGTTCCTCAGCATAATGCTTGAGCGGGCCAGGCTGCGCATCGAGCAACTCTTGAACGCCCAGAGTATGGCCTGAAGGAACCAGCAGGAGTGACGTATCGGGTGCGGCTGGCGCAGCAACGGCCAGGACAGATGGCCTGGCACGTGGTATGTACCCGACGCTGGTTAACAGTGTTATCAGGATCGTGTGCAGCAAGCGGGTGTAGAATGATTTCAATGTAATGTACTCCACGGCGAAAGAGACTTTTCATAGCCAGATTATCGTATCATGGTTCATGAACAGTCGCAATATGACGTATGGTTCAGATCATTCCCGGCAACCTGTGTCCAGGTGCGTAACCTGGAACGCTCTACTGCGGTTTATATAGGAGAGACTATCTATTTACCTTGCAAATTATGTATGAAATGCAAGTGTATTCTTTCTTTATTCGAGAGCGATAGTGGTGGGTGTTTAGAGCCTGTCTGCAAAGGTGTATAATGTATGTGCGGAGCGATGTTCTTTCCATGTTCCCTTTTCAGACAGGCTCTTAGCGAATTGCCATCATCGGTTGCGAAAATCGCATTGCACTGGAACGATTCTGCGGCGAACTCAATTGAGCGTGCCATTATCCGGCAGCCAGTAATATCGGTATGGGCCATCTGGTAGGACGACGCCCTGTTACATACCACGAACGTAGGAAATGACACATGTACACTGAGCAAAAAAGCTATGCCGATCTACAAGCCGAAAATACCTACCTGCGACAGCAACTGAACCTGTATCGTAGCATTGTGCAGCAACTTCCGTCGGGTGTGTATGTGTATGAACTCGAAGACCTGGAGGATGATCGCACCCTCCGTTTGATCGATGCCAATCCCGCCGTTGAGCAACTGATAGGCACACCGGTGACGGATATTATTGGCAAAACTCTGGACGAGAATTTCCCCGCTGCGCGCGCCCAGAACATTCCCCAGTCCTATGCTCATGTGGTGCGATCGGGTGAGCCACTGGTGATCGATCAGATTACCTATGAAGATGCACACATCTCCCAGCGTATCTTCAAGGCAATGGCGTTCCCCTTACCGGATCAATGTGTTGTGGTTCTCTGCACCAACATTACCGAGCACGTCTGGCGGTCAGAGGCGGTGCGTTTTGTACAGCATGATCTGGAACGGCGGGTGCAGGAACGTACCATCGAGTTATTACAACTCAATCACGCCTTGCAGCAACACATTATCGAGCGCGTGCGCAGCGAAGCACGAAATCTCGCATTGTTCAATATTATTCCCGACACGATCTTCCACCTCAATCGTGAGGGTATATTTCTGAATTATTTTCCCGCCGATAACTTTGACCCTTTCTTGCCACCACAAAACTTTTTGAACCGAAAGATACAGGAGGTGCTGCCATCTCCGCTTGGACAGCAGTTGTTCTCGCTCCTGCAGGAGTCACTACGCAAGGGTTGCCCCACGATTTATGAGTACAGCTTGCCCCGGCGTCTGGGCGAATATCTCGTGCAAGAGGGACTGGTTTCGGTTGAACAACTGGGTGAAGTGTTGTTGGAGCAGGAGCGCTTACGGCAGGAGGGCCAGAGCGTGTTATTGGGTGATTTGCTCGTTGATGCAGGGTATTTGACGCCGGATGCGCTTGGCGCCTGCCTGGAGCGTCAACTCGTCAATGGTGATCTATGTTTTTTCGAGGCGCGCATGATGCCCAGCAGCAGTGATGAGATTTTTGTGATTGTGCGTGATATTACCGAGCGTAAACAGGCTGAAATGCAATTACGGTATCACGCGAATCTCCTTGATAGTATCTCCGATGCGATCTTCTCGGTGGACAATACCTTCACCATCCAGAGTTGGAATCGTGCTGCGAGTATCATCTATGGCTGGCAGGCAGAGGAGGTGCTGGGCAAAAAGCTGCAAGAGATCGGTTTGTTCATGTTTGTTCAGAATCACCATGAGGTGCTGGCGCTGGATCGGCTGCTGCAGGATGGGCAGTGGCGTGGTGAAGTATCCCAGTTATGTAAGGATGGAACGCCGATTGATGTGTTTGCTGCCGTTTCCGTGCTCAAGAATAGTGCCGGGCAACCAGTGGGAGCAGTGGCGGTTCATCGTGATATTACCGAGCGCAAACGGGCCGAACAGCAACTGGCAGCAGCCTATGCCCGGCTTTCGGATTTGAATATTCGGCTGCGGCAGCATACGGATCTCTTGCATACCCTGTTTGATGGCCTGGCGGATGGCTTATTACTGCTGAATAGCTCTGGTGTTGTCCAGACGATCAATCGATCGCTGGCAACTTTGTTGAACGGCATTCCTGATGTGCTGGTGGGGGTAGATTGGGTTGATTTTTGCCACAGGGTGCATCCCTGGTTTCCTAACCATGTTTTGTTCCATACCATGCATGATCGTCGCTCCCATCATCGCCGCGAACGTATCACCTTACCTGATAACCAGGTGCGCATTATGGACATGCACACCTTTCCGGTTCTGAATGAAGATCAGCATATCGGGCAGATCATTTTGCACGTGGTTGATGTTACCGAGCGGTTGGAATTTCAAAGGCTGGCAACAGAACATGAGACGTTTATTGCCAGTGGCAAACTGGCGGCGACGGTGGCTCATGAAGTGAATACGCCCTTGCAAGCCATTCAGAATTTCTTGTATCTTGCGCGGCATGCCTCGGATGCCAGGCGCGATGAATATCTGACGCTGGTTAGTAGTGAAATTGAGCGTATCAGTCAGATTTTGACCCAGTTGCTCGATCTCTATCGCGATAGCCATATGTGTGAGAAAGTGGACATAAATGCGCTGATCAAGCGTATCCTGTTGCTGGTGAGCGGTACATTGTCGAAGAATCGAGTACTTGTTGAGCGACTGTTTGCACCGGATCTCCCCATTATTTCTGGTCGGAGCGATCAGTTGACTCAGGTGTTCCTTAACCTGATCATGAATGCCATTGATGCCATGCCTGGCGGCGGCATCCTCCAGATACGTAGCTATCTTACGGTAGACCCATCGGCCCATACTTGCATCGGCCTTGATTTTTCGGATACAGGCGTTGGTATCAGCGAGAGTGACCAGACACGCATTTTCGACCCTTTCTTCACAACCAAACCAGACGGAACAGGTCTCGGGTTAGCGATCGGTCGCAAAATTATTGAACAACACCATGGAACAATGAGTGTGCGCAGTAGTCCGGATAGCGGAACAACTTTTACGATCACCCTGCCCATCCATAATGACGATGACCTTGAATCGCCAGAGCTATAAATGACAACCTTACACGGTGGCTTGAAACCCCTCCGATTGTACCGGAGTTTGCTCTGAGCCGAGTCGAACGGGGCAAATAACAGGACGTACGCGGGAGAGAATGGATCCTACAACATGGCGGGTCAGCCATCCACGAATAGATAGAGCCACGTAACAGCAGAACCTTTGTCTAAACTGGAATGGAGTACTATGACGACACGTATCTTAGTAGTGGAAGATGACACCATGACGCGCATGTCAATGGTCGCTATCCTGGAAGCGGCCGGGTATCATGTGACGGCGGCAGCCGATGGGGAGAGTGCGATTGTACTGCTACAACAGGCAGTAGCGGAAGAGTGGATGTATACGGTCGTTATCACAGATATCTGGATGGGAATGATCGATGGCATCGAAGTCTTGTATGCAGCCCGCCGCAATACGCGTCCACCGGAAGTTATTATTCTGACCGGCTATGGCACGATGGATACCTCGATCGCCGCGCTACGGGCAGGAGCCTACGATTATCTGATTAAACCCTGCAACCCGGATGAACTTCTGGCCTATGTAGCGGGGGCCGTTGAACGGCATACATCCGAGAATCTGCGTGATGATGCGATGCGAGTCATTAACCAGGCAGTTGAACAATTGCAGCATGGCCAGCAAACACCGGATTCAGCAACTGAGGAGGCGTTGGGGGATCGGAATCTACCAGAACGCTATGTTCGCATCGGCGATCTGGAGATAGATATGTTCCGCCGCACGGTCATGCGTCATAATCAACTGTTGCATCTGACGCCGACCGAGTATAATCTCTTGAGTTGCCTGGCACATGTACCAGGATGTGTGGTTGAATATGCGGACATTGCCTATCATACTCATAAATATAGAGCTGATAAACCCGAGGCGCATTCTTTACTCAAAACCCATATTCAGAACCTGCGGCGCAAAGTAGGCGCAGGTTATATCGTCAGTGTACGCGGCATCGGCTACATGCTGGTAGATCCTACTGCTGAAGGAATGCACGCTGAAAAGCAGCAAGGTATGTGTGTGGTAGAACCTGACCGACACGATCAAATGCAAAAAAGCGATATATACCAACAATGCTGATATACTGGTATGACGCATCAGCCCCTGAAGGCTAAAGAATGATCTGCAGTGACACCACATGGATTCTGCTCCAATCATCTGTTCGATTTCTGCTCCAAATCTGTCTGGTGTCCTGTCTTCTCAAAAGGTTGAGAGATAGGTATAATATTCCCCCAGGCCACTCACCTGAACGGGTACCATTGTATATGGTTATGATGTGCAGGATATAGCTGGTTATCGGGAGGAGATGGCAATGACCGATTGTATTGTGCTTGTTACAGATCATCCACTGCAAACCCGGAAACTGCAACTGGAGCTGGAAACGTATGGTCTATCGGTCAAAATGGTCGAGAGTTGTCATGCGCAGGATATATCGTTTCCCTACCAATCTGTACAGGCTATTGTGCTGGCGATCGATGTTCTCGAACAAAAGGGCTACACTCTGTGTGCGACATTGAAAAATAATCCACGGACAGCGCATATTCCGATCATTCTCCTTTCCCATTCAGATACAGCTAGTGCGGTGTGGGCCGCGCTTCGGGCTGGTGCTGAAGACTACATTATTCAGGATTCATTTGCTTCCTATAATGTCGTTGAGTCTCTGCGCAGTCTCAAGATGATCTTATGATGTACGCGGTGGCCTGGGCAACTTGCCTTTTCACCTGGCGCTGAGACCTGGGGGTTCAAGCGGCTGTGTACGTCCTGTGTCAATCTGGCCTGGTAACAGCCTGGGTTGAAGCGTATATGCAGAGGGGCATGCAGGTGCATGTCCCTCTGTTTATATTTTGTCCAGAAATTGCAGAAATTTTGTGCAGGGAGGTCAAGCTGTCAATCAGGGATTCCCTGAAATCTATCCTCAATCTGCCCGATATTCCCTCTCGCCAAAACCGCATTTATGCGGTAAAGTAGTGCAAGGCACGTATATATGAGGAGCATTGTATGAGTCATGTGCTGGTCGTTGATGATGTGTATAGCGTGCGATTGAAAACCGAGCTGGTGTTGCGCAATGCCGGGGTGTTTAAGGTTCACTCGGTTGGTAGTGGTGAAGAGGCGCTGGCACTGATAGCTCTGCAACCACCAGATGCGGTTGTTATGGATATTGTAATGCTGGGGATGGATGGGATCGCAACACTGCGTGCGCTACGTGCGCATGGATTTCATGGCCCGGTGATCGCCTATACCGCCCGACGTCCGCGACAGCCAGGGGAGTTTGAAGCCCTCGGCTTTGATGCCTTTGTGTCCAAAGCCGAGAATCTCAATCGGTTGATTGCTGTCCTACGCATTTTGCTGAATCGAAAAGTACGCAGTTACCATATTTGATGAGTTGCTCCTATGCGCCGCATGGCATTTACTTGAATACGACCTGTATTATATATGTGATTGACCTGGCATTTCACTGCATAGATTTCTGTAGTGTGAATATGAGCGCTTTCCTATCGTTTGCTGGTTGGTCTGGTTGAACTTATCTGAAACATCCAGGAGGCACAAGTATGAAATCATCAACATCTAAAGACCGGGTTGTCCAAGCTGCCCAGAAAAAAATCGTTGGCTTACGGCAGCATATCGCACGGCTTGATCACACCAATGCACAGCTGGCACAACACATAGCCAGTCAGGTAGCTCATATTGCCGCAGATCAAAAGTGTTCCGATCCTTCCTTTCGTGTTGCTTCGGAAGCGCAACCGTATGGTATAGAGCAAGATATTGTCACTGCGAAGCAAACTGAGCAACGGTTGCAGTCTTTGTCTGAGCGACTGGAGCAGGTACTCCGAACTTCATCATTGGCAACGATTGAGATAGATACACACGGCGTTATTCGTCGTTGGAATCCCGCTGCCGAGCAGTTGTTCGGGTGGAGTGCAGAAGAAGCTGTGGGTCGTGAAGCATTGCCGCTGCTCGTACCTGGTATTGCCGTCGAGTATGTTCAAGTTATTCTCAAAGCCATGGCACACGGCCATATCTTCAGCCGCCAGAGTGGCAGCAAAACAAAAGATGGTCGTACCATTACCTGCCAGTGGTACAATACGTTGATCTATGATGATCAGGGCCGGGTGCTAGGAGCTTTGCTGCAGCTCGAACAAACAGGAGCAGACCGGCAAACGTCCCCAGAAGCTGGCCTGTGCAAAGCAGTTGGTGACAGTACCTCTTATCTGGCACATGGTATGCAGGTGGACTCAGCCGGTCATTATAGGAACTGGCTATAGCTGCATGCTAGATTCAAGTCAACGTGTGTGGTTGTTCAAAAGGCTTGAATTCAGTCTAAGAAGATACCCGTGCCGCCCATATGAGTTGTTTCGTCTTTTTTTCGAAGCCTGCGTCCTTACGGGCGCAGCAACTGCCTTATAGCAGATCTGCATGGAGACGTGAGAACGCTTCAGGACTGTCGTGAATGCATAACATAACAGGATGAGAAAATAAAAATAGTATGAATCTCTGTTTGTGTCAGATATAGCAAGCCTATCCCAATGGTACATCGGCTTCCCGGCTTTCGCCGGGTAGAAGCGGGATCCGGCGAAAGCCGGGACTCTAGTTGTGTACAAGGCATTCAGGATTGCTATACTTCATCTATCCCTTCAGGCATGGTAATGCTATCTGGTGTAACAAGCGTCGGAACGACTTCAGTCGTTCCAGACATTCCAAACGGCCAGAGTCGCTATGATGTATGGCTCACCGGTAAAGTAGCTGAAAGTCATACCTTGCTCCAAAAAACAGAAAGGCAACCTCCCATGACACTCAAAGGTGATCTTATTGATTTACCCTTACTGGACATATTACACATTTTTCAACGCGATGAGCGCGATGGCCGGCTGTCATTATTAAAGGGGCGGGAGCGAGCAGTAATCTGGTTTAAGGCCGGTCAGACCATCAATGCGCTCCTGATTAGCGATGATGCGAAACAACCACCGCGGGTAGGCGAGGAGGCCATCTTTGCCCTGGCGCACTGGCCCCATGGAAAGTTTCGGTTTACGCCGCTGATCGCCGAGGATCATGATCGCGTTACCATCACCCGGCCCACGATGCAACTGATTGTCGAGATACTGCAACAACGATCCAGAACCTCTTTGCAACATCTGCCACCTGGCCTGACGATGGAAACCACGCTACGTGCCCCACTCCAGATGATTGAACTGGGGACACAGATTGAGCTTAGCCCGATGGAACGCACCATTTTATACATACTGCGTCAGCAACATACTCCGGCCCAGATTGTGGAGCAAACCCACCTGACGCCAGAGCAAGTCATATGCGCTATTGCACGGCTAATCGATCTGGGTCTGGTCGCAACGGTAACACTGGCGGATTTGCCCGATCAACAACTGGTTGCCCCCGTGCCGGTACGTGCAAAGTATAATCCGACCAGTAAGCTGGTACGGGCGATCAAGCGGCGGCTTCAGCAATTGCATGCAGCCTGATTATACCAGGCTTTACTTATGGCAACCTACAAGATCGTTGTGACTGGAACCTACGCGGCTGGTAAATCCGTGTTTATTCGTAATGCCAGTGAGATTGAGGTCGTTGAGACCGAGGCTCCGGTCTCGGATCCGTATGAACGGCAACTAAAGGCATTTACGACGGTCGGGCTTGATTTTGGTGTGCTACACATTGATAAAGAGCATCATCTTTTTTTGTTTGGCACGCCAGGTCAGGAACGGTTTGATTTTATGTGGGAACACCTGGCTATTGGCTGTCTGGGGTATGTGGTGCTGGTGGATAGCTGCCGCCCGGCTGATTTCGGGCCGACATCCAGACTGATCCGACGCTTTGCCGAGATTACGTCGGCACCTTTTGTGGTGGCAGCCAATAAACAGGATGCGCTCGGTGCCTTACCCCCGGATTATATCCACATGCGGCTGGGTCTGCCGGATTCTATTCCTGTGCTGCCCTGTATTGCCCACGAGATGTCGTCGGTGCATGCCGTTCTCTTTGCTTTACTTGACCGTATTGAAGCCTTGAGTGCTGCCGCGCCTGATGTTGGTGATGCATCATCACCCGATTAACAGCGGATATGCAGTGCGTGGGGCACAGGGCAACATGACCGGTCAGCCGTCCATAATAGAGCCACGCCTGTGGCTACGAAGGTAATTCATACACAAAGAAGCTGTCCTGGATCGTCTCGTCGGTACTCCTATGGAACAGCTTTAAAGTTCATAAAGTGGTAATCGTCATCAGCAATACAGTGGAGATACCTACATGATTGCAATCAATGGCTATACTGTACAGGATGAACTGGTTGCGTTGCGACAACGCATTGCAGAACTGGAACATGCACATGCAGCTCTGACTCAGCAATTAGCTAGCCTGAAGGGAGGGTGCTCAGGTAACCATGAACTATCAGATCCGGCAGGGTTACACGTTGACCGCTTTTTTGATCTCTCTTCCGATATGCTGTGTACTGCCGGAATCGACGGCTATCTGAAGCGGGTGAACGCATCCTGGGAACGTGTGCTGGGTTTTACCGCCGCTGAAATGTATGCCGAACCGTTTTTAAGCTTTGTGCATCCCGAGGATCAACAGGCTACGGTTGATGCCATCAACCATCTGAGACAGGGGCAGCCAGTGGTTACGTTTGTCAATCGGTATCGCAGCAAAGATGGTACCTATCGTTGGATTGAATGGATGGCAACCTATGATCCAGTACACGATTTGATCTATGCTGTAGCGCGTGATATTACCAACCGTGTCCAGATGGAAGAGGAACTGCGTATTTTTAAGGCGCTGGTAGATAATGCACCTGATGGGGTTGCTGTAGCCCGTCCTGATGGCACGTTTATCTATCTCAATTCTGCCCAACGCAAACTGTTGCAATGGGAAGAACAGCCAGGCTCTACTATGTTTGAGGCATTTGACCAGAACGATCATCAGCACATTGCGTATGTCGCGCAACAGGTAACCCGTGGGTTCTGGCAGGGAGAGTTGATCTGTCAGCGGCGCGACGGGACGTATTTTCCGGGCCTCATATCCGCGTTTGCGATCACTGACCAGTCTGGGCAGGTCATCGCTCTGGCAGCAATCAACCATGATATAAGTGCAATGAAGCAGGCTGAAAAGGAGCGGGCGGCCTTGCAAGAACAGGTAATTGCGGCCCAGCGGTTGGCCCTGCGCGAACTCTCGACACCGCTGATTCCATTGAATGAGCAGGTGGTAGTCATGCCACTGGTGGGCGCGATTGACACGGCGCGGGCACAACAGATTATGGAAACATTGCTCGAAGGCATTGCCCGGCATCAGGCGACGGTCGCTATTCTGGATATAACCGGGGTGCAGGTGGTTGACACGCAGGTAGCGTATGCCCTGATCCAGGCAGCGCAGGCGGCGCGGTTGCTTGGTGCCAGGATGGTGCTGACCGGTATTAGCCCGGCTATGGCGCAAACCCTGGTGCATCTTGGGATTGATCTGCAAGGAATTAGCACCCGGCGCAGCCTGCAAGACGGTATCGTCCTGGCATTACGCATTGGAGCAAACGAAAGTCAGGCTGCATCAACCGCGCGATAGCCGCCATGTCCACCTGGATTAAACACATCCGTCAGGGCATGAATGAGCGCGCTGGCAAGTTGCATCTCGGTGCGAATAATCTCCAACAGCACCTGCGGGTCGCACTCGTCCCACTGCTCGGTGAGATCGGTAATGCTGGTGCTGACCAGATGTATCTGGGCTACCTTGAGTCGCGGCCCACTATCGGTGTAGAGCCGGCGTACCTCAACCGTTGGGGCCTCGAGTGCCGCTGCCTCAAGGGGATAAAAACGCCGAAACGTAGTCATAAATGCTTTTTGAAATAACCGCACCAGTTCATAGTCGGTCTGTTCACACAACCCATGCCCATTGACCGTATATGTCCAGACCAGCTCCAGTGGTTCGGCAGGAATGTCCCGCCCTTCAGCCCGGATCTGGTGCAATGCTGACCAGGTGAAGCTCACCTCGACCCAGGGCGGCATATTTTCGGCGGTCAATGGTTCAGGATGATCGGGAAACAGTTCAACCCGGTAGCTTCGATCATGGGCATCCGGTTGCACACTCTCAACCACTTCGTGCTCATGCAAGCCAGCGGTCATCCATGCTTCCTCTAAACTTGCCACGAGGTCTTCATAGGTCAACATCGCGACTCCTTGTGATCATATCCCTGAGTCAACAATGCCAGGAGATATACCAGTATTGTACTGCCCACGGTGCATTGTGGCAACTGGTGTAGCAATTCTATTGCAATGGTGAACCGGGAGACCAGGCGAAAGCCAGGACGGAGCAAGACCCAGGCAAAAGCCGGGACTCTGGTGCTGCACAACTGATGTCGGCCTGTTGTCATGGTGCCAGTAGCCCGGATAGTCGTATGCTGGCACCATTGTGATCCGGGCCGGGGTAACAGCACGCTATCATTTGACTATTACCAACCTGGATGGTTGTCAAGTTTTTCCGTAGGGTTGTGAAATCTTTCTCTGGAGTAGATAGCTCTTTTTTTCACAACGCGGCGATGCGTGCTATGCTAGGGAGTGTACAAAGAGGTACACTGTTATGAAAAAGCGAGGTCGCTATGTTTTCCAGAATTCTCGTCGCTGTTGATGGCTCAGAACACGCACGTCGGGCGCTTGAGGTGGCTATCGATCTGGCAAAGCGTTATCAAGCCACGCTCATTCTCATGCATGCATTCCCCCATGTCTCGGATTTCCTCGGTACGCCCTTCTATGAGAGTATGGTCGAGTCACGCATTTTGATCGGCCGCTCATTGTTAGAGTCGTTGCGGTCGCAGATTGGCGATGCGGTTGCAGTCGAAGAACAACTGTTACAAGGGCCACCCGCGTCTGCTATTTTGCGGGTCGCAGATGTTGAGCATTGCGATCTGATTGTGATGGGATCACGGGGCCATGGGCAAATTGCTGGTCTGCTGCTGGGCAGTGTCAGCCATGTAGTCACGCAAAAAGCCCCCTGCCCGGTGATGGTGGTACATTAGGCCTGAATGCTGCACGCTGGATTGAGTACTGGACAGAGAGTCGGCGGCCAGTGCCTGGCGTGGGTACTTGAACAGGACTGGATGGACGCAGTCCATCCAACGGTGCGAGGACTGGTGCCAACGCTATCGGCACCAGTCCCTGGGTTAAAATTGCCGGTTGATCAGCGCATGCGCTCCGCCAGGTAGGTGCGCAACTCGGCGATGGGTACCCGCTCCTGATCCATGCTATCGCGGTCGCGCACCGTCACCGTCTGCTGCAGCACCGGCTCTTTGCCCTGGCCCAGCGTGTCAAAGTCAACGGTGATACAGAAGGGCGTGCCGATCTCGTCCTGACGTCGGTAGAGCCGCCCGATCGCCCCCGTATCATCATAGATCGTGCGCATAGTGCCATCAGCCTGCAAATCCTTGCGGATCTGGCGTGCAATCGCCACAATGTCGGGCTGGTTGCGTTTGAGTGGTAGCACAGCCACCTTGATCGGAGCCAGCGCTGGTTTCAGATGCAGCACCGTGCGAAAAGCCTCGTCCAGTGCCGGTTCAACCTGTCCACGCAGTTTTTTGCCCAGTTCAATGCTGCTTGCTCCTGGCATATCAAGCAGGGCTGGAATCTGTGGGAATGCTGCCGGTAGATCCCGGCTGATCGCTTCACCGCGTTCCAGCAGAGCATCGCGCTGCTCAGCGGAGATCTTCTCGTTGCGATCAACGCTCTTGAGGAAAGCGGTCAATGCCTCAGCCACTGTGTGCTGGCGTTCCGGCCTGATCGCCTTCACCTGCTGCTCATCGTAGCCCTCAGTCAGCAGCGCCAGTACCCCTCGATCCACGCCGGCCGATGGTTCGATCACAAAGGGGACAATATGCTGGTTCGTGGCCTGGTCAAAGTAGGTCAGTCGTTCGGTGCTGTCATTGTTCGGGATCACCCGTGCGGTCAGCCCCAGGCGCTCTTGCTCTTTCGAGTGCGAGCCGAGATCGTAGTCACTACGGCTGGCGATACCTTCTAGCTCCTCAAAGCCGATTGGAAAACGATACATCAGGTCATAGGTTGCCTTGGAATAGTGTGCCAGTTCTGACGGTGGAACGGGATAGACGTGCAGGTTATCGCTGCTCAGGCCCAGATTACGCCACCAGGCCAGCCGTTCTTCCAACCAGCGCTCGTGCCAGGCATCTTCCTCGCCGGGACGTACAAAATACTCGATTTCCATCTGCTCAAACTCGCGCACGCGAAAGATAAAGTTGCGCGGGTTGATCTCGTTGCGGAAGGCCTTGCCGATCTGCGCAATCCCAAACGGCAGTTTGCGGCTCGTCGTCGCCAATACATTGCCAAAGTTGACAAAAATGCCCTGCGCCGTTTCGGGCCGCAGATAGGCGAACGAGTCCGCATCGGCCACCGGGCCAACCTGGGTTTTGAACATCATATTGAATGGGCGTGGTTCGGTAAACTGGCCTTCGCATTCACCGGGGCGCTTGCTGGGATGCCGCAGACAACGCGAGTCATGCAGTCTATCAGCACGAAACCGGCCTTTACACACCAGGCAATCCACCAGCGGATCGACAAATGTCTCCTCGTGACCAGAGTATTTCCAGGTAAGCCGGTTCATAAGAATCGCCGCGTCGAGGCCCTCCATATCATCGCGTTCATAGACATTGGCACGCCACCAGGCGGCCTTGAGATTATTCTTCAGCTCCACTCCGAGTGGCCCATAATCATACGTTCCCTGTAGACCTCCATAGATCTCACTGCCAGGAAAGATAAAGCCGCGCCGTTTGCATAACGACACGATCTGATCCATGGTGACTGCCGGCATAGGTTACCTCCCTCCGATAACTGACACGCGTTACGCGTTGCTTGAAATCCACTGCTCTTTTCGCCTGCGGCCGCGTGGAAGCGCTCAAGCGTTCGACCCCTCCCCTGCGCGTTGAGCCGTAGAAGTGCTCAAGCGCTCGATCTCTCCTCTGCTTGAACGCTCAGACTGCTCCCTTGCTTTGAAGTATCGCTCTGCCGAAGGCGAAAAAGACGTCTGGGGCGAGCGATCGCATAACGTATGTCAGTGATAATTACCCTCAACAAAAATCCCCAGGCGACGGTTCTGTCGCCTGGGGACGCAATTTATCCACAGCGATACTGCTGGACATACAGCGCGGTTCCACCCCAGTTAGCAACCAGCGTTTGCTGCGTTCGACTTTGCTGCGTTCGACACTGATCACCTGATCAGCGTCCCACGTCGCCGGTTACTCCCTCATTCCTATACGGCTCCACAGTGCCCTTCCCCTGCGCCCTATCACCAGGCTTTCACCTCTCCTGGTTCGCTGTAGACCGGCCTGCCGGGTACTCCTCTGTTTCAACGCCGCGTTCTGCTAGCAGTATAGCATGCTCACAGGCCATACGCAATGCCCATACAGCAGGGTTGTACCGTCGTTTTAGCGGTCAACCGGAAGATTCTGTCCATTCTGCTGCCCATTTATATGCGCTGTATCCTGAGACTGGTTCGGATCCTGGCGAGACAAACGCCCATTGCTGGCGGTGCCGCCCTGTCCATGCGAGAGATGGGTATAGATCTGCGTCGTTGAGATCGAAGCATGCCCCAGCAACTCCTGTACCTGACGAATGTCGGCCCCATTGCTCAACATATGCGCTGCAAACGAATGGCGCAGGGTATGCGGTGTGAGATCGTCATAGCCCAGATCCTCAGCATAGCCTTTGAGGATTAACCAGAACCCCTGACGGGTGAGCCGCTTACCCCGGTGGTTGAGAAAGAGCGCCTCTGTCGGTTGGGATGCACTGCGCGCCAGTTCTGGGCGGGCCAGATCAAAATACTCTTCCAACGATGTCACTGCCGTGCCATTGATTGGCAGTGTACGCTGGCGATCACCTTTGCCGTGGCACTGTACGATTGGGGCAGCCAGATCGATGTCGGGCATATTCAGGGCTACCAGTTCACTCACGCGCATACCGGTGGCATACAGCAATTCGAGCATCGCCTTGTCGCGTAAACCTTCCGGCGAAGAAGAGCGCAACGGTAACTCCAGCAATTCATCAACCAGATTGACCGAGATAGCACGCGGGAGAAACCGATCAACACGTGGTGTGTCGATCTTGCTGGTGGGGTCAATGTCCATAAAGCCTTGCTCGATCAGATAGGCATAGAATGCCTTGACCGCTGCCGTGCGTCGGGCCATGGTCGAATTGGCATAGCGTCGCTCGCGGAGAAAGAGCATAAACGCCAGCATATCCTCACCGGTCACATCCGTCCAGGTGAGTACTCCTCGTTCACGCAAAAACATACGGAGTTGTTCCAGATCCGTGCGATAGGCAGCGATAGTGTTTGAGGTCAGACCCCGTTCACTGGTTATATAGACCAGGAACTGCTCTAAAAAATCTTGCATAACGCCAAATCCCTTATACCTGACGATGCTGTCGCTGGTACGACCAGCAGCATGCCCTGTTGACTATGGGTTTCGATTAATTTAATCATCGGCAAGTGCTGGTTGCGTGTGGTTGCCGTGGCGCACGCCATTCCAGGCTAGATCGGTATCTGGGTGGGGCGGGTGGCTGGTGCGCAGTCTCAACTGCGGCTTGCCATGCAGGAACGATTGCTACCGCGGTTGGTGTTCGGTGCGGTATAAACCGCTATCCGCATGTGACGGATAGTGCATACTATATTTTCAACCTGTTCATCTGTCAAGTTTCCCGTATGACGCTGCTGGTCACGTAGGATGCTGGTACCAGCGTCGAATATCCGTATCAGGACGGCACGTGCAATCTCGCTAAAAGGGGCTGCAACCTGCACGTATCTGGCTGCGTATGCTATACTAGAACGGTAATTGTTCAGGGGAACGTTAGCCAGTTGGGGTAAAGATCCGCAGGCCCATACGCATCAATGTACGCCTCCGGCTGGAAGTTCAGAAGCTCAGGATATCGGCATTGAGTATTGACCGCGAACGCTCACTCCCCGCTGATGCAAGTCCGGCTGGATGTTCAGAAGCCTACGATATCAGCATCAAGCAATAACGTAGATCAGCAAGGAGATTTTGTATGCGGCTTCGACCCGAAACCTGTCCCAGCTGCGGTGCGATATTGCCGCACAAGGGGCCTTGTACTTACTGTGGCGCAACAGACTATGCTGTCAACTGTCCCAACTGTGGTGCCCCCCTCTCATCCGAGGGTACCTGCCAGAATTGTGGCGCAACGGTGCAGGGTTTCTACAGAGGGCTTAATCTTGGACGTATTGATATTGCTCACGCGATTGACCAGGGACTCGACTACTATATGCTCCTGGGTGTGCCGCCCACGGCTGATGATACGACGATCAAGATGGCCTACTGGCGACAGTGGCGCCAGTTGCCCCCCAACAAGCAACGCCTCCCGCCACGGATAGCCTATCGCTTAGAATTGCTGAAGCAAGCCGGGCAAATTCTGGGCAATACCGAGTGTCGCCAGCTCTACGACCAGTTGCGTAGGGAACGGAGTGCGCGTCAGCCAGTTCAAGCCGATGCATATACACGCGGCCTCGCCTGCTATCGCGCCGAAAAGTACGACGATGCAGCGCGTTTGTTGCGCCAGGCATACCAGGAACACCCCGCGCAAGAAGAGATTGCGATGAGTTATGCGTTGAGCCTGCTCTATGGCTGCTCGCTGGCGAACCCACCGGATTGGCGTGTGGACGAGATGCTGCGGGTGCTGAACCAGGCGGTACAGCGCCGGTCGGTCAGTCCCACATGCCGTTCGCTTTGTACCCTGGTCTATGCCGTGCAACATTATAACGAGGGTCGGGTACTCCCTGCGCTGCAGGTGGTTCAGCAACTCACCGAGAGCACGCCTGCCTGGCACCTGCCCTGGATTATTGGCGGCCACTGGTTCTGGCTGGCAAAAGATATGGGTACGGCGCTGGCGTGGGCCGAACAGTCGCGCCGTCGTCAGCCAGCCGATACATTTGTCAGGCGATTTCAGCAGCAATTTATCGTTGCACGTCGGGTGGTACCAGATGAGATAACGCGGGCGGCCCACGAAGCGGCGCGTCTGCTTGGTGATGGAACCGCGCCGGCGGCCATTGAGCGTACCTGGAGCGAGCCAGTAAGCGGAGGGCTGATCTATGAAGCTGATTAGTGTCCAATCCTTGCGCTGTCCATCCTGTGGTGTAGCCTACCAACCTGGCGATCAACGGTGCCAGGCTTGTGGTACAGTCTTGCCGTCGCCAGCAGGTGATATGGTTGCCACTCCAGTTTCGGACGGGCGTGAGAAACTGATCGATTATTATGCCATCATTGGCTGGTATGATCATGAGCCACCCTCACAACAGGAAATCAACCAGCGGTTTTTAGACGAGCAACTGAGGGTAGCCATGCAGGTTCATCTGTCAGCCACCGAGCGCCAGCGCTGGTTAGAAGAGCTAGAGGTTGGGCAGTGGATCTTGAGCGGCACCGCTAGCCGCTGTGCGTATGATGCGTTGCTGATGGCTTTTCGGCGCGGCACGTTGACACCTGGTCATTTACAAACATTGCGGGAATTGCAGCAGCGTGCCCGTCGTGAGTTAGGCTATCCTTCGGCAGATGAGCCAGCGAGCGATCCGATGGAACTGTTGCAACAAGGTGTGGGCTATCAAGCGCTGGGCATGCACAAAGAGGCAGCTGAGGTACTCCAACAGGCGGTTGCAGCCCTGCCCGACTCGCCCGAGGCCCACTATCGCTATGCGCTGGCGCTGCTCGAAACCCAGGAAGGACTTTTCAAAAGCCCCCATATACTGCGCCAGGCGCTCAGTGGCTTCCAAACGGCGGCTCGCCTCGACCCGAATTTGCTCAATGTCCAGGCCTATGTTGCGCTCACCGAGGGTTTGCTGGCACGCGAAATGGGTGACCAGATACAGGCATATCAGGCATTGCAAGCGGCTGTTCGCCTCGATAACACGCTTGGCATGGCTTGGCAGGTACTCGCCATGCTCGAACTGCAAAGTCAGCATTACCCGGCTGTACTACATTGTTGTCGCCAGGCGCTATGTTGCCCAGGTGACCACGAACACTCCTACATGTTGTTGGCGGCCGCTTGCTGGAAGATGAATAAGCAGGATTGGGCCTATGATGCGGCGCAACGGGCGGCGGAACTGCGTGGTGGTGGCTGTACCCCGCAGCAGGTCTTGCAAGAAATACGCGAGCGAACCTGAGACCGTTGCTCTACAGCCCATCGGTGGGGCCACAGGAACATCTCATGTGGGCAGCAGTATCTTCATACCTGCATACCTGGTCGATGTCGTCTTATTTTTTATGGATAGCAGATGGAACCGGAGCACGAGGTGGCACAAAGTGGGCCAGCACAATACCGACTTCAAACAACACATACATCGGCACGGCCAGGAGTGCGAGATTGATGGGGTCGCCGGTAGGCGTGATAATTGCCGCCACAATCGTCACAACTAACACCGCATAGCGCCGATAGGCGCGTAGTTGTTGCGCCGTAACCACACCCAGGAGCGCCAGAACATAGATAATCACCGGGAGTTCAAACACTATTCCGTTAATTAACAGCAACAGCATAACGATCCGAATAAAATCCGACAACGTTGGCTGAGCCTGGATCAGTTCTGATTGACCGAAGTCGATCAGGAAATGGATCGCCGTGGGTACCATCACAAACCAGCCAAACGCAATCCCTGATAGAAAAAAACCGGTGACGAACGGCAATGCGATAAAGATCGCTCGGCGTTCTCTATCTGTCAGGCCTGGCACCACAAATGCCAGCACCTGATAGACGATCATTGGCATCGCCAGAATAATCCCGATCGTCAGCGCAACAGTCATATAACTGGTAAACTGCTCGGCAATTTGCACCGCCTGAATGGGGGGATAGGGTTTATCGGTAGGAGCAAAGGTTCGGATCAGAAAATCAACCAGGTTTACTGGGCCCAACACCAGGAACAGACCAATGATCATCCCCACCAGCACTCCAAGCGACGCCAGGATCAAGCGCTTGCGTAGTTCAAGCAGATGCTCAATCAAGGACATCCCGCCCGACTGTTCATCGCCGTCAGCTACCGGCTGCGTCGGGAGCACAGGTGGTTGGCCACCCTGATGGCCATTGCGAGGAGTACTGACTGATCGCTGGTTGGATCCCATTCTCTGAGCGTGAACAGTGGTGCCAGTCGGTGGAACGGTGGCAGAGGAGGCCGTTGTGACCTCTGAGGTCAAGAGCAAGCTCTGCAATAGTGCATCCGCATCGAAATCGCTGCTCGTTAGCCCTGGTGGTGGGGGATGATTGCGATCATTGGTCATGACGACCTGACTTCCTGCTCTGTCGAAGGTTCAGCCGATGAAGGGGGTGCATCTAGCAAACGGTAACGCCGTAACTGGGCCTGAATAAGCGCCACATCCTTCTGCAAGACCTGAAGTTGGGCTGCCAGGATCGCCAGGTCAGGTACCGTTTCGGTTCCAGTGGCTCCAGTCGGCGGCACCGGTTCTGGTGGCGTAGAAAGTGGCGTAGAAAGATGATCGGTAGCGACATTGCCTGTTGCTGGCGGCGTGACGTCTGATGTTCTAGGAACAACGGTTCGTGGTGGCTGGGCAGCGGGTTGCATATTGGTCGCGGGCTTGATGGAAGGAACCGTGGTTGAGTCAGGTGAACCCGACAGCATAGAGCGTATTTGCTGATTCAGTTCAGAACCTTCCTGGGAAAGATTGAGTTGCTGCTGCGCACGCACAATCTCGTCGCGCAACTCAATGATTTCACGTTGAAAGTCCTTACGAATTTCCTGGATCATGCGCGCTTCTGGCGATTGATGCTGCCAGGCCAGTATTTTCGCCACCAGACGGCCAAGCAGACGCCCGATTTCTGGCAGGCGCTCTGGCCCAAACACAATAAACGACAGGATCAAGATCAGGAGTAACTCAATTGGCCCAATCCCAAAAATTTCCATACTCCTGGATAATGGCCCTCATGCGCCAGCCAATATCAATGTGGCACTGTTTCTGCAATCAGGTGGAACATCATAAAGTATACAACACCATGAAACGTCTGGATCGACCATATGGTTACAGGCGTACAGGTTGCGAGTACACGCTCTACCCTATGACTGGAAGCCGTGCAGCTTCACAGGCACAGGTTGCCGCACGACCTCGACCGGCGCTGTTATCAAGATGAAATGTGTTCTTCCAGATAATTCAGCGCATCACCGAACGTAATAATCTTTTCAGCATCTTCGTCTGGAATTTCAAGACCAAATTCTTCTTCAAGCGACATGATTAACTCAACCAGGTCAAGCGAATCTGCATTCAAATCCTCAACAAAGGATGCAGATGGGACAACCTTACTCTCTTCAGCTCCGAGTTGCTCAACGACTATTTTGCGCAACCGCGCTTCTATTTCAGGCGAAGCCATTGACGACCACCTTTCGACAACAAATAAAAATGAACCCGACTGATACCATAACACACAGCCCGACCTGTAGAGTCTGGTTACTCTTCATCGGGTTCGGAGCTATGCTGACTTACCACCGTACCAAGGACACCATTGACAAAGCGACTGGAGTTATCGCTCCCAAAATGCTTTGCCAGTTCCACGGCTTCATTGATCACCGCCTTTACCGGTGTCTTTTCAAACTCATCCAGCAACAACTCAAACAGCGCAATGCGTAAAATCGCCTTGTCAATGCCCGGCATCTGAGGCACCGGCCAGGTTGGGGCAGCTTCTTCAATGATTCGATCCAGATAGGGACGATGTTCCCAGACACCAAAAACCAGGCGTTGCAAAAAGCGAACCCCATCAGGCGGAAACTCCTCTTCATGCAGTCGCCGTTCCAGCACCACATCGAGCGAGTGGTCGGTGAGATCGACTTCAAAGAGTATTTGCAGCGCCGCAATGCGGACACGGTGACGGAGACTAGCCACGATCTACCTCAACATCCTGTACGTAGACCCTGATCTCATCTACCACCATGCCCACCAGTTCCCGAACGGCAGCGACAACGATTGTCGGCACAGCCATATTGGGTGCCAGCAAGCTCATAGCAGGCCTGACAACCAGATCGCAATTGGTGTGTCCATAACCATTGGGAACCTGCACCAGTACTGCTTGATCGCCGGTTATATCTCCAGGTAACTGCCCGGCCATTGAAAGCGGAACATGATCGGTACGTATCCTCCCGGACGCTGCATGGAACGGGCGAGTGATTAGGGTTGTCAATACCTGGGGCGCTATCGTTACGCTACCCCTAGGTTGCGACGATACGGTATGGATCATTTCAGGAGATGCGAACAGATGCTTCCCGTTCTTTCCACTCACGTAAGAAATCGGCAACATAATGGATCGAAATATGACCAGAACGAAATACCGGATCATCGATCATAGCCAGTTGGAAGGGAATGGTTGTTTTGATCTTGCCGGTAATGACATATTCTGTGAGTGCACGCCGCATCCGATCCAGTGCTTCATCACGAGTATCCCCCCAGGTAATAATTTTGGCAATCAACGAGTCGTATGAACCTGGGGGCCTATACCCAGAGTAGAGATGCGAGTCAACACGGACACCAGGCCCACCAGGGGGAAGATAGAACTCCACTTCACCTGTTGCAGGCAAGAAATCGCGTTCGGGATCTTCAGCGTTAATCCGGCATTCGATTGCGTGCCCACGTATTCTAACGTCTTTCTGTTCTAGCGTCAAGCGTTCGCCACTGGCGATACGGAGTTGCCACTTTACCAGATCCAGGCCCGTTACGCTCTCGGTCACCGGATGTTCAACCTGAATGCGCGTGTTCATTTCGATAAAGTAAAAGTGCCCATCAGGATCCATCAGAAACTCGAGGGTGCCCGCATTGACATAATTGATGGCACGTACACCGCGTAGTGCCGCCTCGCCCATACGGGCACGCAACGCCTCATCTACCACTGGTGATGGTGCTTCCTCGACGATTTTTTGATGACGGCGTTGTGCCGAGCAATCCCGTTCACCGAGATGAATACAGTTCCCATGGCTATCGGCCAGCACCTGTATCTCGACGTGGCGCACGTGGGGCAGATAGCGTTCAAGAATCAGGTCACCGCGCCCAAACGCCGCTTCGGCCTCGGCACGTGCGGTAGGAAAAGCACGTTGCAACTCGCTTTCGTCCTGTGCAACACGCATGCCGCGCCCACCACCGCCACCACTGGGCTTGAGCAGGACGGGATAGCCAATCGTGCGAGCCACTTCGACCGCCTCGTCCAGATTGCTCAACTCGCCTTCCGAACCTGGAATGATCGGCACGCCCGCTGCGCTCATAGTCTTGCGTCCAATCGCCTTATCACCCATCAGGCGCATAGATTCAGGGCCAGGGCCAATAAAAATGAGATTACACTCGGCACAGGCCTCGGCAAAATAGGGATTCTCGGATAAGAACCCATACCCAGGATGCACCGAGTCACAACCGGTAATCAGTGCTGCACTGATCAATGCCGGCGGATGCAAATATGAGCGCCCCGGCGTTGCCGGCCCGATACAGACCGCCTCGTCTGCCAGACGCACGGCCAGCGAATTGCGGTCGGCCTCACTAAATGCCACGACACTCTGGATACCCAGATCACGACAGGCACGCACGATCCGAACAGCGATTTCTCCTCGGTTGGCAATCAGAACTTTTTGTAACATCTACATCACCATTCCACCATCAACAATCAACGTTTGCCCTGTGATATAGGCGGCAGCATCAGAAGCGAGAAAACAAACAAGGCCCGCTACATCCTGCGGATTCCCCAGACGCCCCAATGGAATAGACTCGCGGATGGTGGTGCGAGCCTCGGCACTCAACACATTGGTCAACTCAGTCTCGATAAATCCCGGTGCAACGGCATTGACCGTAATGTTACGACTGGCCACCTCGCGTGCCGTGGCCTTAGTAAACCCGATCATACCCGCCTTGGACGCCGCATAGTTAGCCTGCCCTGCATTACCAGTTAATCCAACGACCGAGGTGATGTTGATAATCCGCCCGCTGTGGTGTTTAATCATCGGGCGCAGCGCAGCTCTGGTACATAGATATACACTGCGCAGATTGGTCTGGATAATATGATCAAAATCCTCTTCCTTCATTCGTAACAACAGCGTATCACGTGTCGTGCCCGCATTGTTGACCAGAATGTCGATGCGCCCATAGTGATCCAGGGTCGTCTTAAACAGACGTTCCACCCCCGCCGCTTGCCCTACGTCAGCCTGTACAGGCAGCGCTATGCCGCCCATCGCGTTAATAGTCGCCACCGTCTCGTTTGCGGCTGCGGTATTCTGCTGATAATTCACGACGACAGTTGCGCCTGCTCCCGCCAGCGTGGTCGCAATAGCGCGCCCGATACCGCGTGCGGCACCGGTTACCAGCGCCACCCGCCCTGTCAGATCAATCTGCATGCTCAACTCTTTGCCATCTCAAATAAAGTCTGTCCATCAATAGCCACAATATAGCGTTGCCCACGTGCCGCTTTGAGGGCGTCAGGCGTAAACTCGGTCGAGGTTATCACCAGGCCCTTCTTAATCTCTCGTCGACGCATATCTTGCACCAGACTCTGAACGGTGCCGGGGCGTACCTTGTCAGCTACTGATAGGCGCAATAGATAGATTTCGCCCTGGTATTCCAGTTCGAGATCCAGGTGTTTATCTTTATCAATAAACCGCCAGTCTCTGAAAGTAAAACCGTTCTTTTTGAACAGATTCGCCACATAGGTGCCAAGCTGGGGGAGTGATAGACCGCGCAGATCCTCAAGGGTGCGGACGGCACCCGGTCGCTCTAAACGCCCGCCGCGTTCCATAATTTGCTGGCGCGTCTCACGGTTGCGCTGCTCAGAACGTCCTGACATCACTGTAGCAAAGGTAGGAAACGGCAGTAGGGCAAAGGCCGAGAAGGAAAGATAGAGCAGGATCAGCTCGCCGCTTGTAATGGGTATGGGTTCGGCCCCTGGCTCGACCGGTGCTCGATAGGCCGGCACCATCCTGGCATCGCCTAGCAACGCATAGATCGAGACAATCATCATGCCGATCAGAAAACCAGTGACGCCTAAGATGAGACCGTGTAACAGTAACTGGCTCTTGACGCGGCGTCCGAGATATAGCCCAGCTATCACGGGCACAACACCAGCCAGTGCTTGCAAGACGTTCTGGGAGAGAAAGAGGATACACCAGCCAGTTGCCATAATAGCTGCCAGGCCCAGGGTCTGACGCCACTCTATTGCCGCAAATGCCATGCGGAGGCGGCCTGACACCGTCAGGTACGGCATCTCTTCTGTATCGGGCTGCTCTACAGCGTTGATTTCGGCTGCGGTATCGGTGCGCCGTTGTTCTTCACGGACATCAACCATCATAACTTCGGGCTCCCACCTGTAGCTTAAGAATCAGGTTCATGCACAAATAACTCTTCTAATGCCTCGCGCAATTTGCCGATGTCCGTAAAGGAACGATAGACCGACGCGAAACGAATGTACGCCACCTCATCCAGTTCACGCAGGCGCAGCATCACATGATCACCAATAGTCGAAGACCGCACTTCGGTGTCTTCAAGCGACATCAACGTTGCCTCAATATCATTGATCATCTTTTCCATCTGCCGGGCCGAAATCGGGCGGCGATAGCAGGCAGTGCGGATACCGCGCACCAGTTTCTCACGATCATACGGTTCACGCTCACCATTCTTCTTGACCACGGTCAGGCTGACCATCTCGACGCGCTCATAGGTTGTAAAGCGGCGCTCACACCTCCGGCACCGTCGCCGCCGCCGAATGGTATCACCATCGTTGAGCTTGCGCGTATCAAGCACATCGGTCTCGGTATGTTGACAAAAAGGACAACGCATATCCCGCACCTGGCCGACAGGCGTCAATCATATGCGAGGTGTCACTCTGAACCGAATCTGGTTGCGAGTGATCTTCATACGGACGACACACTGACGTTGGATAACGATACTGTGATTATAGCATAGCATATAGTTTGCGCCAAATCTTACCGTACATGTTCACATGTCCTGAGAGCGCAGGCATCTTGCCCTCGTATCTCATATATCCTGGGAGCACGGGCATCCTGTCCTCGCATCCATCAGCGCAACAAGGAAGGGATTCCCTAGCTCCCAGCATGCATGCTGGTTTATCCCAGGTCTGAACAGGGATACTTCACCCGTCACGCCGCGATCAACATCCGCAATCGGGCCGCCTGTCAGACGGCCTACGGTGTCCAGCCTTCGGGCTGAGGCACAGGGTTACGCGCTTTAGCCGAGGGTTATCTTGATACATTGCTTGACAAACAAGACAGAACCTGCTACTCTGCAGAAAGCAATGACTCTCGGGGCGTGGCGCAGCCCGGTAGCGCACCGCGTTTGGGACGCGGGGGTCGTGGGTTCAAATCCCTCCGCCCCGACCAGGTTCTTCTTCACCTGCGGCACTATACCGCAGATATGCTGCACGACTGTTTCTCCTTGTGACTACGATGGTTTTCTTGCCAGGCCCCTGATCGCGTTGAGTGGCTGAAACGCGGAACACTAGATGGTTATGTGCCGGCCATGTTGCGGTTCCCTCGGCATGATCACCAGCAATATGGGAGCGTGTCGCTCTGAGGCACAAGGTCTCTCAAGATAGCACTGGTTTCCTCGCGTTCAGCGGTCTACTCTGTATGTTGAGTCGGCTGGTGTCCCACAGGCCGTGTCGCTTGCATCCTGATAGATGGAGCCGTCATTGTGCAGTATGGTATCATCCTGGATAGCAAAGACTGATCGTTGCTAAACGGTTCCAGACTGATACCTCGTGTGGAGGCGTACCAGCTGCTGAAGCATTGGAATACACAGAACATCTATGTCAATGAACGAGAAATTCTATTTTATCCGCCAGTTAGGGCAAGGATTTGATCGGATTGGGGCAATTATTCCGACGTCACGCTATGCTGCTCGCGCTATGTCCAGCGAGTGTTTTCGGTACCCTGGCCCGCGCATACTCCTCGAGGCCGGGGCGGGAACCGGCGCGATTACCGCCCAGATTGTGCGCCAGCTCGGCCCGGATGATCGGCTGGTTGTGTGCGAAATCAATCCTGACTTCGTGGCCTATTTGCGGCAGCGCTTTGAGCGTGAGCCGGATTTTCAGCGTGTGCGCGATCAGGTAACACTGTATGCAGCCAGTGTCACCGATATTCAGGGATACGCCGAGTTTGATGGTATCATCTCGGCCATTCCGTTTACCAGTTGCCCTCCGGAACTCATCGAGTCAATCCTGGAGCACTATCGCACCTTGCTCAAGCCCGGCGGTACGCTGACCTATATTGAGTATGCCTATCTCCGCTGGATGAAACAATACATTGTTACTGGTGCAGCCCGTGATCGAGCACAGGCGGTGCAGCGCATCCTTGATCATTATATTCAGAGCTACCAGTTTCGCCGTGACCTGGTCTGGCGGAATGTGCCACCGGCCTGGATTCGCCATCTGCGCTTTACCGAGGCCCCGGTCGCCCAGGCAGCCACACTGCTGCCACTCGATCATCCCCACCGTATTGCTGTAGGGGATCTAGGGCTGGCCAGCGATGCACTGGTGCCTGTGATCACCCTGAGTGCGCTAGGGCACCTGTTACGCCAGCGTAATCCAGGGCTGGCAAAGCTGTTGCTGTTGTGCGCAACGTTGTTGATCTGGTTCTTCCGCGATCCGGCGCGGCAGATTATTCTTGATCCGGCAGTCGCCTACGCTGCCAGCGATGGTCGGGTCATCTCCGTTGAGTATGTGCGTGATCCATGCCTGGGAGACACCGAATGGCTACGTATTGCCGTCTTTCTGTCCCTAACCGATGTGCATATCAATCGGGCACCTATTGGTGGCAAAGTGGTCAAGGTGTTTGATGCACACGGGGGATTTGTGGCCGCGAATATGCCAGCCGCAGAACAGAACCTGGCCCGTTACATGGTATTGGAAGGCATCCATGGGCCGTGTGTGGTGGTTCAACGTGCTGGACTGGTGGCGCGCCGGATTGTTAGCTGGGTCAAGCCGGGTCAGTTGCTGGCCCAGGGTGAACGCTATGGACTGATCTGCTTCGGCTCACGCACGGATATCTATCTCCCGGCGAACCAGGCCCAGGCTGTCGTTACTCCAGGTGACCGGGTGCAGGGGGGCACGACCGTACTCGCGCGATACGTTGATGCAGCCATATAGCCGGGCCGGTGGTGATATACATCAATCCAATGATCCAGATCGTCCACGAAAAATGGATCAGCATCCCGACAACAATCATTGGCCACACCAGCGGTGGTAATTTGCGTATCTGGCTGAGTTTTGGGTAGGGAAAGACACTTACCATCAACAACGCCAGCAGTACGACCAGCAGCACCCCCAGGGCTGAGTCGAGTTGGGGAAAGGCTAAATAGGTGGTTGCCACCACTGCGGCCACAATCGTCGTCGGCATGCCTTGAAAATATTGGGTCGAAGGTAAGCTGACGTTAAACCGTGCCAGACGAATGGCTCCCGACAACACGTACAAGCCGCTGGCACCAGCGAGCATCAGGACGTGCATACCGGGTTGCAGCCAGTAAAAAAACAGCACCGCACTGGCGATGGTAAACGAGGTCATATCCGCCAGCGAGTCAAACTGGGCTCCAAACGCACTGGTGACGTTCCAATGCCGTGCGAGCAGGCCGTCAACCGCGTCCAGCAGCACACAGGCCAGCAAACACCAGGCCGCCAGCGCCATACAATCAGCCACGGCCAGCAGCAAGGCCGATAACCCAAGCAATAGATTGAAACTCGTAAAACCAGATACGATCAAGAAGCGAATGGTTACGGGTGCAGCAAAGCGATTCAACTCTCGACCTCCACCATAACGACAGCGTTCATGTTTATCCGGTTCAAAAGACAAACGACAGGAGCTGTCATAAGCGCTGTCGTGTTGTGGCCAATCTGATGTTTGACCTGGCTCAGGATACTTCATGGTATTGCCAGGATCCTGTGGAACATTGTACCACAAAACTTAGCAGAAACTTAACAATAACTTAATAGATCAAGCCTGCATGACGCGGAAAGCACTGATACTCCAATGCGACTTCATCGCGGCCGGGGTGTGGGGGCCTGGTGCGAAGAGAGGGGAGAGGAACGAGAAGCGAGAACCCGGGCTTCTCACTCCTCACTTCTCTTCCCTCACTCCTCCCTCGGAGGGGCGAAGCCGCGCCGATCCTTCCTATCCAGGGATAGCTCGTTGGAGTACTGAGCTTCTAAGCACACAGCGGTCTGAGCGCACGGGGTTGCGCTTTGTGCTGAACAGGGTTCCGCTGTGTGCGCAGACCGCTTTTCGCTTTAGGGAGCAGCACTAACGCTTTTCAGCTCCTGGATTGACCGGGGCGCTCTCCCAGGCACGCAAAAAATCTAACGCCTGCTCTGACGTATGCAGGTAGGCAAAGCGCGCCACCTGGCGGCCAACTTCCATCAGTCGTTGTTTCAGTACGGGGTGTCGGGGTTGACCGGTGGCATCAAATGCTTTCCAGGCTTCGGGTACCGCTACCTGTTCGGGTACCACCCAGGCATGCAACGCCCGCCCGATGTTGCGCAAGCTATTCATGGCATCGACTGCGCCAACAGTGCCGCCTGAAACACTGACCAGGCCAATCATCTTGCCTTCAAACTCGGCAAAACCCATGAGATCGAGCGCATTCTTCAAGACGCCACTCATGCTGTTGTGATACTCTGGCGTTCCCAGAATAATGCCTTGCGCCTGTCCTACATCAGCACGCAAGCGGAATACATCGGGGGGATAGGCACTCTCATTCTGGTTGCCGTCGCAAAAAACCAGGTGATACTCACACAAGTCAATCAGGTGAATCTGTGCCCCGACTTCCTGGGCACCCCGCAAAGCAACGTGCAGAGCCATGCGGGTATAGCTGTTTGAGCGCAGACTGCCGCAGATGCCAATCACCCGCAGCGCTGCCTCACGGCGCTGTATCGGCTCCATATGGATTTCTTTCTATCAGGTTTCAGGAGAGCTTTGCTCCTCTACTTCATCTAAGAGCCTGTCTAAAAGGGGGCGGTCTGGAGAGCATGGCCCTCCAGAAACGCTGTTTCTGCCCGCCGCACGGCGGCAGGCAGGGAAAAACCATGAGGAGCAAAGTCTCTCACTCACCCCCTTTTCAGACAGGCTCTAAAGAAACACGCAGTACACAAAGAAGACCCCTGGCGTGCCCCGATTTTCGTTACAGGCAAAAATTGGCACACACAGACATACAGTGTCTACCGGTCTGTGGAATGCCAGAACCCTCCTTGCAAGGTGACCGC
>Ga0308417_1000094_pt1 | contig 71054 bp, 58 predicted proteins | sample HotsprSampleOS65_FD_203528 | JGI IMG/M metagenome (GOLD analysis project Ga0308417, IMG submission 203528) | Hot spring phototrophic mat microbial communities from Octopus Spring, Yellowstone National Park, Wyoming, United States - 20090730_OS65 ... | reverse complement strand
GCGAGGACGGGCTGCTGCTGCGCGGCGGCGATGCCGGAACCGAGCTGGCCTCGTTGGCGGATGTGGCGGCAGTGGCGGCAGTGGGCATTACCGGAGAGGGCAAACCGTACCTGCTCGTCGACCTGATGACCGTCGAGGGGAGGGGGGTGCGGGTGCTGCGGCTGTTGAGTTCACACTTCGACCCACGGCATGTGGTGGGGAGGCCCGACCTGACCCCTTTGAACGCCTTGCGCGAGTTGCTGGCGGGGATCGTGAGCGCCTCGGGGGCGCAGGTGGTGGCCGGGCAGGAGGGCATCGCAGGGGGGCGATTCCCCATGTTCGAGAGCGTGGCAGGCTACGAGGACGCGGTGCTGACACCGTTCAAGCTGAACCCATCTTTGCTCGAGGTTTCCCGAAAGGAGTGAGCGGGCCGCGGGGGTGTTGCAATTCTTGGACGGCACGAGTATGGTTTACCTTGTGAATGTTGGCACACTGACAGCCGTCAACGCGACCAGCCGCAGCGAACCGGCAGCGACCGGCACAGCGGCAGAAGGAGGGAGGGAATGTCAAAACTGAAGGCGAAGTTGTTCGAAAAAATCGAGGAGCATCGGCCGCGGACTGCCAAGCTTCTCAAAGAGCACGGCGATGTGAAGCTCGGTGAGGTGACCATCGCGCAGGCTATCGGTGGTGCCCGCGGGGTGCGTTGCCTGGTCACCGACATCTCCTACCTGGACCCCTTTGAGGGGATTCGCTTCCGCGGCAAGACTATTCCGGAGACCTTCGAGTGCCTGCCCAAGGTGCCCGGGTGCGAGTATCCCTACGTGGAAGGGTTCTTCTGGTTCCTCCTCACCGGCGAGGTGCCCACCATGGAGGAAACCCTCGAGGTGGTGGAGGAGTTCAAGAAGCGGCGCGCCCTGCCCCAGTACGTCATCGACGTGCTGCGTGCCATGCCCACCGACACCCACCCCATGACCATGTTCTCGGCTGGCATCCTCGCGATGCAGAGGGAGTCGGTGTTCGTCAAGAGGTACAACGAGGGGATGAAGAAGACCGATTACTGGGAGCCGATGCTGGAGGATGTGCTCAACCTCCTGCCCAAGCTACCGGTCCTGGCCGCTTATATCTACAGGATGAAGTACAAGTCCGACGTGCACATCGCCCCTCACCCGGATTTCGACTTCGGCGGTAACTTCGCGCACCAGATGGGATTTGGCAAGCCCTACGACGACGTGGCGCGCATGTACTTCATCCTCCACTCGGACCACGAGTCGGGCAACGTTTCGGCGCACACCACGCACCTGGTGGCCTCGGCGCTATCGGACGCCTATTACTCGTTGTCAGCCGGCATCAATGGTCTGGCTGGCCCCCTCCACGGTCTCGCTAATCAGGAGGTGCTGCGCTGGATGATGAAGTTCCAGGAGAAGCTGGGCGGCCAGGAGCCAACCCCGGAGTTGGTGGAAAAGGCTCTCTGGGATACCCTCAACGCCGGCCAGGTGATCCCGGGGTACGGCCACGCGGTGCTGCGCAAGACCGACCCCCGTTACCTAGCGCAGCGCGAGTTCTGCCTCAAGAACCTCCCCGACTATCCCCTGTTCAAGCTCATCGAAACGATCTACCAGGTGGCGCCGGGCGTCCTGACCAAGCACGGAAAGACCAAGAACCCGTGGCCCAACGTAGACGCGCAGTCAGGTGTCATTCAGTGGTACTACGGCCTCACCGAGTGGGACTTCTACACGGTGCTGTTCGGTATCGGCCGGGCCATCGGAGTGCTCAGCAATATCACCTGGGACCGCGCCCTTGGCTACCCCATCGAGCGACCCAAGTCCGTCACCACCAAGATGTTGGAAGACTTGGCGGCGCAGGCCATCAAAGCCGACGATCTGGGATCCGACTGATAGTATCGTCGACGCGCCATTGCCTCCGCGCCCCGGGAAACCGGGGCGCGGGCTTCTTTGATGGACAGGAAAAGACAAAAACACACCCACTTGACACGATTTGAAAAGCTTGCATTTTCTCGCTGGGCTAGGTACATAGTAATTGTAGGGTAAGTAAAGCTGGTCAGGTGTCGTCGTAGCGTCACTGGTCGCTGCATAGTTCTGGAGTTCGGTAAAGAGTTCGGGGCGACCCCTGGGAGACGGTGCTGTTTTCAGGGCCACGCCGCAACAAGGAGGACACGATGACGAAACCTTTGGCTCGTTGCATCTTTCTGGCCTTCTTGGCGGCACTGAGCGGGGGCCTGGCAGCGGCGACAGTGGGCGCTCTGGGGGGCGACGCGGCTGACCTGTGTGGCGTCGCGGCCAGTGGAACCGGGGCGACGGGCGACGTGCTCTGCGACCCGCCGATCCCGCACCTCCAGGAGTGGGCTTTCGAGCCTGCCGAAATTGTCCTTCCCTCTCCTGTGCTGGAATGGGGCGGCAGGCTGGTGCCCTCGCCTCCCCTGGCTGGGTATCAGCGTTTGACCTTCGGCGATGTCGGGGCGACCTCGACGACGCTCATTAACGAGACGTTCGAGAGCTCGTGGCCATCCGCCGGGTGGCAGGTGGGGATCAACTCTGGCAAGGCCGATGCTAAGTGGGCGCGGTCCACCTATCGCAAGGCCGGCGGCGGCTACAGCATCTGGTGCGCCAAAAGTGGTTCCGCGGCGCCGCCCGATGGCGGGACTGTACCCAAGAACATGACCACGTGGGCGATCGTAGGTCCCATCAACCTATCCAGCTACAACGCCGGCACTTTCGCCTTCGACCTGTGGCAACAGACCGGCACCGGTGACTACCTGTTCTACGGGGCGTCCACCAACGGCAGCAACTTCTCAGGGTGGAACATCACGACCAACACTTCGGGCTTTCAGAGGGTAACCCGCGACATCACCGACTGGGGGAGCTTGGGCAACCTCGCCGGGCAGGGTGCAGTGTGGTTCGCCTTCTTCTATATCTCCAACGACGACGAGTCTCGGGCTGAAGGGGCGTACGTGGACAACGTTACCTTGAGCGCTGAAACCGGTGGCGGTGGTGGGGGCAACTGCGGTACGTACATCACCAAGGAGGACAACGAGAACAACGCTGGGACGGGGACGGCGGACAACGACATGGGGGTGTCGGGGAAGGGGTCGTGCATGTACAACACCGATTCTAGGCACCCCATCGAGTTCAACATCTTCGTGACCGGGCCGTTGCCCACCTCGTCGGCGCAGTTGTTCCTGGAAACGTGGGACGTGGACTATCCCGACGAGATCAACGACGTGTACTTCAATAACACGAAGGTGGGGTCGACGACCGGGGCCAACAACCAGTGGTCGAACCCGACGTTCAGCATCCCGCTGAATTTGGTGCAGGCGGGCAAGAACACGATCAAGGTGATGGTGGACACCAAGAACTCGGGGCAGTGGTGCACCTGGGTGGCGCAGGCGCAGCTGATCATCGATGGGGGGTGTCAAGGTTCGGCGTCGTGCCGGTACGTGAACACCAACAAGGGGAGCTACGCGCCGGGTGAGAACGTGCAGGTCACCTACGAGATTGACACCACCAAGACGTCCCAGGAGATCCGGGTGGAGTCCAACCTCAAGAACCCGTCGGGGCAGATCGTGGCGGGGATGGAGAAGGTGTACACCACCTCGGGGTCGGGCAATGACCCCCAGACGGTGACTTTGGCGTTGCCGGCGGCCGCCCCGGGAGGCACGTACAAGGCGGAAGTGCTGGTGTTCGACAAGGCCACCGGGGTGCTGGAATCCACCTGCGCCAAGGAGTTCACCGTCACTGGTGGTGGGGGCGGGGGAGGGTGCACCCTCTCCTGCACGGCCACCGTACCAGCCACCGCCCTGGTGGGGCAGTCGGTGACCTTCGCTTCGTCGGCCACCGCCAGCGGCTGCACCGGCGCCATCGAGTACTTCTGGTTCTTCGGCGACGGCACCACCGCCGTGGCCCAGACCCAGAACACCAGCTACACCTACACCGCCGCGGGCACCTACACCTGGGAGCTGGTGGCGGTGGTGCAGGGCAACGTGGTATGTCGCAAGACCGGCACGATCACCGTGACCACCTCGTCCGGCGGTTGTTCCCTGGGGTGCAGCGCCACGGTTCCGGCGACGGCACAGGTGGGCCAGACGGTGTCCTTCCAGGGGTCTGCTTCGGCCACCGGTTGCTCGGGCACGGCCGAATACTTCTGGTTCTTCGGCGACGGCACCACGGCGGTGGCGCAGGCGCAAAATACCAGCTATGTGTACACCCAGCCGGGCACCTACACCTGGGAGTTGGTGGTGGTGATCGGGCAGGTGATCTGCCGGCGCAGCGGCACTATCATCATCACCGGCACGGTTGGCACCGGCTGCACGGTGGGGTGCACGGCGCTGGTGCCAGCCACCGGGCAGGTGAACGTGCCGGTGCCGTTCAAGGCGTCCGCCACCACGGCCAACTGCCAGGGGACACCGGAGTACTTCTGGTCGGTGGACGATGGCACCACGGCGGTGGCGCAAGCGCAGAACACCACCTGGACGTTCCCGGCGCCTGGGGTGTATCGCTGGCACCTGGCGGTCGTGGTGGGTGGGGTGGTGTGCCGGCGCACCGGCACCATCACCATTGCGGCGTCCTCTGGGTGCACGTTGGACTGCACCGCCCTGGTGCCCGCCGTTGCTCAGGTGGGGCAGAGCGTGAGTTTCCGCGGCTTTGCCACGTGGTCCAGGTGCTCGGGCCCGCCCATCTACGTGTGGGATTTTGGTGACCGCAGCATCCCAGCCGGAGGCAGCACCCCCACGCACACCTACCAGGCGCCGGGGAGCTGGGAGTGGCAGATGACCACCGTGGTGGACGGCGTGTACTGCGTGCGCAGCGGCACCATCGTCGTTCCCGGCGCCGGCGGCGTGCAGCCGCCGCCCAGCGGGTGCAACTTCAGCACCTGGTTCCAGGTGGGCAGCCGAGCCGCCGGGGCGCTGGGCAGTCAGTGGCGCACCGACGTTTTCATCCTCAACCTCGGCGCGCAGACGGCCCAGGTCACCGCTCGCCTGCACGCCCCGGCGGGAGTCCGGACGCTGACTGCCGCGGTCCCCCCGCGGCAGCACCGCACCCTCGCCGACGTGGTTGGGCAGATGAACTACACCGGCTCGGCGGCGCTGGAAGTGTGCTCCGACCAGCCGGTGCGGGCGGCCTCGCGTACCTACAATCTCAAGAGCGCCACCGAGACTTTCGGGCAGTACTACCGCGCCTTTACCTCGGCCCAGGCGATGAGCGCCGGGCAGACGGGGTGGTTGTTGGGACTGAAAGAAAACAGCCAGTTCCGCTCTAACATTGCCCTTACCAACTCCGGGCGCAGCACGGCGCGGGTAGCCGTAACCCTCTACGATGGCGCTGGCGTATTCGTCGCCGCCTACACCGTGACCCTCGCTCCCAGCGAGTGGAAGCAGGAGGCCCGCCCGTTCTTCAACAAGGGTGGCCGCAACAACATCGACGAGGGGTACGCGCGAATCGACGTGCTGGCGGGCAGCGGCGTAGAGGCCTCCGCCTCCGCCATCGATGCCGGCACCAACGACCCCACCACCCTGCCGGCGCTGCCATAGATTCTGGCCCTGAGGCGAAAGGGAAGGCGGCCGGGGCACGACACCCCGGCCGCCTCGTGTCGGGGCTGATGGACCAGCAGCTAGCGGTTGAGGATCAGACTGCCCTGGGCGGCACCGCCGCCCGTCCGGCGGCGAACGCCTGGCGGTTGAGGTCCAGGAACTTCTTGGGTACGCGCTGTTCCAGGCAGGACCACCACACCTCCTCCGACAGCGGCAGAAGCGTCGACAGGGCGCCCAGCAGTACCACGTTGGCGGCCTTGACGTTGCCCGCCTCCTGGGCCAGGCGCTCCCCGGGAACGACGATCATGGTTGCCCGCGCGGCGGCGAACGCCGGCCTCAAATGCTCGTCCGCCGGGTACACCGCGCTGCCGGCGGACACGGTAATGGGGACGATGGCCATGTCGTTGATCACCGCGGTGCCGCCCTCGCGGAGGTAGTGGGCGAAGCGCAGTGCTTCAAGCTTTTCGAAGGCGAGCACAATGTCAGCCTCGCCCACGCCGACGATGGGCGAGTAGACCTTCTCGGGGTGCCAGCGCACGTGGGAAATGACGCTGCCTCCGCGCTGCGCCATGCCGTGGACCTCCGACTTCTTAACGTCGAGGCCGGCGGCGAGGGCCACCTCGGCGAGGATGTTGGAAGCGAGCAGCGTACCTTGCCCGCCCACCCCGGCGAGCACGAAGTTCACGGCCAGGGAGGAGCTGCTCACTGGGCACCTCCGTGGGGAGCGAGGGCGCACGAGCCGTGCTCGCCGTCCTCCAGTAGGCGCATCTGGTCGCGGGTGGTGATGGCGTCGTGGGGGCAAATCTGGGTGCAGATCTCGCACCCCGTGCACAAGTCTTTATCGATTAGGGCGAGGGGCTTGTGGTTGACGGGGTCGATCTCGTTGCTCTTCAAGATGGCCGGGCATCCGATGCGGAAGCACACGCCGCAGCCGTTGCAGGTCTCCAGCACTTCCAGCGGCACCCACTGGCGGCGCGACTCCGGCAGGAGCACGCAGGGCTGGCGGGCAATCATGACGGCCGGCTCGTTGGTGGCCATGAGCTCCTTGTAGGCGCGCTCCACCTCCGCCACGTCGTAGGCTCCCACGGTGGCCACGTGCTTGATCCCGAGGGCGCGCACCAGCGGCTCCAGTTCGATCACGTCGGTGGGTTCCCGAAGCAGAGTCATGCCAGTGCCAGGATTGGCCTGGTGTCCAGTCATGGCGGTGGTGCGGTTGTCCAAAATGATCAACAGAATGTTGGCCTTATTGTAGGCCACGTTGGCCAGGGCGGGCAACCCCGTGTGGTAGAAAGTCGAGTCCCCGAGCACCGCGACCACCCGTTCGCTCAGCCCCGCCTGGGCGGCGCCGTGGGCCACCGCGATGGATGCTCCCATGCAGCCGCAGAAATGCAACGCCGACAGGGGTGGCAAGAAGCCCAAGGTGTAGCAGCCGATGTCGCCAGAAACGGCGACCTTCTTTTTGGCAAGGAGTTGGAAGACGCCGCGGTGCGAACAGCCGGGGCACAGCACCGGCGGGCGGCCGGGGAGGGGAGGGAGGGGTATGTCGGCCCGCTGCACCGGCGGCCGGTCCACAGGTAGACCGGCGGCGACCCCTGCCCGTCGCACCACTGCCGGGTCCAGTTCGCCGATCAACGGGAAGATCGACTTGCCTTCGCACGGCAGGCCCAGCAGGCGCACGCCCTCCTCGATGACCGGGTCCAACTCCTCCAGGACCACCAGACGCTTCACGCCGGCGGCAAATTCGCGGATAAGCCCAGCTGGCAGCGGATGGACGATCCCTAGCTTGAGCACCGAGGCAGTGGGAAACACCTCGCGGGCGTACTGGTAGGCGACGCCGGCGGTGATGATGCCGACGTCGCGGTCGCGCCACTCGAGGCGGTTCAACGGCGAAGTTTCTACCCACTGCGCCAAGCGCTGCATCCGTTCCTCCACAACTGGGTGGCGGCCGCGCGCGTTGGCCGGCACCATCACGTACTTGGCGGGGTCGCGGGGGAACCTCTTGCGCGCTGGGCGCACCTCGCCCCGCTCTCCCAACTCCACTGGTGTGGAGGAGTGGTTGATGCGGGTGGTGGTGCGCAGCAGCACCGGCGTGTCAAAACGCTCGGAGAGATCGAAGGCGGCGATGCAGAAGTCCTTGCATTCTTGGGAGTCGGAGGGGTCGAGGCAGGGGACGCGGGCAAAGGCGGCGTAGCGCCGATTGTCCTGTTCGTTCTGGGAGGAGTGCATCGCCGGATCGTCCGCTGAAACGATTACCAAACCGGCCTCAGCGCCGGTATAGGATGCGTAGAACAGCGAGTCAGCGGCGACGTTGACCCCCACGTGTTTCATGGCTGCCAAAGCGCGCCGGCCGGCGTACGCCGCGCCGACAGCCACGTCCACGGCCACCTTCTCGTTGGTGGACCACTCGCAGTAAACGCCGGGGAAACGCGAAAACTCTTCCAGGATCTCCGTGGAGGGGGTGCCCGGATAAGCGGCCGCGACGTAAACGCCAGCTTCCCAGGCGCCTCGGGCGATCGCTTCGTTGCCGGATAGGATACGCTTCATCGACTCCTCCGCCGCCATTGTGGCAAGGCTGCCACGTGAGAAAAAGCCCCGGCGGGGCGCGGAGGGCCAGGGTGTCGGATGGCTTGGGGGGGGAGATCCAACGGTGGCCCCCACAACTTCGCCCCACCGGGGAATCTGACTGTTTGTCCGTGGCGGCCCTCGTCACTGATTCTTCTGCGAATCGTGAAGGCCTTCACAATATTTCACGTTACCACTCCTCCATGGGCCGCGCAAGGGGTGCCTTCCGCCACTGACACTCCGAGGTTTGGCAACCCGCTGGTCTCCGAGCAGCGCCACGGGCACCGCCACCTTTATTGGTCACGCCCTCTCGGAGCGCCGTCCCCCAGGCTCGCCCCTGGAGGGTAGTCGAGCAGGCCGCCCCCCACCTACTCTGAGGGGCTTTGCAGGCCTCCCGGGCCAGGCGCAGGCCCGCCTCTCTTCGGGAGCTGGCTGAGACACAGCCGCCGCCGGTCCCACCCCTTAGTTCCGGGCCACCCCCCGGTGGCCACATTCCTTCGCCGGCAATGTCCAAGGACCGAGCGATGGCGAGGCAGGCGCCGGTGGAACTACCATGTGGGGGAGGACGAGCCGATGGTGACGTGGCCCACCGCCGCCGTGCTGGCCAGCTTGGAGGCAGGTGTGCGCCCACCGGATGTAGTGCTGCGGCGGGCCTTGCAGTCCGCGGGGTGTCCGGCGCGCCTGGTGTCGGTACTGGAAGGGTGTCGCTGGGTGCGCGGGGCGCGGCGAATCATGGCACTCATGTTGCGGCATCCCGGGTGCTCTTTGGGCTTCGCGGTGGACGCCATCGGACGGGTGGGTTGGATGGAGGTACTGGCAGTGGCGCGCGACCCGCGTGCCTCCCCGGCGGTACGGAGGCTCGCCGAGCGGAGACTGCTGGAACGGGTGGGGGAGATGAGCCAAGGGGAGCGGACGTCGCTGGCCAGACGGGCGCCAAGATCGCTGTTCCCGGCGCTGATTCAAGATGTTTCTACCCGAACCACCGCCGCGCTTCTCGACAACCCGCTATTCGGCGAGATGGATGCGCTGCGGCTGGTGAGTCTCAACCCGTGGATCGATTGTGTCCGAGTGGTCTTGCGGCATGCCACGTGGGGCCGCCGACCGGCGGTGGTGGACGCGGCGGTGCGGCGTAAGGATCTACCGTTACCGGTGGCCGCCGGCATCGCCGTGACCCTCTCCGAGCGGCAGCGGCGGCAACTGGAACAGTCCCCTGACCTGCCCCGCGAGTTTCGGCAGGTTTTGAGTCAGCTGCGGGAGCATCGGGCCGCACGGAGCGACTGCCGCCGCGTGACGCCCTAAAAAAGGCTTGCAATTTTTTCCAATCGGTCCGTAAACTCCCCACAGATGATGGCGGTGACGGGTAAGGAATCGCCGCGAGAGTTTGGCCGAGCGCTGGCGCAGGCCCGTGAGAAGGCGGGCGTCTCGCTGGAGGACTTGGTTGCGCGGACGAAGATCTCTCGGCGCATGTTGGAGAGCTTGGAAGCCGGCGCGTTCCGACGCCTTCCCGGTGAAACCTTTGCGCGCTTGTTTCTGCGCCAGTACTTAGAACTCATCGGCGAGCCGCTGGAACCGTGGATGGGGGCGTTCTCGGCAGTCTGGAGACATGCTGAGGAGGAGGAGAGAAGCGGGTCCTCGCCAGCGCTGCCGGCCGCGCCGGTGGCGCGGGGGGGGGGAAGGTGGTCCTGGGTGGTGGGCGTGCTGCTCGTCGCCCTAGCCCTGGCCGGCGTGGCCATCCTGCAGAGCGGGAGGGATTTTCAACCGCCGCCGGCGGAGCCCACACCGACCGCCGTCCTGGCCCTGGTGACGCCGCTCCCCGTGGTCACCCCTCCCCCTCCCGCCGCGACGGACGAGGAACCCCCTTGCCTGTTAACCTTGACAACTCGCGATCGTCCGTGCTGGGTCGAGGTGCGGGACGCCGCAGGATGGAAGGAGTCCCGCCTACTTCCCGCCGGGGCGCGCTGGGACGTCGCCGTAACCGCAGGGGTCGTGGAGTTGGTGGTTGGCGACGCGGGGGCGCTGGAGGTTTGCTTTCGAGGCGTCACTTTATCGCCACCAGGAAAAAGCGGGGAGGTGGTGAGGTTGCTCTTGGATCCCGCTGAGCCGCCATTCGCGGAGCCGCCTAGGTGAGCAGCCAACCCACTCTGGCACACGTGGGAGAGCTCCTGCAAGGGTTGCGGCAGGGGATGGTCCCCCGCGCCGTACGCCTGTTCGCGGCGCAGGGGTTGCTGCCGGTCAGCCGCGAGGATCTCATCCGCGTTTTGCTGTTGCTCTCCGCTGAGGGTGACGAGGAGATCGCGCAGCAGGCGCGCAACACCCTGGCGACCTTCGAGACCGGGCACTTTCTTGCCCTGCTGGCGATTCCCGACGTGGAGGCGCTGGATCTCGAGCTGTTGGCCCGCACCATCCCCGACGATCGGGTTCTCGAAGCCGTGGCCCGCCACCCAAAGGTGGCCAACGAAACGTTGCGCTGGCTGGCTCGGCACGGCAAACCGGTGGTTCAGGACATCATCATCACCAACCAGGCTCGCGTCATGACGTGCCTGGAGGTGCTGGACGACTTACGCGCCAACCCCCAGGTCACTCCGGACATTCTGCGGCGAGTGCGGGAATTCGAGGAGGAGTTTCTCGAAAAGGCGGTGGTGTGGGCCACCGCCGGAGTGGAGCCCGAGGTGGCTGCCGGGCCGTCGGTGGAAGAGGCGCTGGCGGAACTGAAGGCGATCGGCATGCGCCTGCCGGGCGGGGAGATTGGGGCGGCGGCGTTTGAGGTGGAACCGGAGGAGGAGGAAGCGGTCCGGGAGATCAAGGACCTCTTCGTGAGGCTTTCGCTTATGAATGCCTTCCAGCGGGTAATGGCGGCGCTCAAGGGGTCGCGGGAGGAGCGTCTGATCCTGGCGAGAGATCGCAACCCGCTGGTGGCCCGCGCAGTGGCGTTCAGTCCCAAACTCACCGAGGCCGACGTGGAGCGGATCGCCCAGATGCGACAGGCGCACGAGGAGGTGCTCAGGATCTTCGCCACCTCGGCGAAGTGGCTGCGCCGGTACGGGGTGGTGCGGAACCTAGCCTTCAACCCCAAGACGCCACTGCCAATTGCGCTGAATCTCATCCACAGGCTATCGCTTCGCGACTTGCGCTTCTTGGCCAGGGATCGCAACGTGGCCGAAACGTTGCGCCGACGGGCATTGGCCCGCATGCAGGACCGCCGTTGACGGTATGCGCTAAAATAACAAGGTTAGCGAGAAGGTAGCCGATGGCAAGTTTCGACGATCTTTACGAAATCCTTGGCGTGAGCCCGCAGGCGACAAAGGAGGAGCTGCGGGCGGCGTTCCGTCGTTTGGCCAGAGAGTTCCACCCGGACCGGTACGTTGGCGAGGCGCGAATTCGCGCCGAGCAGCGATTCCAGCGGGTCACAGAGGCGTACAACACCTTGTCGGACGACGAGCGGCGGAAACGTTACGATGCTGCCCGCGGGTCGGTGGTGCGGGATGCGCAGGACGATCCCCGCGAGGTGGCACGCGCCCTGCTGGCCAAGGCAGTGCAGGCGGCCAACGCTGGCCATGCCGCCGAGGCGCGCCTGCTGTTCCGCCAGGCCATCGCCCACGATGATTCCTCGGCGCGCGCCCATCACTTGTACGGGATGTTTCTCGCCAAGCAACCCGATCAGCTAGGGGAGGCGTTACGCTTGCTGGACCGGGCGGCCAAGTTGGATCCCATGAACCACCGCATTCTGATTGACGCGGCGCGCCAGTTCATGCGAGCTGGGATGCCTTCCCGGGCTCAGCGCTTCGTCACCGCGGCTCTCGCGCTGGTGCCCGACGATCCTAACGTGCAAGCGCTGTGGCGCGACTTGCAGCAAGCGGGGAAGAGGGCGTAGTCTTGGGCACCGTGAGGGTGGAATCGTTCGGGATAAGCGACCGGGGGCTGCGGCGGCACCACAACGAAGACGCCTTTCTGGTGCGGGACGACCTCGGCCTCTACGTGGTGGCCGATGGGATGGGTGGCCACGCCGCGGGGGAGGTAGCCGCGGGGCTAGCGGTTGCGGAGATCGAACGGATCATCGAATCGACGCGCAATGCGGCTGAGACCACCTGGCCCGAGGGGTGGGATCCGCGCTTGCCGTGCGATTCCAACCGCCTGGCCTTCGCCTCCCTGCAAGCCCACCGGCGGGTGACCGGAGCCGTCGACGCGGACCCCGGTCTGCGCGGCATGGGGGCGACGGTGGTGGCAGCCTTGCTCTCCGCACAGCGGGACCGGCTCACCGTCGGGCATGTGGGCGATAGCCGCGCTTATCTCTTTCGCGACGGACAGCTGCAGCTCCTCACCCGCGATCACTCTTGGGTGCACGAGCAGGTGGTGGCCGGGCTGCTGTCCGAGGATGCGGCGCGCAGCCACCCCCTCAAGAACGTGGTGACGCGGGCTTTGGGGGGTGCCCAGGAGCCGACGGCGGAGGTTCGTGAGCACGAGATCCGGCCCGGTGACCTGTTGCTCCTGTGCTCCGATGGGCTCAACGCTATGCTGGAGGACCGCGAGGTGGCCGAGGTTTTACGCCAGCGCCGTACCAATCTCCGAGTGTTGGGTCAAGAGCTGGTCAGTGAGGCGAATCGGCGCGGCGGCGTCGACAACATCACCATCGTCCTCGTGCGGTTTATCGCCGAGTGACGGGGGCGGTAGGTCAGAAACGTCGTCCCAGGCGTGGGCGTCATGGTCAGCGGCGGCTAGGGTAGCGGCGGGTGCCCCAGCGGCACTTGACGATGGTGCGGGCAAGTCGTAAGGTGGCCGCATGCGGCCGTATCTCCGCCCCGCGCCCACCCACCTCGTCGGAATCCTCGCGGGTCTCATTGCCCTGCCGTCGTTGGGCGCGAATCTGCGGGGGACCGGTAACAGCGTGCGCATCGCCACCGACGGCTCCAGCGGCAGCCAGGAGGTGGCGACGGCGTGCCTCGCCGCCGTCCGAGCGGTGCAGGCGCGGGGCTGGCAGACTCCGCCCATGGTGGTGCGCGTGGTGCGAACCCCCTTTGACGCGACGACTCCCGCCAGCGATCTGGCCCTGAGCGCCGATGAACCCCTTGCCGACGCCTACTTCCGGACCGTCGAGACGCTGGTGCGGCTGGGTCTCTCCCGCGTGGCTCCGGTGCACCAGGGCGAGGAGGTGGCACGGTTGGTGGCGGCGCACCTGTCGCCGCGTGGCTCGGAGCTGCGCCAGGCCTGGCAGCGTCAATGGGTCGCCGCCCTCGCCAGGGGTCAGTTGGTGGAGACAGCTCTGCTGGAGACGGCGTGGCGGCTTGGCGGTGATGCCATGGTGCGAACCGTGGCGGCGAGGCCGTGGCCAGATGGGCTGATCTCGGGGCTACGGGAGCACCTCAACGGGGACCCCACCGAGGTCGTTGCCGAGGTCGTGCTCGCCGGTCTGCTCAACCCTCAGGCTCTGGGGTTCGAGGTGGAGGCGCCGGCGTTGCTCGCCCCGGGGGAAGGTCGCACGGCACACATGCTAGCTACGTCAGTGGCGCCGGGTGTGTACTTCTTCCCGTTGCCGGTTCGCGCCGCAGCGGAGGGAGTGTCGCTGCTGCGGAGTTGGGGCGTCGCTAGCCATGCTGTGGTCCGCTACCCGTTGACGGGCCAGTACGACGTACTCCGGCTCATCGAGGGTGAGGAAGTGGCGGTGCCGCTGCGCGGGGTTGCCTGGGCCGGTGTCGTGGTGACGAGTCTGGATCATGGGGGGAGGCTTTCGCTCACCAGCCGACCGCTTCCCGACTATCCCGTGGTGCTCGAACGGTGGGATTTTTCGGCTGGCGATGGGGCCGTAACCATCGCGTGGGAAACGAAGAGTCATAGCGACGTGCTGAGCTTCGTCGTGGAGGGGCTAGCGCCTGCGAGAGACGGGGGTTGGCGGGTGCTGTGCCGGGAGTTCGTGCCAGCGGCCGAAGACGGTTCCCATCCCTTCTCGTATAGTTTCGTTGGCCCTGGCGGCGAGGGTGTCCAGCTGTACCGCCTCAGTGCCCTTACCTCCCGGGGGTTACTCGCCGAAGTGGGTACGTTTCCTCTCCTCACCCCGTGACCGTTAGGCGCCTTTACAGCGTCCACGCCGTCATACCTGGCCGGCAGCCGCGAGGGGAGCAGGTCGAGAGCAGCGAAAGCGATCCACGGAGCGCCACCAACCCGGGTAGGCCAGCGGGGGCCAGGATCACCACCGCCAGGCGGGCGATGAGGAGCGTGAGCGGTAGGGCGATGAACGGGTTAGAACGCAGGCGCTCCTTACCCGAGCCGTCTAGGAATGGCAGGAAGAGGCCCGGCATGAACGCCCTCCCCGCGGTCGGGGGGAATAGCAGATCCATGGGCTCACTCCGCGGTATGGCGGTGGGGGAGGGGAAGGGTGCGCGCCCCCCCCACAGAAGTCCTCACCGGAGCGCTGCGGAGCGCCCGGGCGGTGGCCCGTTGCGCATCTCGAAGTGCCCCTCGCCGGTGCTGACCTTGTCGCCGTTCAGGGCCAACCACGCCTCGCAGTCCTCAACCCCTCCCTGATACACGACCAGCTGCTGGCCGCCCCTCACCAGGACCACGTGCGCCGGTTCGGTTAGCCCGCCTTCATATTTCATGCCGTCGGCTCTCCAATTCAGTGTAAGGCCTGGGTGGCGAGGTCGGCAAGGTCTGCTGGCGCGGGCGAGGCACTGACGGGGTCGCGGGCGGCGGCCGGCGGGGCAGGGAGCTTGGCCCGCAGCACGAACACCGGTCCGGTGCGAAAATTGAAGACGGTTTTGCGTATGGTGAGGTGGGACAGTGCCGAGTCGACGCGGCGCCAAATTTTCTCTTCGACGATGATGGCTCTCCCGGCCAGGAGCAGGCTCCCGAGGTCCTCAACGGAGGAAACTTTGCGGAACACTCTGCCAGTGTATAGGGAGGGGCCGCTGACGTTCATCCGGAAAACGAAGCCGTCGTTGACGTCGGGTTCCATCTGGACGACCGCGGCCGCGACGGTGGCTAGGTGCATGGTGGGGTCTAAGGCCCGGGTGGCGATGGGAAAGACCACCGCCGGCAGTATGACTCCGGCAAGGGTGAGGCGGGAGGCTACCGTGATCGGGTTGCGGCGGCGGTGGACGCCCCATAGGGCCCACAACCCGCAAGCGACGATGGCCCCGCCGGCAACGGCGAGGGGAGCGAGGTAGTCGCCCAGTTCGGCGCGGAAGAAGGGAGAAAGCCCCACCGCGGTGCCCATCAACATCATGCCAACCGCCCCGGCACCCAGACCCGCGCGTAGGGGGCCCCGCCCTGTCACCGCGGCCTCGGCGGCCAGTAGCGCGGCAGCGGGGAAGAGGGGGAGGAGGTAGATCACCAGCTTGCCGGAGAGCAGGGAGAAAAACCCCAGGACGGCGACCATGGCGCTGGCGAGAAGGATGTGCGGCTGGCTGCGGCGCCCCCGCAGAGTGGTGAAGGCCACCATGAGTGCCAAAACTGCGAAGGGCAGCCCCGTCGCCGGGTACGTCACGAGATGGTAGTAGAACGGCTTCTGGTGAGCGAAGGAGTCCACCATGCGACCGACGCTTTGACGGACGAGAATTTCCTGAAGGTAGGCGGGACCGCCGCGCAGCCCGGCGGGCACGAGCCAAGCCAGGAGCACCCCCACCCCCGCCAGCGGCCCGAAGCCGGAAAAAATCGGTCCTACCCTGGGACGGGGCCGCGCCACCAGGCAAGTCAGGCCGATGGTGAGGGCGAACAGAACCAATACCACCGGCCCCTTGGTAAGGGTGGCCACGGCCAAGGTAACCCACAGCGCCCACCGCGCAGCGGGCGATGGCGGCCCGCTGGGCCACAACAGGCGGGCCGTCAGCCACAAGGACAGGGTGAAGAAAACCTCCAGCAAGGTGTCCATGCGGGCCGCGAGGGCCATGATCGCGGCCAGCGGAGATGCCGCCAGAAACGCCGCGGCCAGCTGCCCCGCCGGACGGGATAGGCCGAAACCCCGGGCCATGGCGGGCATGAGAAGTAGGAGCACCACAAAGGGCACCAGCGACGGGAACACCCCGGCGGGGGTCCAGCTCAAACCGGCGAGGCGGCCGGCGGCTACTAGCCACATGAAGACTGGGGGCTTGTGGCCGTACGGTTGACCGTGGAGGCGGGGCAAGAGCCACTCCCCGCTTTCGATCATCTCGCTGGCGGACTGGCAGTAGCGTGGTTCGTCGGGTTCCCAGAGGTGACGATAAAAGACTGTGGTGGCCGCCGCCGTGGCCAGCGCGGCGACGGCCAGCAGCCAGAGGTGTCGTGGGGCCGTCAATGCTTGGCTCTCCCGTCCGGGGCGGAGTTTACAATGATGCCAATGCTTCGCCTTATCGGTGCGAAGACCCTGACGGGAGGGGTGGCGGTCACCGTCATCGCCGCTGGGGTGGTGGCGTGGTGGTGGACGGTGGGCGTGGATCTCGGCGGCTGGGTGAATGGCCCGCCGCCGCATCGTTGGGCCTCACTGGTGCGGCAGGAGCGGCGCTGGCAGGCGGAGGGCCTGCGCCGTCCCGTACTCCACGAGTACGTGCCGCTGGAGGCGGTTTCACTGGAGCTGTTGGTGGCGATTGCGGTTTCCGAGGACGCCCGGTTTTTGGACCACGGGGCCGTGGACAAGGCTGCGCTGTGGGATGCGGCCAAAGAGTGGTGGGCAGGGGGTCGTTTGCGGGGCGCGTCCACCATTAGCCAGCAGCTGGCTAGAGTTCTCTTTCTCACTCCCGAGCGGAGCCTGCCGCGCAAGCTCCAGGAGTGGAAGCTGGCATGGTGGTTGGAGCGGAAGCTGGGAAAGAGGCGGGTGCTGGAGCTCTACGTGAACGTCGTAGAGTTCGGCCCCGGGGTGTTCGGCGCCGAGGCAGCGGCGCGCCGCTACTTCAACGTTTCCGCGGCATGCCTGGATGCTTGGCAGGCGGCGGCGCTCGCCGCGGCGGTGCCGGCACCGGGGCTGGATCACCCGGCGGCGGGCAGTGAGCGGGGCCGGTGGCGGCAGCGGCTGATCGCCGAGCGCGCCGCGCAAGCCTCTCGGCTGCGCCAGCGGCTGGCCGCGCTGGCAGCGCCTTCGCCTCCGTGCCACCCTACGCCGCGGCCGGCTTAGCCGGTGCCAGATGCCACGCCAGCCTCTGCCGTGTCAGCCTGCCGGGTGGGGGTGGATTGCCTAGCCGGGGCCGGAAGGCTGCCGGTGGCCCCTTGTCAACTCTTCCCTTTCCTTCTACCCTCCCAGTCCATGGCAGGAGCACCGGTACCGCCGTTTTTGGCGACCCTGGAAGAGCTACGGCAGCAACTGCGCGAGGTGGAGCGCCAAGGTGACCGCCGCGAGGCGGCGCATCTGAAAGAGCAGATCGAAGCCGAGGCGCGGCGAGTTATGGCCAGCGTGACCCCTTGGCAGCGGTGCCTCATCGCCCGCCACGCCGAGCGTCCCTACACCCTGGATTACGTCCGCGGGCTCATGACTGACTGGGTGGAACTGCACGGCGACCGCGGGTTTGGCGACGACCCGGCGATCGTCGCCGGGCTGGCCAGCTTCGACGGTGAATCGGTGGCCGTCATTGGCCACCAGAAGGGACGGGACACCCGCGACCGCTTGTACCGCAACTTCGGCCAGCCACGCCCCGAAGGGTACCGCAAGGCTTTGCGGGTGATGCGTTTGGCGGAGAAGTTTGGGCTGCCTGTGGTATCGTTCGTGGACACCCCGGGAGCCTATCCGGGGATCGACGCCGAGGAACGGGGACAGGCCGAGGCCATTGCGCGCAACCTTCGCGAGATGGCAGCCTTGGAGACCCCCATCGTGGTCATCGTCACCGGCGAGGGTGGCTCGGGAGGTGCTTTGGCCATCGGCGTCGGCGACCGCGTGTTGATGCTGGAACACGCTGTGTACTCAGTGATTTCACCCGAAGGGTGTGCGGCGATCCTGTGGAAGGATCAGTCGGAAACGCAGCGCGCGGCGGAGGCTCTGCGTTTGACCGCCAACGACTTGCTTGCGTTTGGGGTGATCGACGAGATTGTCCCCGAGCCTTTAGGGGGCGCCCACATGGATCCGCCCCTCGCCGTGCGCACGGTGGGAACCGCCCTCAAGGGCGCCCTTAGCGAACTACGGCGCATCCGCAGCACCGACCTGCCGCGACGTCGTTTCGCCAAGTTCCGCAGGATGGGTGTGTTTCTCGATCGGTGAGGCACCGAGACCACGTCCTGCGGCGCGTGTCGCTCCTGCTGCTGGGGGTGTGGGTGGTGGTGCTGGGGGCAAGTTTCGCGCACCGGCAGATGCAACGCGGAGGTGCGGCGGTGGAGGCGGAACCCACCCCGGCGGCGCAAAGCGGCGAGGAGCGACCGGTGCGCCTGCACAGTGGCCTGGTCTATACCGACACCATCGGCATCGAGCCGAATTTCCGCGTGGCGGCGCGCGAGACTCTGGAATTCGCCTCCGGCTGGTACGAGCTCAAAGACGTGGAGGTGTCCATTTATCACGCCGGTGAGGTGGCGTACGGGCTGGTGGCCAGCGACGCCAGATACAACCCGCAGCGGCGCGAGGCGCACGTGCGAGGCAACGCACAGCTCTCCCTCAGCAAGGGGGTGGCACTGCGTGCCGACGGCTTCGAACTGCGCGGTTCGGATAGGTCCTTCTCCAGCCTGGGGGCTGTGACCTTTGCGGCGGCGGGGTGGGGCGGGGTCGGCGGCGCGGTATCCGGTAATGCCGCCGAAAACATCATTGCCTTGACGGACAACGTGACCGCCACCTGGCGAGGGGCAGGGGGGGCGTCCCTGGTGGTTCTGACTCCTCGCCTTACCTACAACCGCCGGCGCTCGGTGATCCTCTTGGAGGACGGCTTGACCCTCCTGTATCGCCAAAACCAGCTGGTAGCAGGCGCGGCCCAGGTGAGGCTACGAGGTGCCGAAGGGCCTCCGGAAGCCGTGGCTTTGACGGGAGGTGTAGCCATCACGGCTCGCCTCGCCGATGGTTCGGTGGTGGACCTGGGTGGTGGGGAGGTGGAGCTTCGTCTCGGCGAAGCCGGGGCGATCGACGTGACCATCCATCCGCAGGGGAGCAGCGGCTGGGTGACGGCCTCCTGGGCCGGCAGGGAGGCAGCCCTGCGCACCTTGCGCGCGTGGCGGGTGGTGGGCGGCGGGAGCGAGGCTTCTGGCTTGCAGTGGCTCGAAGGCCAGGGGCTCGTGTGCGTGACCGACTTGGAACCGGGCAGCAATGTCCCCCGCCAGTTGACGGCAGACACCCTGCGTTTCGAGGTGGCGGGAAACCGGGCCGAGACGGCCACGGCGTGGGGCAACGTCCGTCTCCAAACGGGACCGCAGTGGAGCGAAGGAGAACGGCTCGTGGTGACGCTGGCGACGGGGCGCTCGGTGCTACTGCCGGCGCCGCGCGGGCGCGTGCGCTTTGGGTCGGAGTCACTGGAGGGAAGGGCGGACCGTATCGAAACCGATCCCGAGCGCGGCGTGATCGCGGAGGGGGCGGTGAGCGGCACGGTGGTGGGTGGCTCCCTCCTCGGTCGATCCGAGGGACCGGTGCAGTTCGCGGCGGCTCGAGCGGTCTGGGGGCGCGACGGCGACCAACTGGCCCTGGAAGGGGACGCGCGGCTGTGGCAGGGGGAGCGCCTGATTCGCGCCGATCACCTGGAGCACCGGGTGGCTGACCAGGTGGTCGTGGGGCGGGGCAACGTGGTGACGGTTGGCCCGGCGCCGCGCCGGGATGCCGGGGACGGCGAGGCACTGGTGAGAATTGCCGCCCGCGCCTTAACCTACGAGGCCCCAACGATGATCGCTGTCTTCGAGGGCGATGTCCGCCTGAGTGACGAACAGGCAGAGGTGGGGGCGCAGCGGCTCACCGCCACCTTCGCGCCGGGAGGCGGGCTGCTGCTCGCCACCTTCGACGGGGGGCTGTCAATAAAAGAGCGCCGAAGCGGGCGGGCGGTGAGCGGGCAACGGGCCCGGCTCGTCCCAGACCAAGATGTGGTGGAAATCTGGGGGAATCCCGTGGTCGTCACGGAGCCCAGCGGTAACCAGATGAAGGCGGCGCACCTGGTTTGGAAGCGACGGGACGGGGTGTTGTCGGCTGCCGGCGGGGCGGACAGCCGAAGTGAGGCGCTCTACCATCCCGAGCAGCCGCTGGCGACCCCTCGCAGCTCTCGCCGGTCGCCCGGGAGGACGCCATCGACACAGTAACGCTGAAGGCCCAGGGACTGGTCAAGCGCTACGGCCGCAGAGCTGTTGTCGATGGGGTTTCGCTGGATCTGCACGGCGGCGAGGTGGTGGGCCTGCTCGGTCCCAACGGCGCTGGCAAAACCACAACCTTTTATATGCTGGTGGGTCTCGTGCGGCCCGACGCCGGGCGAGTGGAGGTGGGAGGGGTGGACGTGACATCCCTGCCCATGTACCGCCGGGCTCGCCTCGGGCTTTCGTACCTCCCCCAGGAGGCCTCTGTCTTCCGGCGGCTGACCGTGGAGGAAAATCTCCTCGGCATCCTGGAGCTGCTGGGGGTGCCTTGGAGTGAGGCCACCGCCAGGACCTGTAAGCTATTAGAAGAATTTGGTTTGATGCGACTTCGGGGGCAGCGGGGTGATACTCTTTCGGGCGGGGAGCGGCGGCGTTTGGAGATCGCGCGGGCGCTGGTGACCAATCCCAGGTTCCTCCTCCTGGACGAGCCCTTCGCCGGCATCGATCCGATTACGGTTTTGGATGTGCAGCGGCTGATCCGCCACTTGCGCCACCAGGGGTATGGGATCCTGATCACCGACCACAACGTCCGTGATACCTTGAAAATCACCGATCGGGCGTCTATTATCAAGGACGGCAAAGTTCTTGCATGTGGTGATCCCGACGCTCTGGCGCGGGATCCCCTCGTGCGGCAAGTTTACTTGGGAGAGGAGTTTCAGCTCTAGTGGCGCTGGAACAGCGGTTGAACCTCAAGCTGGCGCAAAAGCTGGTGATGACGCCGACGCTGCAGCAGGCGATCAAATTGCTGCAGCTGTCGCGCCTGGAGCTGGAACAGGCGATGAGCCAGGAGGTTCAGATCAATCCCCTGCTGGAGCTGGTGGAGGGCGAGCAACGGGTCGAAGATGCGGCCGTCCCAGAGGCCGTCGCCGGGGGGCCAGAGGAGGCCAGCGAGCTAACGGGTGAGCCCGAACGGGCCGAGGGGAGTCAGGACTCCTTCAGTCAGGTCAACCTCGAGGAGCTGTTCGGCAACTTCGTGCACGATGTGCCGTTTCAGGGTGTGGGGGTGTGGGACGAGGACGATCGCTCGCCGCTGGAGAACTCTCCCGCCCCGCCAGCCTCCCTTTTCGACTCGTTGGTGGAGCAACTTCGCTTCCTGGACGCTCCCGAGGTCTCCCGCAAGCTGGCCGAGTTCATCGCCGGCAACCTCGACCCCGACGGCTATCTGCGCGTCAGTCTCGAGGAACTGGCGGGTATGCTGGGTGTGCCGATGGCTGAGGCGGAGCGGGCGGTTGCCCTTGTGCAGCGCTTGGAGCCGGCGGGTATCGGCGCGCGCTCCTTACAGGAGTGTTTCAAGCTCCAACTGCTGCGGATGTTGGCCGCGGGGGGGGAGCAGCAGCCGGCGATCGGCCGCGCTTTGGGGGTGGTGGAGCGCGCCTTTGACGATCTCCTCCACCAGCGCTGGGAGCGCATCACCCGGCAGCTGGGCTTGTCCTTAGATGAGGTCCGCGAGGTTATCGAAGTCCTCAGGCATTTAGACCCCCGTCCCGGCCTCCAGCTGGGGCCCGCCGACAACGTCGTCATCGAGCCGGACGTGGTGGTCAGCAAAGTCGAGGGGGAGTGGCAGGTGGCCTTGGCCGACGATGGCTTCCCGCGACTGCGCCTGTCCTCCCGCTACGTGGGCATGTTACGCGCCGGCGCGGTGGACTCAGAGGTGGCCAGCTATCTGCGGGAACGCATGCGCGCGGCTCTCTGGTTTCTACGTTCGGTGGATCAGCGGCAAAACACGATCCTGCGGGTGGCCCGGGCCATTGTGCAGCGCCAGTCGGGGTTTTTGGACCACGGGTTGGGGCATTTGCGCCCCCTCGTTCTGCGCGACATCGCCGACGATATCGGCATGCACGAATCCACCGTCAGCCGGGTGGTGACCAATAAGCACATGGCTACCCCCCGCGGCGTCTTACCCTTCAAGTTCTTCTTTCACTCCGCCATTTCCCACGCGGTGGAAGGGGATATCTCCTCGCTGGTGGTGCGCGACAAGATCAAGGAGCTGATTGCCACCGAGGATCCCCGGCGGCCGCTGTCAGACGCCCGCGTGGCGCGGCAGCTGAACCGGCTCGGGATTCGGATCGCCCGGCGCACCGTGGCAAAATACCGCGAGGAGATGGGCATCCCGTCCTCGGAACAACGACGCCGGGCGCTGCGCTAGCTGCGCCGGCGTCGGTCAGAAGGAGTACACTAGAATACGATGGCAGGGGAGGTCGCATGGAGGTCGAGTTCCTAGCCCGGAACACGGAAATCACCGAAGCACAGCGCGACATGGCGCGCAAAAAGCTGAAGCGCCTGGCCAAGTACTTCAACGCCGTGCACGAGGCGCGGGTGGTAGTCACCCAGGAGAAGCACCGCCTTTTGGTGGAGGCGTTCATCCGCGGAAAGGACTTCGAGGTGGCGGCCAAGGCCGAGACTGGCGACTGGGCCTCCTCGTTGCAGGAGGTGGTTTCGCGGCTCGAGCAACAGGCCAGCCGCTCCAAGCAGAAACTTACTGGCCGTAAACGGCAATCCGCCTCGCGGGGGGGCGAGCCGCGGTGGCAAGTGGCGGTTGTCGCAGAGGAGTCAGTTCGCTCCGGAAAACCTGAGGTGGTGGAGCTGCGCCACGTGCCGGTGGTACCCATGACCGTCGACGAGGCGGCGCTCCAGTTGGAGAGCTCCCGTGATGACTTCATCGTTTTCCGCGAGGCCTCCACGGACCGGGTCAACGTGCTGTACCGGCGGCGCGACCACACCTATGGCCTGGTGACCCCCGAGTACTAGAGTGGACTGACTTTGTGGGCTCCGTGAAGCTGTCGTCGCTGCTCAAAGAGGAGCACATCCTGCTGGACGTCCCGGCGGTGGATCGAGAGGCAATCCTCGGTGCGGTAAGCCACCATTTGGAAGGCGCGGGTATCCTGCGCAACGCCAAAGAGGTGATGGAGCTCCTCTTGGATCGCGAACGGCTGGGGGCGACGGTGGTCGGCGAACAGGCTGCCATACCCCACTGCAAGGTGCCGGGGCTGAAGAGTGTAGTGGTGGCCTTCGCGCGCACCGCCCAGGCCATTCCCTTCGGCAACGGTGAAGGGGGGAGCGTGAAACTTTTTTTCTTCGTCCTGTCGCCGCGGGACCAACCGGCCGCCCACCTGCAGGTGCTGGCGAGCATCGCCCGGCTGCTTCGTAGCCGGCGCGCTTTGGAGGTCTTCCTCTCGGCCGCGACGCCAGCCCAGCTGCGCCAGGCGCTGCAAGGGGTGGAGGGCGGGTGAGGCGGGAAAGCACGCCCGTGACGGTGGCCGACCTCCTGCGACACAAGCGGGTGGCGGCGTTGGGGTTGCAGGTGCTCACGGGGGCCCAGGCACTGGACGGGGAGATCTCCAGCCCGCGAGTGCAGAAGCCCGGGCTCGCCCTGGCTGGCTACCTACCGTACGTGCGGCCAGGCCGGGTGCAGGTCATCGGTGCCAGCGAGGCCCAGTATCTGGCCACCCAGTCCCCCAGGGTGGTGGAAGAACGGGTGCGACAGCTGGTGGAGTTGCGCCCGCCGCTGTTCGTCATCGCCAAGGCGTTGGACGAGGCCGTCCGCATCTTCCAGCCTCACTGCCAGCGTTTGGGTGTGCCGCTGGCGTTGACCTCGGTGGGCACCTCGGAGGTCATCGAGCGCCTTTCGGCCTGTCTGGAGTTCTTGCTGGCGCCCCGGGAAATCAAACACGGAGACCTCTTGGACATTTTCGCCATCGGCGTGCTGCTGTTGGGCGACTCCGGCCTGGGTAAGAGCGAGTGCGCCCTGGAGCTGGTACACCGCGGCCATCGGTTGGTGGCGGATGACGTGGTGGAGGTCTATCGCCTGCGCAACGAGGAACTCATCGGCCAGGCGCCGGAGGATTTGCGCGGCCTGATGGAGGTGCGGGGACTCGGGCTCATCTCCATCGAGCAGCTCTTTGGTGTGGTGGCGGTACGTGACAACAAACCCATCGACCTGGTGATTCAGTTGGTACCGGAGTCCGCGGGCAACCCGGAGCGTCTCGGGCTGGACGGCTCGACCATCGATCTGGCCGGGGTTTCCAGGCCCCTGTTGAACTTGCCGGTCGCTCCTGGCCGCAACCTGGCGTTGCTGGTGGAGTGCGCGGCGCGCAAGTACCTGTTGGGGCAGCGCGGGGTCGCAGATGCGGCGGTGGATTTTCTCATGCGCCGGGACCGCAAGTTGGGGGCGCTGTGACGCGTCCGGCCGTCGGCGCCGTGGTGGTGACCGGGCTGTCCGGGGCCGGCAAGAGTGTGGTCACCAGGTGTTTCGAGGATCTCGGGTATCGCTGTGTCGACAACCTCCCCCTCGACCTCATCGAACCGCTTTTCGAGCACACCCGAGAGGGTGTGGCGCAACCCCTGGTGGTGGTGGTCGATGTACGCACCCTGAATTTCACTGAACACTTTCCGAGTCTGCTGGCGCGCCTGCGAGGGAGTTTTCCCTCCTTGCGGGTGATTTTCGTCGAGGCCAATACTGCCGCCATCGTGCGGCGCTTCTCCGAAACCCGCCGACCCCATCCGTTCCGCGATCTCCCGATCGAGGAGGCGGCGCGGCTGGAACGGGAGCAGTTGGCGCTGGTGCGGGAGCTGGCCGACGAGATCATCGACACCTCTGAGCTTACCCCCCATGAGTTGCGCGCCATCGTTGCCTCACGCTTTGGCTCGACCGAGCACGCGCTGCCCATGCTGGTTCGGTGCGAGAGCTTTGGCTACCGTTTTGGGTTGCCGGCAGAGGCGAGCCTGGTGTTTGACGTGCGACACTTACCCAACCCACACTTTGAGGCCCATTTGCGCCCGCTGGCCGGGGACGACCCCGAAGTGTCCAAGTGGTTGGAGGAGAAGGCCGACGTGGGCGAGTGTTTCGAGCGCATGGCCGGCCTGTGCGAGTACCTGCTGCCCGGTTACCGGCGCGAGCAGAAGAGCTACGTGGTCATTGCCTTCGGGTGTACCGGTGGGCGACATCGCTCGGTGTATATGGCCGTACGACTGGCGGCGCGGCTGTCGGGGAGGGGTTGGCGGGTGACCGTTCACCATCGGGACCGGGATCGTGGGTGATCGCCCGGCCCGGCCACCGGGTGCGGGAGTACGTTGACGGGCAGCGGTGGCCCCTAGGGCGGGGCGCGCCACGGCCTTCAACCTGTGCCGGCGCCGTTCCTTCTTGCGGCGATTGCGGCGGTTGAGGAATAATCCCTGCCATGATTGGGATCCTCGTCATCTCACACGGCCGTTTGGCCAATGAACTGCTGGCCGCGGCGCGCACCATCGAGCCGGCGCTGCTGGACCAGGCGCGCTCGGTCACGCTGGAGTGGAACGTCGATCTGGAAACGGCCAGGGCCGAGATCGGCCGAGTGCTGCAGGAACTGGACACCGGTGAAGGGGTGATCGTCCTCACCGACATGTTTGGCGGAACGCCCACCAACCTGTCGCTGGGTTTTTTGGACCCCGCCCGCTCTGAGGTTGTCACCGGGGTAAACCTGCCGATGCTCATCAAGCTGGCGACGCTGCGGCGCCAGGAGGGAGAGTCCCTGGCAGCGCTCGCCAGGGTGGTGGCCGAAAAGGGCCAAAAGAGCATCTATGTGGTTAGCGACATTCTCGCGCGGCGTCCGGGTGGCAAGACCCATGGCTCAACGGAACGTTGAGCTCGTCAATCGGTTGGGCTTGCACGCACGGGCGGCGGCCAAGTTCGTCAACGTGTCGTCGGCGTTTAGCTCCGAGATTACTGTGCAGTTCAATGACGAAGAGGTCAACGGCAAGTCGATCCTGGGGCTTCTGCTGCTGGCCGCGCCGTGCGGATCGCTACTGACGGTGCGCGCTACGGGCGATGACGCAGAGGAAGCTCTCGCGGCCATCGAAAGCCTCGTGGCAGGCCGGTTTGGGGAGCCTGAGTGATGGCGCGAACCCTCCTCGGACTCGCTGTGTCGCCCGGCATCGCCATCGGTAAGACGTTGGTGGTGGAGAACATCACTCAGCCAGTGCTGCGCACGCCGGTGGCCCCCGAGGAGGTGGAGCACGAGGTGGAGCGCATGCGCGGCGCGGTTCGACAGGCTGCCGAGCGGGCCGGAATGTTGGCCCGTGAAGCGCACCAGCGGGTCGGGTCCGAGTTCGCCTCCATCTTCGAAGCGCACCGCTTGATGATGGAGGACCCCACCCTGTTGTCGGCGGTGGAGGGGGTGATCCGAGGGAAGCAGATCAACGCCGAGGCGGCCTTGGAAGAAGTTGTCAAGGACCTGCTGCGCCGTTTCGAGTCGTTGGGTGACGTCTACTTGCGCGAGAGACGGGTGGATCTCCTGGACGTGGCCATGGAGCTACAGCGCGCCCTGCAGGGCAGACCGACGCCCCACCTGGGGCGGCTCGCGGACGACACGGTACTCATCGCCGATGATGTGCCGCCGTCCCAGGCGATCCAACTGTCGGCCTCGTCAGTGGCGGGGTTTGCCTCGGAGGCGGGCGGATTGACTTCCCACACCACCATCATCGCCAAGTCTTTGGGGATTCCGGCGGTGGTGGGTGTGGCGGGTCTGCTCGACGAGGCGCGGGGGGCCCCGCTGGTAATCATCGACGGCTTCGAGGGGCACGTGGTCGTCGACCCCGACGAGGCGCTGGTGCAGGTGTACCGCCTGCGCGCTGCGGAACACCGGCGGCGACAGCAGGAGCTGCTGCAGCAGGCTCACCTGCCAGCTCGCACCGTGGACGGGTTCGAAGTGGCCCTCCTGGCCAATATCGACCTTTCCTCGGAGTTGGAAGCGGCACACGCCGGGGGGGCGAGCGGGATCGGCTTGTTCCGCAGCGAGTTCCTCTTCATGGCGGCGAGCCCACGCCTGCCCGACGAAGACGAGCAGACGGCGGCCTACGAGACGTTGCTTCAGGCGTTTCCCAATGGGACGGTGACCATCCGCACCTTCGATTTAGGCGGTCGCAAGCTGGCACGGCAGGTGATTGGATCGCCCGAGGCCAATCCTGTCCTGGGCTTGCGCGGGGTCAGGCTGTGTCTGCAGAAACCTGACTTTTTCCGCACCCAGCTGCGTGCCCTGCTGCGGGCCGCGGGCCGCAATCCAGGTGCCCAGATGCGTATCATGGTCCCACTGGTGGCGCACTTGGAGGAGATCCGCACGGTGCGGGTCATCCTCGCCCGACTCGCCGCCGAACTGCGGTCCGAAGGCGTACCGGTGCCTGAGCGCGTGCCGTTGGGGGCGATGGTCGAAGTGCCCGCGGCCGCCCTCATCGCCGAGCATCTGTGTCGGGAGGTGGATTTTCTCTCCATCGGCACCAACGACCTCACCCAGTACACCCTGGCCGTGGATCGCGCCAACGAGGCGGTATCCGAACTCTTCCGGGCGTTTCACCCCGCCGTGCTGCGGCTCATCGACCGCGTCGTCACCTGCGGCAAGCGCTGCGGGATCCCCGTGGGCATGTGTGGCGAGATGGCCGCCGACCCCTTGGCGGTGCCGGTGTTGCTCGGCCTCGGCGTACGGGAGTTGTCGATGCACCCACCGGCGCTGCCGGTGGTGCGCAGCCTGGTGAGAGAGATTTCGCAACGGGAGGCCCGGCGCATCGCCCAGCGCGCCTTGGCACTGGCCACCGCCAAAGAGGTGGAGGAGCTCTTGTTGGAGAACCTCTCGGCGTTACTGGCTCGCTTGAAAGTGCGCATTCGTCTATAAAACCAACGGGACACCGAACTCGCGCTATTATGGAAAGCGGCGCAGGGTCGCACGCCGGGGTAGTGCACCGGGAGCGCGGCGCTCGCGCCGAGGAGGCAGCCGTGTTTACCGTGTTGGGGATGGTCCTGTTGGCATCGCCGCCGCCGCCGACCCCTGCGCCGACACCCGCGGCCACCGCGAGACCGGCGCCGGTCAGGCGGGCGACCGGTTCCCCCAGCACCTCTTTGGCAGAGGTGGCGGCCAAGACGCGATTGCGTGGCGGCCAGGGGGGGATCGTCATCACCAACGAGAACCTCCGGGCCTTGGCGGGTGACGCCGAGCTTACCTCAGCGGCGGGGGGCACCCCGGAGCCCGCAGGTACGCCCCCGGGAGGGGTCGCCGTGCGCGGTGGCGCCGACGCCAGTGAGGCCGCGTTACAAAAGTTGTGGCAGCAGCGCTACCAGCGGGCCCGCGGCTATCTGCGCTTTCTCGAGGACGAGGAGCGGCGGCTGAGCGCCGAGGTGGAGCGGCTGAAGACGCAGTTCTACGCCACTGACGACGGTTTTTTCCGCGATCGGGAGATCAAACCCGCGTGGGACGAGGCGCTGGCGAAGCTGAATGAAACGAGACGGCTCCTCGCCGAGTCCCGCTCCCTGCCCGACCAGGTGGTGCAGGCGGCACGGCGTGAAGGGGCGCTGCCGGGGTGGTTTCGGGGACTGCCAGAGCCGGCGCCGGTGTCGTCACCGCCCGATTTGGAGCCGCGGGTGCCAGCGACGCCGGCCCCGAGACGCCGGGAAGGCTTTTAGCGGTCGCTGGGGTCGCCACCGGGCGGCGCGCTTTGCTGGCCGGGGCTAGCGGTGCACCGCCGATCACGGCGAGGCGCGCCAGCGGGGGTGCGCCCACGTTCGCCGTCAACCGACACTGACACGAACGCCAACACCGACCTTGACACGGTCCTCTCGGAGCGCGCCCCGCAGGCCCGCCTCCTGATGGTCATGGACTTGGTCGCTGGTAGCGGTCACTGGCTCCCGGCCCGCTCATCGACCGGGGCACAAACACGGTCCCGGTCATCGTCACGGTTGCGGCCATGGGCATGGTTCGCGGTGGCAGCGTGGGGCACGCCGAGGGACGTCGTCACCGGTCCCGTCGGAGGTTCGCGGAGGGCAGGGCGCTGAGACGTGGTATCTTTACCCGTCCGGTGGGGAGGGAAAGGGCAGTTGTGAAGCTGGCTAGCTACTTCGTCGAGACTTGGGGTTGCCAAATGAACGTGCTGGACAGCCAGCACTTGGAGGGCGTGCTCCAGCACCGCGGGCTGGCCCCCAGCAGTGATCCCGAAAACGCCGACGTAGTCCTACTCAACACCTGCTCGGTGCGTGAGAAGGCGGTCCAGAAGGTGCTCTCCCGTCTGGGCGAGTTGCAGCAGATGCGCCAGCGAGTGGGCACCCCCAAGGTGGTGGGGTTGTGTGGGTGCGTGGCGGAACAGGAGGGGGCGCGACTGTTGGCGCGCTCCCGTGTGCTTTCCTTCGTTTTGGGCCCAGGGAAATTCCGCCGCCTTCCCGAACTCCTGGACGAGGTAGAGGCGGGCGGCCGCCCGGTGGTGCAGGGGTTTGCGGGTGACCAACGGGACTACGACTTCGACCTGATCGTGCGGCCGAAGGGGGCTCGGCAACTGGTGACCGCCATCCACGGTTGCAACCAGCATTGCACCTTCTGCGTGGTGCCCTACACCCGGGGCAAGGAGGTGAGCCGACCATTGTCCGCCATCGTGGCGGAGGTGCAGCGGCTAGTGGAGAACGGTGCCAAGGAGATTACCCTCCTGGGGCAGACCATCAACGCCTACCGCTGCCCGGAAAGCGGTGCCGACTTGGCCGATCTCCTCGCCGCGGTGGGCGCGGTGGACGGGCTGTGGCGGCTGCAGTTCATCACCTCGCACCCGGCGTTCTTCACCCCGCGTCTAATCGAGGCGCTGGTGCGCGTGCCTCGCCTGGGCTCGTACCTGCATGTACCCCTCCAGGCCGGGTCCGACCGCATTTTACGGCGTATGCACCGGCGCTACACCAGCCAGCAGTATCGGGAGTTGATCGCGGCTATCCGTGCGGCGGCACCCTCCCTGACCCTGTCCAGCGACGTCATCGTAGGGTTCCCCGGGGAGAGTGAGGAGGATTTCGCCGAGACGCTACGGTTGGTGGAAGAGCTGCGTTTTGGGCAGCTTTACGGTTTCATCTACTCGCCCCGCCCGCGGACCCCGGCCAGCCGATACCCGGGCGCGGTGCCGCGGGAGGTGGCCGGGGAGCGGTTGGGGCGGCTCTTCCAAATGCAGGGAGAGATTCAGCTGGCCCTCAATCAGTCCCTGATCGGCTCGACCGTCGAGATTCTCATGGACGGGCCGGCGAAGCGAGGCGCACTGTGGCAGGGGCGCGGCGCCGACAACCGAGTGGTGAACGTGCCCCCCTGGGACGGTATTGCCGAAGGGCAGCTGGCCACGGTGACCATCGTTGGGGCCACGGCCCACGCGTTGTTCGGCGAACGCCCGGCGACGCCGCCCGCCAGCGCGCCGACCCCTGGTCAGCCAGGATAAGTTCCCATGATGTAGTTGGTGAGCATGCGGATCTCGTAGGACTGCTTGGACGCCTGCTGGCGTACCAGGTCGCCGATGGACACCAGGCCGACCACCTTGCCTTCGTTCACCACTGGCAGATGACGAATGCGCCGCTCGGTCATGAGCGCCATGGCGGCGGCGGTGGAGGTATTCTCTTCGGCGCAGATGACGTCGGTGCTCATCACCTCCTGCAAGGTCGTGGAGGAGGGATCACGACGGGCGAGAATGACTCGGGTCATGAGGTCCCGCTCGGTGAAGATGCCCACCGGGCGTTGCTCGTCCACCACCAGCACCGAACCCACCTTGGCGGCGCACATGGATTCCACGGCCTCCATGACGGTGGCCGAGGGGGGGAGCTGGTGGACCGCGGGTCCTTTCTCTTTCAGGATAGTGGCGATGTTTTCCACAGTTCTCCTCCAACCTTATCGAGTCTCATTCGAGGATAGCACAGCTTCAAAAAACGCTCGCACCGCCTCCGCGGGATCCTCGACCCGAAGAGTGGTGGGATCGCCCCCGGTCCACTCGGTGGGCAGCAAATCGGCGTAGGGACGACGGAGAAAGCGCCGGCACACCAGCGCAATGACGCCGCGATCGTGGGGGGAACGGATGAGCCGGCCGGCGGCCTGGACTACCCGGGTCATCCCTGGCACGAGATACGCGTACTCAAAGCCGCGCTCGTAGCGCTCGGCAAAGTATCGCTTGAGCAGTTCCCGCTCCGGACTCACCTGCGGCAAGGCGGGAGAGACGACGATCACCGCCTGGAGCATGTCGCCGGGATAGTCGACCCCTTCCGCAAAGACGCCGCCCATCACGGCCAGCAGCAGGACGGGTTCCTGGTTGCTGCGTAGCAGCTCCAGGACGCGCCGGCGGGCCGCGTCGGAGTCGCCCTCCTGCTGCACCTCCACGCGGTGGCCGGGGGCGTGCACGCGAACCGCTACCTCCTGCAGGAAGGCGTACGAGGGGAAGAGCGCCAAGGCGTTGCGCCCCGGCGGGCAGAGGTCGGCCACCAGCCGGGCGATGGGGTCGAAGAAGCGCTGGCGCTGGCGGTAGGAGGTGTCCACCGAGTCCACCGCGATGACCATGCGGTTTTCCGGCGGAAAGGGTGACGGCAGCGACAGGGTATCGGTGCGGTCGGGGTCGAACCCCAAAAGATCGCGGTAGAACTCGAAGGGCTCCAGGGTGGCGGACATGGCCACGCACCCCGCCGAGCGGGCGATGATTTCACCGGTGAAGCGGGCGGCATCCAGGCAAAGGATGCGCAGCGCCTCTTCGCCGTCCTCGCCGCGTTGGGCGAGGGGGGCGAGCTCGTCAGCGGCCAACGCTCCGAGCTCGGAGAGCTGCGCCACAGTGACCAAGGTGGCGATCACGGGATCCTCGGCCAGCCACAGCTTGTGCTCGCGTTTGAAGGAAAAGTACTCCGGCATCAAAGCGTCCAACTCGAGCCGAGCCTGCCCCAGCGCCGCCACTGGCAGCTCCGCCGCGGCTACGCCGGGGCGTTTCCCAAGCGCTTGGACGGTGCCGGCGTGGACGAGATCGGTGAGGCGGTCAAACAGGGTTGTGAGGGCACCGCATACCTGCGCCTGGAACCCCTCCACCAGGCGGCGGGCGTGCGCCAAGGCGGTGGTGGTCAGACGGGGCGAGTAGTACTCCCGCGCTCGATCCACCAAGTTGTGCGCCTCGTCAATGATGAGGTACGTGTCGCCCAGTTCGCCGTCGCCCACCATGGAGCCAAGGGCGACGCCGGGGGCAAAAACGTAGTTGTAGTCGCAGACCACCACGCAGGCGTGCTCCACCAGTTCCAGGGAGACCTCGAAGGGGCACGCCTCGGCGCTGCGGGCCACGGCGAAAACGTGGTCGGGGTCGAGATGGGGGGGGCCCTCCAGGAGGGCCTCGATGACGCCACGCCTCTGCACCTTCCACGCGTACTCCCGGGCGAACTCGCACAGTTCCTCGTGGCAGATGACTTCGCGGTTGGCACACATCTTCGCCTTGGCCCGCACTTGCAGCGAGCGCCAAGAGCCATCTTGAAGCAGTGCACAGGTTTCGGTGGCCAGTTTCTGCTGCAGGGTCTTGGCGGTGAGGTAGACCAGGCGCCGGCCGTGATGGAGGGCGTGCCGTACGGCAGGGTACAGCGCCGCGGCAGTCTTGCCGGTGCCGGTGGGGGCGGCTAGCAGGAGATGTCGACCAGCGGCCAAGGCAGTGTCCACCGCCTCCATGGCTTCCAGCTGCACCGGCCGGGGCTCGGGGTAGGGAAACGGCAGCTCCTCCGCGGCCTGGCGCCAGCGCTCCTTACGTCGCTGGCGCTGCCGTTCGGCGGCAAGGAGGGCGTGCAGGCGCCCGCGCAGGTAGGCGCGGGTGTCCTGGGGCGACCAGGGCACCTCCTCCACCCGCGTGCGGTGGCCGGAGAGGTCCACCAGCAACAGGCGCGCCCCCGCGTTCCCGGCGGGAAATAGACAGAAGGTGTACAGGCGAACCTGCCAGCGGTACCGCTCCAGTCGTTCCGCAGCCGAGGGCCGCGCCAACTCCGCCCGCAGGTCCAGGGTTTTGATCTCCTCGACCACCGGGGCCCCCTCGCCCCCAGGCGCCACCCCGTCGGCCCGCCCACTCACCCGCAACGTCCAGCCGTCGATGTCGAAGGCGGTGTCGATGGGCACTTCAGCCACGTAGCCCGGTGTTTCGCTGGCGCGTCGCGCCTGCACGCGCCGGTGCAGCTCCGCCCCAATGGCCAGGCGGGAGAACCCCTCGCCGGGCATGCCAAGGGTGCGGCGCATGGCCTCGGGGAGAAGGTCGTGCACCGAGCAGCTCACCACCCGGCCCTGGAGATCCACCCGCGCGGTCACAACGGGCGATTGTACGTGGCACGGCGGGGAGGCACTCTTGGCTTGGCGCTGTGCTTTCGGGTATGGTTACCGTCGGTAGCGCGCGCCATGGGACAGCACGCAAACGCACCAGCAATGAGGCCCTGCTGCGACCGCTTCCTGGTGGGCAGCGGATGGCCCGGCGAGGATAAGGGCGGAGGCAAGCCTTGAGGCCACGCCAAACCTGTGAAAGCCTCGGCTCGCCGGCAGCGGAACGACGAGTTGACTAGCTGCGGTGGCGTGGTGGTGGCACCGGGGCCGCGGGCGGCGCAGGCGGAGCTCGTGAGCCGTCTCGATCGGCTGCTGTCGCCGCTGCCGCAGCAGCCGGCGCTGCTGGCTCACCCGGTGCGAGTGGTGGTTCCGTCGGCCACGTTGCGCTCCCACCTGCTGGGGGTATTGGTGCGTCATCGCGGGGCGAGCGTGGCCGGGGTGCGCGTGCAAACCTTGCTCGGCCTAGCTCACGAGGTAGTGCGGTGGGCCGACGGTCCCCCCGCGGCGGTAGACGATGCTCTGTTACCCGTGATGGTGGAGCGCTTTGCCCGCCGCGAGGAGGCGTTGGCCAGCGCCTTGGGCGGCTTCGAAGATGGGTTCTCGTGCGCGGTGGCGGCGGTACGGGATCTGCTGGATGCAGGTCTGGAGGCCGTGCACGTGGAGGCGCTGGAGGAGCGCCTGGCCGAGATCGGCGATCAGGAGGCTGGCCGGGCGGGGGCGTTGGTGCGCGTGGCGGCCAAGGCGGCCATGGCGCTGGCGCGGGAAGGGGTAGTCCGGCCGGCGGTGCTTCTGCGCCGGGCGAGCGAGCTGCTGCGGGAGAACCCCGGGCGGCTAGCTGCCAGGGCCTGCCTGGTTTTCGGTTTCGCCGACGTGACGGGGGCGGCCGGGGATCTGTTGGAGACTTTGGTGCGGTGCTGCGACGCCACGGTGGTGTTAGACCTGCCACCCGACCCCGCCTGTCGGGCGCGGCTGGACGCCGGGGTGGCCTTCGCGGCAAGGTTGCGCCAGCGGCTGGGGGGCACCCCTGTGTCGGGCGTTGCGGTAGGGGCACTCCCCCCACCGCGCTTGGAGGCCTTTGCGGCTGCCGATGGCGAGGCAGAAGCGCGGGAAGTGGCGAGGCGGGTGCGGGCCTTGCTGGAGGCTGGCGCTCGGCCAGAGGGGATCGGCGTGGTGGCTCGTGACCCATCCCCCTACAGGGACGCTCTGGACAGCCAGCTGGCGCGCTACGCCGTACCGTGCTCGTGGGCCGGCATCCAAGGACCGTGGCGGCCGTGGGCGGCGAGAGTCCGAGGTGCCTTGGCGTTGCTCCGGCTGGGGGCCGACACCCCAGTGGACGCCTGGTCCACCGCCGCGGGGGCGCCGCGGCTGTTGCCGGTGGCCTGCGCCTCCCTCGGCCTGCGGCGCCTGGGAGACCTGGCGAGCCTCGACGTGGCCGGGGTGCTTCAGGGGCGAGGCGCGCTGCCTCTGCCCTTGGTCGGGGGTGGCGACGAGGAGGCAAGGGAGGAGGTACGCCGGCGATGTTTGCAGGCGGAGGAGTTGGCACGGGCCACACGGCGCGCCCAGGAGACGCTGGCGCTTCTCTCGCGTTGGCAGGAGCCGGCTGCGCGCCTGGACCACGACGGCTGGTTGCGCCGTCTGCAGGGGGTGCTGGAGTGGGGGAAGGGGAGCGAGGAGGCAGCCGCCTGGCTGGAGTTGCTGGGGCGGTTGGCAGCGTCGGTGCCGGCGTCCACCCTGCTGCTGCGGCGGGAGCTGTCCGTGCTGTTGGAGCGCGGGGCCGAGGAGGTGTTGCGTCACGTCGCCGAAGGTCGGGGTGGGGTGCTGCTGGCGTCCGTGATGGAGGTGCGGGGGTGTACCTTCGACCACCTCTTCGTGGTGGGGTGCAACCGCGGCGTCTTTCCGCGTCGCGCTGTGCAGGACCCGGTGTTGCCCGATCGCCTGCGCGCCACCTTGGCACCACTGCTGCCGGATCTCCCGGTGAAGGGGGACAGCTTTGCCGAGGAGCGCTACCTGTTCGCCCAGCTGTGCGAGGCGAGTCCCCACGTGACGCTGTCGTGGCGGCGCCACGATTGCACCGGGGCCGCCCTTCCGGTCTCGCCGCTGCTGGTGCGGTTATCCCTCCCGTGGGTGGAGGCGCCTCCCTGGGAGTGGGACGCCGCGGCACCCCTACACCCCGGTGAGGCGGTGCAGCGGGCCGGTTTGGCTGGTGACCGCGGCGTGCTAGCCACCCTGTGGATGGGTGTCCTCGCCCCGGAGGATCGAGAGCTCGCCAGTGGGCGACTGGCGATTCTGGAGGAGCAAGACCCCGGCGCCCTCCGCCGTGGCGGTGGGGATGAAGGATGGAGGCCCGGACCGTACCTTGGCCTGCTGGGCTGTGCGCCGGGGAGGGAACGCTCGGTCACGGTTTCGCTGCTGGAGGACCTGGCCCGTTGCCCGTGGCAGACGTTCGTGGTGCGGGTGTTGGGGGTCGGGCCGGCGTTGGACCCGGAGGCGCGGGTGGGGGAGCTGGACGGGCGGGCTCTTGGGGTGGCCGTGCATCGTGCCCTGGCGGAGCTGTTGGGTCTCCCGGAGGGGGGTGAGCGGGGCGCCGCGACTCGGCTCCTCCGCCGACCCAGGGACGAGGAGCTGGACGCTGCCGCCCAACGGGCGGCCGCGGAGGTGGCGCGAGAGGAGGGGTGGCGCTCGCCGGCCGTGGGGATTGTTGCCGCCGCGCGGGTGCGGGTGTTCTTGCGCGTGGCGCGGGAGCTGTTGTGGCCGCCATCCCTCGGCGAACCGGCGCTGGCGGCGGTGGCCGAGCTGTCGGATGCCCTGCCCGTGGTTGTGGACGGTGAGGAGTGGACGGTCGTCTACCGCGCCGACCTGGTGGAGCAGGTGGAGGGCGGACGGCGGTTGACCGACTTCAAGACCGGCCGCAACCCTTTCGGGCCGGGGAGCCCAGCTACCCAAGCCCAGGCGCACCTGGCGGCGGTACGGCGGGGGGAGCGTTTGCAGGCGGCGGTCTACGCTGCGGCCAGTGGCGGGGAAGGGCGTCTTCTCTTCCTCCAGCCCGAGCAGGACGCCGAGCTGGCGCGGGAGGCCGTGCTCACGGCGCAGGAGGCACAGCCGGCGCTAGCTGCGGCCTTGGCCGTGCTGATCCCGCTGTGGGCGCAAGGGGCGATGTTCCCCCGCTTGGAGTCGGCCAAGGACGGGCGAGAGCCGCGCGCTTGCCAAATCTGCCAGGTGCGGGAGGCCTGCTGGCGCGGGGATTCGGGGGTGCGAGGCCGACTGGCGGCGTGGGCGGCGGCTGCCGCGGCTGCGCCTGGTCTCGTGGGCTCCGCGGCGGAGGCGGCGTTGCTGGCGGGGTGGCTGCTGCCCGCCAAGGGTACGGACGGGGCGGGTGGCCAGTGAGCGACGCCCGGCTGGACGCTCTGGCGAGGCGGCGCGCCCAGGAGGAGTTCACCCGCCCCTTGGTGTTGGAGGCCGGGGCGGGTACCGGCAAGACCGCGGCGCTCACCGCCCGCGTGTTGGCGTGGGTGTTGGGGCCGGGGTGGGCGCTGGCGGCGGCGCGCCTGGAGGGAGACGGGGACGTGGTGGCGGCGGCCACCCTGGAGGGGGTGTTGGCCATCACCTTCACCGAGGCGGCGGCGGCGGAGATGGCGGAGCGGATAGCCGAGGCGTTGGCGGCGGTGGCGGCCAATTCGCCGCCGACCTGGTTCGAGCCGCCGGCAGGCGTGAGTGGGGAGGAGTTGCAGGAGCGGGCGCGCCGGCTACTGGCCGCCCTGGATCGTTTGACGGTGTCCACCATTCACTCGTACTGTTTGGCGCTACTGGCCGAAAACCCCGTGGCGGCTGGCCTGCACCCGGGGTTTGCCGTAGACCCCGACGGGGCCAAGGTGCGCGAGGTGATCCGCGCCGAGGTGGAGGCCTGGCTCCCCGGAGCGGCCTCCAGCGACGACGTGCAGCGCTTGGCGGCGGCGGGGCGCGGACCGCGGGCGCTGGTGGACGCGCTGGCGACCCTGGTGGCGGCGGGCGTGCACCCCTTGCAGTTGGAGGCCCCCCAGGCGCAGCGCTGGTGGCAAGAACAGCTGACGTGCCTCCATCGGGCGACGGCGCGGCTGTTCGAGGCGGGCGTCGAGGTGCTGTTGTCGGTGGCCAGGAGCAGCACCACCACCCTGGCCACCCTGGACGCTTTGGCGGCCACCAGGGAGATCCTGGGCAGCGCCGGCGACGGGGAGTGGGAGACCACCGTGGGCCAGCTGCGCCCTGTGTGGTCTCGCCCGGCCCGCCAACGGTTGCAGGAGTGGGGGCGGGGCGAGTGGTCGAGGACCGAGGAGAGGCTTTTGGGGCAGCGCGCCCACGCGGTGGCGGGGGCGGCGCGGGCAGCGAGCGGGGCGCTGGAAGAGCTGCTGGCCGCCGATCCTGAGACCCTGGCGGCGGCGGCGCGGGTGCTCGCTCCCCTTTTGGCGCGGGTGGAGGAACGGCTGCGCCGGCAAGGGGTGATGACCTTCCACGGCCTGCTGCAGGAAGCACAACGGCTGCTGCAAGAGCATCCGGAGGTGGCGCAGCGCCAGCGGCGCCGCTTTCGGCAGGTGCTGGTGGATGAATTCCAGGACACCGACCAGCTGCAGTGCAACCTGCTGGCACAGTTATGCCTCACCGGCGAGGGGGAGCAGCGTCCCGGCCTGTTCGTCGTGGGGGACCCGAAGCAGTCCGTGTACGCTTGGCGCAGCGCTGATCTTGCGGCCTACGAAGATTTTCTGACCAAGGTGCGGGAAGCCGGCGGTGAAGTCCACCGGCTGTGCGTCAACTTCCGTTCGGCGCCGCCGATTCTCGCCGAAGTGGAGGCGGCACTGGGCCCAGTGATGGGGTATGAGCCGGGGGTGCAGCCGGCCTTCCAGCCCCTTTTGCCCAGTGACGCGCGCCGCCGGGCACCGGCGTTCAGGCGGGGGCGCTGGGCGCCGGTGGAGTACTGGCAGACGCCGCCGGCCAACTCCAGCGAGGAGCGAGCGCTGCTGGCGGCCCGGGCGGTGGCCGCGGATATCCGGCAGTTGCATCAGGAAGGGGTGGCGCTGGAGCGGGTGGCCGTGCTGCTGCGCACCACCACCGAGCTGGAGCGCTACCTGGAGGCGTTGCGCTGGGCGGGGTTGCCCTACAGCGTGGCTCGCGATCGCACCTATTACCGTCGCCGGGAAGTCATCGAGGCGGCGGCGCTGATCCGCACCGCGGTGGATCCCACTGATCACCTGGCGCTGCTGACCTGGCTGCGGTCACCTTTGGTAGGGGTACCCGATGCGGCCCTGTTGCCCCTCTGGCGGGCGGGGTTGCCTCGTTTCATGACCGACTTGGAGGGTCCGTCGGAGGCGCTCCTGGCGCGCCTGGAGGAGGTCATCACCACGGTAGCCGCGGCCCTGCCGTCCGGGGTGCCGGGGATCCAGCGGGTGGGAGCCTGGGAGAAGTTGCTGCTGAGGGCGGTGCGGCAGATGGCGCAGCTGCGCGGCTGGCTGCGGCGCGAGCCGTTTCCCCGCTGGCTGGAGCGGCTACGGGAGGCCACCTGGTTGGAAGCGGGGGAGGCCGCCCGACCCTTGGGCCGCTTCCGGCTGGCCAACTTGCAGCGATTGTTCGAGCGGCTGGAACGGCAGGTGGAGGAGGCTTCCGGTGACCCGGCGGCGGCGCTGGTGGCGCTGCGGCGAGCGTTAGCCGAGGGCCCGGAGGTGGAGGGTGGGCGAGGGTTGGGGGCGGCGGAGGGCGTGCAGGTGATGACCATTCACGGCGCCAAGGGGTTGGACTTTGACCACACCTACTTGGTGCAGGTGCACCAAAGCGCGCGCCGCGACGGTGGCGAGGCCACCGCCGTGCTTCGCGTCGGCTCCCGTTGGTTTCTCAAAGTGCTGGGAATCCCGTGGCCGCAGTGGCAGGAGGGAATCGGCTACCGCGATGCGGCGCGGCGGGCCGAGTTGGTCCGTACCCTCTACGTGGCTATGACCCGTGCCCGGGAGCGCCTGGTGGTGGTGGGCGACTGGGAGGCCCGCGGCGGCGTTGACTCCCATCTCGCGTTGCTGCGGCACCGCCGTCCCCACCCGGTGCCCAGCCCCACCCACGGGGACGGTCAGTGGCGGTGGGTGGATGCGGCGGGGGTGCGCTGGGTAACACCGCCACGCTTCAAAACCTTCGAACTAGGCCCTGCGGTGACCAGGTTCAGCCCGCCGGTGGACGTGGGGAGAGTCATCGCCGAGGCGGAGAGGCTGCGGTGCCTGAAACAAGCGGCGGAGGAGCGGGCAGGTCGCCGGCGCGGCGGGACTGTAACCGGCCAGGTGGAAAGCGACGAGCACCGACGCTGGGGAGAGGAGGGCGCCGGGGAGAAGGGGCACGCCTCGGTGGCCGCCGCCGCCGGCACGGCGGTGCACGGGGTGTTGGAGAGGCTGGATCTGACCTTCCCCCTGGCCCCGCAGCTCGAGCAGTGGTCGGCCAAATTGCCGGAGTTGGTGGCGGCGGCGGGGGAGGTCGGTGAACAGGCGGCGGTCATCGCGCGGGCCGCCCAGCTCCTGGCTCGCTTCCAGGGCAGCGGCCTGGCTCGCCGCCTGGAGGGGGTGGCTTCGGGGGTTATAGCTAGGGAGATCCCCCTGGTGCTGGCCGGGGACGAAGCGGGATCGGGTCCCCTGGAGTACCTGACCGGGGCGGTGGACTTGCTGTACCGGGAGTCGGCCAGCCAGGAGCTGGTGGTGGTGGACTTCAAGACTGACGCCGTCGCGGGCGAAGACGAGCTCCAGGAGGCTGCGACCCGGTATCGCCGGCAAGGGGAGCTGTACTGCCGGGCCCTCCAAGAGGCGCTGGCGTTGCCGACGCCGCCGCACTTCGAGCTGTGGTTTGTGCACCCGGGCCGGGTGCTACGGCTGTGGTGAGCCTTACCCCTTGACCACCCCCAGGGGGCGCAGCTTGGCCACCACCCGGGCGATGCCGGCGAGCTCCAGCGCCTCCACCACCTGCGCAGCGTCCTTGTACGCTTCGGGCATCTCCTCCGCCAACGTCTTGCCCGAGCGGGCCGCCACCACCACCCCTTGGGCCGCCAGCTCCCGGGCAATGTTGCGCCCAGCTCCGGCCCGGCGCGCCGCGGTGCGCGACAAGGTGCGGCCGGCCCCGTGGGCTGCCGAGGCGAAGGTTTCTGCCATGGCCAAGGGGGTGCCCACGCAGACGAACGACGCCCGCCCCATATCGCCAGGGATCAGCACCGGTTGCCCTACGTGGCGGTACGGCTGGGGAACCTCCGGATGCCCGGCGGGGAAGGCGCGGGTGGCTCCTTTGCGGTGGACCAAGACCTTGACTGTCCGCCCTTCTACCTCGTGTTCCTCCACTTTGGCGATGTTGTGAGCCACGTCGTACACCAGGCGGAACCCGAGGGTGCGGCGCGTGCCCCCCAGAATTCGTACAAAAGCCTGTTCGATGAGGGCCATCATCACCTGCCGGTTGGCCCAGGCGAAGTTGGCGGCGGCGCGCATGGCCGCCAGGTAACGGGCACCCTCCCGGGAGGTGATGGGCACCGAGACCAGTTGCCGGTCGGGTAGCCGAATCCCGTACTGGGAGGCCGTCTTGTCCATGGACGCCAGGGCGTCCTCGCACACCTGATACCCCAGCCCGCGGGAGCCCGAATGGAGCAGCACCGTCACGAGTCCCTCTGCCAGGCCGAAAGCCCGGGCCGCTTCGGGGTCGCGCACCTCCTCCACCACCTGGACTTCGGCGAAGTGGTTGCCCGAGCCTAGGGTTCCCAGTTGGGGGGCGCCCCGCTCCCGGGCCCGGGCAGACACCGCCGTGGGGTCGGCGCCGGGCAGGCAGCCCCCCGCTTCGGTGGTGACGAGATCCTCCGCTTCTCCCCACCCCTGTTCCACCACCCACCCCGCGCCGCGCCGCAGGACCTCATTTAACTCTTTTTCAGTCAGTCGCTTGATGGCGCCCTCACTGCCTACGCCGGCGGGGATGTCGCGTTGCAACTGGTGCACCAGCTGCGCCAAGCGCTCGCCAAGCTCGGCGGCGCGCACGTCGGTACGCATGAGGCGCACGCCGCAGTTGATGTCGTAGCCCACGCCACCGGGTGAGACGATCCCCTCCTCGACGGTAAAGGCGGCGACCCCGCCAATGGGAAAGCCGTACCCCTCGTGCATGTCAGGCATGGCCAGGGAGGCGCCCACAATCCCCGGCAGGTGGGCGACGTTGCACGCCTGCTGCAGCGACTCGTCGCCGCGGATCTGCTCCATGAGTGCGTCGGAGGCGTAAATTCGGGTAGGGACCCGCATGCCACCGTGCGGTTCCACCTCCCATACCCCCGGCCGGAGACGGTGCGCCCGTGCCATGACAACAGTATACGCACCTGGTCAGCCGTGGTGGGCCACGGCGTGCCCGGGGAAAAACGGGCCCTTGCAGCCGTCCGAAGTCCCCGGGGCGCGAAAAGAGGCGAACGTTGTGGGGTCCTGCCTGGACTTAGTGACCTCAACGGGGCGGTTGGGAGTCGCGGGCGTCAGCCCCGAAGCGCTCCGGTACGGCGCCGGAACTCCAACGTTCCACCAGCGCTTCCCAGCGTCCTTGGGCGCGCAGGATGACCTCGATCGCCTCGCGCACCGCCCCCCGCCCGCCGGGGGCTTGGGTCACCAAATGGCAGCGGGCGCGCACCTCCGGCGCTGCGTCCGCTGGGCACACCGCCAGACCCACCGCCGTGAGGGCTGGCAAGTCTGGGATGTCATCGCCCACGAACGCCACTTCCTCCAACTGCACGCCCAGCCGAGCCGCTAATTTGGCGATGTCCCGACCCTTGTCCAAGCTCCCCTGGATCACCAGGCGTGGGGGGATGCCCAAATCAGTCAAACGCGCCTTCAGCGGCGGCGCTACGCGCCCGGACAGCACCGCGATGGCCAGCCCCTCCAGCTGCGCCGCTTTGATACCGAAGCCATCGCGGGCCGAGAAGGTCTTGAGAGCTTCCCCCCCTGGCCCGTAGTGCAAGCCGGCGTCGGTCAACACCCCGTCCACGTCCAGGGCCACCGCGCGAATCCGCGCGGCGCGCTGCGCCACCTGGTCCTTCACGGTCGTCTCCTCCCCTGCCATGGTACTCGCGCCGACCCGCCAGCGCAGGAGGCATACTTGTCGGCGGGAGGAGAGGGGTGGACGAGCGCAGCAAGTGGGAGAGGCGATACCAGCAAGCCGAGGACGAGCCGTTTTACGGCCGCGATCCTTCGCCTTTTCTGGTGCGCTCGCTGCCGCTGCTGCCCGCCGGCGGAGACTGCTTGGACGTGGCCGGCGGCGAGGGGCGCAACGCGCTTTTTCTGGCCGAGCGAGGTTGGCGGGTGACGGTTCTGGATGTGGCCCTGGCGGGGGTGGTGCGGGCGCGCCGGGGCGCCCTGGAGAGGGGGCAGTCGTTGCGGGTGTTGGCGGGGGATGTGAAGCTCTGGCCGCTGCGCACGCCGCCAGCGGGGTGGGATCTCATTCTTGTGATTAACTATCACTCCCGGGAACTGATCGCCAACGCCCCGTCACTCTTGCGGCCAGGGGGTGCGCTGCTGGTGGAGGGCTTTGCCCAGGAGCAACTGGGGCGCTCTTCGGGAGGACCACAAGACCCAGATTTGCTGTGGCGTCCCAATGAACTGCTGCAGTGGGCCACTGGTTTGGGCGAGGGGCGGGAGGCGCTACGGGTGGTCTGGTACGAGGATCGACTGCTTGCGGGCGATGACACCCCCCGCCATCGCGGCGAGAAGTGGGTGGTGCGCCTGGTGGCGCGCCGCCCGCCCCTGAGTTGACCCACTGTCGTCCGAAGTCCGTGTCGCCCAAGCACGTTCGGCAGGCACGGGGTGTGGTCGGGATCCCCTCCCACTCCCCATTTTTGGCCAGGGTCAGCGGTCCCCATGAGGCACCCAACTGCCGGCCACCAGACCACCAGTTTTTCACGGCCGGGGGCTGGGTGGAAGAGCAGCGGGGGGTCCTGGCGGTGGGAGGCCAGCGCCGGCCACCGACGCCGTCACCATGGGGCGCTTCTATCGGCTGCTGCCTCTCGGCTGGTGTGCCGCTTCCGTACAATGGCAAGGTGGCCGGGCTTGCGTCGGTGGAAGGGCTGGAAATAGGCTTTCCACGCCCCCCAGGGGGTGTGGTGCGGGTGGTGCGCGGCGGTGAGTTCGCCGTCACAGAGGGGGACAGCGTCGCCTTGGTGGGCGAGTCAGGTTGCGGTAAGACCCTGTCGGCCCTGGCCTTGACCAACCTGGTGCCGGAACCTGGGAGGATCGTGGGTGGCCGCGTGGTGGTGGATGGAGAGGAGGTACGGGGGCTGTCGGAGGCTCGCCTGCAGCGGTTACGCGGCGCGGTGGTGGGGTACCTCTGGCAGGAGCCTGGCATGGCGTTCAACCCGTTGCTACGGGTGGGAGTGCAAGTGGCCGAGGCGGGCGTGCTGCGCTACGGGTGGAGCCGGCGCCAGGCGGATTGTCGTGCGGTGGAACTGCTGCGCGCCGTGGGGCTGGAAAATGCGGAGGCGCTGGCGGCTGGCTATCCCCACCAGCTCTCGGGGGGACAGCGACAGCGCGCCCTGTTGGCCGCAGCTCTGGCGGGGGACCCGCGGTTGTTGGTGCTGGATGAGCCGACCTCGGCTTTAGACCCGCTGGCGCAGCAGAGCCTGCTGGAGCTTATCGGCCGGGTGCAGAAGGCGCGGGGGTTGGCCGTGCTGCTCATTACCCACGATCTGCAGTTGGCGGCGCGGGTGGCGCGGCGGGTGGTGGTGATGTACGCCGGCGAGACGGTGGAGTCGGCACCCACCCAAGAGCTGCTCGCCGCTCCGGCTCACCCGTATACACAGGCGCTGCTGTACTGCGCCATCACCCCGCCCGGCGGTGTCCCTCGCCCAAGGGGCGAAGAGCTGGCGACGATCCCGGGGCGGGTGCCGCCGCCCGAGGCGTGGGGGGGGGTGTGCCGTTTTGCCCCCCGTTGCGACAGAGCGATGGCGCGCTGCCGCACGGCCCACCCGGCCCTCACCGAGCTCACCCCGGAGCGCAGGGTGCGTTGCTTTCTGCACGCCGGCGCGGAGGACGGGGGTGGCTGAACACACTCTCCTCGCCGCCATCGAATTGGGCCGTCGCTACCCCCAGCGGGGAGCGTGGGTTCGCCGTGGCCCTGGGACGATCCCGGCGTTACGGGGGGTGACCCTGCGGGTGGAGGCGGGGGAGTCGGTGGGGGTGGTGGGTCCGTCGGGGGCAGGCAAGAGCACGCTGGCGCGACTATTGGCCGGTATGGAAGCTCCCGACGAGGGCACCATTGCGGTGCGCGGCGTGGTGGTGAGCCCGGCTCCGGCACGCCGCCGCGCCCTGCTGCGCCGCACCGTCCAGCTGGTGTTCCAGGATCCGGCCACCTCGCTGAACCCCCGTCAGCGGGTCGGTGCCGCCGTCCGGGAGCCCCTGACGGTGCGCGGTGTGGGCCGAAGAGAGGCGGCGCAGCGGGGGCTGGAGCTTTTGCGGCTGGTGGGTCTGTGGGGCGGCGATGCCTTGGCCAAGCGGCTGCCCCGCGACCTGTCGGGCGGCGAGCGGCAGCGGGTGGCGCTGGCGCGGGCGCTGGCGTGCGAGCCTCAGGTCCTGGTGTTGGACGAGCCCACCGCGGCGCTAGATGCCTCGGTGCGCGGGCAGGTGGTCAACCTGCTGCACGCTCTGTGGCGCCAGCGCGGCGTGGCGCTGGTGGTGGTGACCCACGATCTCGCGCTGGTCGCGGCGCTGTGCCAGCGGGTCGTCGTGCTTGTGGATGGGACGATCGTGGAAGAGGGTGAGGCGAGAGCTGTGTTGGCACAGCCGCGGCACGCCACGGCGGCGGCGTTGGTGGCGGCCTCGGCGCCTACCCTGAGGGGGTGGAACCTCAAAGGGTGCGCCCACGTTGGGCCATAAGACGGCGGTGCGGCGTGGCTGGGGTAGGGGCGGCGGAGCGCGGGCGGCCACTGCAAAGGGGGATGGAGCGCAAGTCCAATGCAACCCGGCTGCGAAAGCGACGTACAACAGCAACGGTACGTGACGGAGGTGCTTGTGAGCAAGAAAGCAGCAGTCCTCGCCGCGGTGGTACTGGCCGCCGCGCCTACCTCGTGGGCCGAGGAGCCGTTGACCGTATCCACCAAGAGCGGGGCACAGGAGCGTGGTGCGCAACTGGGGGCGCCGGAGCTGCGGCTGTCGCTGCGGGAGGCGGTGACCGTGGCACTGCAGCACAACATCAACCTGGAGGTGTCGCGGCTGAGCCTGGCCGGGTCGCAGCAAGGGTTTCTGGCGGCCACCGGGATCTTCGACCCGGCGGTACGGCTGGAATTCAACGAGTCGTCGTCCACCACCCGCGCTACCAACCAGTTGATCGGCGCTGACGTCAACGTCGCCAAGCGACGGCAGCTAACCTTGGGGCTGACCCAACTGTTGGCGCCGGGCACGATGGTAGGGGTTTCCTGGAACAACGCCCGCAGCGAGACCAACTCGCAGTTCTACTTCATCAACCCCGCCTACGACGCCTCCCTGGGCTTCACCATCACACAGCCTCTCCTGCGGGGGTTTGGCAGCGATGTGAACCGCACCGCCATCGAGGTGGCACGGCGCGAGCACGCCATCTCCCGTCTGGAGTTTGAGCGGCTGGTTGTAAATATCGTGCAGAGCGTCGAGAATGCCTACTGGGATCTGGTATACGCCCGTGAAAACCTGCAGGTGGCCCGCACCTCCCTGGCGCTGGCCCAGGACTTGCTGGAGCAGACGCGCACCAGGGTGCGGATCGGCACCTCAGCACCCATCGACATCGTCCAGTCGGAAGCTACGGTGGCGGCCCGTGAACAGGGGATCATCGTCGCCGAGAACCTGGTCGAGGCCGCTGCCGACAACCTCAAGTTCCTCATGGGCTTCGAGAACCCCGAAGATTGGCGGAGCGTGATTGAACCGGTGGACACGCTGGAGGTGAGTGTGCAGCCCTCCGATGTGGAGGAGGCGATCCGCACGGCGCTGGCCGAACGACTGGAGGTGAAACAGCGCTTGTTGGCGGAGGACATCAACCGGCTGGCGGTGCTGGCCGCCCACAACGCCACCCGCCCACGGCTGGATCTGGTGGCCAGCTACGGCCTCACCGGCGCCACTGGCACCTTCCGCGACCCGCAGACCGGTCGGGTGATCAGCCAGGGGTGGGGAGACGCCCTGGAACAGATCGTCGACCGCGACTACGACCGCTGGACGGCCGGGGTGCAGTTCTCCCTGCCCTTGGGCAACACCGAGGCCAAAGCGACCCTGGCCCAGCGACGTTTCGCCCTCGCGCAAGCTCGGCAGCAGCTGGCGGCGCTGCGCCAGTCCATCGTTGCCGAGGTACGCGCCGCCGTCCGCAACCTCGACGCCGGGGCCAAAAGCATTGCTGCCGCTGCCAAGGCGCGGGAACTCGCCGAACGCAACTTGGACGCCGAGCAGAAGAAATTCGCCAACGGCATGTCCACCAACTACCAGGTCCTCAAGATTCAAGAGGATCTGGCGGCAGCCCGCGCCTCCGAGCTGCAGGCGCTGGTGCTGTACAAGAAGAACCAGGTGGCGCTCAAGGTGGCCACCGGTACGCTGCTGGCCAGCGCCGGTGTGCGACTGGCTGACGACGAGGAAGCCGCTGAGCCGCACACGTTCCTGTCCAAGGTGGGCTGGTTGCGCTGGGCGCGTTGGAGCGACGGCGCTGCGGCGGCGTCAGCGCAGACTATACCGGCGCCGGCCGGCCAAGAGGAGTGACTCTGCCATGAACACGTTCCCGCCCCCCGTCACGGAGCCGACTAAGTTGGCGCCCGCGTCCTCCTCGCTGGCGCTCATCGCCAGCGTGTTTCACGCCCCGGTGCGGGCTTTCGAGGCGCTACGGGAGTGCCCGGTTTGGGAACTGGCGCTGGCCCTCATGGTGGTAACCAGCTTGGCCGTGCAGATGATCGTCATCCGGCACTTGGATCTGGCCGGTACGGTGCGCGAGCAGATGGAAGCGGCGGCTCGCGGCCGGGCGGTGTCCGAGGCCGAGATCGAGCGCGCCGTGGAGCAGGGACAGAAGTTCGCCCCGGTGGGGGTGGTGGCGGGGGCGTTGGCGGCGCCAGTGGTATTCCTGCTCCTCGGCGGGGTGTACTTCTTGGGCCTCAAGCTGGCCGGCTCCGATGCGGAGTTCAAACCGGTGTTCGCCACCACCCTCCACGCCATGCTCCCGCCCGGGGTGGTAAGCAGCGCCCTCACCGCTTTCGTGGTGGCTCAAAAGGGCATGATGACGGCCAATGAGGTGGGACGTGCTGTGAAGTCCAACTTGGGGGCGTTCCTCTCCCCGGAGGCGCCGGCGCCCCTGCGCAGCGCCGCCGAGGTGCTGGACGTCTTCAACCTATGGATGTGGGTGCTGCTGGCCATCGGGCTGTCCATCACCGGTCGCATCCCCCGCGCCCGCGCCGCCACAGTGGTGGCGGTGGTGTGGGTGGGGTGGGCGGGGCTGCGTGCCCTGTTCGCCGCGCTGTTCTAGCAGGTGGCGGCGATGAAACGAATCTTCATGGTTGCTGCGGTGGTGGTGGTCTTGGGGGCGGTGGTGTGGGCGTCGCTGGCCTCCTCGGGGGAGCGGGGCAACGTTGTCGAGGTGGAGAAGGCGGAGCGCCGCGACCTGGTCGCCCGCGTGAAGGCCAGCGGTACCATCAACCCCAAGACCAAGGTGGAGATCCAGTCCAAGGTGATCGGCGAAATCGTGGCGTTGCCGGTGCGCGAGGGGGATGCGGTCACCGCCGGCCAGGTGGTGCTGCAGATCGAGCCGCAGCTCTACCAGGCGGCGCGGGACCAAGCCAAGGCCGCCTTGGAGCAGACCGTGGTAGCGCTGGAGCGCGCCCGCGCCGAGCTGGCCAACGCCGAGTTGGAGTTCGGCCGGCTGTTGTCGCTGCACCGGGAAGGGGTGGTGTCCCAGGAGATGCTGGACCGCGCCCGGCTCGCCCGCGACACCGCCGCCGTCGCCGTGCGCGCCCAGGAGAAAACCATCCGGCAGGCTCAGTCGGCGTACCAGCGATCGGTGGACGATCTGGAGCGCACCACCATCCGCTCGCCCATGGACGGCACGGTCACCGCCTTGAACGTGGAGAAGGGCGAGACCGCGGTGATGGGCACCATGAACTTCCCGGGTTCCGTGCTCATGGTGATCGGCGACCTCAAGGAGATGATTGCCGAGGTGGAGGTGGCGGAGAGCGAGGTGGTATCCCTGGCGGTGGGTCAGAACGCCACCGTCATTGCCGATGCCTTGCCCGGCGTGGAGATGCCAGGGACGGTGATCGAAATCGCCGCCTCGGGCAGCAAGCAGGTCGATGTGGTGCGTTTCAAGGTGAAGGTGGCGCTGCGCCACTGGGACACCCGCCTCAAGCCAGGGATGACCGCCAAAGCCGAGATCGTAACGGCGCGCGCCGAGGGTGTGGTGAGCGTTCCGCAGCAGGCGGTGCAGACCCGCTGGCTGGCCGCGGACGGAAAGGAAGTGGCGCGTCGCGAAGGGGATACGACCCAAAGGGAAGTCAGCGTTGTGTATCTGCGCGACGGCGGTAAAGCGTTGCGGCGCAAAGTGGTCACCGGTATCCACGACGAGATCTGGGTGGAGATCAAGGAGGGCTTGACCGGGGGCGAAGAGGTCATCACCGGCCCCTATCGCGTTTTGCGCGCCCTCAAGGACGGCGACGCGGTGCGTCTAGAGAAGAAGAAGAAGAGCAAGGAGAGTGCTGGTGCTGATTGAGATCAGCGACCTGGTCAAGGTGTACGACATGGGCGCCGTGCAGGTGCGCGCTCTGGATGGCGTCAGCCTGGGCGTGGAGAAGGGCGAGTACGTAGCCATCATGGGGCCGTCCGGCTCGGGCAAGTCGACGCTGATGAACCTCATCGGCTGTCTGGACACGCCCTCGTCGGGGGTCTACCGGCTCGCCGGTCAAGAAGTGTCGCAGCTGGGCGACGACGAGCTGGCGCGCATCCGCAACCGCGAAATCGGGTTCGTCTTCCAGACCTTCAATCTACTGGCGCGCACCACGGCGCTGGAAAACGTGGAGGTGCCCCTCATCTACGCCGGCGTGCCGCGCCGCGAGCGCCGCCGCCGCGCTGAGGAGATGCTGGCCATGGTCGGCCTGGGCGACCGTATGCACCACGTGCCTGCGGAACTCTCCGGTGGCCAGCGGCAACGCGTAGCCATCGCCCGGGCGCTGGTCAATCACCCGTCCATCCTGTTGGCCGACGAGCCCACCGGCAACTTGGATTCCCGCACTGGCGAGGAGATCATGGCTCTGTTCGCCGAACTCAACGCCCGCGGCAACACCATCATCGTCGTCACCCACGAAGAGGACATCGCCGCCCGCGCCCGCCGCGTGGTGCGCCTGCGGGACGGCAAGATCCTCGAGGACGCGCGCCGGGAGGCCTGAGTGCTGCGGGAGAACCTGCGCATAGCGCTGCGCTCCATCTGGGCGCACAAGATGCGCTCGGTCCTCACCACCCTGGGGATCATCATCGGCGTGGCAGCGGTGATCGGCGTGGTGTCCATCGTGCAGGGGTTGAACTTCTGGATCGCCGGCCAGCTGCAAGGGGTAGGCGCCACCTACATCCGCGTCGACAGCCGCCGGGATCCCAGTGATCCCGACTTGGCCAACCGCGGCAACACCTTGACCTACGAGGACGGCCAGGCCATCGTCGAACAGATCCCCGAGATCGTGGCGTTTTCGCCCATTACCTTCCGCTCGGACCGGGTGCGGCGGGGCAAGCGCACCTCGACGCCGTTCGTATTGGGTGTGGGCAGCGCCTTCCAAGAGGTCACCAACACTTGGGTGGAGAAGGGGCGCTTCTTCTCGAGTTTGGACGAGGCCAGCCGCGCCCACGTCTGCGTGGTGGGAACCAAGGTGGTGGAGGACCTGGAGCTGGGGGAGCAGCCCCTGGGCAAGGATGTCACCATCGGAAACACCGTGTTCACGGTGATCGGCGTGATGGAAAAATTGGGGCAGATCCTCGGCGCCAACCGGGACAGCCTCATCGTCATCCCCTTCACCACCGCCCGGGAACTCTATGGTCAGCAGGCGATTGAGCAGTTCTTCCGCCTCGACTTGCAGGCCCGTTCGGCCGCCGACGTGGAGCGCGCCAAAGACCTCATCACCGACCTGCTGCGTCGGCGCCACGGGTTGCGCCCAGGCCAGGCCAACGACTTTCAGGTGACGCTGCAGGAAGAGCTGCTGGAGACCACCTCGTCCATCCTCGGCGCCATCACCAAGGTGGTGGGGGCGGTGGTGGGGATCGCCCTGCTGGTGGGTGGGATCGGCATCATGAACATCATGCTGGTCTCGGTTACCGAGCGCACTCGGGAAATCGGCATTCGCAAGGCGGTGGGGGCGCGCAAGGGCGATATTTTGGTGCAGTTCCTCATCGAGGCGGTCACCCTCTCGGCGCTGGGCGGAGTGGTGGGCATCCTCGCCGGTTGGGGGATCGGCATCCTGGGCGCCAAGGCCATCCCTGGCTTCCCGCCGGCCCACGTGCCGCTGTGGGCGGTGGCGCTGGGTTTTGGCTTCGCCTCCGCGGTGGGTATTCTGTTCGGCGTTTACCCAGCCGCCAAGGCCGCCGCCCTCGACCCTATCGAGTCCTTACGCTACGAGTAGGCGCCGGCCTTTCCCCCCGAGGTGCGGTGCCGTCCGCCTGCCCGAAGGCCCCGGCCTGCGTCGGCGCCTGTGCGGGGGAACGTACCGCCGGCAGCACCCTCGGGTGGACGGACTGTCAGATGGAGGGGTTGCCAGCTGCAGGCTGGCGGGCCCTCCCCTGATCCGGGTCGGTGGCGATGGGCGTGACCGCTTTCGATGGTGGCACGGCAACTGTGCGAAAATACATCGGTGGCGGAGTTGGGGGGCGCCCACGTACTCATCGTCGGTAGCGGCTTGGCGGGGCTGGTGTGTGCTCGCGAGCTGGCTGCCGCTGGCTTACGGGTTACCGTGGTGACGCCGGCGCGGCGCGGGCGGGACGGCGCGTCCCATCGGGTCCACGGCCTCGCCCCCTGGATCCTGCTCACCGCCCCGGTGGTGCGGGGTGACAGCCCCCAGCGCTTCCTCGGCGATCTGCGGCGGCGCGGCGCGGGTTTGGCTCGCCCCGGCCTGGACGAAGTGTTCGCCGAACAGGCCCACGCCGGTATGGAGGCCCTTGTCCGGGAGCTGGATCTGCAACCGTTGGACGACGGGCCGGTGCTGCTGCCCGGCGACGAGGTGCCACGGGGCCGCAGGCTGCTCCCCCGGCGGCATGGGCCGCTGCTGACGCCGCTGGTGCAGGAGTGCGAAGGGCGGGGCGTGGCGATACGGGAGCGGGAGGTGGTGGTGGGGCTGCTCTCGTCCGGGGGGCGGGCCAGTGGCGTGATTTCCGTCTCGCGCAGTGATGCTCGCCGGCATGACTGGCACGCCGATGCGGTGGTGCTGGCGTGCGGCGGCGCCGGCGCCGTTTTCCCCTGTACCACGTCGCCCCGCTGGTGCTGCGGCAGCGGCTTGGCGCTGGCGGCAGCCACCGGTACCCTGCTGCATCACCCCCACCTCACCCAGGCGTTGCCGGTGACGGCGACCCCGCCGCTGTTCTTCCCCACCAGCGCGGCGCTGGTCAAGGGACGCCTACAGGTGGATGGCAACGCCCAACCCCCCGTGGAAACGTTGCCCCAAGCCACCACCCTGGTAGCCGAGGCGCTGCGCCGTGGCAAAAAGGTGGAGCTGGTACCCCCCGCCGTGGAGAACGGCAGCATGCCCCCCGGCGTTAGGGGGAGCGCGGCGCTGCGGCGAACCGGGCCGCTGCCGCTGCGCCTGGCGCTGCACCACTCGGTGGGCGGGGTGGCTGTCGACGCGTGGGGTCGAACCTCCATGCCCGGCCTGTACGCCTGCGGGGAAGCGGCAGGGGGCGTACAGGGGGGGCGGCGAACCATGGGCACTGGGCTTTTGGAGGCGTACATCTTTGGGACGCGGGCGGCCCGCGCCGTGGCCCACGACGTGGCCAAGCTGGGCCCGGCCCCGGCTCCCGACGCCCAGGCGCTGGTCCCTGAGCCCCAGGGGGTGGAGCGCCTGTCTGCGGCTCTGGATGCCCTTCTCGAGCCCTTGACCGAAATCAGACCGCCTGGCGAGGTGGCCGAGGCGCTGGCGCAGCTGGACGCTTGGCCCTGCGACGCGACCGCCGTGGGTGGCGGTGACGCGGCGCAGACGACCTTGCGCCTGGCGGCGGCGCGGGTCATGCTGCGCTCGGCGGCAGCCGCCGTAGGAGGGGTTGGCGCATGAGCGGAGAGGCGGTGACGATCACTTTGAGTCGAGAGGAGTGGGCCCTGGTGGCGGCGCTGCGCGACCTGCCGGAAAGCCGCGCTCGGGAACTGGCCACTCAGATTATCCGCGAGGTATTGGAGGCGGCCCGCGAGCCCCGCTGCGCCCAGATGCAAGCCGATGGTGTTCCCTGCCCCACCGCCGCCAACGACTGCGCCGAGTGCCGCCAGCTGGAGGCAGCCCTGGATGCCTTGCGCCGCGCCCCGGCCGGCTCCGCCCGCCGGCCCCCCGGCTCCGCGTCTCCCTGACGAAACGAGCGCTAGCCGATCGTCCTCCCCGAAGCGCGGGTCATCGCCGCTTGGGGTCGCGCTACCATCTGGCTGTGCAGATGGAGGCCATCGACATTTCGGGGTGTTTCCGGGCCCACGCCGAGCCTCCGGGGGCCGAGTCGCGTTGGTGGGGCTCCACGGTACGAGGGGCGCTGGGCACGGCGCTGAAAAACCTGCTGTGCACGGTCAACCATCGCCGCTGTGACCGCTGCCGGCGAGCCGGCGAGTGCGCCTTCCCGCAACTGTGGGAGCCCCGTCGCACGGAGGGCAAGGGACCGCTTTTGCAGCTGCCCCCGTGGCTGGTGCGGGTGGCCTGGCGGGGTGGGCGACTGGCGGTGGTGGTGCGGCTGTTCGGTCCGGCTTGCGCCGAGGAGGCACGGCTGCGCATCGCTTTGGAGGCCGCTCTGGCCCGCGGTCTGACCCCCGCCCGCGTGGCTTTTCTTCCCGATGCCCCCCTGCGCAGCGAGCCCGTGATGGCGTGGAGCCCGCCTGCCAGCGCCTTGGACAAGCCGCTGCTGGTGCAGCTGCTCTCCCCGCTGCGGCTGGTGGCCGACGGCAAACCTTGCGCCCAGGCCCCTGACTTTGGCAGTTTGCTCGCCAGCGCCGCCCGGCGCTGGAAGCTGGCGTCGCTCTCCTGGGGCTGGCCGGAGCCCCCGGCACGGCCAGCCCACGCAAGGGTTTCCACGGTTCACTGCGAGGTGACGTGGCGGGATTTCACGCGGCGGTCGAAACGCCAGCGCAGCACCCTCACGTTGGGGGGGCTCGTGGGTACGCTGGTGTACGAGGGGGAGTGGGCGGCGGCGCTGCCGTTCCTGGAGGTGGCTTCGGTGATCGGCATCGGCAAGCTGACCACCCACGGGTTCGGACATGTGGTCTTCGGAGTCCAGCACGGGCTCGGGAGGAGGGGCGGGGAGCCTGCCGACCTCACGCCGGGGGAGCAGGACAAGGGGCAGGGAGCGCCTGCCCCGGGTGGCGGGGGCTGCTCCTAGGTCTCGGCGGTGGACTGCATCTCCAGGACCAACTGCCCCAGGGGCGAGAGGCCCCACCGCTGGCCGTCGGGCCCGTCCGGGGCCGGGCTCAGCAACGCCCGCACCCTCGCCCAGGCCTGGTTCGCCTCGGTCAGCGGCGCGCCGAGCCGGGCCCGAAGATCCTCGTCGGTAATCTCCCCAAGGCGTAGCAGGTCGACCACGGGAGCAAGGACTTCCAGGTCCAGGCGGACGGGCAGGGGCGGCAACCAGATGGTTTCCGGGAACGCCTCGAACCGGTACGCCACCGGCACGCCCAGCGCTTGCCCCACCACGGCGGTCAGCGCCACCTGCGCTTTGAACCCCCCGGACACCACGAAGACCGGTGTGTGGGGACGGGCCTCCTTGGCCACCCGCCCCAGCGCCGCCACCAAGTTGCGCAGGCCGCTAACCTTGAAGCGGGCAGGCGCGGCGGGATCCAGGTCGGCGATCACCCGCTGCGACACCACTAGGCGCTCCCACCCGGTTAGCGCCGCCACCAGACTGGCCGCTGCCGCCTGTCCCGCTTCGCTGTCGCTGGCCAGCAACACCAGCTGCTGCAGCCGCCGGCACTCCGGCTCGTGGCGCAGGGTGCGCAGCGTCGCCACCTCCGCGCCCCAGAAGGGGAGGTCGGGTGGGAGACTCGCCAAGGTTTCGCCAGCTGCCTCCCAGTGCTTCCCGAGCACGGCACGGCGAATCCTTTCGAGCACGCCGGTGAAATCGGCAAGCCTACTGCGCCCCTTGTCGTCGGCCTGACCCTCGAGCCACGCTACGGCCGAGGGGGCGCGCCCTAAGGCAGCCAGCGTCTCGTACAGACTGGTTCCGACGGTTACGGCGGCGGTGGTGATCATGGCCTACAGTCCACGCGACAGGTGTCCATGCTTGACAATACTCCCATGGCCCTGTTATCTTATCAGAAAACCCTCGCGGAGTGCCGTCACGGTATTCTGCACAAAGACCCCGCGCGAGCAGCCGTTACTCCGCCCCGCTTCGGAGACAGCAACGACGAGGAGGTGAGCCGTGCGCGATCCCCCCGCCTGGGAAGCAACGAGATCCAGTGCTGATAGTTAGCCGTCAAGCCCGGGCGCTACAGTGGGTGCACAACCGGGCTGGCGAGTTCCCTCGCAGGAGGTGCGAATGCCCGTGCCTAGCATGGATATCTGGAAAGCGAAGTTAGCCGCCTGGTTACACGATCCCCCAGAAAAAGCCTTGATCTTGAGCCGTACCCGCGAAGGGCACGAAGGCGGTACCGTCGCCCGCCTCTACGAGTTCTGCTTCGGCCACGAGCAGTTGGGCCGGGACCTCTCTACCGTGGCCCATCTGGCGGACACCTGGGCCGCCGCGGCGGATCGTCCCGACTACCCCAGGCCTAAAGAGAACCAACATTTCGGCAAGGGAATTCGGTTCTGGTCGCGCTCCGGCGCTGAGCTGGTTCACCCCTTGGCGGGGGACCGCTACCGCCTTCCTGACCTGTACGTGGATACCTCCGGCCGCATCGTGCGCGCCGCTGGTGAAAAGCTGCGAGAAATGCTCCAAGGGGTGGGGGAGGCCGACGACCCCGAGGCCGCCATCCCGGTGGAGGGGGCAGAGCCTGTGCTGTGCTCAGAAGAGCTCCTCGGGGGGCTGGCGGTCCCCGAGTTGGGCAAGGAAGAGCACGCCACCTTGGACCTGCTGCGGCGGGCGGTGTTGACCCTCTGGCGGCTAGGACCGCTCAGCGATCCCCAAGAACTGCAGCTGGGCGCTGTGTGGCGGCTGCTCCCCGCCGACACCCGGGTACCCGATCACTCCATCTGGGAGCATCTGAGCCTGGCCTCGGCCTTCGCCGGCGCGCGGGCGGCGGACAAAGACGGCAACCCCGCCCTGCTCATCGTCACCTTGGGGCCAGTGCAGGGGTTTATCGAACAGGCGCGCAGCACCTCGGATCTGTGGGCCGGCTCCCACCTGCTCTCCTGCCTCGCCTGGGAGGCCATGAAGGTGGTGGTGGAGGACTACGGCCCCGACGCGGTGATCTACCCCAGCCTCTGGGGGGTTCCCTTGGTGGACGTGTGGCTTCGGGAAGAAGGGGTGGAGTTCCCCCCCAAAGGCGACCCTCGTCGTCCTGTCTGGCTGGATTCGCCCACCGACTCCAACCCCCTCTTCTCGCCATGCGTGCCCAACCGCTTCGTGGCTCTGGTCCCGGCCGACCAAGCCCAGAGCTTGGGGCAGCGGGTGCAGGAGGGCGTGCGGAAATGGGTCCAGGAGGAAGTGAAGGCCACCGCTCGGCAGCTGTGCGAGCTGGCTCAGGTGGAGCTCACAACAGACGCGGAAGCCCAGATCACCGCGCAGCTGGTCGACTTCCCCGAGGTGTACTGGGTGGCGGTACCCTTTGCCCCCTTGGTGAGCTGGCAGAGGCGGCGGGGCCGCCACGGTGCGGAGGAGAAGGTGGCCCAGTTCAAGGAGCTCGAAAACCTCCTAGCCCACTTTTACTCCCAGGGCAAGCGCCCGGGCTTTTTCTCGTCCAAGCTCTGGACCCTGCTCGAACCCAAAGAGGGCAAAGCGTTCGAGCTGGAGCTCCAGGGCGCCGACGCCCCCCTGGTGTACACCCCCAACCCCGGCGTGCTTTACCCCGCCTTGCGGGACCTGGGCGACCGCACCCTCGCGGCGGTGAAGGCCACCCGTACCTTCAGGCAAACTCGCCAAGAGGGCTACCGCTGCACCGTGTGTGGGGAGCGGGAGTGGCTGCGCGGCCCCGGTGACCACGAGCCCCCCGAGGCCGAAAAGAACAAGGTTCGTCCGCGCCGCCCCTTCGAGCTGCCGAGGGGTCAGCGGGGTGCAACGTTGTGGACGAAGGTGGCCACGTCGGAGCACCCACCGGTTCGGGAGGGCGAGCACCTGTGCGCCCTCTGCGCCTTCAAGCGGTTGTGGCCGCGCCGCTTCGCGCAGTGGGTGGGCAAGCACGCCGAGCTTCGCGACAGCCACGGTAAGGACAGCATCATCCACCGCTACGTGGTCTCCACCCACACCATGGCCATTGCCGCTGACCTGGCTCACCTGCCCCTTCCCCAGCCGGCGGAGCACAGAGAAGGCAAAGAAAAGGAGAAGGAAAAAAGGGAGTTGGAAGTACGGCGGAAGGCCTTCGAAGAGTTGTGCGCCCTCGCCGAGAAAGAGAAAGGCTGGGCCGTGCTGCCCAAGAAGCTGGCCGACGAGCTCGCTCAGAAAGACGAGCGGATTCGCCTGCTGGCCCGGCGCCTGCCAGAGCTGCTGGAAAAAGAAGAAGAGACGAGCAGCGACGAACAAACCGAAAAGGCCGAAGCGCGCATCCCCGGCCGGCGGAACCACGTGGCCGCTCTCTGGCGTCGCGTCGTAGGCCACGCCCCGGAGACCTACTACGGCTTGATCCTCATGGACGGCGATGGCATGGGCAGGTGGGTGTCGGGCGACCCCCAGCTCATGTTGCGCCTCGAACAACTCTGGCATCCGGAGCTCGTGCAGGCCCTTGCGCGTCGCTACCCGAAAGCGGACGCCATCCAGCGCAAACTTCTGTCAGCACCGCGCCCGGCCAGCCCCGCCTACCACGCGGCGCTGTCCGGCGCCATGAACGCCTTCGCCGTGGAGGTGGCCCGCTGGGTGGTGGAGGAGCTGTTTTACGGCCGGCTCATTTACTCGGGGGGCGACGACGTGCTGGCCATGGTCACGGTGGACGACCTCCTGCCGTGCCTGTTCGCCCTGCGCTGCGCCTTCTCCGGCATCGTGCCGGCGGGCGAAAAGGAAGGAGTCCAGGAGCTCTACCGCCACCTGGGCAGCCGTTTGGGCGACATCGACAAGGGGTACGTGCGGATGCACGACCGGCTCTACCGCATGCTGGGCGGCCGCGTGACCGCTTCGGCGGGAGCCGTAGTGGCCCACCACCAGGCCCCGCTGCAGGCCGTGCTGCGCCGCCTGCGGGAGGCCGAGAAAGCAGCCAAGAGCAACGGCCGCAACAGCTTTGCCGTGGTGGTGAGCAAGCGCGGGGGAGGGGAGTCCACCTACGTGGCCTCGTGGGGGTTCGGTGGCGCGCCGGAGCGCTATGGAGATTCTGCGGCCGTTGATCGGGCGAAGCTGTGTGACGTGGCGTACGTGCCCAACCGGTGGGTTACCGACACCGCCCACCTCGTTACGCCCCTCGGGGCGCTGCTGCGGCTGCGCAACACCTTGGCGTTGCCCTTCGTCTCCCGCCGGGCGGTGTACAACACCTTGGAGTGGTTGCAGCACATGCCCTGCGCACCGGAGGGAGGCGGCGACGCCGACTATCGGGAGATGCTCGTCGCACCGCTGGCCTGGCAGTTGCAGCGCCAGGGGGTCAAGGCAGCCAAGTACAAAGAGAACAACTACGCCCACCTGCTCCCCAAGCAAGGCGACCCCGCCCGGACGCTGGCGGAAACTTTGGTGGACGTCGCCATGCGCCAGTGCCGGCCGTACCGCCAGGGACAAGAGTGGCGCTCGGTGCCCGAGCACCTGCACAACCTCTTGATCACCGCCGAGTTCCTGGCTCGCCAAGGGCGCGCCCCCGAGCCGCAACCAGCTGGCACCCCCGCCCAGCCGCAAGGAGGTGAGGCATGACCACCTGGCTTTCTATCCGCCCCTTTGACGTGCTCTACCTACGGGGCAACAGCAGCTTCGGCGGCCCCGGCGAGCACGCCGAGGCCCTGATGCCGCCCTGGCCTTCGGTCTTGTCCGGGGCGCTGCGCTCAGCGCTGTTGGCCCGCGCCGGCGTAGACTTGGGCCGCTTCACCGACGAGAAGGCGGAGCACGCGCACCCGGAGTACGCCCAGGTGCTCGGTACCCCGACAGATCCAGGCAGCTTCCGCCTCGCCGCCGTGACCTTGGCGCGCCGCCGCAACGACACCGTGGAGCTGCTCCTGCCCCTCCCGGCCGATCTGGTGGTCGCCAGCCACCGCGAGGACGACGAAGAAAAGCAACAAAGCCCACCTTGCCCGCGGAAGACACACGACGTCGCGGAGTCTGTCCAGCGCCTCACAGTGAGCCCAGACGAGGATCGCCGGTCGCCTCTCGTGCACTCCGGAGTCCTCCCCGCGCTGCCGGTCCTCGCCCAGGGCGAACAGGGCAAACCCAGCACTGGCTGGTGGCTCACCCAGGAGGGGTGGGAGGACTACCGCGCGGGCGGCACCCCCAAACCAGAGCACCTCGTGCACTCGAAAAAACTGTGGGACACCGACTTTCGCCTGGGCATCGCGCGCAGCCGAGCGACCTTCACCGCTGCCGAAGGGAAGATTTACACCACTCAAGCGGTGGCCATGCGCGCCGAAGTGGGGTTCGCGGTAGGCGTCGACGGCTGTCCGGCGGAGTTGCTGCGCGGCATCGACCTGCTGCGCCTGGGGGGCGACGGGCGGGGGGCGCAGGTGGAGCTGCTCCAAGGGGGGCTTGCGGAGGCAACAGCCGCGGCCAACCAGCCGTTTCTCGTCTATTGCCTCACCCCGGGCCTTTTCCCGTGCGGCTGGCTGCCCCCTGGCGTGACACGCGAGGGGGGCGAGTGCCGGCTCAAGTGCGACGGTCTCCAGGCGCGCCTGGCTTGCGCCGTGGTGCCCAAACCCTTCGTGGTCTCCGGCTGGGATCTGGCGGCGCACCGGCCCAAGCCGGCCCAGCGCGCCGTTCCTGCGGGGGCCGTGTACTACTTCGACACCGTGAAAGGCGATCCGAACCGTTACCCCCAGATGCTCTGGGAGCTTATTGAAGACCAACTGGTTCAGGCTGGCGGCCCTGCCACCTGGGACACCGTGTGGAAGCAACGCCAAGCGGAAGGTTTCAATAGCCTACTGGTGGCCTCGTGGCACACCAAAGAAGGAGGTGGAAATGTTTGAAGAAAAACGACTCATGTTCCTCTACTGTGTGAGCCCGGTGCACATGGGTGCAGGGCAAGCGCTGGGCGTGGTGGACAACCCGATCCAGCGGGAGCGCCACACCGGCCACCCGGTCTTTGCCGGCTCCGGGATCAAGGGCGCCTTGCGCGACGAGTTCAGCGCACACGTGGAAAACGACGAACGCACGAAGGGGCAGAACCTGACCAACCGCATCTTCGGTCCTGAAACAGAGGCTGCGGACCACGCCGGCTGCGTGGCGTTCACCGACGCCCAGCTCGTACTCTTCCCGGTGCGCAGCTTGCGGGAATCGTTCGTGTACGCCACCTGCCCCACGGCGCTGGGTCGCCTCAGGCGAATGGCCGAGCTTGCGGGAGAAGAGATCGGCTGGAAGATCCCGGCAGCCCCAGGCGACGACCATTGCCTTACGGTGGAGAACTCTGGTCTCACGGTAAAAGCCAAGCTCGATGGGCAGGATGTGGCGACCGTCATCCTGGAGACGTTCCAGTTCACTGTGAGCCTTGACAAGAATGGCGCGGCAGAGGTGGAGAAAATCGCCAAATGGTTGAAAGAGCGCTGCCTCCCTCAAGAGGCAGCGTACAAGTTTTTCCGTGACAAACTTTCCAAGCATCTGGTGGTGCTCTCCGACACCCGTTTTTCCCATTTCGTGGAAAACGCCACCACCGTGGAACCCCACGTGCGCATCAGCGACGAGTCCGGCACCGCCGACGACGGGGGGCTTTTCTACACCGAAAACGTGCCGCCGGAAAGCCTCTTCGTCTCCCTTGTGATGACCTCGCAAGAGCGCGTTACCCGCGGGGCGTCCTCCAACCACCGGCTCACGGCGAAGGACGCCATGGGGAAGGTCACTGAAGCCATCGACGAGAAAACCGTGCAACTGGGCGGCGACGCCACCTCAGGGCGCGGCCTGGTGACGGTGGCCTTTGCCAGCATCGAGAAAAATGCGAAGGCCGAGAAAGAGGAGTGAGCCATGACCCAAAGTTTGGATCAAATACGCGCCAGGTATGCGTGGGGATGCGTTCATGACGTTACAGACGAGTACGTCAACCTGGCCAAGGCCGCCCCTTCCCTGATCATGACCAACGGCTTGATGCAAACCTTGGCGTTTCTTAAATCTAAAGGCAAAGTGCACCACGACAAGCTGCTCGAGGACATCCTCGGGTGGCTGGTCAAACCCCCAGCGGCCTGCACGTTTCTAAGTGGCAAAGAGTTCGAAAAAGTGATGAACGACCTCGCCAGCCGCGCCTCCTCCGAACAGTACCTCCACGCCACCCGGGAAGCCCTGGCCATCCTTAAATGGATTCGCCACTTGGCGGCAGCCAAGAAAGGGGGGTAAGACGATGGCAGGACCACAAACCCCCCAACGAGGCGGGCCCCCAGGGGCTTCGAACTGGGGCCATCGGCCATCGGGGCCACTTGGGCCGACAGGGCGCGGTGGACCTCCCGGTGGCGGTGCGTCCCGCGGGGATGGTGGCCAAGGCCCTACTCCACGGCAGCGTGCCGTGCCCCCTTACCTCCGCAAGGCGGGCGAGGAACACTTCCGCAAGGCCCCGCCGGGCCACACCTTTCGCCTTTATTTCGGGGGCTGGACCAACCGCTGGGAGCTCAGCAAGGACCAAAAACCCCAAGTTCTTAAAGAGGTTACGGCCCTCGAGGGCGGCGTAAAAGAGGCGCTCTCTGCCTTGCGCAGTCGTCTTCTCCCCCTGGCCAAAGGAGGATATTTTTTCTCGCGAGAAGTTACGTCGACTGCCCCCTTCACCACCGGCTTAGGCATCGAGCATCCGCTGGAAAACGGCTTTGCCTTCCTCGACCCCTACGGCCTGCCCTACCTGCCGGGCAGCTCGGTGAAGGGGGTGGTGCGGCGGGCCGCCGAAGAGCTGGCCCTGTTCGAGGCAGAGCACCACGGCTGGAGCATCCCCGCCCTTTGGTGGCTGTTCGGCTTCGATGCCACGAGCGCCTATTTTGCGCCTGCGGGCAAGGACCCCGCGCCCATCGAAGAGGAGCGTGACCGCTGGCGGGAGGCGTTCCGCTCCCAGGTGGAAAGGCTGTCCGGGGAGCAGAAGGACCTGCTCGAGGCGTACGTCCACCTGGCCTTCCCCCCGAAAAACGGCAGGTCGGTACACGATCCCGTGCAGCGCGTCCTCGGTTGCATCCCCACCGACGCAAGATCCGCCCCAGAACTGCGCGAGGTCCACACCCGGGGTGCCTTGGAGTTCTGGGATGTCCTCCCCGAGCCCAAGGACGGCAAGCTCCGCGTCGACATCATGAACCCGCACTACAACCACTACTACCAACAAGGCCAACCCCCCGGGGATTGGGGCAGCCCGGTGCCCATCTTCTTCCTCACTCTCCCAGCCGGCACAGATTTCACCTTCATTGCTCGGTTCCGCCCGCCGAGGGGCTGGCCCGAACCCGTGCGTCGCTACTTCGAAGCTACCGAGGGTGACGCCCCGCGCTGGAAGAGCCTGATCGACGCCGCCTTCACTCACGCCTTCGACTGGCTCGGCTTCGGCGCCAAGACCGCCATCGGCTACGGGAGGATGACTGGCCAATTGGACCACCCGGGTGTGGAGGATGGCCTTGGGCAGGGGTCTCCCGGCCCCACTTCCGTGGGGTATGAGCAGGCGCGGGGGCCAGCCGGACCGCAGCCTCGAACGGCTGGTCCGGCGGCCGCGGGTGCCCGTGGGGAGACAATGACAGCCGAGGGCGACCTTAGCGATCTTGAACGGCGCATTGCCACCATTGGCAGCGTCGGCGATATCAGAAAGGAGGTTGATGACCTTTGCAACCAGCTTGCGCGGAAGAGCAAGCACCCCGACGCCCCTCGCTTGGCGGCGGCGCTTTGGAAGGCGATCGCACACAAGCAGTGGTTAGCGGACCGACTTCGGCGAAACCCGATTTTCGCTGACCTCGTCAAGAAAGGAGGCGCCGAGTGAATTGCGTCGATCTTCGCCTTGAGGTCGTCACTCCGGCATTTCTCGCCGGGGCGGACCAGCACCACGTCGAGCTTCGCTCAGCATCCCTAAAGGGCCTACTACGCTGGTGGTGGCGCGCCAGCGAAGGCCATCGCTTCCCAACCGCCGCCGCGCTCGCGGAGGCGGAAGCCGGTATTTTCGGCTCCGCCGAGTTGAAGCTTAAGAGCCCACTGCAAGTCGGCGTGGAGCTCCTCTCCAGCCAGATGGTGATTCCCCGTGGCAAGGACGCCCCGACGTCATCGGCACAATACTCCTACGGAAGAAAGGACAGGGAAGGCAGTGTCCATACCGGGAAAGCACAAGCGCTGCATTACCTCGGCTATGGCCCAATGCGGTTGGCCAGTAAAGAAGAACGAGAGGCTGCCGAAGCGGGTCGGGATCCCGCGCTACTCGGAGCGGACAGACGTGCAAAGAGGGGGGTTTTGTACATCAGACCTGCTTTCGCACCAGGTAGCGTTTTTAAGGTTAGGTTAGCGTGGCGTGACGGATCCCTTTCCGACGACCAGGGGGATCAGCTTTTGAGGGCCTGCGGCGCGTGGCTAGCCCTGGGCGGAGTTGGCTGCCGCAGCAGAAAGGGATTCGGTTCTTTGCACTTAATCAACGCCGCGGTAGCGTCGGTTTCACAGCGCGCTGAGCAGGTCACGATGAAGATACGCGACGCCATAAAAAGCTATATGGAGGAAGGTGAGCAGCTCCGCGGCGCGCTGCCCCAATGGCCCCAGCTTCGGTTTCGGCGGGTTCTTCATTGGACCGAGCTAAAGCCCAGTTGGGAAGAAGCCCTTGGGGCTCTAGCGCTCGAGTACCGAAAACTAAGGCCCCGGCGCAAAGACCATGAGCGTCGATTCATTTGCGGCGAGGCAAATCCGAGGCGGGCGTCCTCGGTGCTACTTTCCGTCCATCGCCGTGAGAGCAAGTTCGTTGGTCTCATGGTGGCATTGCCGTGTCGGAAGGACGAAGAATCCGAAGGGCGTTCCGCGTGGGATTCGTTTTTACACTCACGGACTTGACATGTGCTGAACCTGTCGCGAGCTTGCGAGGTGGCGACAGTGGGGGGCCGCGAGGGCCGTAGGGTGGGTGAGGGAGCGTGGGGTAGGGGCACTGCGTTGCGAGCCTGCAGGTTCGCGGTCCAAATGCAGCCCCGCCGGCTGCCTGGGGAGACTGCCAAGGCGGGTCAAGAAAAGCGGGCCTGCGGCCCGCGCTCCAGTCGGCCAGCAGTCCAAGCGCGGCTTGCCAAGGTGGAGGGGTGGTGTGGGCAGCTTGTACTACTCCCGGCGCAGGCCGGAGTTTACTCGTAAAAGGTCCAACCCAGGATGATTGAGTTTGTGGCGTGCAACGTAAGGAGGTAAAAACAGCTGATGCCTACCCTCCTCTGTTCTGTGGGTACTTCCTGGGCGGTGGTGCCGGAAGCTATGCACCTGTTGGGCCCCAAAGGCTTCGATGCCGTGCACGTGCTTACCACCTCGAGCCCTCGCATCGAGCCAGGCTTACAGCAACTTCAGGCGTTCATCCAGCGCCATCCCGTGGGGGAGTTTTCCATCAGTCGAGTCGCGGGTTTTGCCGAACTTAACGACGAACGCGACCACGCCCGCTTCGAGGAGGTGCTTTACCGCTGGATGCTCCACACCGCACCCGACCCGTTCAGCCGGTACGTCTGTTTGGCGGGCGGCTATAAGACCATCTCAGCGGCTATGCAGAAAGCCGCCGCCGTCCTGGGCGCCGCCGAGGTGTTCCACGTGCTGTGCGAGCCGCGATTCGGCCCAGCCGCCAACCGCGAGGCGCAAACCCTCGAAGAAGTCGAAGAAGCTTGCCGCAGCGGCGCCCTTCGCTACGTACGCCTGGGCCCCGAATCGGGGTGGCCGCAGTTGGCCGAGCTCCGAGCGGGAAGTTACCCCCTGCAGTGGCGCGGCGATCCGCCGGTTCGCGATGCAGAAGCCCCCGACGAGGGACTGCGGCAGCGGGTGCGCGACCTCGTTGAGCGGGCTTATCGCATCGCCAGCGCCTGGGATCGCCTGTCAAGCCTACCCTTCCCGTCCCTCGCCACCCTCTCCCGGGCCCAACTGGACTGGCTCGACGAGCCCCTTGACCCGTCGGCCGACGCCGCATGGGTGCGGGCTCTGCCCAAGGTCGAGCTGCACTGTCACCTGGGTGGCTTTGCCACCCACGGCGAGCTGCTGGCCCAGGTGCGCTCCGCCGCCCACCACCCCGAGGGCTTACCACCCGCGGGTGGGCCCGCGTTTCCACCCGGCTGGCCACTGCCCTCGCACCCCATTTCGTTGGATGCCTACATGCACCTGGGCGACGCCACCGGTTCCCGCCTCCTGCGTGACCCAGGGTGTCTTGCCAAGCAGTGCGAGCTGCTCTACCAGGCGCTGCTCGCCGACCACGTGGTGTACGCCGAAATCCGTTGCTCCCCCGCCAACTACGCCACCGACGGACGCTCCGCCTGGACCGTCCTAAGCGATATCCGCAGCGCCTTCCAGCGTTGCATGGAGGGCATCCCCGCCGATCACCGCTGCCACGTGAACTTGATCCTCATCGCCACCCGGCAGGAGGGCGGCGACCGTTCCCGCATCGCCCGCCACCTGGCCCTGGCCGTGACCGCCGCTGAGCATTGGAGCGACGGGTGCCGGGTGGTGGGCGTAGATCTGGCCGGGTTCGAGCAGCCAGCCACGCGGGCCGCCCTCTTTGCCACCGACTTCGAGGCGGCGCATCGCGTAGGTCTGGCCGTCACCGTCCACGCCGGTGAAAACGACGATGTGGAGGGGATCTGGCAGGCGGTGTTCAAGCTGTCCGCCCGTCGCCTCGGGCACGCCCTGCACCTGGCCGCCGCACCGGACCTCCTGCGCGCGGTGGCGGAACGGGGCATCGGAGTGGAAATGTGCCCTTACGCCAACCTGCAGATTCGCGGGTATCCCGTGGATGGCGCCACGGGCGAGCCATACCCCTTGGCCACCTACCTGCAGGCCGGCGTGCCGGTGACCGTGAACACCGACAACTTGGGTATTTCCGCTGCCACCTTGAGCGACAACTTGCTGCTCGCCGCCCGCCTGTGCCCGGGGTTGCGACGCCGGGACCTCCTGCAGCTCCAGGCCAACGCCGCTGAGGTGGCCTTCGTCTCCCCCGGCGAGCGCCAGGCGTTGCGAGGGAGACTTGGCGCGGTGGGAACTCCATGAAGTTTGGCGGCTCCACGACGAGCTGGAGCGGCACAACCCCCGACCTGGGCAGGGATGGACCGCGGGGCGCAGCCCCGCAGGGTGGGGGTTTTCCGTTCAAGCGAGCCGAAAAGTGTGGGCCTGCGGCCCGCGGTCCAGGTGCAGCCCCACATGGGTGGGTGGGGGTTTTCCGCCGAGGCGAGCCCAAAAAGTGCGGGTCGTTGGCCGGCGGTCCAGGAGCTCCGAAGTGCAGGGGGCCGCAAATCAGGAGGCCGCTGCCCAGGCGGCCGGCGGTTAGGAGGATATCGCTTGGGGAAAGGAGAACGACCATGGGGGAGACAAGGCACGTCCTGCTTATCAACTTAGGCCGGGGAAATCAGCAGCTTCCGCCCCCCGGCTATAATCCCACCACGTACCTTCTTCCCGATGGCCAGAGTTGCCACACTCACATTGCCGGTCTTGCTCTGTGGTGGTGGCTTGAACGAAGCGGCCGCCCGCCCGTCTCGGTGCTCTTCGCCTGCACCGACGTCGCGTGGCAGGATAAGGCCGAGGTAGCGCGGCAGGAGGCGCATCGGCTGGGCCTGGCCGTCGACCGCATCGAACACCACGAACAGAAGATACCCCGCATCCTGGAGGACGTTTGGCAGGTCCTCCCCCCTTTGGAGGAGTGGTTGCAACGGCACGGAGCTGTCCCTGGCCATCCGTTGACCCTGCATTTGGACATCACCCACGCGTTTCGCGCCATCCCCATCGCCCACACCTGGATGTCCCTCTACCTGCAGCGGCGCGGTCTCATCGTGCCAGGGGTGTGGGGGTACGGAGCCTTCGATCTGAACGCTAAGGAGGAAACACCGTACCTCGATCTTTCCCACCTCTTGGACTTGGCCCAGTGGGCGGAAGCGGTGCGCGCCTTCCGCGACCGCCTGGACACCGATGCCATTACGGCCCTCCTCGATCCGCTGGAGCGGGAAGCCCGGCGCACGGCGGTAAGCGGTTCCCCTTCTGCCCCGCCGCCAGGGCAGCTGGGGGCGGTTCTGCGCGCCGCCAAGGCGGCCAGTGCCGCCTTCCGGGCGGGGTTGCCGCTGGAGGTGGGCGTGGAAACCCGCAGGCACCTCGGTCGAGTGACGGCCGACGACGTCCGCCAGGCCGCCTCCGCCCTGCTGCCGCCCCACGTCCCTGTCGCCGAAGAGCTGTTCCATCACGTGGAGTCGTTGGCGGTGCGCGACGCGGCCAAGCGCAATGCCAAGATGCAACTCCCTCTGGACGACTACGAGCTGCAGCGCCAGCTGCGCCTCGTGGAAGCGTGGGTCCGCGCCGACATGGTGGATACGGCGCTACGGGCTCTCCGGGAGCTCGTTGTGAGTCGTGCCCTCTTAGCCCGCGGTACGCCGCCCACAGAGTGGCTACAGCGCAGCCCGCGGGAGCATATCACCAACCTCTTGAATGCCTTGGCTGACTGCCCTCCGAGCCCGCTGCGGGAGGAGGAGCGCGCCCTGGGCACGCTCTGGTGGGAGCTGCGCAACCACCGCAACCCCTTGGCCCACGCCGGCATGCAGACGGATGGGGTGGATCTGGGGACGGTCCGCCAGGTCTTGGAGGGTCGGTTACTCCCTGAGTTTCGGCGCTTGTACGGGTTGTCGGAGGTGTGGCAGTTGGCCGACCTATCCGAGACGCCACCGGAGGGGGACGGCGCGCGGTGACCGCCGTGTCCACGTTGGAGCAGGCGCGCCAGTTGGCGAGCGCCGGCGAGGTGGAGCGGGCTCGGGAGGTGCTGCGCGCCGCTACTGCCGCCCGCCTCCAGCTCGCCGGCGAGCACCGGGAGTGGGCGCTCCTCGCCGAGGAGCTGGGCCTGGTGGGCGTGGCCGAGCGCGAGTTCAACCTGGCCCTTCGCGACGATCCCGACGACCGCGTGGCCTTGGAGCATCTGGTGGAGCTGGCCTTGGAGCGCGGAAATCTGGAGCGGGCGGTGAACCTCCTCACCCGCCGCGTTGATCTGGATCCCCAGGACCTGGCCAACACCCAGCGCCTCATCGACCTTCTGGTGGACATGGGCGCCGAACCCCGCGCCCACCAGGTGGCCCAGCGCGCCCGCTCCTTGGGCTTGGCGGTTCATGTCGCGGTCGGTGACGAGGCCACCGTTGCGGGCCAGGAAGACGATGAGGCGCTCACCGGGCCGCCGCCGTCGTTGGTGGCCAGCGACGCCGACTGCGCACGCTTCTTGGCCACCTTCGGCGGCCGCGAGGACGTCTACGCTCGCCAGTGGTTCAACCCCAAAACCGGGCAAGGGGGGTACGCCCCGGTGCGCGAGCCCCTCACCCCCCGCGTCCTGCGGCAACACTTTGCCGGTGATGTGACGTTGGGCGTCTACCCCATCCGCCTCGATGGCACCTGCCTGTTCTGCGCCATCGATCTGGACCTCCAGCGCAGCGTCCTGGCCGACGCCCAACGGCATCGCGAGGTTGCTCAGCGGGTTCGCCAGGAGCTGGCGGAGGCGACCGACGTCCTGCGGCAGATGTGCGCGACCCTCGGCATCACGCCCCTGGTGGAGGACTCCGGGTACAAAGGTAGACACTTCTGGATCCCCCTCAGCGAACCACTCCACGCCGGTCGCCTGGTGGCCTTGGGCCGGGCTTTGTTGTCCCGGTTGCAGCCGCAGGTGCCCCCTTCCTTTTCCCTGGAGTGGTTCCCCAAGGCCTCACGCCCTGGCAGCAAGGGGCTGGGCAACCTCATCAAGCTCCCCTTGGGCATCCACCGCCGCACCGGCCGGCGATCCTCCTTGCTCGACGATGGGGGCCAACCGGTGGCCCGCCCCTTCGAGCTGCTGCGTACCCACCCCCGCCTGGACGAGGGCGGCGTGACGGCAGCCCTGACTGCCCTCGGCGGGCAGACGGCCCAACCGCCTGCGGCCGATTTGGTGGAAGCCTCCCCCAGCGCCGCAGCCTCCACGCCGCACCCACCGCCAGTGGTGGACGCCGCTGGGCGGCCCTTTTCGGCCGCCGACTTCGACCGCCACCCGGCCTTTCGGCAGCTCTTCGCGCGTTGTGCGGTGCTCGCCGCCCTGCGCGACAAGGCGATCCACCAGCGCCACCTGACCCACGACGAGCTGGTGGTGCTCGCTCACTGCCTGGGCCACATGCCGTCGGGTGTGGCGGCTTTCAACTACCTTCTCGGCCTGTGCCCCGGCGCCCCCGCCGGCGCCTTGTTGAAATCCCCGCTGCGGGGCAACCCCATCTCCTGTCCCAAGATACGCGCCCGCATCAGTCACATCACCGCCACCGTGCCGTGCAACTGTATCTTCCCAGAGACCTCGGAGATTTACCCCCACCCCCTTCTCCACCTGCGAGGCCTTTCGGCTGAGGAACTGGCACCGCTGCCGCCTGTTCCGCCGCCGGATGCGCAAGTTCGCCGCCTGCTCATCCTGCGCCACCGCATCCGTGAGCTGCAGGCCGAAGCCCAGGCTTTAGCCGACGAACTCATCGCCCAGGTGCGAGCCTCCGCCGCGTTGCGCTGGGAACTTCCTGAAGGGGTCTTGGCCTTGGAGGAAAAAGACGGCATACCCGAGTTGGTTTGGATACCGGCCGCAGGGGAAAACCATGGGCCGCCTGATTGCGATCACTGAACCGGGGATCACTGTTGGACTCCACGGTGAGCGTCTGGTGTTGCGTCGAGGCGGGCGTGAGGGCGAGCAGTTTCGCCTCGCCGAAGTGGATCAACTCCTCCTCTTTGGGCCAGTGGAGGTCACCCATGCGGCGCTCATGCGCCTGCTCGCCCACGGTATTGACGTGGTCTACCTCACCGGCGCCGGCAGCTTCCGTGGGCGCTTGCAGGGTCCCATGGGGCGGCAGATCGATCTGCGGCTCGCCCAGTTTGAGCGGCTGCGGGACGAAAGCTTCGCCTTGGCGTTGAGCCGCCAGTTGGTGGCCGGCAAGATCGCCAACCAGCGCCGCCTCCTGGTGCGGGTTCAGCAATCCCTGGCCGACGAGCAGATCTCTGTGGACCTGTTGGCCCTTCGTCACCGCTGGCGGGATGCCCTAGCGGCCCGCGATCGGGAGGAACTGCTGGGGGTGGAAGGGGCGGCGGCGGCTGCCTATTTCCGGGCGTTCGGCCGGAGCATCAAGAACCCGCTGTTTTCCTTTTCGGGGCGTACCCGGCGGCCGCCCAAAGATCCCATCAACGCCTGCCTTTCGTTTGGGTACGCGCTGGTTGGGACCTTGCTCGATGGGGACGTTGCGGCGGCGGGATTCGACCCCATGCTAGGCGCTCTTCACCAACCTGCCTACGGACGCCCCTCCCTGTCCCTCGACCTGTTGGAGGAATTTCGGCCGGTCCTCGTGGACGCCTTGGTGTTGCGCCTCATCAACCGTCGACAGCTGGTGCCTGCCGACTTCGCCTCGCCCTCCGAGGCGTTGGGCGAGGATCAGCTGGTGGTGGACGACGCCCCCATGGAGGGTGCCGTGTACCTCGCCGCCACCGGGCGCAAGGTCTTCCTGGCCGAGTTTTTGCGCCGCCTCCGTGAACAGGCGTTTTACGCCCCTGGTGGCGGTCGCTACACCTACCGGGAGATCATGCGGCAGCAAGTGTACCAGCTGGCCCGGGTCATCAAGGGCGAGGTCGATGTTTACCGCCCCTTCGAGATGCGCTGATGCCCTACATCGTCCTAGCCTATGACATTGCCGACGATCGCCGGCGGGATCGCCTCGTCAAGATCCTCGAGGACCATCTGGTGCGGGTGCAGGAGAGCGTCTTTGAGGGCCACATCAGCGATCGCCAACACCTTCGTTTGCTGGAAGACGTGGGTGGCGTCATCGACTATCGGCAGGACAATGTGCGGGTGTATACTCTTTGCCAGAGATGTCGCGTCACCGTCGAGACCATGGGCGTCGCCATTACCCCTCCGGAGCGCGACGAGGACGCCGTTCTTTGACAATGTGCGAACCTTCTGCCATTTTTGCACCCGTGGGCAACTCGAGTCCCTGGAAGGGGATAAAGATCCCCGCCAAGGGCGGTTTGCATGGGGGGAATTCCTTCGGCCTACGGCACTTTGTCCGGTTGGCGGGCGTCCGGCCGCCCGTGCTGGAAACGGGGAGTCGGGGTTCTGCACCCCAGCACCGGTTCGTCCGGTTCCTCCAACGGGTTGGGACAGAAGGATCGAAAACACCGCCTCGCTCAGAAGAGGATTAAGAC
>Ga0308417_1000093_pt1 | contig 71357 bp, 58 predicted proteins | sample HotsprSampleOS65_FD_203528 | JGI IMG/M metagenome (GOLD analysis project Ga0308417, IMG submission 203528) | Hot spring phototrophic mat microbial communities from Octopus Spring, Yellowstone National Park, Wyoming, United States - 20090730_OS65 ... | reverse complement strand
GATCAGTCTCCAGAGTTGGAATTCGTATCGCCGTCATTGCAGGAAGGCAGCATGAGTGGCACGATGAGCGCGCAACTGGTCAACTGGAAACGGCACTAGATCTGGAAGTACAGCGCCATGTCGGCCGAGCGCTGCTTCGACCAGGCCTCGCCAGCCCCGCGCCGTGCGTCCATAATCCCCCAGATCACATGATGGCCAAGGTCGGCCACAACGCTCGTCGGGAACAGGTGCATGCGCTGGAGCGCGATCAGGGCGTGTTCCCGCGCCCGCTGTGGCTGGGCCGGCGATGTCGGGTGAGGACTGCCCAGGTATGCGCAGACGCGCGCGATCAGACGGCCGTACAGTGCGGTGTCGACCGCCGGCCATCGAGCGTGTATGAGGTTGGCCAGTTCGTGCAGGCCCTCGTGGTCGCCGGCCCCGCCGAGCTTGCTGATCAGCCGTTCAGTCGCGACATATTGGGCAACCTCCGGGCGGGTCGTCGGCGTGGCGGCGAACAAGGCCGCCGGCAGGGCAACCGCGCACAGCCACGTCAGGGCGGCTGGTGTTCTCATGGCCGGCCTCCCGCGGCGGGGCCCGCCTTGCGCTGCGCCTCCCACGCCGTCAGCATGGTCTTGTTGTGCGCCTCGCGGTCCTCCCGCGTCCACAGGGGCAGCGTCCAGCGCCAGTTGGCCAGCAGATCCGCAGGGGCGCCGGCCGCCTGCGCCGCGCGGTATGCCAGCACGCGCGGGGCCGTTCCAAGCGCCGCCGATGCCGGATCCTCGGTGAACAATTGCTCGCCCGCCTCCCACAGCTCGTCGGCCTTGTGCAGGGCCGAGTCGGCCCCTTGCAGCTCCGGCGCGGGCGGGCGATCGTATGCCACGCCTCCCATGAACGCCCGCGGGCGAGCGTCGTTGGCCGTGGCCGGGCCGCTCAGCTTGTCGATGAACACGCCGCTGACGATGGTGTTCAGGCTCCAGCAGCGCCGCACCTGCACGTAATAGTCGCCGGGGCCGCGCAGAAGAAACTGCTTGTATACACTCCCCCAGAAGTCGCCCACGCGCGTCTGCGCCAGCGGAGGCGCCGCCAGCGACCTGATCATGTCCTGGTCGAATGGCCGGATTAGCACCTGGTAATTGCGGTTGCGGTTCTCGCCCTCGCGGCCATCCTTGTTGGCGAAATACAGGCTGACGCGGTGCATGCCCTGGGGAACGGTGATGCGCACCCACACGTCGTCGCCATCGGCCGCGGGCGGCGAGCCGTGGTCGTTCCATTCGCCCAGGCGGCGATAGCCAAGGTTGGGGCACCACAGGGCGCGCGGATCGTCCGTCCTGGTCCAGGGGCTTACTATGTGGTTGACGACCCCGGGTTTCACGGCGCCTGGCCCGCGCCGCGGTTGAACGGCATACGGCTCGCCCGGCAGCGCGATCGGTTCGTTGACGGCGGCGCAGAGCACGGCGTACTGCCGTCCATAGCGGCCGGTCCAGTCGCCCTGAGTGATCCAGTCGTCGCCCAGATACGCGGCCGGCGAGTTGCCCGGCGGCAGTGACCTTAGCCGAGCGGCCAGCGCCTCCAGGTCGGTGATCTGCGGCGGCCGTGCGCTGGCCGGCAGGCGTGGTGTCGGAGGCGTCGCCCCGAAGATCGGCAGCGCGGGCACGCCCCGCCGGAGCATGCCCCCGCCGTAGGTGCCGACAAAACATCCATCGGTGCCTGCCACGATCGCGCGCACGAACTCGTTGCCCTCCGACCACAACAGCGGCACGCGCCGCCCGGTCTTTGCGTTGACGGCCTCGAATCCCTTCTGACGGTAGCCCAGCCACAGCACTCCGTCGGCCCCCTCGGCCAGGCATGCCACGTCATCCTCCACGTACACCGCCCCGGGCTGCTCCCACCAGCCCGCGGGAGCTCCGCCCGGCTGAGCGCGCACGCGCTCGCTCCAGTTGGACCCGCGATACCACGCAAACGAGCGCCCGTAGTCTCGGCTCTCGGCCACGCCGTGAGTGGTGGCCACCAGCAGCGTGTTGTCCCGCATTACCAGCACGTCGTTGACCATGCTGCTGGGCAGCCCGCTGCCCCGGGATACGGTGGGCATTCGCAGCGGACCGACGACAGGACGCCACGTCTTGTAGCCTTCACGCGCCAGTGCGATGGCCAGTCCGTCGCATTGCATGCCGACGTAGATGTTGCCCTCGGCGTCGAAGGCGATGGCGTTGGCCTGGTCGGACGGAAGCCCGTCGAGGCGCGTGTAATAAGACCACTCGTCACGGGCCTCGGAGTATCGCGCCAGACCCAGACTGGTGGCCATCCACACATCGCCGTCGGTCGGGCAGACGGCGATGTCGAAGATACGGCCGCCCAGCGGGCCGGCCAGGCTCGCGGGATCGGAAGCGCCGGCGATGACCTCGTAATTGCGCCACTCCTGGCCATTGTGGACGCTGACGCCGCGGCCCAGGTGCCCGACCCATACGCGGCCCATGCGGTCGACGGCCACGGCGTAGGCGTAATTGTCGCCCAGGCCGTCGTTTGGGGTGAACTGCGTCCAGCGGCGCGTGGCCGTCTCGTAGCGATAGACGCCCTCCATTTCCGAGCCGACCCACAGGTTGCCGCGGGCATCGGGCGCGATTGCCATGACGTGGCGCGGCCCGCGCCCCGCAAGGGCGGCGGCCGCTGCCGCCTGCTTCTCCGACTCATTCAATGCCTCGCGCTCCTGTGGCGAGAGCGTGCTCATGTCGTCGGGCAGGAGCGCGATGGGCACGTAGAGGCGCGCCGGTGCCAGCGCGCTGGGAGGCAGATTGATCGACGCCAGGGGAGTGAACACGGGCGTGGGATTAGCCGGATCGCGCAGACCCGGGCGTTGCGGCGCAACCCGCTGCGGATCGCCCTGTCCGGGCGCGAATTCCACGATCTCTGACTGGGGAGCGCGCCTGCCTCCCTCGCGCAACAGCCACACCAGCAGACCAGCGATGACAAAAAAGCCCACCGCCATCGCGCCGAACCGGACCCATTGCTGCCTGTTCATGTCGCACCCCGGTCAGTAAGAGGACCCTGGCCCAAACCGCGATGCGCACTATAACGCGCCGCCGGGCGGATTCCAGTGGGCAGGTGAGGGGGCGAGGGCTGGGGCGTGACCGTTTCTTTTTCGCGTGGAGCCAGGATCGGCGTCCTGCGCGTGCCGAACGCCGGCGCGATTGCGGACCGCCGGCCGCAGAAGGTGTCACGCCCCCGCATTTGGCGCGTGGTCTTCCGGCAGGCGGGCGGCTACCATACCGCCGCTATGGCTCGACCCCTGGGCGCTCTTTGCATCGTGCTTCACGGACACCTCCCCTACGTCCTTCATCACGGCGAGTATCCCCACGGCGAGGCGTGGCTCTTCGAGGCCGCGGCCGAGACCTACCTGCCGATCCTCGATCTGATCGGCGAAGTGGCACTGTACAAGGCCCGCGCGGCGCTGACCATCGGCCTCACGCCGGTCCTTCTGGAACAGCTCGCCCACGAGCGCTTCAAGACGGGATTCGTCGCCTATCTCAACGAGCGCCGCGAGCGCGCCATCTCCGACCGCCGGCAGTTCGAGCGCGACAACAACCTGCACTTTGCCTACCTGGCCTCGCGATGGGAACAGTGGTATCAGAAGTGGCTCGACCGCTTCGAGCAGATCGGCCGCGACATCCCCGGGGAGTTCGCCAAACGCTGGCGCGAGGGGCACATTCAAATCCTCACCTCCAACGCCACTCACGGCTACATGCCGCTGATGCTCAATGACCAGGCCATCCGGGCGCAGATGCTGGCAGGCGTCACCACGAGCCAGCGGCGGCTGGGCATCCGGCCGCGCGGCATGTGGCTCCCCGAATGCGCCTACCGCCCCACGTGGGAACACTGGATGCCCTCGGTGCTTTACGACAACGCCCGCTGCCGCGTGGGGCTGGAGATGTTCATGGCCGAGGCCGGCATCACCCACTTCTTCGTGGACACGCACCTGATAACCGGCGGACAGCCCCTGGGGATCATCGAGCGCAACGAGTTCCGGCCGATCGTCCAGGATCAACTCAATTGGGACCAGCGCCGAGGCTGGCGCCATCCTCTGGAGCCGGTGGGGGTGATCTCCTCGCCGCAGAACCCGCGGGTTTTCGCCTTCTGCCGCCATCCGCGCGTCTCCGAGCAGGTCTGGTCCGGAACCACCGGCTACCCCGGCGCCGGCGAGTATCTGGAGTTTCACAAGAAGCACAACGAACGCGGCCTGCGCTACTGGAAGATCACCCATAACCGAGCCGGCCTGGGCGACAAACACCCCTATTACCCCGACGACGTCAGCGGCAAGGTCTACGAACACGCCCAGCACTTCTGCGGCGTCGTGCGGCACGTGCTGGGCGAGTATCAGTTCGCCACCGACCGCGAGGGCGTCTGCGTGGCCGCGTTCGACGCCGAGCTTTTCGGCCACTGGTGGTTCGAGGGTCCGCAGTTCCTTCGCGACGTGATCCTCACGCTGGCCAGCGGGCCGGAGGTGAGGCTGATGACGGCGGAGGAGGCCCTGTATCACCATCCGCCCGACAAGGCCATGCGCCTGCCCGAGGGCAGTTGGGGCAAGAAGGGCGACCACAGCGTCTGGATCAACGACCGCACCCGCTGGATGTGGGAGATCGAATACCGCGCCGAGAACCGCATGCTCAAGCTGCTGCATGAGCTGCCCTGGCGCACCAATCCCAGGGTCAAGGAAATGATGCAGCGCGCCGGCCGCGAGCTGCTGCTGCTTCAGGCCAGCGACTGGCCGTTCGTGATCGACTCGCACGGGGCGGTCGACTATGGCATCCAGCGTTTCGCCGGCCACGCCACCCAGTTCGACCGCGCCACGCTGATGGCCGAGGAGCTGGCCGCCGGCCGCGAGCTGACGCCGTTGCGACTGATTGAGCTTCAGGAGATGGACGCGCACGACAGCGTCTTTCCTGAGATCGATCTGGAGTGGTGGATGTAATCAGCCGTCCGGCGCCCCGGGGCGCAGCCACTGGTATTGATCGACCTCGAATCCGCCGGGTACGGGGCGTGCTTCAACGATGTACTGGCGTGCGGTCTCCAGGCCCGAACGCGCGGGACTGTGGATGCGGAAGGAGAAAGTCTGGCCGGTGAAGTCGCCCTGGATCACCCGGTCGATGCGGAAGGTGACGACCCAGTTGTCGCGCGAGCGCTCCAGCGGCGCGGGCTGAATCGCTTCGACCGTGCCGCGGAAGATCAGCGTTGTTGCGGCGGGCGCGGTGGGCGGGGGCGGCGGAGATGGCGTGGAACTGGCGCAGCCGCAGATCAGGCAGAATGTGGCGAAGACCCAGAGGGCATGAGGCATCGGAGTGCTCCTGATCCATCAGACGCACAACCCCGCCGCAGGTTCGCGTTCTTCTATTTCCGATACATCTCCTCAAAAAACTCCTCCCCCTCGCCCTCGATCTCGACCCGCACGAGCTGCCGCCCTCCCTTTCGAAGCTCGCCGAAATGCGCGATCCAGTACCCGCCCGTGTCGTGCCACGCATCTTTTCCGGTGCGCTGAAGCCAGGCGGGGTTCTTGCGGAAGGTGCTCGGGTCGGCGTACCACGTCAGCAGCCTCTTGCGGTCGATCTTCCACACGAGCACGTCGGGGCCGTCGAGGGAGACCGGATTCACGGCCGCCAGCTTCGCCTTCGCGGTCAGCAGCATGTCGGCCACGCCGGGATTCAGCCCGCCCTCGGGCGTGCTGTTGTTCAGATACTCCCAGATCAAGGCGCCGGTGACGTGTCTGTAGAACGAACTGGCGTACGCCGGTTCTGTCAGCACGATATTCGGAAACTCCTCCAGAACCAGCGGCTTGTTGGCGAAGCGGCAGTAGGTGAGAAACGCGTCGAAGTACGGCTCGCCCACCGTCTGATACGACCGGGCGTCGCGGAGGTGGTCGGGCTTGATGTCGTACCAGTGAACCGAAAGGTAGTCGAAGAGCCGCGCGAAGTTGCGCGGGGCGAAGCCGTCGTAGCCATACGGGCTGGGCGGAAAGTTCCGCCACAGCGGCACGTCCCACTGAATGCCGCCGTTGGTCACCATGTGATTGGGGTCGGCCGCGCGGATCGCATCCGTCTGCACGCGGGCCCAGCGATACGCGACGAACTCCCGCGCGAGCTGATAGTCGTAGAGCCACTGGTCGCCCTCCTTGTCCTGATCCGGCGGCCGCCCGCACTCGGCCCAGGTGTTGATCGTCTGCCCCCACGCCTTGCCGGCGGCCTGCGGCGTGCCGTACTTGCGCTGGAGTAAGTCGTGCCACACTTCCTCGGGGATCGTGCGCGGCACCTGCGGCTCGTTGCGCAGGCTGTAGCTGAAGACGCCCGGCTCATCCCTGTAGTGGGCCGCGAAGGCGCTCCAGAACTTCGCCAGATGATCGAGCTGCGGCTTGCCCCACAGTCCGGCACGGTCAAACTGACCCGCCTGCCAGAGCGGCGTGGGGCCTTCCCACCAGTCCGGGCCGCCGAAGATGACGCGCTGGCCGTGGCGCTTGGCGATTCGCACGAGGGCATCGGTCTTCTTCAGCGACTCCTCGGGGATGACACCCGGCTCCGGCAGGAACGACCTGGCCGAGAGGAAGACGCGAATGACGTTCACCCCGGCCGCGGCCATGCGGGCGCAGTCCCGCTCGGTCACGTTCTCGTCAAACCTGATCCAGTTCAGTCGCGTGGCGCCGCGCTCGCGCGTCTGCACGCCGTGCGGCGTGTAGTTCATGCCGATGGGCGTGAAGCGCCGCCCGGTGGCTGTGTCGATGAAAGTTGGAGAATCCTTGGCCGGCTTGATGAAGCCCAGGACAGGCTCGGCGGCCGGCTCGGCGGCCGGGGCGGACCAGCAGAGTGCGGCAAGCGCGATGGCGGCGACGGCGCGATAGATGGTGGGTCTCATTAACGGAATATACCGCCGCGGCAAGGCGGCGATGAAGGCGGCGCATCCGCGAATCCGGTGCGTGTGGGCATCTTCTCCATGAACGCGACCGCCCAGCGTGTTATGATGCGTCAGGAGATGACCGATGAATGTCTACCTCGTTCGACATGCGGAGGCCGAGCCGAAGGAAGTGGACGCGGAACGCCCCCTAACGCGGGAGGGGCGGCGCGACGCCCGGCGGTTGGCCGCGGTCCTGCGCAGCATGCGACTGTCCGTCGACGCCATCTGGCACAGCCACAAGTTGCGATCGAAGGAGACGGCCGAAGCGATGGCCAAGGCTGTCCAGTCGAAGAGCGGACTGGTCTGTCGGCGCGACCTGCGCCCGAACGGCGATGCGCCATCCCTGGCCGCCGAGATCGGCAGTATGGACCGCGACCTGATGCTGGTGGGGCACGAGCCGCATCTGGGGCGACTGGCGGCATGTCTGCTGTGCCAGGGGAAGGCGGCGCTTCTGGACCTGGGCAAACCCTCCGCCGCCTGCCTGTCGCGCGACGACGAGACGGGCAGTTGGCGCGTGCGCTGGCTGTTGTCGGCGGAACTGCTGGCTGCCCTTCCGCGACGATGACCGACCAACCGCCGGCGGCGGCGACCTGCGGGCTTTGCGCGTTGTTGGCGTCGTCTGAATAAAATCTGAACGTCCGTCGAGCGATTCTGGTTATGATGGGTCAGGCTGGTAAGGGCATGGAACTTGCGGTTCAATCCCGTCGGCGTCCGGTTGGCAAGCTTCGCCCCGCCGAACTCCGCATCGGCGCCATCGACGTCGGCTCAAACAGCATCCACATGGTCGTCGCCCAGGCCGACGGCGACGGCGGCCTGAGCGTCCTCTGGCGGGCCAAGGAAATGGTGGGGCTGGGGCGGCTGTCCTTCCCCTCGCGCTGGCTCTCGCAGGAGGCGATGGACCGGGCGACGGTCACGCTGAGGCGCTTCCTGGAGGAAGCGCAGCGGCGCCAGTGCGAACAGGTTCTGGCGGTAGCCACCAGCGCCGTGCGCGAGGCCGAGAATGGCGGGGCGTTTATCCAGCGCGTGCGGCAGGAACTGGGGCTGCATGTGCGCGTGGTCAGCGCGCAGGAGGAAGCGCGGCTTATCTACCTGGGGGTGCGGCATGCGGTGTCGCTTGCGGGCGGCCCACACCTGCTCCTGGACATCGGCGGAGGCAGCGTGGAGTTCATCGTGGCCAGCAGCGAGAAACCCCTGCTGCTGGCCAGCCGCAAGCTGGGCGCGGCGCGGATGACGGCGCGGTTCATCCGGTCCGATCCTGTCGAGGCCCGCGAACTACGGGCGCTGCTGGCACACTACAGCGAGGAACTCGATCCGCTGATCGAGGAAATCCGCCGCTACAGGCCGGTGCGCATGTTGGGCAGCAGCGGGACCCTGGAGAACATCGCGGCAATGTGCGAGGCCGAACGCGCTGAGGAGGGGCGGGCCATCATCACGCGGCCGGCGCTGGAGCGCCTGGTCGATGAACTGACGGAGAGCCGTTCGGCGGACCGGGCTGCGATGCGCGGGCTGGACGAGAAGAGGAAGGACCAGATTGTCGCGGGGGCGCTGCTGGCGCGGGAGGTCATGCGGCGTCTGGACGCCCGGCAGATCGAGATCGTACACGCTGCGCTGCGCGAGGGGATTGTCATAGACCACCTGGCACGGCACTGGCCGGAAATCCAGGTGCGCCGCGAGGTGCCCGATCCGCGGCGTCGGGCGATCATCGACCTTGGTCGTCGCTGTCACTGGCAGCGCGACCACTCGGAACAGGTGGCGCGGCTGTGCATGCTGCTGTTCGAGCAGTTGCGCGGCCTGCACGGTCTGGGGCGGTCGCAGCGCGAACTGATCGAATACGGGGCGTTGCTTCACGACATCGGAGCCCTGATCGGGCGCGCCCGCCATCACAAGCACAGCATGTACCTGATCCTGAACGGGGAACTGGCGCCGTTCAGCCGCGAGGAGGTGGCGATCATCGCGAACGTCGCGCGTTACCACCGCAAGGCGCCGCCCCGCAACCGACACGAGGAGTTCGCCCGCCTGTCCGCCAAGGGCAGGTACACGGTGCAGGTGGGAGCGGCGCTGCTGCGCATCGCCGACGGGCTGGACCGGACGAGTTCGGCGGTGGTTGAGGATCTGCGCTGCCGGGTTGGCCGGCGGCGCGTGGACATCACACTGCTGGCGCGCGGCGATACGGAACTGGAGGTATGGTCGGCGCGGGCGCGGAGCAAACTGTTCACGGAGGTGTTCCATCGCACCGTGTCGTTCCGCGTGAAGCCGGCCCGCGGGGCGCGCTAGACGGGTGGGAGCACATTGGCAGAGGGGTCCGGGTCGGCGGCGCCGCTCAGTAGCGCGCTGTCGCGCCGGGCCAGCGCCATCAGGATGCTGTGGGTGCCGCGGGCCGGTTCGTTGTCGGCGGGACGCCGCTGGACGTAGGTGCCGTCGCCGGCCATGTCCCACGCCTGGCGGTTGTCGTTGAGGTTGATCTGGAGCAGTTCCCACAGACGCTCGCGGTGTGCGGCCGCCTCGACCGGCACAACGACCTCCACGCGCTGCAGCAGATTGCGGTACATCCAGTCGGCCGAGCCGATGTAGAACTCGCCGTCCACCGGCCGGGACGCGCCGTTGCAGAAGTAGAAGACGCGCGCGTGCTCGAGGAATCTGCCGACGATGGAGATGACGCGGATGTTCTCGCTCAGGCCCTTGACCTGGGGCCTCAGGCAGCAGAAGCCGCGGACGATCAGGTCGATCTTCACTCCCGCCTGCCCGGCCGCGTACAGGGCATCGATGATTCGACGATCCTCCAGCGAGTTCATCTTGGCGATGATCCGGGCGGGCCGGCCGGCCTTCTGGTGTTCGGCCTCGCGCTCGATCAGCGCCAGGAAGCGCTCGCGCATCTGCACCGGAGCGACCAGAAGCTTGCGGTAGGCCGGCTGAACCGATCGCCCCGTGAGCGAGTGGAAGAGGGCCACCAGCTCCTCGGTGATGGCCGGGTCGCAGGTGAGCAGTCCCAGGTCGGAGTAGAGGCTGGCGGTTATGTTGTGATAGTTGCCGGTGCCGATGTGCGCGTAGCAGCGGATGCGGTCCGGATCCTGGCGGACCACCAGCGCGGCCTTGGTGTGGGTCTTGAGCCCCACCAGGCCGTACACGACGTGCACACCCGCCTTCTCGAGCGCCTCGGCCAGCATGATATTGCGTTCCTCGTCGAGCCGGGCCTTGAGTTCGACGAGGCACACGACCTGTTTGCGCGCCTCGGCCGCCTGGATCAGGGTGTAGATGAACGGGCTCTCGTCGGAGGTGCGGTAGAGCGTCATCTTGATCGCCAGCACCCTGGGGTCGGCGGCGGCCGCGCGGATGAACCGTTCCACCGACGCGGCGAAGCTCTCGTAGGGGTGATGCACCATCAGGTCGCCGGAACGGATGATGCTGAAGATGTCGCTGTCCTCGTCGGCCAGGGCCCGCGGCACCACGGGGGTCCAGGGCTCGTGTGCCAGCGCCGCAATGGGCAGGGTGCTGATGGGCTTGAGGTCCTGGTAGTCCACTTCGCCCCCCAGGGGATACACGTCGTTGTCGGTCAGTTCCAGCTCGTGCATCAGGAACCGCTGAATCCAGGGGTCGGCGCCGGCCTCGATCTCCAGCCGCACCACCGGGGCGAACCGCCGCAGGCGCAATTCCTGAGCGATCAGCTCCCGCAAATCCTGGGCGTCCTCCTCATCGAGTTCCAGGTCGATCGTGCGCGTCACACGAAAGGCGGCGGCGGCCGTGATCTGCATCCCCGGGAACAACTGCCCGAGATGCTCGCGGATCATGTCATAAAGACTGGCAAAGCGGTACGTGCCGCCTTCGCCGTTGCCGGCCCTGAGGCGCACCCACCGCGGCACCGTCTCGGGGATCTTCACGCGCGCGAAGAGGGTCTTGTCCTCCCCGGGCTGCATCAGCGCGATGCCCAGCGACTCGGACAGATTGGAGATGAAGGGGAACGGATGGCCAAAGTCCACCGCCAGGGGCGTCAGGATCGGATAGACCGTTTCGCGAAAGAAAGCGACGCACTCGGCGCGTTCGGCCTCGGTAAGGTCACGCCAGGCCAGAAGGTGCACCCCCTGCGCCGCCAGTGCCGGGCGAATTTCCCGCAGGTAGCAGTCCGTCTGCTGCTGCAGCAGGGAAAGAACGGTCGAGCGGATCGCCGCCAGTTTCCGCGCCGGCGTGAGGCCGTCGGCCGCGATGCCCGCTTTGCCCGCGACCACCTGCTGACGGATGGCCGACACGCGCTTCATGAAGAATTCGTCGAGATTCGAACTGAAGATGGACAGGAAGCGAACCCGCTCCAGCAGCGGCGTGCGCGCGTCCAGCGCTTCGTGGAGGACACGACGGTTGAACTCCAGCCAGCTCAGGTCGCGATTGAGGAATCGCTCCGGGCTGACCTGGTCGGCGGCCTCCGGCGCCGGGCTGGGGCGGACGCGCCTGTTGCTGATGCCGCGGGGCATGTCGATTCTCCTGGCGGATCGTTAACCCATCGCGATGATTTGCGCTCCGTGGTCCGGACCGGCCACCGGGAGACAGCGTATCAATCACACCCCCGCCCGCGCGGCTTGTCAATGCCGCGAGAACGGCGCTAGCGCGACCTTAACACATGGTAACACCGGCCGATTCCGCGTCGTTCTGTTACAATCAGCACATGGCTGACGAGACCCCGAGCGCACCGGCGCTCTACCGCTACATCGCCAGACTTGTCGAGAATCTTCGCCGACTGGTCCCGGCCGCGCTGGGGGCCTGGGAACTGGAGGCCATTCACGACGCGCGCGTGGCCACGCGGCGTCTGAAGGCCGCCCTGGACGTGCTTGAGCCGCGCATACCGCGCGATCTGCTGCGGCCGTTCGCACGCAAACTGCGGCGTCTGCGGCGGACGCTCGGTCCACTGCGCGACCTGGACGTGATGCTCGGCCACCTGGGCGAGAGGTGGGCGACCCGCCGTCACGCCCGGGCCGCCCGGCGGGTTGCCGAGTTTCTCGAGCAGCGCCGCACCCGCCGTCAGCGGCGTTGCGGGCGTCGCTCCACCGCGCAGCGCATGTTGCTCGGCCTGCTGCGTTGGGAAGAACTGTCCGCGGAGGTGCGTCAGGCCTGCCTGGCCGTCGGCGAACTTCTGGGCGAGGCCCTGGAGCGGGAGGGAGCGGAACTGTCGCGTTGCGCCGACGCCCTGGCGACTGCAGATGCCATGTCCGATTCACCGGCAAGCGTCCAGGACCCGCATGTCGTCCGCATCGCGCTCAAGCGGTTTCGCTACACGGTGGAACTGAGCCGTGAGGCCGGCTGGCCGTGCGACAAGCAGACCGTGCGCTTGCTGAAGCGGATGCAGGATGCCCTGGGCCTCTGGCACGACTACGCGGTTCTCGCCGAGGAGATTATGCGGGTGGCCATCGAGTCGCAAAGCGCCAGCCACGACGTGCGGTTCTTCGGCGAGCTGATCGAGCTGGCGCGGGCAGCGTGGCGGCGGGCTGAGGCGCAACTTCGCAGGTTCGTGGCGCTCTGGTCGCAGGATGGGGCGGCGCTTCGCCGCACGGTCGAAACTCCGCGGGCGACTGCGGGGGCGCCGGATGCCGTCACGGGCGCTGACTCGCCCGCGGCGCCTGGCGGGTCAGGGTCGGACACCGGGCCGTAGGCGTGCCGGCGGTCCGGCATCGCTCCGGCGCACGACGTAGCAGGGGCGTCCTCGCCCGGCTCCCGGACAACCCGCAGGCTGGTAGTAGCACGGGCGTCCTCGCCCGTGCCCAACGACGTCGTGACCCCAATCCGCAGCACGGGCGTCCGCGCCTGGGTCCCCCCTTGCGAGCGGGTGCTTTGCGTTTGCGCCTCCGCGTCTGCCACGGCCATCCCGGCTCCCTCCAACGCAGAAACTCTCACGCACCCCACCGCGCGGAAAGCCAACTCAGAGATTGCATGGCCTGGGGATGATGATATATTGCTGCCGGATTGCCTGGGGACGGTCCCGCATTGATCATATCAGGAGAAGGCATGCCCAGTGTACTCGTTGTATACTACTCAAAGACCGGTGCAACACAGGCTCTGGCGGAATACCTGGGAGCGGCGGTTCGGAAAGAAGGCGTCGAGGTCGTCGTCAAGCGGGTACAGGATGTGCGCGTGGAGGAGCTGCTACGCCATGATGGCGTGCTCATTGGCTCGCCGGTGTATTACGGCGGACCGGCGGCGGAGATCAAGCGATTCATTGATCTGTCGAACAAATACTATGGTCGATTGATTGGCAAAGGGGGGGGTGCGTTTTCCACGAGCGCTGGTGTTCACGGCGGAACAGAAACCACCAATCTTGCCATCATTCACGCGATGTTGATTCACGGCATGGTGGTGCAGGGAGACAACGCCGGATGCCACTATGGCCCGGCGTGCGCCGGCAAACCAAATGCCGCAGCACGAAAAGCCTGTAGCCGGTACGGAAAACAGTTTGCCGCACTGGTCAAACGCCTGAGCAGTGAATGAGGCGGCTGGCATGAGTATCCCCTCTGCTCCTTCCCCCCGCCCGTCCCCGCAGATACCATGCACCGGCCGGCGCGGCCGGCGGATGCGAGTGACCCATGAACGCCGAAAACGACCAGCGCTGGATGATGGTGGCCATCGAGGCAGCCTGCCGCGGCATCGCGGCCGGCCAGAGCCCATTTGGAGCATGCCTGGTGAAGGACGACGTGCTTCTGCACAGCGCGCACAACACCGTCTGGCAGTCATGCGACGCCACGGCGCACGCCGAGATCAACGCCATCCGCCACGGCTGCGCCAGACTCAGGACCATCGACCTCTCCGGCTGCACCATGTACAGCACCACCGAGCCGTGCCCGATGTGCTTTGCGGCCTGCCACTGGGCGAGGATCGACCGCATCGTCTACGGCGCCACTATCGCCGATGCCATCGCGGCCGGATTCCACGAGCTGAATGTCTCGTGCGAACACCTGCGCCAGCATGGCGGCAGTCCGGTGCGGCTGACGGCCGGCGTGCTGGCCGAAACGTGCGTAGCCCTCTTCCGGCAGTGGCGGGCGGCCGGGCACGCAAGGGCCTATTGACCCGGCGCGCGGGCGCCCCCTCTCGCCAGTTTTCAGCAACAGCCGGCCAGTTGCATGCAGCCATCCACCGTTCTATCTCCATCCCCGGTCGCGACAGGCTGGCTGGCTCTGTGGCTGGCGATTCAACTGGGCGCGCTGGGTCTGGCCGCCAGCCAACTGCCGCTGTCGGACAACCACCCGCGACCGGCGCAGCGTCTGGCCGCCCAGATCGTGTCCACGGCCCAGGTCAGCGCCGCGGCGATGCTGTTTCCACGGCTGCTGCGCAGCGCCGGCCAGACTCTGGTCGTGGCGTCGGCGGCATGGCCGATGCTCTTCCTGGGCGGGGTGCTTTCCGGGACGGGGCTGAAGGAACTAGTCTGGGCGGGAGCGTACCTCACCCTGCTGCTGGGGGGGCTGCATCTGGCGGCCCGGCGGATCAGGTGCGAAAGATATGAGCTGGTTTTCGCGTCCCTGCTGTCGCTGTGGACGCTTGGCGGGGCGGCGCTGATGTATCTGGCGACAGAGTTTGAGCGGGATGCCCTCGACAATGGCGTACTGGCCGTCTGGCTGCGGGGCCCCCTGCTGGCAGTGCTGGACCTGCTGAGCGGCCAACGCCCCAGCCTCAGCCTGTTCGCACCCCCACTGGCGCTGGCCGCGGCCGCCGGGCTGGGCGGGCTGGTAGTCTGGCTTCGCGCCCGGTGGCGCCCGCATCGGGCCAGCCCATTGCCATAGGCAGGCGGCGAGTCCCCCCATGGTGCACGGGCAAGATGCGCAACATGCCCGTGCTCCACGGCGGGACTCCGAACATCCCGAGCGACCAGGCCGACGCCATCGCCTTCGACGCCGACGGCAACCTCTACGTCGGCACCCAGTGCGACGGCCTGGCCATCGCCCAGGCGGCCGACAACTACACCATTTGGCGAGTTATCACCGGCCCCGACCGCATGCCCACCGTGCCCCGAGGCGAGGGCCCCCCAACGAACCTCATCAACGACGTCCTGGTGACCCGCGACGGCACGCTCTTCGTGGCCACCACGCTGGGCGTGGCCCAGAGCCGCGACCGCGGCCGAACCTTGACCTACTCCCGCGGCGCAGACCTGGAGCGCCAGGGTCCGCGGCCTCTACGGCGGCCCGTCGCCCGGCTGGACGGAGGCCCCGCGTGGTGCCGGTGGGCGGCATGCCGCACGCCCGTTGGACCAGGCCATCGCCGACATCCGCGCCATGCTCGCCGGCCCGACGCGCTTCGCGGCCATCGAGAATCCCAAGGCCCGGTGGCTGCGAACGTTCATCAGGGGCAAACGCCACGACGACGGGGGCGAACTGGCGCTGGCGGGCGTGCTCGCCTGGCCGCGGATGCCGTGAGGTTTTCGATTTGCGATTTGCGATTGGGGGGAAGGACGAGCGGGGGAACCCGGCGTCGCGCGATGCGCGACCTACGGGGTCGACCGCCCACGCGAGGCCCGGCGCATATTCGAGATGCTGTACGAGGAGCCCAGGACGCGATTGGGGGAAAACGCGGTGTCGCGCGATGCGCGACCTACGGGGTCTCAGATTCAACATCTCCGCTGGCCGGCGGATCGGGTCACTCCCACTTGAACACGCCCTTGCCCCAGGCGTAGAGGTAGGCCACCAGCAGGATGCCCGTGAACACCAGCATCTCCAGCAACAGCACCGTGCCGCTGACGGCGCCGGCGGGCGACTGGCCGGCCACCGTGTCGGAGAACACCGTGGCCCAGGGGTAGAAGAAAATGATCTCCACGTCGAAGACCAGAAAGATCATGGCCACGATGTAGAAGCGCACGTTGAACCGGCGGCGGGCATCGCCCACGGGGACCATGCCGCTCTCATAGGTAAGCGCCTTGGCCGGGCCGGTGCGACTCGGGCCGACGATGACGGACAAGGTCAGCGTCCCAATGGCGAACACCAGGCCGATGACCAGCAGCAGGACCACCGGCAGCCATGCGGCCGGACCTTGGCTCTGTGCGAGGCTGAAGAGGCAGAACATCGGGAGCGATGGTAGACACCCGCGCAACAAAAGCAACCACCCACCGCCCCCACCGCCGCCCCACTGACGAACGGCGCGTGGCAGTTGATGCGGCCGGCGGTCCGGCATCGCGCCGGCGCAGGACGTAGCACGGGCGTCTCGCGCGTCTCGCGCGTCTCGCGCGTCTCGCCCGTGCCCAACGACGTAGCGCCGCCAACCGTAACGCCGGCGTCTTCGCCCGCGCCCCCGACTTTTCCGGGCGGTTGGCTTGCGTCCGCGCTTCAGCGTGTGCCACGGCCACGCTTGCTCCATCCGACGCAGAAATCTGTCACACGCCCCACTGACGAGCGGCGAGCTTGAACAGGCCGCGCTGCAGGGTATCCTCCGCCGCCATGATGCCCATCATTGAATCGCTGTGTCTGCTGATTCTGCTGGCCGTGCTCAGTGCCCAGGCCATGGCGCAACCCGCTGCGCGGCGGCCGGTGGATTACGTCAATACGCTGATCGGCACCGCGCCGTTCGAGGACAAGCAGTACCTGGGCAACAACCCGCCGCCGGGCGAGGAGCTGTACACCGGCTCGGTGGTGCCCGGAGCCATGGCGGTGGACGGACTCGTCAGGCTCAGCCCCGATACGGACTTCGACGGCATCTACCACGTGCGCGGGCCGTCGTACCGCTACACCGACCCGTCCGTCCGCGGCTTCAGCCATCTGCACCACGAGTACAACCGCAACGCCAACATCCTGTTCATGCCCATCGTCGGCCCGCTGAAGATCGTACCCGGCACCCGCGACAACCCCGACGAGGGCTACCGCTCGCGGAAGGATGCCCGCCAGGAGCACGGCGCGGCCGGCTATTACACCGTCTTCCTGAGCGACTACGGCATCAAGGTCGAGTTGACGGCCACGCGCAACGCCGGTTTTCACCGCTACACCTTCCCCCAATCCGATCAGGCGCACATCATCATCGACCTGGCCAGCGCCGCCACGGCAAACCCCGTCACGCGGGCCCACGTCGACATCGTGGATAATCAGACGATCCGCGGCTGGCAGGAGTGCGGCCGATTCACGGTCTACTTCCACGCCCAGTTCAACAAGCCGTTCGCTGCGTTCGGTACATGGTCGGGCTCGACAGTCACCAGCGGCTCAAACTCCGCAACCGGCCTGCCCATCGGGGCGTTTGTCGACTTCAAGACGGCGGCCAACGAGGTCATCCTGGCGAAGGTGGGCATCTCGATGAGCAGCCTGGACGCCGCAAAGCAGAATCTCGCCGAGATCGCCGATTGGGATTTCGACCGCGTTCATCGCCAGACCTCCGACGGATGGAACCAGCTTCTGTCGCGAATTGAGGTGGAGGGCGCAAGCGAGGCCGAGCGGATCAACTTCTACACGTCGCTTTATCGCGTGCTCGCGGCGGGCACGTCTCTGGGCTGGCCCAACGCCGGCGCCGTCCAGTGCATCATCCGCCGCGAGGCGGTGGCCACCCGGCTGGCCAGCACCCGCTGGGGTCCGTCGCGCGGGGGTTTCTGGGGACCGGCGCAGGCGTCATGGATCGCCGGAGCCTACGCGCGGGGCTTGCGCAACTTCGATCTGGCGGCCGCCTTCGAGGCCCAGCGCCGCAGTGCGACCGTTCCCGAGGGCGGCTGGGACCGCCTGGCCGACTACCTGCGACTGGGGTACATCACGACCGATGTGTCAACGACGGCCGGACCCATTGACGATGTTCCCGGCCGGCCCGACGTGGTGAATCGCACCCTCGGCTATGCGTACGAGGACTACTGCATCGCCCAGTTGGCCAGGCATCTGGGCCGCGAGCGCGACTACGCCTACTTCATGAGCCGCTGTGGCAACTATCGTCTGCTGTTCGATCCGGTGACCGGTTTCATGCGGGGGCGGCGGCCGGACGGTTCGTGGGCCGCGCCGTTCAATCCCGCGGATCCGTTTGCCCAGAGCTTCTATCGCGAAGGGACGGCCTGGCACTATCTGTGGCTCGTGCCCCATGACATCGAGGGCCTGATTCGCCTTCTGGGCGGGCGCGAGGCCTTCATCGCCAAGCTGGACGAATGCTTCGGCACCCCATACCGCCCCGAAAAGCCCATGCGCGACGTCACCGGCATGATCGGCCAGTACACGCACGGCAACGAGCACGACCGCTACGTTCCCTACCTCTACAACTACGCCGGGGCGCCGTGGAAATCGCAGGAACTGGTCCGCCGCATCATGAGGGTGCTGCACAGGCCGACTCCCGGTGGCCTGTGCGGCATGGACGACTACGGACTGCTCACCGGCTGGTACGTGCTCAGCGCTCTGGGGTTCTTCCCGGTGGAGCCGGCATCGGCAATCTACGTCATCGGCAGCCCCATCTTCGAGAGGGCGACGCTCCACATCACCGAGCCTGACGGCCGGCAGTACGACTTCGTCATCGAGGCCCGCGGAGTCTCGGATCAGAACGTGTACATCCAGTCGGCGACGTTGAATGGCCAAGCGCTGGAGCAGCCCTGGTTCCGCCACTCCGACCTGATCCCCGACGGCCGGCTGGTGTTTGAGATGGGGCCACAACCCAACAAGCAGTGGGCGGCAAACCCTGCGGCGGCGCCGCCGTCGGTTACGCCGGTGATGCCGTGAGGGCGCGTTGGATGGAGCCAGGATGGCCGTGGCACACGCTGAAGTGCGGACGCAAACCACCCGCTCGCAAGGGGACACGGGTAAGGACGCCGGCGAGAACGCCCGTCCTGCGTATTGGTGGCACGGCGCCGTTTGGCACGGGCGAGGACGCCCGTGCTACTACAGCCGGCAGGTTGTACGTTGCGCGCTTAGCACGCGTGCCACTACGGGCGAGGACGTCCACACGACGTCGTGCGCCGGCGCGATTCCGGGCCACAGGCCGCATAAACTGCCACGCGCCTCTTTGCGGCCGCGACCGCCGCGTCCGCCGCGTCCCGCTTGATCCACGGCCGCAAGTGCTTACCCTGTGCGCCTTTCCGAACAACTGGCAACCAGCGGCCGACAACCAACAACTGGCAACTGACAACTGGCAACTGCTCTCCAATGGCCAAGAACATCAAACCTCGCTCCGAAGACTACGCTCAGTGGTATCTCGACGTGATCAAGGCCGCCCAACTGGCCGACTACGCCCCGGTCAAGGGTTGCATGGTCATCCGGCCCGAGGGCTTCGCCATCTGGGAGGCCATCCAGCGCGACCTGGACCGGCGCTTCAAAGAGACCGGCCACGTCAACGCCTACTTCCCGCTGCTGATCCCCACAAGCTTCCTGGCCAAAGAGGCCGAGCACGTGGAGGGCTTTGCCCTCGAATGCGCCGTTGTCACCCACTCGCGCCTGGAGAAGGCCGAAGGCGGCGGCCTGCGGCCCGGCTCTCCCCTGGAGGAGCCGCTGGTCATCCGCCCGACCAGCGAAACGGTCATCGGGCACATGTACGCCCAGTGGGTGCAGAGCTATCGCGACCTGCCCATCCTCATCAACCAGTGGTGCAACGTCATGCGATGGGAGATGCGCACGCGGCTTTTCCTCCGCACCGCCGAGTTCCTCTGGCAGGAGGGTCACACCGCCCACGAAACCGCCCAGGAGGCAGAGGATGAAACGCTCCGCATGCTCGATGTCTACGCCGCCTTCGCCGAGAACACGCTGGCCATTCCCGTCGTCCGCGGCCGCAAGACCGACAGCGAGAAATTCCCCGGCGCCGTCACCACCTACGCCATCGAGGGCCTCATGCAGGATGGCAAGGCCCTCCAGTGCGGAACCAGCCATAATCTCGGCCAGAACTTTGCCAAGGCGTTCGACATCAAGTTCCTCGGGCGCGACCAGAAACAGGAGTTTGCCTGGACCACCAGTTGGGGCGTGAGCACGCGCCTCCTCGGGGCCATGATCATGGTTCACAGCGATGATGAGGGCCTGGTGCTGCCGCCGCGGGTGGCCCCGATCGTGGCCGCCGTCGTGCCGATCTTCAAGGGCGACGCCGAGAAGCAGAAGGTGCGCGAGTTCATCGCCAGGATCATGGTCGCGCTGGTGGGAGAAGCCGAGGTGGCCGCGGCCGCCAGGCGCCAGTACCGCGATGAAATCGACAGCTACTTCTTCGACGCCACCACCGGCCAGCGGATCATCGTCGACTGGCGCGATGCGCGGCCGGGCGACAAGCAGTATCACTGGGAGCAGCGCGGCGTGCCATTTCGCCTGGAGGTCGGCCCGCGAGATGTGGACGCCGGCGCCTTCGTCCTCAAGCGCCGGCTCGACCGCGGCAAGCAGACCGCGCCGCTGGCCGATGTCTCCGCCGCCTGGCTCCGGACGAAGCTCGATGAGGTTCACGAGGCGATGCTGGAGAAGGCCCGCAGTTTCCGTGACGAGAATACGCGCCAGGCCGACAGCTACGAACAGATGAAGTCGATCCTGGAGACAGTCGGTGGCTTTGTGCGCTGCTATTTCGAGCCAGATCGCCAGGCCGAAGCGAAGATCAAGGAACAGACCAGGGCCACCGTGCGCGTCATCCCCTTCGACCAGCCCGCCGCGGCGGGCACATGCATCTACAGCGGTCGGGAGACGCGGACGCAGGTGCTGTTCGCGCAGGCGTATTGAGGGGCCAGGGGAGGGACTGACACATGTCGGAATCCTGCCCCTATCCCGCCCTGCCGCCGCCGGTACACGTGCCGCTGTCCGTCATCCCCGAGCACCCCTGTCCGTACCTGCCCGGCCGCCGGGCCGAGCTGCGGGCGTTCGTCACCCAGTCGCTGCCGACCGAGCTGTATCACGAGTTCATGAACGCCGCGTTCCGCCGCGCCGGCGAGCTATTCTATCAGCCGATCTGCCGCGGCTGCCGGGCCTGCGTGCCGATCCGTGTGCTCGTGGCCGACTTTCGCCCCAGCAAGTCGCAGCGGCGGTGCCGCCGCCGCAATGCCGACCTGAGCTGCCAGATCGGCCCGCCGACGCCCACCGACCAGAAGTTCGAGCTGTATCGCCGCTATCTGAAGGCCCGGCATCCTGGTCCGATGGCCAGCGACAGCCGGACGGGGTTCGAGCAGTTTCTGTACAACAGTCCGGTTCAGTCGGTGGAGTTGTGCCACCGCGACCGGCGAGGGCGTCTGCTGGCGGTTGGCATCTGCGACATCTGCTCGCGTTCGCTCAGCAGTGTCTATTTCTACTTCGATCCGGCCGAGTCGCGGCGCGGCCTGGGCACACTGGGGGCGCTGGTCGAGATCGACCTTGCGGCGTCGCTGGGCATCGAGCACTATTACCTGGGTTACTGGATCGCCGGGTGCCGCTCGATGGAATACAAGTCCAGCTTCCGTCCCTGCCAGTTCCTGCACCCCGACGGAATCTGGCGCGATCATCCGCCGCAGTGAGCCGGCCCTTCACGCTCCGGCGGGCGCGGCATCCCTCCGGGTCTCACTGCGCGGCCACTTCCACGAACGCCTCGACGCTGTTGAGGTCCTTGATCGCCTGGGCAGTGGCCTTGATGGTGGCCGTGTCGCCGCGATGGAGGGTCAGATGGACCTTATTGGGCCGTTTGGTCCAGATGCGTCCGCCGCGACGTTTGGGTTTGGGCTCGAAGTTGGCGGCCCTGGCCGCCAGGGGCCGACTGTGGGCCGGGTCCTTCATAAACAGCCGTTCGAGCGTCTTTCGGGCCGAGTCGCGGTTGATGGTCTTCCTGATAGTTACCCGGACCGATTGCCCGAGCTTTGCCTCGATCGCCATGATGCCTTTCTCCGGTTTCAAGGGGCAGGAAGTATAGCGATCCGGGATACACAGGCAAGCAGCGGGGCTGCGCGCGGGCGCGTGTCCGCGTGTCCGCACCCACGGGCGAGAGACTGTCTGGCACGGGCGAGGACGCCCGTGCTACGTTGCGGGCCGGCGCGATCGCACACGCCGGCAGCATAAAGTGTCAGGCGCCCCGGCCGACTGGCCCGCACCGTCCGCTGGACACTGCGACAGCGGTGCGTTAGTGTATCGGCCATGTCGCTCGGCCGCCACTCACGATGCCCGGTCTGCGAGACAGCCAATCACAATCCGCCGCTGCACCGGTTCACAGTGGAACAGGCCGCGACCCACTTCTGTCCGCCGTGGCGCAACGCCGAGCGTCACCGGCGGCTGGTTACCTGCATTCGTCGCCTCTGGGGAAGCGATACGGCCGAGGTGCACAAGTGCGGCGAGTGCGGCTTCGGCTACGCCTGGCCGTTTGTGGGCGGCGATGAGGAGTTCTACGGCATCCTCCACGAACAGGCGGGCTACCCCGGCTGGCGATGGGAATACGACCAGACGGTCCAGCGCGTTCTGGCCGACATGGAAGGCGGGGCGATCCTGGACATCGGCACCGGCGACGGCGCCTTTCTCAAGCGGCTGGACAAACGCTGGCGGACATTCGCCACCGAAGGCAGCGAAGTGACGCGGAGCCGGCTGCGCGCCGATGGCATTCACTGCTTCGGCTCAACCGCCGAGGCATTGGCGAGCCACGCCGGGCAATTCCAGGTCATCACCATGTTTCAGGTGCTGGAGCACATCGCGGCCTTCGACGCGATGCTGAGGGACTGCCGCGCACTGCTTCGGCCCGGCGGGCGGCTGGTGGTGGCAGTTCCGGACGGTGACGTGGGGATGGTGCAGGAGCGGCTGACCGGCTGCATGGACATGACGCCCAACCACTGCAACAAGTGGACGGCGCGTTCGCTCTCGATGGCCATCGCGAAGGCGGGCTTCGAGCCGGAGCCGGCGGTCCACGAACCGCCGTCCTGGTCGAAGTTCCGGTATCGCGCGTGGCTCAGAGTGCTGGCGCGGGCCAGCGGCAAGCCGGGATCGCTGACCGCGCGGATCTACGGGCTGCGCCAAAGACGGCTGCGGCTGGCCATCCTGGCCGTCCTGGCCGCGGCCAGCGCCCTGCGGTGCCTGCCCCGCTGGCGCGAATTCGCTCAGGGCGAATCGCTGCTGGTGGTGGGGCGCCGACCTGGCGGGGGATGAAAGGGTGACAACCCCGCGGCCACGCCGGCGGTGTACTCCCGAGCCCTGCCGCCCTACCTCGTGTTACTCCCCATCGGCGTCGCCACGTTCGACGAACCTCGTTTTATCGTCAGGCCCACCGGGCGTTCCTCAGGGCAGCGCGCCGCGAACTCCTCGTAGTACTTGTTGATGAACGTGCGCGTCACCCAGGCGGTGCCGTCGGCCAGACCGCAGATCGTCGTGCCGGGCATGATGCCCTGGGTCTTTTCCAACTCAAGCAGCATGTCCAGGTCGCTGGCGCGGCCGCCGCCCTCAAGAATGCGGTTGAGAATCTTGTGCATCCAGGCCGAGCCCTCGCGGCAGGGCGTGCACTGGCCGCAGCTTTCGTGCGCGTAAAACCGCACACAGTTGCGCAACGCCTCGACCATGTCGGTGTGCTCGTTCATGACGATCATGCCGGCCGTGCCCAGTCCCAGGCATCCGCCGCGGAAGCGCACATCGTCGAAATCCAGCCGGATGTCCAGCTCGTCGGGGCCGAGCACACCCATGGAAATGCCGCCGCAGATGCATCCCTTATATGCCCCGCCCTTCATGCCGCCGGCCAGCTTGTTGATCGCATAGTCGAGCGTGATGCCCAGCTCATCCTCATAGACGCCGGGCCTGTTGACGTGCCCGCTCATGCCGAAGAGCTTGGGTCCGGGCGATGATTTGGTGCCCATGGACTTAAACCAGTCGGGCCCGCGCTCGATGATGTGCGGCACGCAACAGAGGGTCTCGACGTTGTTGATGACCGTCGGCCGGCCGAACGCCCCGGCGATGGCCGGAAACGGCGGCTTGTTGCGCGGCCAGCCGCGTTTGCCTTCCAGCGCCTCGAGCAGGCCGGTTTCCTCGCCGCAAATATAGGCACCGGCCCCGCGATGCAGGTAGCACTCCAGCTTGTAGCTGGTGCCGAGCATGCCCTGCTGGCCGAAGATGCCGTGGTCGTAGGCCTCGGCGATGGCGCGCTGGAGCACCTTCGCCTGCCGGTGATATTCGCCGCGGATGAAGATGTAGGCGATGTCGCAGCGAGTCGCGTAGGAGGCGATGGCGATGCCCTCGAGCATCTGGTGCGGGTCGTAGTCGATGAGGTAACGGTCCTTGAACGTGCCCGGCTCGGACTCATCGGCGTTGACGACCATGTAATGCGGGCCCTTTTTCTCCCTGGGGATGAAGGACCATTTCTGACCCGTGGAGAACCCCGCGCCGCCGCGCCCGCGCAGGCCGGAGTCGGTTACGGTCCTGATGATGTCGTCCGGCTTCATGTCCAGCGCCTTGCGCAGCGCCCTGTAGCCTCCGCTGGCGATGTAGTCGTCATACCAGTAAAGCCGGCGCTGCCGCGGATCCAGCGGAATGCGCTTTGTCAGGATAGGTTCGGTAAACGCCATGCTCTGCTCACTCCGTGCCTTCGTGCCCCTGTGCCTTCGTGCCTGTGTCGTTCTCCACAATCACCTCATCGATCACCGTCCGCCGCAGGGTCACGCCCGGCTTTTGGGGGAGCTTGGCCTCCTGCACCTTCTGCTCGCGGTGTATCACGGTCCGGGTCACGTCCGTCCGGATCGCCTTGCGGACGTAACCCACCTGGCGTCCCAGCCAGCCAAGGAAACCGTTGCCAGGTCGTTGCTTCGGATCACTCATACATGGTCCGACTCTGGGGCGCTACACGCACTTCGTCATTCGGAACTCAGGATTCGTCATTCTTTCGGGCTTCGGGCTTCGTCATTTCCGATGACGGACCTTCCTCCCACGTCACCGTCGGATCCTTAAGCGCATGCGGATCCTCCGGCAACGCCGCAATAATCTCGTCCACGTCCTGCGGCCGCAAATCCTCGTACAGCACGTCGTTGACCAGCATCACCGGCGCCGTCCCGCACGAGCCAAGGCATTCCAGCTCCACCAGCGTGAACTTCCCGTCGGCCGTCGTCTGGCCGACTTCGATGCCCAGCCGCCGCTTGAGCTGGGCCGTGATCGCCTTCGACCCGCACAGTTCGCACGACAGCGAGCGGCACACCTGGATCAGGTATCGGCCCTTGGGCTTCAGCCAGTATTCCTCATAGAAACTGGCCGTGTCCAGCGCCTCGGCCGGTGAAATTTCCAGGAACTCGGCCACCTCGGCCAGCGCCTGCATGGGAATCCAGCCATACTTGTGCTGGATCATGTGCAGGGCGGGAAGCAGGCACGCGCGCTTGGTTGGATAGCGCGGGAAGTACTGCTCGGTCAGCTCCGATTTCATGGCCTCCGTCAGCAGCGGCTGATCCTGGTGTTTGACGGCGACGCTGCGGCGATCCTCAACAGTCCATGCCATATCGACGGTATGATAGGGACAAAGCCGCGGCAAGAAAACACCGCGCTGTGGCACCCAGGAGCAGCGGATGGCACATAAACTGATTCGGTCGATCACCGCGATGCTGCTGGCGACCTGGCCGGCCGCAGGTCTCGCCCAGCAGCTCGACCTGACGGCGGGAACCCCGCCGGATCCGCTGGACTGGCCGATGTTCCAGCACGACCAGTACAACTCCGGCTGGGCGCCGCAGGAGTTTGTCAATCCCCAGCAGCCGGAGGTGACGCCCGCCCCCGCACAGCACAACTGGTGGGGCGCCAAACAGGGCGCCCTGCCCACCGTCCGTTGGAAGCAGGCCACGGCGGAATGGGCCAACGTCTTCACCCAGCCCGTCGTCGTCGGCGATACGGTCTACATGGCCGTTGCCGACGGCCTGCTCCGCGCCTACGACATCGCCACCGGCAAGGTGAAGTGGAGCTACAACGCCGCCGTCGGCATCGGTGTGACGCCCGCCGTCAAGGATGGCAAGCTCGTCTGCGGCGACTTCGCCGGCAACATCTTCTGCCTCGAAGCCGCCACGGGCAGGCCCCTGTGGCGATTCGCGACGCGCAGCGCCATCTACTCCAGCCCCTGCGTCGTCGGCAACGGCGTCTTCATCGGGTCCAACGACCGCCATCTCTACGCCCTTCATCTGGACAGCGGCTCGCTTTTCTGGAAGTACCCGACCGGCGGCAAGATCTTCTCCAGCCCGGCCGTGCTCGATGGCAACGTTCACTTCGCCTCGGAGGATCTGTTCGTCCATTGCGTCCGGGCGGCCGACGGCTCCGTGGTCTGGAAGCGACAGCTCCCCGGCGGGGACTTCGCCCGTCAGGACCACCCGGCCGTCGAGCCGCGCAGCCGCACCGTGCTCTACGCCAACACACCCGCATGGCAGGGCATCAGCTTCTTCAACACCGCCGGGGGCGAGCACGGCATCGGATGGAAGGAAATCGGCGAGCTGAAGACGCGGCACCTGCGCGTCAAGTCGTGGCTTGACCTGGCGCTGGCGTATTACCAGAAACATCCACAGCGCCGATCGATTCTCCTGCTCGACGCCGACACCGGCGAGGAGCGCACCGGCTTCACGTTTCCCGAATTTGACAACGCCGCGAGCGAATTCCCGCCGCTGAGCATCCGCTACGGCAACACCATCCGCCCCATGGTTCACATTCCCAGCGGTCGCTACGTCCTCGGCGCTCAGTTCCGCGGCTACGCCAACGTCACCCTCGACCCGCAAACGCGGCAAATCCGCACCCTGCCCGGCTTCCTCATCCGCGGCGACGAAAATGGCCCGCAGTCGCTCAGCGGCCGGCGGATCATCGAAACCTACAACCAGACTGTCAGTTCACTGCACATGGACAGCGGCCGCATCCGCTCGATCATCGGCTTCTACAATACGCCGGGCTTTCTCGATGAGCCGTTGCTCCGGCACGTGAACCTTCAACACTGGGTGCCCTCGACCGGCGATGCCAATTCCTGCCTGAGCGGCCAGGTGATCGTGGCCCGCGGGCTGGCGTTCTATCCGGCCGCCGGCTGGCTCTACTGCTGGGAGGGCCAAATCAGCCTTCCCGATGATCCGGGGGAGAAGGAGGTGGCGCCATGAGCTTGTCTACTTGCTGCGCGCGAGCTGGAATGACGAATGGGCGAAGCCCGAAATCCGAATCAATGACGAATCGCGAAACCCGAAAGGGGATCATCGACCTGTGGTGTCTGGCGTTCGTCACTTTGCTTGTACCGCCCGCCTTGGGACAGGACCTGGATCCTCAGACGGTTCTGGACCATAGGATGGTCGTGACCGATATCCGCAACGCCCAGCCGCTGTTGGAGGAACTGGCCGAATGGGCCTCGGCCATCGCAGCCGACGGCCGGCACTACGGCCCCGGCGTCTTCCACGACGGCCCGAACACCATCCACTGGTTCGAGGGACAGGCGGTCTGGTCGATGGCCGCGGCCCTGCCGTACCTGGAGGCGCAGCCGAAGGCCGCGCTGGTCGAGTACCTCAAGCGGCAGATCGCTGATCACCTCTGCACCGAGCAGTCGGTCCAGTTCGAGCAGTCCGGCCGGATCGACTACGGCGGCGGCGACGGCGTCAGTTGGCGGGTCGAGCGCAACGCGGCCGCCCTGGAGCGGATCTACGCGCTGTATCTGTACGCGCGCAATTCGGGCGATCTGGACACGGCGCGGGCGCATTGGCCATTCATGCGCAAGCTGTACATCGAACAGTCAGCTCGCGCCGACCGGCGGCCGCTGGTGATCGAACGGCGCGACTACATGACCTTCGCCGTGCCCGCGCCCAACAGCCGGCTGATCGGACACCTGGGCGCCTACCGAATGGCCCGCATGATGGGTGACAGCGCCGTGGCCGAGCAGGCCGCGCGGCTCTTCATCGACGAGGCCCCGCGGCAGCTCAAACTGGTGCGCGCCCCCGCCATCCGCCAGGACGCGTTCGGCAGGCCCACGAACATGCTCCGTTTCGGGCGGTTCGATCCGCTGATCCCCGAGCTGGCGCGATACATCCGCGCCCACGCACTGGAGGACGCCCGCTACACGCTGAGCGAGGCGCAGCGGCAGTTGCCGTGGTGGTTCCTCTCCAGCTACAACATCGCCGGAACGGGGGGCGGCTGCCGCGATCGCGGGCCGTTTGGCCCGCTGCTTCCCACCGGCGACGAGGAGGCCGATCAGCGCGCCCAACTCTGGTATGAAAGCGACTCCAGCGCCCGCGTCGGCGATGAGAACAACTTCATGAATCCCGGCTTCAGCTATCAGGTCTATCAGGCCAAGGCGCTGGTCCTCATGGAGGACCTCGATGAGCTGAAGCGCACGCGGCCGTGGCTCAACGAATGGCGATCCCAGCCATGGTACCGCGACATGCAGGGCCTCCAGAACCTGCTGACCCTCATCGCGCGGCACGGCACGATCGCGTGGGAGGCGATCTGAGACTGCGCGCCCGGGACTCAGCGGGACGCCGAGCGCTCCTTCGTAACATGGGCGTCCCCGCCCGTGCCGCCCCTACGGTGGCGACGGCCGCGTCCGCGGGCCGCGCTCGGCTCCCTGCCGCTGGCCCTGGGCAAAGGCAGCGGCGGCCTCGGCCTCGCGCCCCAGCCGCAGCCGCGCCGCCCCCAGCGCGAACCAGAACCGCGGCTCCTGCGGATGCAGCTCAACCAGCCGCTCGTAAAGCTGCTCCGCCTTCTCCGTCCGGCCATCCGCCAAAGCACGTCCGGCCGCCGCCTCCAGGGCCATCTCGAAGCCCGCGCGAATCTCGCGGTCGTTGGTGCGCTGATAGGCGCGCTCGTAGGCGGCCAGGGCCTCGTTATGACGACCCTGCGCATCCAGCGCGATCGCCAGGTTGAACCAGTAGCCGGGATGCGCGGGATTTCGGCGCACAGCGATGCTGAACCATCGCTCTGCCTGTGCCCAGTCCTTGCCCACCAGCGCCTCATAGCCCACCAGGGCCGGCTCATCGCCGCTGGATGAGAGATTCACGTAACGCCGCCCGCGCGTCGAGAAGAACAGCCCCGCGGCCAGGACGATCGCCAGGCCGACGAACACCAGCCGGCGCCCGCCCGCACCTCTGCAAAGGCCCAGTCCCACGCCGGCGCCCAGGACCGCGCCGGCGCCGTGGGCGATGTTGGCGATCGGCAGCGTTCCCGAGAGCGTCATGCCGATGCACAGGAAGAACCATACCACAAACAGGACCACCGTGTTCTGGTCGACCGCGCCCGCGAAGCGCCAGTCGCGACGCCCCAGCACCCACAGCATGCCGAACAGGCCGTAGACCACACCCGAAAGACCCACCCCGCCTTCGAGCACCGCGTATTCCGCCGCCGCCGATCCCGCGGCCAGATACAAAAGGATGGCGGCCGTGCGCAGCGGCCCAAGCCGCGACTCGACCAGCGTGCCGAAGACCCAGAGCCAGTAGAGATTGAAGACCAGGTGAAGAACGTTGCCGTGGAGCAGGCAGCCGGTAAGCAGCCGCCAGAGCTGGCCGTTGCGCAGCTCCGGCGTCTGGAGCATAAACGAGACGTCGGCGCCGGCCCACCATGCCAGCGTCGTCGCGGCGGCCAGAAAGGCCGTTGCCGAGATCACGGGATGTCTTCGCCATTCGGCCAGGGGTGGCGCGGGACGCAAGGTTCACCTCCCGCGCGGCCGCCGCCGACCCGGCGCCGCGCCGCGCGATCCGTAGCGTAGCGACCCCGGGCCGGCGCGGCCAGCACGGGGCCGCAATTGCGCAAGTGCGGGGCGTGACACTTTCCGCGGCCGGCGCTGCGGGATCGCGCCGTCGCACAACGTAGCACGGGTGTCCTCGCCTGCCCCCGACCCTTGCGGCCGGTTGGCACGCTCGGCATGGACACGGGCAAGATACGCAAGCTGCACCCCCCACCGCTCTCCACCTCCAATCAACAATCGGCGATTCACGGCGCGCAAAAACGAAACGGCCGGCAGGCATCTTGCCCGCCGGCCGCCGTAATCTGCGAATCCTTTCGCATCTTCCGTGTTTCGTTCACGCCCGCAACGGGCTCTGTGCGGGCGACCGCTCCGGCTCCACCAGGTGCGTCTCGACCAGCTCCTCAAGAAACTCGGCCAGGCCATCCTCCTGATTGCTCTTTATAACGAGCCGCGCCGCAGCGCGAACCTCCGATCGGGAGTTGCCCATGGCCACGCCCAGACCCGCCTGCCGGATCATGGGCAGATCGTTGACATCGTCGCCAATCGCCACAATCTGCTCGGGCCTGATGCCGTGGCGCGCGGCCACATGCAGTACGCCCTTCCACTTGTTCACGGCCGGGTCGAAGACCTCCAGCACCTCGACGCCGTACGCCGGCACACAAAGGCCCTGGCACAGAATCCGCTCGCCGAAGCGCTGCTTGAGCGATGCTTCGGCGCGGCGCACCTCCGCCGACGCGGCCGCCAGTCCGACGCGAATGGTGTGCTCGTGCGTGTGCTGCGAGAGACCCGCGACGAACCGCACCGTGGCCGTCGTAGCTTTCATCCACTGCTGCGTGGCCTCGTTCAGCTCCCGATCGGCGCTGGCCAGATAATCGACGCCGGCCTGGTCCGTGTCCTGAAGGGCCAGCGCCGCGTGGCCCATGGCCTCGATGGCCGCGCAGACTTCCTGTGCGAGTCGGGGCTCCATCCCCATGCGATGCAGCGTGCGTTGCGATTTGGTGTCGATGACCATGGCGCCGCCCACAAACACGGCCGTGTCGTAATGCGCCACGGCATCCAGGATCATCTGGCTCTCGGTCCAGTTGCGACCGGTGGCGAAACAGACCAGCAGCCCGGCGGACAGCGCCTTATGCACGGCGGCCCGCGAGCGCGGCGAGACGCTGCCATCGGGCGCCAGCAGCGTGCCGTCCAGATCGATCGCGATCATCCTGTACTGCGCCATGCATCGCTTATAGCCGCAGCCTAGGCCAAAGGCGACCCCCCACGCAAACCCGCGCCGCGCAAGTGACGGGATATCCACATGCCGAGCACATCAGGCGCCCGGCCCGGCATCGCCACCCACCGTAATCTCAACGCGGCCAGGACCGACGTTGCAGTAGGGCCTACCCCGACGTGGGCCTCGCGGCGGGCACCATTGGGCGCCGGCGGCGATTTCGGTCACAATGGCGCACCACCGCAGCCTGATTTCGGATGGTTGATTCTGTCGTGCGCGGCGAGCGGCCAAAGGAGTCTTACATGCGATCGATCCATCGACGGAGGTACAAGCAGCAGAGCATCGCAAGCGCCTGCCTCGAAACGCTGGAGCAGCGCCGGCTCCTGGCGGCGGCGCCACTGCTGGATGCGATCGCCGACGTCACCGTTCCGGCCGGCAAGTCGCTCATTCTGCCGCTGACGGCCAGCGACGCCGATGGCGACGCCCTCGCCTACAATTTTCAGAGCAGCGACCCCAATATCAGCGTCCACCTGCACACGGGCAATCCGTGGCTGCGCATCAGCGTGGCCGGCTTCGGCGACATGGATTTCCAACTGCTCCGCGACGTGGCGCCCAACACGGTGGACACGATCGCCGGCCTGGTCCAGGGGCGATTCTACAATGGCCTGACGTTCCACCGCATTATCCAGGGTTTTGTGATCCAGGGCGGCGACCCGCTGGGCACGGGCGCGGGTGGGCCCGATTTTCAGTTCGACGACGAGTTCAACATCAACGCCATTTTCACCGGCCGAGGCCAACTGGCCATGGCCAAGTCGGGCGATGACACCAACGGCTCGCAGTTCTTCGTAACGGCCGGCCAGCCGCGCCATCTGGATTTCAACCACACGATTTTCGGCCAGCTCGTCCGCGGCTTCGACGTCTTCGAGCAGATCATCTCGGTGCCGGTCAACGACCCGCAGATCGGCACGCCCCTTGTGCCCCCGGTCATCACCAGCGCACGCCTCATCCAGAACCGCACCGATGCTGTGATCACCATCACCGCCGCCGGCCAGGCCAGCGGGACGATCACCGTGACGGTGTCGGACGGCGTGAACCAGGACATCAGGCAGTTCGCGGTGCAGGCCGTGCCCGACTTCGTCGACAACCAGCCGTTCCTCGGACCCGTCTCGGATGTGGTGACGCCCGTAAACACCCCCGTCGTCATCAACCTCACGGCGATCGACCTCGACGGCGGCGATCCGATCTACGCCACCAGCGCCATCCCGCCCTCCCAGGGCACGGTCAGCGTCGTGGGCAACCGGGTCACCGTGACCCCCGCCCCCGCCTTCACAGGCCCCATTGTCATGGCCGTGGGCGTGCGCTCGGCCACCAGCGACTTCGACGCCCAGACCATCACCATCGGCGTGGGCGACCGGCCCATCGTCGGCCAAATCCTCAACTTCAGCCCCACCGCCGGACAACCGGGCACCTTCACCGTGGCCAGCTTCACCAACTCCGACCCGGCTGCCACCGCCGACCACTTCACGGCGACCATCAACTGGGGCGACGGCCAGGTAACTCTCAACGCTCCGATTGTCCGGGGGCCCAACAACACCTTCCTCGTCAACGCCAACCACGCCTACCGGGGCAATGGCACGTTCCCCCTGAAGGTGACTGTCACCGGTAAGCTCGGCGCAACCGCCAAACTCGTGGGGGCGGTAACCGTTGCCGATGCGCCGCTGACGGCCCAGGGGACGGTCCTGGCAGTGCCGCTGGGCCAGCCTCTGAGCAACGTCCAGGTGGCGACGTTCGTCGACGCCGACCCGCGTGGCGTGGTGGAAGACCACTCCGCCATCATCGACTGGGGCGACGGCCAGGTGTCGGCCGGCACCGTGGTGCTGCGGCAGGGCGGGGGCTTTGCGGTGCTGGGATCGCACACCTATCAGTCGAGCGGCGCCTTCCCCGTAACCGTGACCATCAACGACGTCGGCGGCAGCTCGGCCACCGCCAACTCCACCGTGCAGGTCGGGTCGGCCGATCTGCCGGTCGATAGCGGCCCGGACGCCACCATCAACGAGGGCGGGGTCTTCACGACGCTGGGCTCATTCAGCGACCAGATCGGTCAGACCTGGACGGCCACCGTCGACTACGGCCAGGGACAGGGACCGCAGCCGCTGACGCTGAATCCCGACAAGACCTTCACCCTCAGCGCCGTCTACCTGAACAGCGGCACGTATACGGTGAGCGTCGTCGTGACCGACCAGAGCGGGCGGGTGGGAGTGGACACGGTGCAGGTTACGGTGAATAACGTCGGCCCCACCGCCAATGTGGGCGGCGACCGCGACGGCGTGCGCTTCCAGGGGCGCACGATAACACTGGCGGCGACGGATCCGTCGCCGGAGGATCAGTTGGCCGGTTTCCACTATGTGATCGACTGGGGCGATGGGACCTCGCAGGTTACGGATGTCGGCTCCAGCAGCGCTTCCCACGCCTACCGCACGACCGGGAACTTCACGGTGACCGTGCGGGCGGTGGATCAGGATGGGACCGCAGGCGAGCCGCAAACTCACAACATCCGCATCGCCGGGGCCCAGCTCCAGGTCGATCCGCGCGACCCGTCGAAGCGCGCCCTGGCCGTAGGCGGTACCGCCAGCAACGACAACATCACGCTCTCGGCAGCCGCGGGCGGGCGGATTCGCGTGCAGATCGGCAGCGCCTCCTCGCTGCTGAAGCCCACCGGATCGCTGCTGGTTTACGGCGCAGACGGAAACGACACCATCCGCGTCGATCCGGCCATTCGCCTGCCGGCCGAGCTGTACGGCGGTAACGGCAACGACAGACTGTTCGCCGGATCGGGCAACAGCATCCTGGTCGGCGGGGCAGGCAAAGATCGGCTGGAGGGCGGGGCGGGACGCAATATCCTGATCGGCGGCGCCCAGGCGGATACCCTCATCGGCGGAACGGCCGACGATCTCCTCATAGCCGGTTCAACCGCCTTCGACGACGATCCGGCCGGCCTTCGGGCGCTGCTGAGCGAATGGCAACGGACCAATCGTTCCTACGCGGCCAGGGTCAAGGCGCTCCAAGGCGTGATCACAGGGGCAAACGGCGGCGTGATCCTGAGCGCCCAGACGGTCTTCAACGACGCCCATGTGGATGTGCTGACCGGCGGGAACGGCAACGACCTGTTCCTGTTCAACAACGGCGCCGGCGCCAAGGACAGGCTGACCGACCGCCTGGCGAAGGAGACCGCGATCAATATCGGTTGAACGTCCGAACAAGGAGCCCACATGCCCGGATCGGGGTTCGTGCCGTTATCGTTTACAGAGCGGCCGGTTGATGAGATGCGGCGAAGGTCCCGCGAGTTCAACGCGCTGATGCAGCGCCGGCGGACGATCCGGGAGTTTTCCGATCGACCGGTGCCGCGGGAGGTGATCGAAGACTGCCTTCGGGCGGCCGGCAGCGCGCCCTCGGGTGCCAACCAGCAACCCTGGCACTTCATCGTGGTGAGCGATCCGGCCATCAAGCGTCGCATCCGCCAGGCCGCCGAACAGGAAGAATACGAGTTCTATCACCGTCTGGCGTCGGACGAGTGGCTGGAGGCGCTGGCGCCGCTGGGGACGGACTGGCACAAGCCTTTTCTGGAGACGGCCCCGTATCTGATTGTGATCTGCGGGCAGGCATATGGTCTGGGGTCCGAGGGGCGGCGGCACAAGCACTACTACGTGAAGGAGTCGGTGGGCATCGCCACGGGCATACTGATCGCCGCAGTCCACAACGCGGGACTGGCCTGTCTGACCCACACGCCGGGCCGCATGGGGTTTCTGACGCAGATACTGGGCCGACCGGAGAACGAGCGGCCGTTTCTGATCCTGGTGGTGGGCTATCCGGCAGAGTCGGCGCAGGTGCCGAACATCAGGCGCAAGCCGCTGGAGGAGATCGCCACGTTCGTGTGAACGGTCGCGCCTCAGGCCGCCGAAGGGGGCCCCTGACCAAAGCGATCGATAAGCTCGGCGATCAGCGAGTCATTGGCCGGGGGAAAGCGGTAAGAGCGGAGGTCGTCGGGCAGGATCCAGCGAACTTCGGCAACGTCCAGAGGGCAGGCAACGCCGCTGACGGGCCGGCAGATGAACGGAAAGAGCACGATGTGGCGATGGGGATAGCTGAAGTGGATCGCTTGCAGCTCCTGTTCAGGTTGAATATCCAGGCCCACTTCCTCGCGCACCTCGCGGATCACGCACTGCTCAGGCGGTTCGCCGCTCAAGCACTTGCCGCCGGGAAACTCCCAGTAGCCGGCGAGGTGGTCGCTCCGGCCGCGGCGCGAAATCAGAATCCGTCCACGGTCCATGACCACGGCGATGGCAACACGGATTGGGCCTGAATCATCCATGGCAAGAGCAGCCGACGGGCCAAGATGCCCACTGAGGGCAGCCGCGGCAAGCCGCAGGGCGTCAGGCGCCAGTGGCCAGGGGCGGGCCGCGGAGCAGCCTAAGGCACACGGGACCCCTCTATCAGTTCATAAGCTATTGTTTTTAAATGACTTAAAGAAACACGGCGATTCTCGTCAAATGGAAAACTCTTGATTGACAGCCCGTGGGGGCAAAGGTATAGTCAAGGCCGATTTGGGATGGTTGACTGCCGAAAACTTGAGATTAGAGCGGCTGATTTCAGCCGTGGCGCACTTCCGGAGGTAGGTAGGAGCCACCCCTCCGGAAGTTCTTTTTTGTCTCGCCTGAGATGAATACGCCCCAAGGCGGATGCCTGGAACGTGAAACCGATCACCCCGGAAGGGGCCTGCGCGGCGAGTTCGCCGCGGTCGTGGCGGGCAACCATCGCCTCTGCCGGGATCACTACCGTCTGGTGCTCAGGCTGCCGGCGTTTCCGCCGACGGGGCCGGGTCAGTTCATCCAGATCGCCTGTGCGCCAATGCCTCCCCCTCTGGAAGATGTGGTGCTGGATGACTGGCGGCCGGGCGATGGCCTTGCAGTGGCCGGGCCCGAGCTGAAAGATCGCATAGCCGTGCTGCGGCGGCCATTCTCGCTGGCGGGCCGGCGCGACATCGGGGATGGGGTGGAGCTGGAGATCGTGCATCGGGTGGTCGGAGTGGGCACCGCCTGGCTCTCTGGCCGGCAAGTCGGCGATCCATTAGGCGTACTGGGGCCGCTGGGCAATCGTTTCGACCTGCCGACGGAGGATCAGGTGGCCATCCTTGTGGCCGGAGGCGTGGGTATCCCCCCGATGCTGTATCTGGCCTCGGCGCTGGCCGGACGCCGGGCGGTGGCGTTCGCCGGAGCACAGAGCCGCGACCTTCTGCCGCTGACGGTCTTGGCCGATACGCCAGCGCCCAGCCCCGATAGGATCGAGCCCCTTTACAACATCGCCGAGTTCGCGCGTCACGGCATTCCGGCCGTGATCAGCACCGACGACGGCTCCTGCGGCTTCCGCGGCCTGGTGACACAGGCGCTGGAGAGGTATTTGGATGAGTGGGGGAGCGACCAGGGGACGAAGCGACGGAGCGACGAAGGGGGGAGGGGCAATGACGAAGTCAGAAGCCCCAAGTCCGAAAGAATGACGAATGTCGAAGCCCGAATGCCGACTGGCAACTGGCAACTGGCAACTGGCAACTCTCCCCCAATCGAAAATCGAAAATCGAAAATCGAAAATGCCGACCACTCAGCACTCAGCACTCAGCACTCAGCACTCATCTACACCTGCGGTCCCGAGGCCATGATGAAGCGAGTGGTCGAGATCGCGGCCGCGCGGGGGCTGGAGTGTCAGGTGGCCGTGGAGCGGGCCATGGCCTGCGGGATGGGCACCTGCCAGAGCTGCGTGATCCGCGTGCGCAAGTCGGACCCGTCCAGCCCGCCGCTGGCCGGACAGCAGTGGTGCTATCGGCTGGCATGTACGGACGGGCCGGTGTTCCGTGGGGCGGATGTGCTGTGGTAGCGGGAATCGAAACTCCGCTCGGATTCGGGTAGAAAGACGCCCTATGCCCGACCTCTCCGTCAACCTCGCGGGGCTGCGGCTGTCCAATCCGACCATGACCTGTTCGGGAACCTGCGGCTACGCGTTCGAATACGCCGACTTCATGGACCTGTCCCGTCTGGGGGCATTCGTCACCAAGTCGATCACCCGAGAAGAACGCGCGGGAAATGAGCCGGCACGCATCGTCGAGACACGGGCTGGCATGCTCAATGCCATCGGCCTGGCCAATGTGGGGCTACAGCGGTTTCTGGACGAGAAAGTGCCGCTGCTGCGCAGGATGCCCTGCCCCGTGATCGTGAACGTGGCCGGGCACTCGTTCGACGACTACACCGAGACCTGCGCCGCCATGAACGACCTGGACTGCGTCAGCGCCGTCGAGTTGAACGTCTCCTGCCCCAACGTCAAGGACGGCCTGACGTTCGGCACGCACCCCGGCCGCCTGAAAGAGCTGACGACCCAGGTGAAGAAGGTCCTGCCGGCCAAGCCGCTGATCGTCAAGCTCTCGCCCAATGTCGAGGACATCACGCTCACCGCGCGGGCGGCCATCGACGGCGGGGCGCAGATGCTCTCGCTGGTCAACACGTTCACCGCCATGGCCGTGGACATCTGGAAGAAGCGCCCGCGCCTGGCCAACGTCACCGGCGGCCTCTCCGGGCCGGCCATCAAGCCCATCGCGGTGCATATGGTGTCGCGCGTCTATCGCACGGTGGCAAGATCGGCCGGTGTGCCCATCATCGGCATGGGCGGCATCCAGTTCTGGCAGGATGCCGTGGAGTTCATCCTGGCCGGCGCCAGCGCGGTCGGGATCGGCACGGCCCTGTTCGTGGACCCCGCTGCTGCCAACAAGATCTGCGATGGTCTGGTCGAGTACCTGGAGAAGATGAATGTGCCGCGGCTGAGCGACCTGGTCGGCGCCCTGGAGCTGCCGGGAGATCAGCCCAAGAAGACCCCGTATCCGTGAGCCCGCCGATCGCGGGCACCGTCGAGGAAACCCCGTGAGCCATCTCATCGCATCGTGCTGTGTGGCGGGTGTGCTGCTGATATCCGCATCCGCCCTGGCGCAGGCCGCGACAGGGCGGGTCGAACCAGACCCCAAAGAGTTCATGGATCGCTTCTGGGCGTCGACGACGATGCGGGGCGAGAGTCTGTTCTTCGTGCAGCGGGAGGAAGGCCGCCCGCCCACCGCGACACTGCTGTTTCGGCCAGAGCGCATCCTGAGCGTGCGCAGCGCCACGCGGGAGGTGGCCTACGAGGAAGGCCGCGACTACCTGGTCGACCGGGCCAGCGGCGTGATGAGTCTGCCGCCCGGCTCGCGAATCCCCTTTAAGACCATGGCCGAGATGTATCCCCCAGCCGACTCGAAGCTGCCGAAGATGGCGCATCTGCGGGGCGACCCCAAGACGTGCCTGATCTTCAGCGAGGGGTCGTTCTTCCACCGGCTCCAGGTGGAAGTCAGCTACGACCATGCCGGCGGTCTGTGGCGCGGGCCGGTGCCGGCCTTCGCGGGCCAGACGCTGCCGCGGACCATCGAGAAGCTCAAGAAAGGCCGGGGAATCACGCTGGCCATCAGCGGCGACAGCATCTCGGCCGGCGCCAATGCCTCGCGGTCGACCGGGGTTGCGCCGTTTATGCCGCCGTATCCGGCGCTGGTGGCGCGGGGGCTGGAGCAGGTCTACGGCGGCAGGGTCGATCTGAAGAACTTCGCCGTGGGCGGATGGACGACCGACCGAGGCGCCAAGGACGCCGGCCGCGTGGCCGATGCCCGGCCGGACCTGCTCATCATCGCCTACGGGCTGAACGACTGCGGCGGCGTTCCGGTGCAGCGGTTCGTGAGCAACCTGCAAGCGATCATGGCGACGGTCAGGCAGCAGTCGCCGGAGGCGGAGTTCATCCTGATCTCGACGATGCTGGGCAACGAGGAGTGGCACCTGCTCAATCTCGACCGGCTGCGGGCCTATCGCGAGGCGATGAAGGAACTGACCGTCGGCGAGGGCGTCGTGCTGGCGGACATCACCGGCATGTGGGAGGAGATGCTCAGGCGCAAGAGCTTTCACGACCTGACCGGCAACGGCGTCAATCATCCCAACGACTTCGGCCACCGCGTCTACGCGGCCACGATTCTGGCACTACTGGTTGAGGCACAGGGGGGCGAATGACGGGGAAGGGGCGGAACATGCAGCACCTTCCAGCGACGGCTGTTCGAGTAGGCCAGGCGGTTACCCGGGAGGCCCCGAACCACGCAACGCGGGCGCTGCATCGGGGCTGATCGGGGCTGTCTCGACTTTCGCCCATGCCGCCCACCGCCATACTGAAGCCCACGCGGCGGTTCGTCCGATAAGAACCACGGCGCCGGGCCATGTTCATCCCCAGCGCCCGGGAGCCGGCCATGAACGTTCTGGGAGTCATCCTCGCCCGCGGCGGCAGCGAAGGCCTCCGCAACAAGCACATCCTGCCCCTCTTGGGCAGGCCGGTCATCGCCTACACCTTCGACCACGCCCGCGCCGCCAGGCTCCTGAGTCTCACCGTCGTCTCCTCCGACTCGCCGGAGATACTCCAACTGGCGGCCGCCGAGGCCTTCCCGACCATCGTGCGTCCACCCGAGCTGGCGACGGCCGATGCCTCGGTGCAGTCGGTGCTGCTTCACGCGATGGACGTGGTGGAGGCCGAGATGGCGTTTCGGGCCGATGCCATCGTCGCGCTTTACGGCAATGTGCCGGTGCGCGGCGAGGGGGTGATCGACCGTGCCATCGCGCTGCTCCAGAGCAGCGGGTGCGACTCCGTCCGCAGCTTCTGCCCCGTCGGAAAGTGGCACCCCGCCTGGATGGCCCGGCTCGACGAGAACCGCGTCGTGCCTTTGTGCCCAGGCAGCATCCATCGCCGCCAGGAACTGGAACCGCTGTATCTGCACGACGGCGCCGTGGTGGCCGTCACGCGATCGTCGCTGCTGCGCGGACGGGAGCACCCCGACGATCCGCACGCCTTCTTCGGCGACGACCGCCGCGCCATTACGACCGCTGCGGGCGAGACCGTGGAGATCGATCAGCTTATGGATTTCTTCGTCACCGAGGCCATCCTGCGCCATCGCAACTCGCCGGCGCTGCTGCGGAAGGCCTCCTGAACCTTAGCACGGAAGGGGCCATGCAACTGCGCCTTGCTGAGCGGATCATCGCCGATGGCCGGCCTGCCCTCATCGTCGCCGAGATCGGCGTCAACCACGACGGCCGCCTGAGCCGCGCGATGGAACTGGTGGATGCGGCAGCCGAAAGCGGCGCCGATGCCGTCAAGCTGCAGATCTTCCGCGCCGAGACGCTCCTGCACGCATCGGGCGCCTTCGCCGGTTACCAGCGCCGGCGATGCGCTGATGCCACGCCGGCCGACATGCTGCGACGCTACGAGCTCACGCCGGAGCACCTGCACCGCATCATCTACGCCATCCGCGCCCGCGGCCTGCTGCCGCTGGCAACGCCCTTTTCCCCCGCCGACGTGGCGCTGATCGAACGGCTGGATCTGCCGGCCGTCAAGATCGCCTCGCCCGACCTGGTTAATCTGCCGCTGCTGGGGCGGGCGGCGCGCACCGGCCTGCCGCTGCTGCTGTCAACGGGAGCGGCCACAATGGAGGAAGTGGCCGCCACCTATGCCACGCTGGTCGGCTGGGGCGTGGCCTTCGCGCTGCTGCACTGCGTCAGCAGCTACCCCACCCCCGACGAGCAGGCCAATCTCGCCTGGATCGGAGAGCTTCGCCGCCGGTTCGACGTACCCATCGGCTATTCCGACCACACCACGCACGAGGCCGCGGGTGCTCTGGCGGTGGCAGCCGGAGCCTGCATCGTGGAGAAGCACCTGACGTATGACCGCAATGCGGCCGGTCCCGACCACGCGAGCAGCGCCGATCCGGAGCAGTTTGCGCGGTACGTGAAGGCGATACGCCAGGCCGAGCGGCTGAAGGGCGCCGGGCCAAAGAGGGTCCTGGACATCGAGCGCGACGTGCGTCTGGTGGGCCGTCAGAGCCTGGTGACGGCGCGGGCTTTGGCAGCCGGCGAGGTGATTCGCGAGGAGGACCTGACGGTGCAGCGGCCGGGCACGGGGATTTCCGCGGCGGCGTTGGCGCAGGTGGTCGGCCGCTCGGCGGTGCGGGATCTGCCGGCGCGCACGTTGCTTCAGTGGGAGATGCTCAGCCGGCCGTAGGCGATCAGATCGGCCTGCGGCCGCGACGCCAGTGAGCCGACAGGGCGCGGAGCTGTGCCGCGCGCAGGGCGTGTTGGTGCCTTGCCGCTGCACGGCGGTCTTGCGATCCGGCGGCACGGATGGCACACCTGTTGCGGCGCGCGGCGATTCAGAGCAGGCGATCGCCCTCGCCGCGCGGCACCAGCCCCAGAACCTTGTCGATGATCTGCTCGACGGTCACTCCCTCGGCCTCGGCGTTGAAGTTGGGGATGATGCGATGGCGCAGGACGGGCGGAGCGACGGCCTCGATATCGTCCAGCGTGACGTGGACGCGTCCGTGCATCAGGGCGCGGGCCTTGCCCGCGAGGATCATGTATTGACCGGCGCGCGGCCCGGCGCCCCAGCTCAGCCAGTGGCGTACGAAGTCGCTGGCGCCGCTTTCGCCCGGACGCGTGGCGCGGGCGATGTCCAGCGCGTAGTTGTATACCGCCTCGCTCACCGGCACCCGACGCACAAGCTGTTGAAGCTCGATGATGCGCGCGGCATCGAGCACGCGGGCCACATCCTCACTGGCCGAGCCGGTGGTGCGCTTGAGGATTTCCAGCTCCTCCTCGCGGGGTGGGTAGCCGACGAGCACCATGAACATGAAGCGGTCGAGCTGGGCTTCGGGCAGGGGATAGGTGCCCTCCTGTTCAATGGGGTTCTGCGTTGCCAGCACGAAAAACGGATCGGGCAGCGGCAGCGTTGCCGTCCCCGCCGTCACCTGCCGCTCCTGCATGGCCTGAAGCAATGCCGCCTGCGTCTTGGGAGGCGTGCGGTTGATCTCGTCGGCCAGCAGCATGTTGGCGAAGACCGGCCCGCGCTGAAACTCGAATCGCCGACGGCCGGTCTGCGGGTCCTCCTGGAGGATGTCGGTGCCGGTGATGTCGGAGGGCATCAGATCGGGCGTGAACTGGATGCGATGGAACGACAGGTCCATCGTCCGCGCCAGCGTCGACACCAGCAGCGTCTTGGCCAGCCCGGGCACGCCCTGCATCAGGCAGTGGCCGCGCGCAAAAATGGCGATGAGCAGTTCTTCGATGACGCGCTGCTGCCCGACGATAACCTTGGCCAGCTCGGCCTGAAGGCGTCGGCAGGCATCTTCCAGAAACTGCGCCGCTTCCAGGTCGCCGGGTGCGGGCGCGGAGTTGAGGGATGGCTGTCGCATGGCGAGGTCTTTCGGGGCGAGCTTCAGGGTCGCAGCAGTCGGATGGACTGCACGAGCACATCCTCCAGAGCGGCGCCGTCGCCACGCGTCAGAAAGCGCACGCCCGGCCAGCGCGGCGCGTCGGCGCCCAGACCATGGGGCCCGGCGTACAGGCGCACCCCGTCGCGTTCGACCACGGCGAAGTTGCGGTCCATCTTCAGCAACAGCCTGATGGTAGAGGGACCGTCCGGCAACTTGACCGGCGAGCCGGCCTCCACGGCCACAGGCTTGAAGACTCCGATCTGCCCGCGGAAGATGCGCACCTCAAACTCGCGCGGACTGACGGCCTTCTCGGTGGAGAACTCGGTCGATTCGGAAACAAACAGCCGCAGATCCACCTGGTCGGTGGGTCTGGCGGCGCGCACGGTCATCTCCACGGCGAAGCTCTGATCGGCCGGCAGCGGCACGGAGACGCGGATGCCTCCGCCGCGGTACTGGCCGGGCGCCCCGTTGCCGCCGCGCAGGCCGCGGCCGGCCCCCGCAATCTGGGGAGGCGCGCCGAAAGTCTGCCACTCGGGGGGCACGGCCCCGACAAACTCGCTGCTGATGGCCGGCTGCGTGAAATAGGTTCGGCTCAGGTCCTCGACCGTAGGCGGCTGCTCGGCGCTGCGCATGAGCAGCAGGACCAGGGCCAGCACGGTGCCCACTACGGCCAGCACGGCAACGATCGCGATGGCGCTGGCCAGTGGCAGCCCCGGTCCGCGCGCCGCCTCGCGCTCGATGGAATCGAAGACCTTGCGCGTAAAGCCGGGACCGGCGCGCAGCGTTCGATAGTCGCGCCCGCTCTCCAGATGTTCGCGCGCGGTGACGATGAGGCGATACTCGTCGGCCTCGTCGGGGTTTATGGTGCGGAGTTGGCGGACGGCCTCATGCCACTGGGGACTGCCCGGTCCGGCGCGGAGGGCATCAGTCAGAAGCCTGAGAAAGGGATCGGTTTCGAAGTCGGTGGCCTGGCTCATAGACCTCCTTGCTGCCGCGGGGGTCGCCGATCACGGCTCCTCCATGCCGTCGTCTTCCGGCGGCTTGCTGCCCAACATGCGGGCCAGCCGCCGCAGACCGTGGAACATGCGGGAGCGCAGGGTGACGGCCTTGGTGCCGGTGATCTCCTCGATCTGGGCGTAGGAGAGGTCCTGGAAGACGCCCAGGACGATGACCTCGCGCTGATCGGTGGGCAGATCGTCCAGCGCTTTGAGCACGCGGGCAATCTCCTCCTGCTTCTCCACGTCGTCCGTGGCGCGCTGGGCAACCTTATAGGGATCGCCGCTGATCTCCACCCCCTCGAGGTTCAGTTCGGTGACGTTCCGCACCGGGCTGCGCTTGCGCCGCCGCGAGTAGTTGATCGCCAGATTGCGCGTGATGGTGAACAGCCAGGTGGAGAACTTCTGCGGGAAGCGATAGGTCGGCGCAAAGCGAAAGGCCCGCAGGAACACCTCCTGGGCGATCGACTCCACGTCTTCCAGGTTGCCCAGCATGCGATACAGATACGACAGTACCGAGCTGCTGTAGCGTTCGTAGAGCAGCGAAAACGCCTGGCGGTCGCCGCGCTGCGTGCGCCGCATCAGCTCTTCATCGGAGGCGCGGCCCAGGGCCACCGGCGTGAGGTCGGTGATCGGATCGGCCGGCGGACGGACGGGCGTCCGGGCCGCCTTGGCGTGCGTCGTCCTGTCCGCGCGTTTCTGCATCGGGCTCCTTCTGCCGCCGCGGCGCCCCGCAGGGGCGCGGTTATCAGCTTATCATACGCGGCGGCCTTGGGAAACCAGCGCGCGGACGCGATGCCGGCCCAGCGCCCGCAGAAAGTGTCACGCCCACGATGGGCCGCGGCGAACCGGGCGTCTGAGGGGAAGCTCGCGCGGTGGTTGCGTGAGGTACATGAGCCGGTGCGCGCGTAAGCAACAGAAACGAATGGCTCGCGCAGAGACGCAGCGGCGCACAGAGGCGTATTGAGGAAGCGGCGGAGCGGCGCAATGCGTTGCCTCTGCTCTGTCGCTCTCCTCTCTGCGTCCCCGCGCCTCTGCGCGAGACGGGATCATGACCGACACGCTCCAGAAGCCCCCGGTGCGCGCGTAAGCAACAGAAACGAATGGCTCGCGCAGAGACGCAGCGGCGCACAGAGGCGTATCGAGGAAGCGGCGGAGCGGCGCAATGCGTTGTTGCTGCTCTGTCGCTCTCCTCTCTGCGTCCCCGCGCCTCTGCGCGAGACGGGATCATGACCGACACACTCCAGAAGCCCCCGGTGCGCGCGTAAGCACCGCCATCAGCCGCATCGCACGCGCCCGCTGTCCGCCGATACAATACCGCCATGAGCACCTCGTGCATGCGCGTAATGGAAGGTCTGGAGGGCTTGCGCAGACTGCCCCCGGGGGCGGTGTTGTCCATCGGCAATTTCGACGGGATGCACCGCGGCCACGCGCACATCCTCTCGATCTGCCGCGATCTGGCGTGCCAGACCGGCGGCGCCGTCGCCGTCGTTACCTTCGAGCCGCATCCGCTGACCGTCCTGCGGCCACAGCAGGCGCCGCCGCGCCTCACCCCCGCCCCGCTCAAGCAGCGCCTGCTCGCCGACGCAGGCGTCGATTTCCTGGTCGTGCTGGCGCCCGAGCCGGCCGTGCTCAACCTCACGGCGGAGCAGTTCTGGGGCATCCTGCGCGACGAGGTCCGCCCCAGCGGCCTTGTCGAGGGCGATTCGTTCAGCTTCGGCAAGGGCCGCGGCGGCACGGTGGACAAGCTGCGCCAGTGGGCGGCCGGCACTTCGGTACGGCTGGAAGTTGTTGCTCCCCTGCGCATCGCGCTGCTCGACATGTCGGTCGTCCCCGCCAGCAGCTCGATCGTGCGCTGGCTGGTCGGCCACGGCCGCATGCGCGACGCGGCCATTGTGCTGGGGCGTCCCTACATACTGGAGGGGCCGGTGGTGCGCGGCCATCAGCGAGGGGCCGGCATAGGCATGCCCACCGCCAACCTCGACTGCCGTGAACAGCTCGTACCCGCCGACGGCGTCTACGCGGGCCGATGCGCCGTCAACGGGCGGACGTGGCCGGCCGCGGTGAGCATCGGCACCATGCCGACTTTCGGCGCCAACGCACGGCAGGTGGAGGCGCACCTCGTGGGATTCGAGGGAGACCTGTACGGGCGCAGGATCGTCCTGGAAGTGCTGGACTGGCTGCGAGATCAACGGCGCTTCGGCGGCATCGACGCTCTGAAGGCAAAGATGGCGCTGGATGTGGCCGAGGTGCTTGATCGCATGGACCAGGACGTGGCGCGGCCTATCGCGCTGGTATCCTGATGGCTTTGGCGCGGCGCTGCGGCATCTCCTTTTCGAGCGACTCGGGGAAACGGTCGGGAAGCCGCGAGACATCATCCAGCCGGCGCCGCAGATCCTCGGGGAGCGTGAAATCGGCCGCCCGCACGGCGTCCTGCCACTGCTGGGCGGTGCGTGCTCCGGCGATGGCACTGGCGACACCGGGCCGCTCCAGCACCCAGCGCAGCGCCACCTGGGCGGGTGTGCGGCCCAGCTCGCGTGCCGTCTCCAGCAGAACGGCCAGCGTCTGATCGGCGTTGGCGGCAAATGCGTTGGCCTGCCACACCCAGTTTTCCTGTGAGCGCGTGCCCGCCAGCACGCGCTGGCCGGGCGGGTACTTGCCCGTCAGAAAGCCGCCGGCCATCGGGCCCCAGGGGACGATGCCCAGGCCCTTGTCCAGACACAGGGGCACCAGTTCCTGCTCGATGTCGCGGACTACGAGGCTGTACTGGGCCTGATAGCAGACGAAGCTTTCCCAGCCGCGCAGTTGGCTGATCCAGAGCATGTCGCACAGCCGCCAGGCAGGGTGGTTGCTGCAGGCGATGTAGCGGACCTTGCCCTGGCGAACCACATCATCCAAAGCCCGCAGCGTCTCCTCATGGGGGGTCTGGATGTCCACGTGGTGGATGTAGTAGATATCGACGTGGTCCATCCGCAGGCGCTGGAGGCTCTCCTCGATGGCGTTCATGACGCGGAAGCGCGAGGTCCCCGAGTCATTGGGACCCGGCCCCATGGGGTTGAAAAACTTGGTGGCGACCACCGCCTGCCGCCGCCGCCCCTCCAGGGCACGGCCCAGCATCACCTCCGACTGACCGTTGCCGTAGTTGTCGGCCGTATCGAAGAAGTTCACGCCCGCATCGAGGGCCAGGTCGACGATGCGCCGGGCCTCCGCCTCATCCGTGGAGTAGCCGAAGGTCATCGTGCCCAGGCAGATTTCCGAGACTTTCAGTCCGCACTTGCCCAGCCGCCGGTATTCCACGCTTGCCTCCTGTCGCTGTTGTCTGCCCAGGCCCTCCGCCGCGTAACTACGCCGCCGCCGTCTCGGCGGCCTGGATGCGGCCCTGGCTGTCGACCTGGTCGAAGCGCACGGCCACGCGCTTGGAGACGCCCTGTTCCTGCATGGTCACGCCGTACAGCACGTCGGCGATCTGCATCGTGCGTTTGGAGTGGGTGATGATAATGAACTGGCTCTGATCGAGGAACTCCTGCACCACCAGGTTGAACCGCTGGTTGTTGGCCTCGTCCAGCGCCGCGTCCACCTCGTCGAGAATGCAGAAGGGGCTGGGCTTGCTCTTGAAGATGCTCATCAGCAGCGCCACGCAGGTCATCGTCTTCTCGCCGCCGGAAAGCTGGTTGATGGAAACCGGCTGCTTGCCGGGAGGCCGCGCGATGATCTCGATCCCCGCCTCCAGCGGATCGATGGTGCGGCGGATGACCGCCGGCGCGGGCTGGCCGTCGGGACCGACCTGACCCGTCCCGGCCGGCGCGCGCTCCTCCACCGACGTCTCCAGGAAGATGTCGGCTTTGCCGCCGCCGAAGAGCTTGCGGAACATGGTCTGGAAATGCTCGCGGACGGCGTTGAAGGTCTGCTCGAAGCGCACCGAGCTTTCCTTGTTGATGGTGTCGATCAGCTCCTCGAGCTGCTTCTTGGACTGCTTCAGGTCGCTCACCTGAGCCGACAGGAACGTCTGCCGCTGCTCCAGCTCATCCTGCTCGCCGATGGCGTCGAGGTTGACGTTGCCGAGGCGCTGGAGCTTCTCCCTGAGCTGCCTGATCTCCTCGGCCACCGCATCCCAGTCCGTCTGCTCGGGTTGATAGCCCCCCTGCTGCTCCAGTTCCGCCCATCGCGCCGGCAGGTCGAGCTGAAGCTCGTCCAGCGTGCGCTGCACCAGCCCCTCGAGGCGCACGCGCACCTCGCCAAGCTTCACCTCCAGCTCGTGCAGCGTCTGTGCCACCGCGTCGCGCTGTTGCGCGGCCGCCTGTACCGCCGCATTCAGCTCCTGCACCTTTGCGGCCATCTCCGTCACCTGCGCCGCCATCGCCTCGATCTGCTGGGTGAGGCGCTGATGCTTCGCGGCAAGCTCCTGCTCGGCCCGCACCGCGGCTTCCAGATCCTGGTTCACGGCTGAACGCCGCGCCGACGTCTGCTGCGAAGCGCGGTCGACGCGCTCCAGTTGCTCGGCCAGTTCCGCCCGCGCTGCGCTCAACCGCTGCACCGCCTGCTGCGCAGCAAGCTGCTTTTCCTGCACCTGCCCAAGCTCCACGCGCAGCGAGGTCAGCGCCTCGCCCACCTGCCGGAGCAACTGTTCGGCGTGCGCCTGGCGGCCCTCAAGCTGCTCGATCTGGCGCTGGCGATCGGCCTGCTCGGTCTCGATGGCCCGGCGGCTCTCCAGCAGCGCTCCCTCCTCGCTCTTGAGCCGCCCGGCCTGGTCCAGCAGATTCTGAAGCTCGCGATCCAGCACCGGCCGCTCCCGACGAAACGCATTCTGCTTGTCGCTCACCTGTGCCATCCGGCTGCCGATCTGCACCTTCTGGGTGTTGGCCGCGTAGATCGCCCCCCGCAGCTCCTGCTGCTTTTCCTGAAGCGCCCGCGCCTGGGCATTGCCGGCCGATAGCTCCCGCGAAAGCTCCTCGATCCGACGGTCCACCTCGGCGATCTGGAGTTTCAGAGCCTCCAGCTCCGACCGACGCGAGATCAGCCCCATCGCCTCGCCGAGCGCGCCCGCGCGCAGCGTGCCATCGGACTCCAGGACCTGCCCGTCGCGCGTGACGTAGCGGTATCCCGGCGGCGCGGCCGCACGCAGTGCCCGGGCATCGGCCAGCTCGTCGACCACGACCGTGCTGCCCAGAAGATGATGGGCGATCGGCGCATCGGCGGGCTCGAATCTCACCAGGTCCACCGCCAGCCGGATGCGCTGGGGATGAACGTTCCAGTCGTAGGCGAGTACTGAGTGCTGAGTACTGAGTGCTGAGGCGGGTGGATTTTCGATTTTCGATTTTCGATTTTCGATTGGGCGAGAGTTGCCAGTTGCCAGTTGCCAGTCGCCAGTCGGCATTCGGGCTTCGCCATTCGTTATTCTTTCGGACTTGGGGCTTCGGGCTTCGTCATTTCCCCTCCCCCCTTCGTCGCTTCGTCGCTCCGTCGCTTCGTCGCTTCCCCTCTCCGCGCCAAGCTCATCCTCACACAGAATACTCACCCGCCCCTCCAGCTCCGCCAGCGCCTCGCCGGCCGCCGCCACGGCATCCGTGCTGTCGGCGATGAGCATCTGATCGCGTCCGTCCAGCGCCGCCTCGATCACCAGCGCGTGTTCCACGTCCACGCGCAGGAAGTCCGCCACCACCCCGCGGACAAACGGGAACGCTTCGGCCCGCCGCCGCAGCACCGACTTGACGCCTTCGCTGAACCCCTCGCGCCGCGCCTCCAGGTCCTCCAGCAGCTTCTGCCGCGAGAGCAGCCCCGAGCGATGCTCGCGCGCCTGGCCCAGTTGATCGGCCGTCGCGGCGATGCGCCGATCCACGGCCGCCGCCTCGGCCGCGCTGGCCTCAAGCTGCACCTGGAGAGCGGAAATCTCCGCCACGACGGCTGTCATCGCCTCGTCCAGCTCGGCCCTGGCCGCATCCAGCGTCTGCATCTCGCCCAGTACGAACTGCCGCCGCTGCGCCAGTCGCTGCTGCTGGGCGGCGGTGTTCTTGCGCTCGATCTCGATGGCGCCAAGCCGATTGTTCACGCCGGCGGATCGCCGCATCAGGTCCAGCACCGCCGCCTTGTTCTGCTGCGTCTCGCGCTGGATCTGGTTGAGCTCCAGTTGCGTGTCGTGGAATCGCTTCTGCTCATCCTCGATGCGCTGCCGCTGCTCGCGCAGTCGCTGGCTCAGCTCCTCCAGCAGTTGCTGCTCGCGCAGCAGCGACTGATCGTTCTCCGCCTGCTTCGCCCCGATTGCCTGGCGGTCCCGCTCCAGCGACCGCAGTTGCTCGGCGATCTGCTCAAGCTGCTGCCGGGCGTACTGCTGCCGCTGCTGCGACGCCTGAAGCGCCGCGGCCGTCTGAACCTGCTCGTACTGGGCGCGCTGCCGGCGCTGCGAGAGGGCGTCGAACTCCTGCCTCGTCGCCGTCAGCCCCATCTGCCGCTCGGCCAGGAGCCGCTCCAGCGCCTCCAGCTCCTGTTGCGTCCGCCCCTGGGCCGAGGCGTGCTCCTCGAGCTGCGCGTGCAGCGTCGAATACTCCTGCAGCGCATAGGTCAGCCGCAGCTCCCGCAGCCGCTGTGAATACTCCTGAAACGTCCGCGCCCGTCCCGCCTGGATTCGCACGCTCCGCAGGCGCTTGTCCACCTCCTCGACGATGTCCGTCACGCGCAGCAGGTTCTGGTCCACCTTCTCCAGCTTGCGCTGCGCCTCTTTCTTCTTGGCCTTGAACTTGCTGATGCCAGCGGCCTCCTCGAAGATGATGCGCCGCTCCTCGGGATTGGCCTCGAGCATCGCCGAGACGCGCCCCTGCTCGATGACACTGTAGGCGTCGACGCCCACGCCCGTGTCCAGGAACAGCTCGCGGATGTCCTTCAGGCGGGTCGCCTGATTGTTCAGTTGGTACTCGCTGGTGCCGTCGCGGAAGAGCCGCCGGCCCACCACGACCTCATCGGCATCGATGTTCAGCAGCCGCGTGCCATCGGCGCGCCGCGGGTTGTCGAAGACGAGCACCACTTCGGCCATGCCGGCCGGCTTTCGGCCGGCGGCGCCGTTGAAGATGACGTCCATCATGGCGTCGCCGCGGAGGCTCTTGGCCGACTGTTCGCCCAGCACCCACTTGAAGGCATCCACGACGTTGGACTTGCCGCAGCCGTTGGGCCCGACGATCCCGGTGATGGGCGCGTCGAAGACGAACTCGGTCCGGTCGGCAAAGCTCTTGAAGCCCTGAAGGATCAGTTTACGTAAACGCATCGAACTCGGTCCTCCGTGACCCCAGTGACTGGGGCAGCGGCATGGCAAACTCCGTTTTGCCCGGCTGCGCCTGCGCAGCCGCGGGAACTACCGGCCGCGCGTGCCACCCGCCGAAGCGGCCGCGCCACTCCCGCCGGCGTCACTGCGCTCCGAGGCGGCGATGGGCGGCGCATCGGCGATTGTTTCCTCCATCAGCGGCGCGTCCTGGAGCACGAACAGCCCGTTAAGATGACGCTCCTGGTCCAGCGCCTGGAGGATGCCGACCAGCTCGGGATATCCAAGACTCAGCGGCGAGTCGCCGTGTCCGGCCAGGGTGAGCAGCAGCTCGTCCAGGCGCGGGCCGCTGCGCGCCTCCACGCCCGCGGGCAGACGCGGATTGCTGCGGTCGAAGATCACCAGGTCGCGATCGCCTCGTGCGGTGGAGATCGTCAGCCGGTGGTCCATGGCGCTGAACATCAGAGGCAGCTTCAACGACACCCCCGGTCCAAGTATGGCGATCCGCGGCACCCCCGAGCGCGAAGCCCACACCAGCGGCGGTCCCGGGCGGTCGACGCGGTCGATGATGAACACCGGCTCCCCGCTGGTACGGTCCTTGACGATGAACGACTGGACAACGCTGTCGCCCTGGGCCGCCAGGATTCGATAGGCCTCGATGCGCACCAGAGCGTTGTCGCTGGACAGCAGCCGGGTCAGCATTCGCGACATCCGCGTCGACGGGCGCAGCTCACCCAGCGTCCGGACCGCGTTCAGGCGGAACTCGTGGTCGGGCGTCATCGCCATATCCAGCAGCGCATCCTCGGCCGCGATGTCGGTGATGAAAGCGCCGGCCCTGGCAGCGGCAAAGGCCACATCCTGCCGGGGATGCGCATACAGAGGCTTGATGAAGGGCAGAGCCTCGGGGCCGATGCCCTCCCAGCAGTAAGAGATGTTTTTCAGCGGCGCGCCCGGCTTGAGGGCCTCCTGGACCAGATCACGGGCGCGGTTGGCGCCGACGCCGGGGACCATTGCGTCCAGATACAGGTGGTTGACCACGCCGACGAAGTGCTCCCAGTTGCCGTTGTAGCTTCGCGGAACGAACAAATGAACCATCCCCTCATCCTGCGCGCGGGCCGCGTTCTCATTCTCGAAGCGATGGTCGATGCACGCCTCAATGGTCCTGGCCGTCCGCAGAGACGGCGTCCGCAGGATCAGGTGCAGGGGACGGTCGTGCAGCACCCTGCCTCCGCCCATGATCACGCCGCTGCGCAGGCTAGCCTGCACGGCCGGCTGTGAGCCCCCGGCGTTGGAGACGTAGCTGGGGTTGACGAAGACGTTTCCGCGAGCGTACATGAACACATCGACGCGGGCCGCGGGTGCGATGGGATTGGCTCCGTCCACCTTCAACTCCGTGGTCCAGAGGATGCCGCGGGCCAGGCTCGTCGTCTGGCTGCTCTCCACAGCGCGCACGTACACGTCGACGCGCTGGTCCTTGCGCGCTCCGGGGGGAAGGAAGCCGTAGACCTCCACAATCGCCGTCTGGGGATCACCCAGAACTTTGGCAGGGCTCCAGTCGACCATGCGGTCGTCGGCCGCTCCCGGTCCCACCCCATGCCGCATGAAGCTCCGCACGATGTAGTCGTAGACGCGGGAGGGCACGCCGCGGTTGTTGCCGGTGTTGTGCAGCCGCGTCACCAGCCCGTACCCCGATACCGGGTACGGCTCGTTATTCGACACGTCGCAGATTTCGTGGATCGTCCCCTCCATGAACTTCGGCAGGCCCTTACGCGCTCCAAGGTCCGGGTAGCGAGGCTGAAGCACCGGACGGGGAGCGGGGGACTGGGCGCAGCCGCCGGCGGCCAGAAGGCCCGCCGTCAGCAGCGCGATCGCCACTGCCGCCCCGAGACGCGAGGGCATCCGTGCCGGGACGCACTGTGGGGTCCGCCACGGCGCAGCGACATGACGTTGTCTGGAGAAGCGCATGGACAATCTCTTGGCTGTTATCGGACGGCACAGCGGGGCGGCATGAGCCCTTCCGCGGCAACCGGATGACACAACCGACGTGAGGGGCATTCTAACCGTCACCGCGGTGCAAACAAGCCTGCGATCCGCTCCTTCCGCCCCTCGCCCACACCAGTTCCGCGCTGCGCAGCGTGTTCTTCAGCAGCATCGCCACCGTCATGGGACCGACCCCCCCCGGCACGGGGCTGATAAACGCCGCCTTGGCCCGCGCCTCCTCGAAGCGAACGTCGCCCACCGTCTTCTTCGTTCCGTCGGCCATCGTGATCCGGTTGATGCCCACATCGATCACCACCGCTCCCTCGCGGAGGTGCTCAGCGCCGATCAGGCCGGCACGCCCCACGGCCACCACCAGCACCTCCGCCCGCCGCGTATGCGATGCCAGGTCGCGCGTGGCGATGTGGCAGAGCGTGACGGTGGCCATCTGTTCCGTGAGCAGCAGCGAAATCGGCTTTCCGGCTATCTCGCTGGCGCCCACCACCACCGCCTCGGCGCCCTCCAGCGGCACCCCGGTCGATTGGATCAGCTCGATCACCGCACGGGCCGTGCAGGGCGCTATCAGCGTCTGCCCATAGACCACATAGCCGATGTTGGCCGGATTGACCCCCTCCACATCTTTGATCGGATCGATGGCGTACTGGAGCGTCGTGGCATCCAGGTGCTCCGGCAGCGGCAGGTGAAGCATGATGCCGGTCACGCCGGGATCGCCGTTGAGCCGTTCGATCACTCCCTGCACGCGCTCGGCCGGGGTGTCGGCCGGCAGCTTCACCAGCTCGTAGCCGATTCCCACGGCCTTGCAGGCATCCTGTTGTCGCTGCGCGTACAGCTCGCCGGCGGGCGAGGATCCCACCAGAACGGCCGCCAGATGAACGGCCTGTCCCTCGCGCAGCATGCGCGAGACCTGCTGGCGGACTTCTTCGCGAGTGCGGGCGGCGATGGCGGCGCCGTCGATGATCTTGGCTGGCATAGGGGCGCGATTATACTCGCCACCGCCCCCGCCGCGCCCGCAGGTCCCAAACGGCCCGGATCCCAGGCTCAGCGGCCACTTGGGCCACGCCCCGCTCGACGGTATGATGCGGGCGGTCGTACCGCGAAGCTCCCGGCGTTTTTCTTGTGACGGGGCCCCATGAAACAGGCAACCCACCGCTGGATCGCCCTGCTGGCCACCACGGCCATCGCCATATACCTGTGCTGGCTCATGGTCCTGCCCTTCGTGCAGGTGCTGATGTGGGCCACCGTGCTGGCCATCATGGCCTCGCCCCTGAATGTGGCCCTGCGCCGCCGCGGCCGGGGCACAACGTTCAGCGCCGCCATCACCACCGCCGTAGTCGTGCTCACCGTGCTGATCCCGCTGCTGTTTCTGGGCTTTGCGCTCGTACGCGAGGCCACCAACACGGCCCCGGCCATCGAAGCCTTCATCCGCCGCACCCTCGACCCCGAATCCGCCTTCATGAAATGGTTGAGCCAGTATATGGACACCGGCGCGCTTCAGAGCCCGACGGCGATCCGCGATCAACTGGCCCAGTGGCGATCAGCCCTCTTCACGTGGACGCTGGGGACGCTGGGCAGCGTGCTGGGCATCCTGGCGCAGGTATTCTTCGTCATTTTCACGCTGTTTTATCTGCTGCGCGACTCGGATCGCATCCTGCCGACGGTGCGCAACATCATGCCGCTGACCGCACAGCAGTCCGAGGCCGTGCTGTGGCGCACCTCCGAGGTGATCTCGGCCAGTCTGACGGGCGTGTTGCTCATCGCTGCCCTGCAGGGTCTGGCCGGCGGGCTGGCGTTCTGGGTGCTGGGGCTGCCGTCGGTGCTGCTGTGGGGCGTGGTCATGTTCCTGTTCGCGATGGTGCCGATGGTCGGCCCATCCATCGTCTGGGTACCGGCGGCAATCTACCTGGCCGCCAACGGCCACTGGATCAAGGCCAGCCTGCTGACGGCGTGGGGCGTGGCCGTGATCGGGCTGCTGGACAACGTGCTGCGCCCGCGCCTGGTGGGCCAGAAGACGCGGCTGCACGAGCTGGTCGTCTTCTTTTCCGTCCTGGGCGGATTGCAGGTGTTCGGCGTCCTGGGCCTGATCGTGGGGCCGGTGGTCGTGGCGATCACCCTGGCTCTGATCGAGGTGCTGCGGCAGGCGGGGAGCGTGGGCGAATAACCCGCGCCGCTATGCCTTCAGCCCCGTCATGGCGATCCCCTTCACGAAATACCGCTGGGCCAGGAAAAACAGCACCAGCACCGGCACGATGTGGATCAGTGCGGCGGCCATCAGCAGGTTGAAGTCGGACCCGTACTGGTCCTGGAAGAGCCGCAGGGCGATGCTCACCGTGTAGTTGTGCAGGTCGTTGAGGTAGATCAGCGGACCGAGGAAGTCATCCCAGTGGCCGATGAAGCTCAGCACCGCCACCGTCGTGATGGCGGGTTTGGACAGCGGCAGGACGATCTGCCACCAGATTCGCAGCGGGCCGCAGCCGTCGATCATGGCCGCCTCATCCAGCTCGCGCGGGATCCCCAGGAAAAACTGCCGCAGCAGAAAGACGAAGAACGCGTTCTGCGCGAAGTACGCCGGGATCGTCAGCGGCCCGAAGGTGTTGACCAGCCCCGCCGTGTTCCAGATCAGATACACGGGGATCATCGTCACCTGCGGCGGCAGCATCATGGTCGACAGCAGCAGCAGGAACAGCCCCTTGCGCCCGCGGAAGCGGAATCGCGCAAAGCCGTAGGCCACCAGCGAGCAGCTCAGGGTCTGGCCGATGATGTTGAGGATGGTGATCGTGTAGGTGTTGAGGACGAAGACGTAGAAAGGCAGGGGCAGAGCGCCGCCGTGCTCGTAGGAGTTCCAGGCCTTGGCGAAGTTGTCGATCTGGGGGTCGAAGATGGACTGAACCTGGTTCGGCGAGACGAAGCGCTCGGTCTGCCGGCGCGTGTCCGGATCGACGAAGCGCACCTGCAGCAGACCCCCGGGCATCTCGCGCTCGATGCTGACGGGCACCGGCTCCGCACCGCGCAGCCGCAGCAGCAGGTGGCCATCTTCCTGGATCAGGTCCGAGAGGGGCACGCCCAGAAGCTGTCCCCGGCGCGGACCGGCGCCGATGCGCACCACGGCGGCCGGCTGGTCGATGCGCTGAGCGACGTTCACGGCAACGGCCGGGCCATCGTCCCGCGGCATGCGGTAGGTTCTGGGCACCCACTCCGAAGGCGAGCCGAACGACTGCTGCCGGGTCTTCAGCGCCGTGCTCACCGTCCACAGAAACGGAATCATGAACACCGCGGCGCCCAGCAGGACCAGCGAATAGAGAGCCGGGCGCTTCATTGGCGGCCCTCCCTGAAAATGAACACGTCGTGGAATGACGTAGCCCGAAGACTGTCGAATGACGAAGCTCGAAACTCGAAACCCGAAACAATGACGAATGACGAATCTCCGAATGACGAAGCGCCTGTTGCGCCTCCCACCCCCCCCGCCGCGCGCGCACCTTCGTCATTCTGATTTCGCCATTCGTCATTGATTCGGACTTCGGACTTCGTCATTCGGATTTGCGCAACCCGCGCGGCCGCGTCATCCCGCATCACTGAACCCCCAACCCCGAACCCTGAACCCTCATTCCTCATTGCTCCCCCCCTTCGTAATGCACCCACCGGCTGCTCTGGCTGAACTGCACATAGGTGAATACCAGCAGGATGGCAAACAGGATCCACGCCATGGCACTGGCCTTGCCCATCTGGAACCACTCGAATGCCATGCGGTACAGATACAGGGCATACAGCAGTGTCGAGTCGTTGGGCCCGCCGCCGGTCATGATGTACGCCTGCGTGAACGTCTGAAACGCCCCGATCACCCCCAGCACCAGGTTGAAAAAGATGATCGGCGTGATCAGCGGCAGCGTCACGTGGCGGAACTTGCCCCAGGCGCCGGCCCCGTCGATCGTTGCCGCCTCGTAGTACTGATCCCCTATGCTCTGCAAGCCGGCCAGAAAGATGATCATCCGGCTGCCGCCGATGCCCCACAGACTCATCAGCACCAGCGACGGCTTGCTCCAGCTCTCATCCGCCAGCCAATTGGGCGCCGCGAAGGCGAACGGCTCGGCCCTGCCTGACACGACCGTGATCAGCCTCTCCAACTGCTCCAGCGGCCAGGTGTCAAAAAGCCATCGCAGGAACTGGTTGAGCAGCCCGACCTCCGGCTGAAGGATCCAGATCCACAGCAGGCTGCTGGCCACGGCGGGGACGAGGCTGGGCAGGTAGTAGATCGTCCGGAACAGCGGCATCGCGCGCAGCTTCTGATTCAGCAGCATGGCCAGCAGCAGCGACCCCGTAAGCCCCAGCGGCACGGCAAAGACGGTGTAGTAGAAGGTGTTCCACAGACTCTGCCAGAAGCGCGGGTCGCCGCGCCCGCCCTGCGGATCGGCCCGCCAGATCAGGTCGGCGTAGTTGCTTACGCCAACAAACCGCGCCGTGGCAAGGTCGTAGTCCGTCAGGCTCAGCACCACGCTGGCCAGCATCGGCCCGGCCGTGAACAGCAGGAAGCCGATAACCCAGGGCAGGATGAAGACGTAACCCCAGTTGTCCCATTTCATGAAGCGCGGCGGCCGGCGATCGCGACGATCAGTCGCCATGGCCGACCTCCGCGCTGGTGCTCAGATAACGCTCCAGTCGCCGGTGCTCGCGCTCCAGCACGCGGTCCACGGCCACCTTGGCCCTTGGGAGAATATCAGCGGCGGTCGCGTTCTCGTTGACGAAGAGCATGTCGATGTACTTCTGGGCCTCGGTGGTCCAGACGGGCCAGGCCGGATCAATGGGCAGATGGCGGGCGTGGTTGAGAACGAAGGGAATGACGTCGGTGTGGAAGAACGGTTTCTCGGCGTAGAGGTAGGTCTGGCGGATGTCGGCCGGCGCATCGGGACCGATTCCCAGCAGGGCGTTGCGCGTCGGGACGTTCCGCCGCAGTCGATCGCCGTGAAGCAGCAGCTCCACCTCGGGGCTGACCATGAACTTCATCCATTCCCACGCCTCTTTCGGGTGCCTGCACGTCGCAGTCATTACCAGTTGATTGCCCTTCACCAGCGCATACGGCCGGTCCGGCGAGTGCGGTGTGGGGGCGATGTCCCACTCGAAATCGGCGATGGCGCGGTAGCGCGGCGCCATCCCCGCCCATTCGAAGGTCATGGCCACATTGCCGCTCTCCAGGTTGAAGGCGGCCGCCGCGGCGTCGGCCGGGGTTGGCGCCACGCGCAGCCTGAAGCGCAGATCGCGGTATCGCTGGAAGGCCCGGATGGCGGCGGGGCTGTCCAGCAGACTGGTGCGACGATCCTCGCTGAGGATTTCGCCGCCTTCGCCCCACACCCAGATGAACCAGGTCCAGTTGGCCACACCGCCGCCGGCCGTGCCCGGCATGATGACACCATACTGCACCGTCCGTCCATCGCGCCGAACGGTCAGGGCCTGGGCGACCTCCTCAAACTTGTCCCACGTCCACTGCCCCTTCTTCCAGAGCTCGTAGGGGTCGTCCAGCAGCGCCTGGCGGAACAGGTCCTTGTTGTAGTAGCAGATCACCCCGCCGAAAAGTACGTTCACCGCATACAGCCGCCCGTTGTAATAGTTCTCGCGCTGGGCCGCCGGATGAAAGTCGTTGACGTTGAAGTCGGGATCGGCCGCCGCCAGATCGGTCAGATCTCTGAAATAGCCCCTGGGAACCAGCGATGGGAAGTCGTAATGATCCACACGGATGACGTCGGGCGCGGTGCCGCTGGCGAGCATGAGGCGCAGCTTCTGTGCGTAGCCCCCCGCCGGGGGCATGAACAGCTCGACGCGGAGCTTGCGGCCCTCGCGCCGGTTCTTCTCGTTGAACAGGCGGATGATCTCGCGCTCGGCCTCGAGCTGCTGGGGGTTGCCCCAGCACATGTAGGTCAGCACCACCTCGCCGGGCTCGGCACTGGCGGCAAACGGTCGGCTCAGCCGCCAGGCGGCCGGCGCCAGCGCAGCCGCAACGAGCACCAGCAGGCCGATGCGGCGAAGCGAAATGGGCGGGTCGTCGAATCGGTGCATCGCAGGCGCGGCGGGGTCAACCGCCAACGGGCCGGCATTATAGAGACCGCCGCGGCGCGTGTCTTGAGCCGCCAGAGCATAACGAAGCCGGTCAGGCTCTGCGGCCTCCCGTTGCCCGTCCCCTTTCCGCGACCTTCCCGCCCGCTGTCTTCCGCCTCGTCTATCCTGTATTCTTCCGAAAAACTCCATGTCCGCCCCCCGCCCCAACTTCTTCATCGTCGGCGCACCCAAGTGCGGCACCAGCTCCCTGCACGATTATCTCGACCAGCACCCCGACGTCTTCATGAGCAGGACCATGAAGGAGCCGGATTACTTCTGCACCGACCTGACCATCAACGAGGCCCGCCGCAAACGCGACCTCGACTCGTACCTGAGCCTCTTCGCCAAAGCCGGCCATGCAAGACGCATCGGGGAGTCCTCCGTCTGGTACCTGTTCTCCACCGTGGCCGCGCGAAACATCCACCGCTTCGACCCCACAGCGCGCATCATCATCATGCTTCGCAACCCCATCGATGCCGCCTATTCGCTTCACGGACAGTTCATCTGGAGCTGCAACGAGGACATCCTCGACTTCGCCCAGGCCATCGACGCCGAACCCGACCGCCGCGACGGCCGGCGAATACCCCCCACCGCCACCTCCCCCGACGGCCTGCAGTACACGCGCGTCTTCAGCTTCGCCGAACAGGTGCAGCGATACCTCGACGTTTTCGGCCGCGAGCAGGTCAAGATCATCATCTTCGAGGACTTCGTGAAGGACACGCCCGCGGTATACCGCCAGACGCTCCAATTCCTCGACGTCGACGACAGGTTCGTGCCCGAGTTCGAGGTGGTCAACGCCGCCAAGCCCGTAGCCCTCGGCCTCAACCGCTTTTTCGCCGCGCGCCCGACGCTGCGCAATGCCATCCACCGCCTCGTGCCCGCCGAAGTGCAGCGCAAGCTCATCGACGCCCTGCCCTACGTCGCGTCCACGGTCCAGCGCCCGGCGAAAATCGACCCGGAGCTGCGCCGCCGGCTCATCCCGCGCTTCGAGGCCGATGTTCGGCGGCTGAGCGAGATCCTCGGCCGCGACCTGACCCACTGGGTCCGTGCCGGATAGCCGCCCATGGTTGCGCGCCTCGCTGCTCCTGACGTCCGCGTGGTCATCCCCATCGTCGCCGGCATCGGCAACGCCCTGATGGCCGAACCCATGGTACGCGAGCTGCGACGGGCGCGGCCCGCAGCGCATATCACCATCATCGCCCGCACCGAGCCGATGGCCGAGGTCTTCCGTCGCAGCGGCACGGTCGATGAGGTGCATTTAGCGTCCGGCGGGCATCTGGGCATGCTCGCCGGCGTGCTGCGCGTGCGCCAGCGGCGGCCCGACGTCTTCCTCGTGCCCTTCCCCTCCAACCGCTGGCAGTACATGGCCCTGGCGCTGGCCAGCGGAGCGCCCGTGCGCCTGCTGCACCGCTATCCGGTGGGGCATGTCACGGCGCTTGGCTTCGTGCCTGCGCAGCGTGTCGCGGCGCTGCGCGGCATCCATGATGTCGAGCAGAACCTGAGGCTGCTCGAACGCTTCGGCATCGAGGCGCCGCGCGCCTCATCGCCGCGCTTCGCCGTCAGCGACAGGGACCGCGCCGCCGCCAGGGCCATGCTTGCGGCCGCGGGCCTGCCCGATCGCCTGCGCCCCCTGGCCATTCATCCCGGCAGCGCCCGCACCGTGCTGAGCACTGCCAAGCGATGGCCACCGCCATGCTATGCCGAGCTGATCCTGCGGCTGGAGCAGACCAAACGCTGTCACACCGTGATTCTCGAAGGTCCCGACGAGGAGGGCGTCGGGGATGAAATCGCGCGCCACTGCGCCCGCCCCCCCAGGGTGCTCAGGCTCCGCGGCTCGCTGGGCATCGCGGCCGCCATCCTCGAGGCCTCGCGCCTCTACGTCGGCTCCGACTCGGGGCTGGCCCACCTGGCGGCCGCCGTGGGCACGCCGCCGGTAACGCTCTTCGCCCCGGCCGACCCCGATCGCGTCTGCCCGTTCGGCTATCGCCACCTGGTCGTCCAGCCGCCGGGAAAAACCTGCGCCCCGTGCTTCATGTATCCATGGGCATCGACTCGCCCCAGGATGCGCTGCCGCCCGCCCATGTGCATCGAGCAGATTCCCGTGGAAGCCGTGCTGAAGGCGATCGGACGGGCTGCGCTCTGGTAGCGCAGCGGTTCGCCGGCTGTCGACCTCGGCTCCGCATGCGCCTTTGGCACGCGCGATGCCCTCCGGTGCCGACTACCCCCGAACCATCTGCAGGACGCGCTCCACCATCTTGTCGGCGCCCTGATAGACGGTCCACGGGCCGACGTCGTTCATGTAACAGGGGGTTGTGACCAGGCGGTTGGCCTCATCCACGCAGATGTCGGTGGGCCCGACATCCACGTGCTCGGCCTTCATCGCCCGGATGGCATCGGCCGTAGTCCGGTCGGCGCCGATGGAGACGCGCGGCTTTCGTCCCGCCTCGCCCAGCACGCGCGCGGCGATAACCGGAGCGATGCACGCCAGACCCACGGGCTTGCCGGCCTCGACCATCTCCAGCAGCAGCCGCCGCACGTGGGGGTTGACCTGACATGATGCCCCGTCGTTCGCAAAAGTGCACAGATTCCTCGCCGCGCCGAATCCGCCCGGAAATATCAGCGCATCCAGCTCCTGACCGCTCACCGAGGCCATGTCGCGGATGCGGCCGCGGGCGATTCGGGCGGCTTCCTCGAGCATTCGCCGCGGCGGGGACTGGGGCTTTTTCGTGAGGTGGTTGATGGTTGCCGCCTGCTCGCCGGGCGGGGCCATGCAGATGATCTGCGCGCCGCGGCGGTCCAGGGCAATGAGCACGCTCACGGCCTCGTGGATTTCGCTGCCGTCCAGCACCCCACATCCGCTCAGCACAACACCGACTTTCGCTGCCATATCACACCTCTCGTGGCACCGGCGCCGATTATATGTCGCCGCGGGCTTCCAAGATACGATCAAATGGGTAAGCTTACCATCCGGTCCCCTGACCAGAGGCAACCGCAAGGAGTTCGGATGGACGTGGGCGCCTTCCTGGCCGTCTTTTTCCGCTGGCTGCACATCGTCGCCGCGACGGTTGTCATTGGCGGCGCGTTCTTCATGCGGTTCGTGCTGCCGGCGGCGATGCAGTCGCAGGATGAGGCTGCGAGGAACCAGACCGTGACCGGCTGCCGCGCCATCTTCAAGCGCGTGGTGCACGGCTGCATCGCCCTGCTGCTGCTGAGCGGCATCTACAATTCGATTCGCATGTTCCCGCAGTACGCCGCCGATCCATCCGTCCTCCACGGCCTGTGGGCAGCGCATCTGCTGCTGGCGCTGGGCGCCTTCGGGTTGTCCATCTGGCTGTTTCTCGGCGAGCGGCCCGCAGCCGCGAACAACCGCTGGCTGGCGGCCAACCTGGTGCTGCTGGTGGTGGTAGTGGCCGTCGGGTCGGCGCTCAAGTCGAGTCGCGAGTCGCGCACGACGACATCGCCGGCGCCGGTGCAGGACCGTTAGCGAACAGGTACCGTATCCATGCCTCCCTGGCTCTTCGACATCATCTACCCGCTCAGCCGCTGGATCCACATCGTCTCGATGACGCTGATTGTCGGCGGGACGCTGTTCTTCGAGCTGGTGTTGCCGCTTTCCATCGACGATCTGAAGCGCGAACAGCAGTTGTTCGTCTTCGCCCGCGCTCGCCTGGTCTTCCGCTGGGTGGTGTGGATCGGCGCGGCCGGACTGCTGCTCAGCGGGGCTCTGTCCCTCTACCGCATGCGGCTGCTCTACAGCAGCGATGAGTTCGTGATCGTCGTGCGCTGGACCATCGCCCACATCGCCCTGGGCACGATCGGGCTGGTGATCGCGTTGCTGCTGACCATCGGCCGACGCCCCCCCGAAGACCCCGTCCGCTGGATGCGGCTGAACCTGGTGATCCTGCTGGTGACCATCTTCCTGGGCAGCGCCACCCGCCACTTTCAACTGGCTCTCAATGAGCGACAGGAGGCAATTCGGCGCGATGGCAAGTTGCCGCCCGAGGTTGTCCAGCCCGCTACTCAGCCGGCCAGCCGCCACGCCGTCACCGCGCCCGCGAACGGTGAGAACTGAGCCTGTGCATGTGCGAGGAACGCCGCGATTCAGCCGACGCCGCCTCCTCAGCCATGGAGCTGGCGCCCGGCGTGTTCGCTGCCGCCGATGCCGTGGAAGTGACCTTTACGCGCAGCGGCGGCCCGGGCGGGCAGAACGTCAACAAAGTCAATACCAAGGCCCAACTCCGCGTGCCCCTCGCGGCCCTGCGGGGGTTGTCGGCCGATGCCATGCGGCGGCTGGAGTTGCTGGCCCGTCCCTTCCTCACCCGCGATGGAACGCTTCTGATCGTCGCCGAGCGGTTCCGCTCCCAGCACCGCAACCGCCTTGAGGCATTGCAGCGCCTCCGCGCCCTGATTCTGGCCGCACAGAAACGCCCGCGTCCGCGTCACAGGACGCGCCCCACCGCGGCGGCGCAACAGCGGCGACTCGATGAGAAACGCCACCGGGCCCGCATCAAGGCCGACCGTCAGCCGCCGCTCTGAGACGACCGCCGTTCAATCATCGTCGTCGTCCCAGTCATCCTCGTCATCCTCCTCGTCGTAGTCCTCGTCGTCCTCGTAGTCCTCGTCCTCCTCCTCATCCTCTTCATCCTCCTCGTCCTCCTCTTCGTCCTCGTCGTCGAATTCATCCTCGTCATCGACTTCGTCGAAGTCCTCGTCCTCCTCCTCCTCGTCCTCGGCGACTTCCTCTTCAGTCTCTTCGAGCTCCTCTTCTTCGCCTCGCGCGTCTTCTTCCTCCTCTTCCTCCTCGTCCTCCTCGTCCCGCCCGCGCCGACGCGCATTGCGCAGCCGCAGCTCGTCCGCCAACGCAGCCTCCGCCCAGCGCATCTCTACACTGGTCCACACAGCGCCGAGCTGCACGCCATCGCGGCCGTGGGATGAGACAATCAGTCCGTTTTCAGCAGCTTGCATCGTCATGTTCGGTCCCCGGAATGTTTGATCTGGCCGGCCGCCAGCCGGCCGCACACTGTTTGAGGGGTATAGGAGCCACGAATCGGGTTGTCAACAGCCGCCGCGGGGCACCGTGCCTTCCGGCAGCGGAGGCGGCATTGAAGCGATTTTGCCCCGCGAGGTCAAGAGGTCATGCGCGCCATGTCCGCCATGCCCGCCTGCACGCCGTCTGGCGGCGCGCCCCCTTCGATCCGCGCACGCCGCAGCAGCAGCGCGTTGCCCAGCACCGTCACGTCCGAAAGCCCCATCGCGGCAGCCGCGATCAGCGGATTGAGCAGTCCGATCGCCGCCAGCGGAATGGCCAGCACGTTATAGATAAACGCGAAGAACAGGTTCTGGCGGATCTTCCGCATTGTGGCCCGCGACAGGCGCAGGGCCGTGGCGATGCCCGTCAGCGAGCCTGAGACCAGCACGATGTCGCCGGTCTCCTTGGCGATGTCCGATCCCGAGCCGATGGCGATGCCCAGGTCGGCGGCCGCCAGCGCCGGAGCGTCGTTGATCCCGTCGCCGACCATCGCCACACGCCGCCGCGGTCCGCTGCGCGCAACCAGCTCGGCGATGAAGCTCGCCTTGTCAGCCGGCCTGACCTCGGCCCGCACTTGGTCGATGCCCACGGCCCGGGCGATGGCCTGGGCGGTCTCGCGGTTGTCGCCCGTCAGAAGCACCGTCGTCAGTCCCATGGCGTGCAGAGCCGCGATCGCCGCGGCCGAATCGTCCTTCAGTTGATCGGCCAGCGCGACGGCGCCGATGTGCTCGCGGCGATCACCCTCCACGAGGCCCACGTGGACAACAGTCGTGCCGCGCCCCTCCCCATCGCCCAGGCGCCCATGAACCGACCCATCCACCGCGATACCGTGCTTCTCAAGCAGTGCCGCGCTCCCCGCCACCACCGTAACGCCCCGGACGCCGGCGGTCACACCCAGGCCCGCCTCGCTCTGGAACGACTCCACGTCCGCCACGTCCAGCTCACGCGCCTGCGCCGCCTCCACGATCGCCCGCGCCAGCGGGTGCTCGCTGAACTGCTCGGCGGCGGCCGCAAAACGCAACAGTTCATCCTCGCTGCGGCCGCCCAGAGGCACGATCCGGCTCACGCTGGGCCGGCCCCGGGTCACCGTGCCGGTCTTGTCAAGCACGACCGTCCCGACGGCCTCGGCATTCTGAAGCGCATCGATGTTGCGGATGAGAATCCCGCGCCGCGCGCCCCGCCCGATGCCCACCATCAGTGCCGCCGGCACCGCCAGTCCCAGCGCGCAGGGGCAGGCGATGATCAGCACGCTGCACACCGTCCGGGCGATCTGTCCCCAGGTGCGCGACGACTCCCATCCGCTGAGGCTGCCCCACGCATACCACGCCACCCCGGTCAGCAGCGCTACCCCCAGCACCGCCGGCACGAACACGGCCGCGATCCGGTCGGCCAGACGCTGCACCGGCGGCTTGCTGGACTGGGCGCTTTCCACCAGGCTGACGATCTGGGCCAGGGCCGTCTCCGCCCCCACCCGCGTGGCGAGCACAACCAGGCGGCCGCTGCGGTTGGTCGATCCTCCCACGACCGGGTCACCGGGACGCTTGGTGATGGGCAAAGGCTCGCCGCTGATCATCGACTCATCCACCTCGCCCTGGCCTTCCATGACCTGTCCGTCCACGGGCACGCGGTCGCCCGGGCGAACCAGCACGCGATCGCCACGGCGCAGCTCACTGGCGGGAAGCGGCTCGTACTGGCCGCTGTCCTGATTCCATCGCAGCGCCGTGGCCGGGGCCAGCTCGATCAGCTCTCGGATGGCCGAGCCGGCCCGGTGCCGCGCCCGGGCCTCGAGCCAGTGGCCCAGGCTGATCAGGGCCAGCAGGCCGGTCGATTCGATGAAGTACAGGTCCGCCAGCACACCCCATGCGCCCAGTTGATGGCCCAGAAAAGCGACGAGGCTGTAGGCATAGGCCACGGTCGCGCCCATGGCGATGAGGGTGTCCATGTTGCTGGTGCCCTGCTTCAGCCCCGCCCAGGCCCCCCGGTAGAAGCCGGCGCCGACGTACGCCAGCGCCAGCGTGCTGGTCAGAGCGCTCAGCCAGATCAGCCACATCGGATGGGCATGGTGAGCCAGGAAGTACGACCAGAGGTGCAGCAGCTCAAGGGGGAGCCACAGCGCCATCCCCACGGCCGCCCGGCGCAGCCAGGCCTGCGCCTGGGCGCGATGTCGCTCCAGACGGCGTTCCTCGGCGGCGCCCGCCCCGTCCGTCTCAACATGCGCTTCGTAACCCGATCGCGTGATTGCCTCAGCAACACGGTCGGCGCTGGTGCGAGTCGGGTCGAAGCGCACCAGCGCCCGCCCGCGGGCGAGATTCACTTCCGCCGCGGTCACCCCTTCCACGGTGCCGATCGCCTTCTGCACGTGCGCCACGCAGCTCGCGCAGGTCATGCCCTGAACGTCGATCGCGGCCTGACTCGATTCGCTCTGGCTCTCACGGGTCTGCATGATCGGCCGTCAACGGCTCGGCCCTACTTCTTCTTGTTGCGGTAATACTCGGCGTTCTTCTCGATGAACGCGGCCCATTCGGCCGGCAGATCATCTTGGGGAAAGATCGCCGACACCGGGCACTCGTCGACGCACAGCCCGCAGTCGATGCACGTCTCGGGGTCGATGTAGAGCATCTCCGCCGTCTCGAAATCAGGCTCGTCCTTGGTGGGATGGATGCAGTCCACGGGGCACACGGCCACGCATGCGGTGTCCTTGGTTCCGATGCAGGGCTGTGCGATGATGTAGGCCATGACAGATCTCCTCTAATCCGTACAATACCGAGATTATAGGAGGCCGGCCACAGGCGGCAATGGCGGCCGCCAGCGGCGGCAAAGGGCGTGAATACTACCGCCCCCTTTCCGACGCCCGAAGCAGTGGCTTGTGTCCGACCCGCCGACGTGGAACAATGAACGCGTCGGCCCAGCCCGATGCGCTGGGCCGGACATTTCAGGACCAATGCAGCGCTGCTGCGGAGAACCACTCATGTCTGGCGTGCTCAGGTTGATCCTGGTGGCCGCCATCGTCCTGCTGGCCGTCACATCCTGCGAGGAGCCCCCGGCACCGCCTCGACGCGGGGGACTTGCGGCGCCGAGAGGAGCAACGGCCCCGGTCGACCGCCGGCCCGAGCTCAAGTCGATGCTGGAAGCAACCTGGAAGAGGCTGCGCCTGCCCGAATCGCCGCTGACCATCGAAGTGCCGCCACAGTGGAACCTCGTCCGCGGCTCTGAGGGTTACTACCTGCGCGGACCGGCGCCACACGGCCCGCTGCCCGACGGCCATGTGGTGGTGGCACTGGCGAGGCTTTCGCTGACGCGCGAGCGGGCCCGGTGGCTGAAAATGGCCGAGGAGCCGACGGCGGAATCGGCCTGCCCTCAGGTGCGTCTGCACGAGGCCCGCGAACTGCCGCAGACATGGCTGGCCGACCGCCGCATTGTCGAGCTTTCCGCCTTCGGCGGCGAACCGCGCATGAACTGGACGGTCCGCGCCTACGTCGACGAGGGTCCCGACACCGTCATCATGTACGGCCTGTACTTTATTGACATGAGCGCCGATCAGTATGATAAGGACCTCGAGCTGCTCGACCGCATCATCCGATCGCTGCGCTACGACCCCATAAGCACCAACGAAGCGCGGACGACGAACGAGCCGGCCACCGGCCGCTAGATTCCGGGCATGCGAACCACTCGCCTGGCGCCATCTCCCACCGGGGCACTTCATCTGGGCAACGCCCGCACGTTCCTGATCAACTGGCTCATGGCCCGCCGCAACGGCTGGCGCATCCTGCTGCGCATCGAGGATCTGGACGGCCCGCGCATCCGCCCCGGCGCCGACCGCCAGGCGATCGACGATCTTCTCTGGCTGGGACTGGACTGGGACGAGGGTCCGGTATACCAGTCGCAGCGCCGCACGCGTTACCAGCAGGCCCTGGGCGCACTGGCGGCCGGCGGACACCTCTACCCCTGCGTCTGCACCCGCGGCGACATCGCCCGCGCCGCCAGCGCCCCGCACGCCGAGGATGGATCCAGCGTCTATCCGGGTACCTGCCGCGGCCGCTTCGCCAGCGTGGAGCAGGCGGCACGACTTACGGGGCGCAGCCCCGCGCTGCGCTTCGCCGTTCCCGACCGCATCATCAGCTTCCACGACGGCATCGCAGGAGACGTCAGCCATGCCGTCGCCCGCGATCTGGGCGACTTCATCGTCGCCAAGGGCGACGGCACGCCAGCCTATCAACTTGCCGTGGTCGTCGACGATCTTGAAGCAGGCGTCACCGACATCGTCCGCGGCCACGACCTGCTGGATTCCACGCCGCGACAGATGCTCATCTACGAGGCCCTTGGCGCTTCGGCGGCCATTCCCCGTTATCATCACGTCCCACTGGTGGTCGGCCAGGACGGCCGGCGCCTGGCCAAGCGGCACGGAGACACGCGCCTCAGCGAGTATCGCCGCGCCGGCGTGCCGCCCTCGCGCGTCCTGGCGCTGCTGGCGCGCTGGTGCGGGCTGGAGATCGATCCGTGGCGCGGCCGCCCGGCCGACCTGTTGGACCGTTTCCACTCCGTGCCGCCCGAACGCATCGTGTTCACCGCGGCCGACGACCGCTGGCTGCGCGCCGGCGCACAATCGCATGAGCATTAACGATGAAACACGCTGGCTGCACTCGCTGCTGAGTGGCGAGCGGCGCGGGCCGGGTGCAGCGCTGCTGCGGGGGCTCCTCGGCGCAGCCCAGGTCCCATATGCTGCGCTGATGCGCCTGCGCAACGCCTGCTACGACCGCGGATGGCTGCGGACCTGCCGCGTGGAGCCGGCCGTGATCAGTGTCGGTAACATCACCGCCGGCGGCACGGGCAAGACTCCGATGGTGCGCTGGCTGGCTCAGCGCCTGGCGGAGCGGGGCATGCGGCCGGCGGTTCTGATGCGCGGCTATCGCCGCGGTTCGGCCCGGATCAGCGACGAGCAGGAGATGCTCAGCGCGTGGCTGTCGGGTGGCACGGCTCCCATTATCGTTCACGCCCAGGCCGACCGCGTCGCCGGCGCCAATAACCTCCTGCTGCGCGATCCGGCGATCGATGTCATCGTTCTCGACGACGGTTTTCAGCATCGCCGGCTCGCCCGCGACTTCGACCTGGTCCTCATCGACGCCACCAATCCCTTCGGCTATGGGTACGTACACCCGCGCGGACTGCTGCGCGAGCCGCTGGCCGGCCTGCGACGGGCGGATGCGTTTGTCCTGACCCGCAGCGACGGGGTAGGATCCGCCGAGTGCGCGCGCATCGAGGGGATCCTGCGCGGGCTGAACTCAATCGCCCCCACGTATCGCTGCGCCCATCGCTGGACCGGCTTTCGCGCCGGGGAGGACCCGGCCGCATCGCCCCCCCGGCCGCTGGAGGACTTGCGCGGCCGCCGGGTCTTCGTCTTCGCCGGCATCGCCCAGCCGGCGGAAATTCCGCGCCGTCTGGCCGAGCTGGGCGCGCGGTGCGTTGGCGGCCGCTGGTTTTTCGATCACCACACCTACACGGCCGCGCAGCTCGACGAGCTTGAGGCCCAGGCCGGCGCCGTCGGCGCCGAGGTTCTGCTGACCACCGAGAAGGACTGGGCAAAGATCGCGGCACTGGGTTGGCGCCCCCGGGGACTGGCGATCCGGCGCATCGAGATGCAGCTCAGCTTCGACCCCGCGGCGGAAGCGGGTCTGCTGTCGTTGATCGCAGCGCGGCTGGAGAGTTCGCGCCTGCGGCGCGGCGGGTGAGACAGCGGCCCGCGAGCGGGCCGGCTACGCGCAGGGCGCCGTGGGGCGCTCGTCCAGAGCGGGCGTCAGTCGTCGACCGGCGCGCCGGGCATGAAACCGCTGCGGCGGCGTTCCTTGATCCACTCCCGCAACTGGGGGATCACCCGCTTCTGCCGCTCGATGCCGGCCTGGTTGCCCGTCTTCTCCTGCGCCGCCAGCAGCAGCTCATGCGCGGTCAGGTCGTACGGATCAATGTACACCGCCTCCATCGCCATGGCCTCGGCTTTGGCGAACTCCCCCAGCTCCATCCAGATGCGCGCGATACGCTTGGCCATGCGGTTGTCCTTCAACGACACCTCATGCAGCCGATACAGGTGCTCCACCGCCTTGCGCGGGTCGTTGATCTGGGGTGTCAGATACAGCGCCGCCAGACGCTGGTGCGGCAGCGCATCCACCGGCCGCAGCTCCGCGATCTGCTGCCACGCCTCCAGGGCCTCGGCGTGCCGCCGCTGCTGCATCAGCGACTCGGCCTTCTCCACCAGTTCGTTGTATCGCCGGGTCGACTGCTCGTCATAGCCCCAGCCCGCCACCTGCTCCCGAGCCCACTCCACAAATCGCTGCGTAAACTGCTGCGTCCCCAGATTCAGCACGCCCATAAAAACCTGTTCCTCGCTCTGGCCGAAGCGGAACGCCTCCATCATCTTCAGCAGCGCCTCGTGCCCATGCTTCTCCTGAATGTACTTGCACGTCCAGTACGACTGCGCGTAGGCCAGCGTGCGGTCGATGGGCCGCCGGGGACGCACGAACGCCCACGTCAGCTCGGGCATGGAAAACAGCTCGTCATTGCTCACCGCGTGGTAAAGCATCGGCACCCACTCCCAGCGCAGCGGCGTGCGTTCCTCCAGCACCGCCAGCCCCTCGGTCATCCAGTGGCCGATGCGGTTCTCGGTGGCCGAGAGCGTGACCGTGTGCGTGTACTCGTGGCGAAGCACCTGGGCCCAGTTGTACGTGCCCAGCGTGTCGGCGCCGTTGCGCGGGGCGCACAGCGCGATCACCCGCCCGGTGCTCGCCCCCACCGTCCCGATCCACGGCGAACCCGTGATCCGCGCCGAAAACGCATCGTGCGTCGGGAAGATTTCGATCAGCGTCTTCTCGGCCGGGCGGTGGCCGAACACCTTGCACACCGAATCCTGCATGCCCTCCAGGTAATCGGCGAAATACTCGGCGATGAACGGGTCGGCCGAGGCATCAAAGAAGATGATGAAGTTCTCCGTCTCCAGCCGGTCCATCTTCAACAGCCGGTCCAGCAGGATCAGGTAGTTGGTGGTGCGGAAGTTGAAGGGGTCCAGTACGTACGCCGCTTCCAGCACGGCCTTGGCCCGCTCCTCGTCGCCGCTCTGGGTAAGCAGCAGCCCCAGCCCGTTGCGTGCCTCGCTCATCCACGGCGCGCGGTCGATGGCCGTCTGGTACATCCGCTCGGCCCGCGGATACTGCCGCAGCGCCGCGAGCTGCTCGCCCAGCTCGAAGTAGGCGCTGGCGTTGTCAGGATCGATCTCCTCGATGCGCCGCAGCGTCGCGGCGACCTGGTCCTCGCGCAGTTGCAGGGCGTGGGTCGCCGCCAGCAGACCCAGCGCCTCCAGATGCCGCGGGTGCGAGTCCACCACCCGCTGCAGGAGGGCTTCGGCCGCGTCAGGGCGGCGCTGCCGCAGCAGCGATCGCGCCTCCAGCACATCCGCCTCCAGCGACGTGGGATCCACGCTGCGCATGTTCTCGATGCACCGATCGGCGGCGTCGAAGTTCCACGTCTCCAGAGCGATCAGCCCCGCCAGCCTGTGGCACGCCACGCTGTTGGGATTCAGACTCAGCGCGGCGCCCAGCTCCCGCGCCGCCTCGGCCGTGTTGCCGTGCGCATGGAAATACTCCGCCGCCGCCAGGTGCGCCGGCCAGTACGTGCGGTCGATGATGTCGTAGGCCTGCACGAACACCCGCAGGATCGCCTTGTGCAGGGCCACGTTGTTGGCATAGGCCCCGCTGAGCGTGGCCCAGCGGTCAAACGCCCGACCCATCATCGTCACCTGCTCGGCATCCTCGAACAGCCGCGCCCCTGAGCCGTGCCACTGCTCAAAATACTGATCGCGAATCCACGTGTAGTGCTCCAGCGCCGTGCGCGTGTCGCCGGCCAGCTCGCTGATCCGCGCCAGGTGAAACCGCGCCGGCAGCAGGGCCGGACTGCGGGGCACCAGCGGGCCCAGCAGCGACAGCGCCTCATCGTACTTGGCCTGTTCCGCCAGGATTCTCGCCCGCAGCACCACGATGCGCGGGTGCTCGGCCACGTCCGCCCGCGAAAGCAGCTCCAGCGCATCG
>Ga0308417_1000091_pt1 | contig 72630 bp, 63 predicted proteins | sample HotsprSampleOS65_FD_203528 | JGI IMG/M metagenome (GOLD analysis project Ga0308417, IMG submission 203528) | Hot spring phototrophic mat microbial communities from Octopus Spring, Yellowstone National Park, Wyoming, United States - 20090730_OS65 ... | reverse complement strand
CACGACGACATCGTCGATCACTGCTGCCATGCCTGGAACCGCCTCGTCGATCAGCCCGGGCGCATCATGTCCATCGGACTGCGGGACTGGGCACATCGGTTCTGATCAATGGGATTTGGTATCAATCCTCAAGTCCCAATCCTCAATAGGTGCCGGAATAGGTGCCGGCAGCCCCGGTCGGTCCCGCCCCCTTCGCCGCCGCTGCCGCTGCCTTCGCCGCGGCGACCAGCAAAGCGGAGTCGCCGAGGATGGTGGCGAAGCGGTAGCCGAGCCCGAACATGCGCCTCGCACCCTCCGGGCTGCCGGTGTGGATTCCAGGCACGACGCCGTGCTTGGCCGCAACCGCGGCGATCCGCCGGATCTCCGCCAGAGTCCGTTCCGAAGTCGGGTCGATCGCGGGAGTTTCGCCGATCGCGAGCGCAAGGTCGTTGGGCCCGACATACACAGCATCGAGGCCGGGCGTGGTCACGATCTCCTCCAGATTGGCCAACGCCTCGGCGGTCTCGATCATGGCGAAGGTGAGCACCGTTCGGTCGGCGTGCTTCCAGTAGTCCGCCGTGCCGGCGTACCACGCGGCGCGCAGCGGGCCGAAGCTGCGATAGCCGTTCGGCGGGTAGCGGCAGGCGCGAACGAAACGCTCGCACTCGGCACGCGAGTTGACCATCGGGCAGATGATGCCGTAGGCGCCCGCATCGAGCATCTTCATGATGATCCCTGGCTCGTTCCAGGGCACACGAGCGAGCGGAACGATCGGGGTCGTTGAGATCGCCTGCAGGATGCCGAGCGCCGTGTCGAAATGCACCATGCCGTGCTGGAGGTCGATGGTGAGGCTGTCCCAGTCAGCTTGCGCCATCGCCTCCGCCGCGAGGGGTGACGGAATGCCGAGCCAGCCGTTGACTGCCGTCTTTCCTGCCGCCCAGAGCTCGCGGATCCTGTTCGCTCGCACGCCTCTCCCCTTTCCTTGCTTCCAGAACGGCGCGCCCGACACGCACCCGTCAAAGATGCGCCCGCCCGGGCTGCGCCGGCATCTGAGCCGAACGCGGCCCGCGCGCCAAGGGCGCGACCGACGGCGCGACGCGCCCCCCCCGAGGCGCAAAACGCGGGTGGCAGACGAGCCGAACGCGGTTCGTTTCGCGACAGCACGGGTAGAATGATGGGAAACGCAACAGGGTGGATTTCCGCACACCGCGCGCGAGCGCCCGGCTACGACCGCCCTTTGCCGGCCTCAGAGGGGCCGGCAAGCCCGTTTCGCCAAAAGCCCAATGCGGGCGATGCGCTGCGCCGCCACGCCGGCAACACCGGCGTCGACGAGCCCGGGGATTGCCCCCACCGCGCGCGCCGCGGCCGCGGCCACAGCGTCCGCGGCGCCGATCGCGCCAGCCTCGCCGAGAACCCGTCGCGCGAGCCGCCAGGTCGCACCCACGCCGGGGGCAAGGCCGTAAATGGCGGCAATCCGCCGAATCAGCGCAAGCCCCTGGACAGCAAACCAGAGCGTGTCAAGCAGGGCCGAAGGCAGGATCAGCACGCCCCCGGCCATGCGCAGGGAGGCGCGGCGGATCGCGCGATCGGCCTCGGCATCGAGGGCGGCGAGGACATGGGTCTCGAACAGGGCGGCGCGACGATCAGGGTCGTTGAAGCCACGCACGAGCCCACGCCAGACCGCGACCGGACGGGCGAGGCGAGGATCCCTCGCCATGGCGTCCGCCGCTCGGTCGGGGTCGCCCCGCACTGAGTCGACCGCAGCCAAGCGGCGGACCCCTTGCCATTCGCGGATGCCGAGCAGGACAAGGGCTGCTGCCAGGGTCGAGACGAGCACGACCGCCGCCCAGCCCTGAACAGCGCTCGCGGCGAAGCGGGCTTCAACGAAGGCCAAGAGGTCGAGGGCCAGAAGGCCCGCTCCTGCGGCAGCAGCGAGCGCGACCAGCCAACCCAGCCCGCGCTCGGTCGTTGCTGAAGGCAGAGGAGGTTCCTGCGGTAGCGCCGCAAGATCGTCCGCCATCCGCTCGGCGGAGGGCTCGAGCGGCCGACGCCGCGTTCCTGGCGTCTCCCCGCCCTCACTCATCCGAACAGCCTCGGCAGGGCGGCGGAGAGAGCCCGATCCAAATGGATGTGGCGGAAGCCGCCGTCCGGCCCCGGGGTGGGGGGAAGAAAGCGGGGCACCTCGTAGCGCCGGTCGAACCAGGCTTGGGTCGGCGTCTCCGCCGGCACGCCGCCAGCGAACCAGAAAGCCTCCCGCCCCCCGTCGTCGACGATGCCCTCAACCGCGTCCTGCACCCTGCCCCGGTCGTCGGCCACGGTTGTGTCCCGAGTGCAGGCGATGGCCGCGAGCGGGACAACCTCGCCGTTGCCCCCAACGAGGTGGCGAAGAAGGGCAGCGAGCTGGCCGCGCTGGCTTGCCGGCACGTAGTCGGCCTTGGTGGCGCAGAAGACGGGCCTCGGCATGGCCCGCTCTAGGCCGAGCCGAGCGAGCCAGCCGCTCTCCGGGCGAAGGGTAGAGGCGATGGCGGCAATGGCGGCCCGCGTGTCAGAAAAACTGGCCGCGCCGGAGGCGAGGGCCCGGAACAGATCGACCAGCACCAGCTGCGCATCAAACCGCGCGACATGGGGGGCGAGGAACTCCGCCCGAGTGCGACGCTGGTACTCCGCCCAGTGGGTCCGCATCCGCTCCCAGAGCGACCCAGCCCGAGGCGACACGCCAAAGGGCAGGTCGAGCGGGCAGAACAACAGGAAGCCCATGCCCTCCCAGGCGTCCGGGTTCAGGAAGCGGCCGGGAGTGAGGTCGGCCAGAGCGGCCTCGTCGCGGCAGCGGCGGAGGTAATGGCCATAAGCCTCGGCGAGGCGCCGCAGGGCTCCCTCCTCGGCCGCGGCCTGAACGTCGAGCCCGGCAATCATGGCCAGCCACGCCTCGGCGAACTTCACCCGGGAGCCGGTGCGGGCGCGCGCCACTTCCCGCGCTGACCAGGCCTCGAAGGAAAGGGACAGGAGGGGGAGGTCCAAAAGCCACTCGCCTGGGTAATCGACCATCTCGAGACGAACGCAGCGACGCACCGGGCCGAGCCACCGCCCAAGCTGGCCGGGCGCAGGGGTCAGCAGCTCGAGCTCAAGCGCGAGCTTGGACAGCCGCCGGGTCGGGTCAGGCCAGCGGGCCCCTCCGCCCAGGGCGGCGAGGGCGGCCTCGAACGGAAAGAGCGGAGCGTCGGTGACTGAAAGCCCGGCTTCGCGCACGCCAACCAGCCGGCCCTCGGCGATCGCAGGCGCAGCGCCGAGACGACGGGGGTCGCGCACGGCCGCAAGCAGGTTGGCGGCGAGAGCAGTGACGAACACCGTCTTGCCCGCACGAGACAGCCCTGTCACCGCGAGCCGGACCGTTTCGGTCGGCGCGCCGAAGAGCGACCGCTTCAGCCAGGCTGCGGCTGCCTCCAATTCGACCCGAGGGTCGAGCGGGGCGATCAGGCCGCCTCCCGCATGCCTCGCGCCTTCAGCGCCGCCGGGCGGTTGAGGCAGCGCTCGAGCCACGCCTTGGCGCGCGGGAACGGACCATAGTCGAAGCCATTCGCCCAGAAGGTATAGAGCACCGAAGAGGCCTGAAGGTCGGCCGCAGACCAGGAAGCCCCGCAGAGATAGGGCCAGTCGGCGAGCTGGCCTTCGAGCACGCCAAGGCAGAAGCGCAACTTCTCCGCCCCCTTCTCGGCCTGGGCCGGGTCCCGCTCCTCGGGTGGGAGGAACTTCGTGTTGTAGAACCACGCGCCCTGAGCCGGCTCGACTTCCGTCGCGGTCCAGAGCGTCCACTGGAACAGCCGCGCCTCATCTTCGGCAGTCTGCGGCCAGAGCGTGCCCGACTTGCGGAACAGGTAGAGATTGATGGCGAGGCTCTCCCAGAGGCAGAGCTCGCCGTCGACCAGAACAGGGATCTTGGCGTTCGGGTTGAGCCGGCGGAACGCCTCGGTCCTGCAGCCTTCGCGGTAGTCGGTTGCGACGAGCTCGTAAGGAATGCCCACCTCCTCGAGCGCAAGCAGGCAGCGGAAGGCACGTGAGCGGGGGATGCCGTAGAGCTTCACGGGGGACATCGGTTCACCCTGGTCGTGGTCCGAACGGTTGGGAACCGGTGAAGAGTAGCCTGTCTGCCAGCGCGCGTCAGGGGAGGGCGTTGCCTGCGCGCACGAGCTCGGCCATTTCCCGACCGTGACACCAACCTCCTCGAGCTTCACCCTCGACACAACCTCGGGCCGCCTTCGCGCCTGGGCCGATGCGCTGTTTGTCGACCACGGCGTGCTGCGCCTCGCCTGGCGAAACCGCGCCGCGGTGGAGGACGGGCGGCTCTATCGCTCGAACCAGCCGTTGCCGTTCCAGCTCGCGGCCGAAGCCCGCCAGGGTATCCGGACGGTGATCAACCTGCGGGGGGTGCGCGACTGCGGGTCGGACGCGCTCGCGCGCGCAGCTTGTCGCCGTCTCGGAATGGTGCTGATCGATGCGCCGCTGGAGAGCCGCGGCGCCCCGCACAAGGACAGGCTGCTTCGCCTCGCTGGCCTGTTCGACACCATGACCTACCCGGCGCTGCTGCACTGTAAGTCTGGGGCGGACCGAGCGGGGCTTGCCGCCGCCGTCTACCTCCTCCTGCGCGGACGAGCGGTGGCCGAGGCGAAGGCCCAGCTTTCGTTCCGCTTCGGCCACATCCGCATCGGTCCGACCGGGATCCTCGACGCCTTCCTTGACGCCTACGAGCAGGCACGGACGAGAAGCGGGATCGCCTTCCTCGACTGGGTGCGCGGACCCTACGACGAGGAGGCCCTGAGGCGCAGCTTCCGGGCGGGACGGGCAGGAACCGTGCTCATCGACCGGGTGCTGCGGCGGGAATAGGCTCCTCGAGGAAGGCCTGCGAGGAAACGAGCCGGGCGTAGGTGCCGCCTTCCGCGAGCAGGGAGGCGTGGTTGCCGTCCTCCACCACCCGCCCCCCCTCCAGCACAACGATACGATCCGCCTCGCGCACGGTGGACAGCCGATGCGCGACAATCAGCGTGGTTCGGCCTTGCCGGATTTGGCCGAGTGCTGAGCGGATCCGCGCCTCGGTCTCGAGGTCGAGCGCGCTCGTCGCCTCGTCAAGGAGGAGGATGCGCGGGTTGCGCAACAGGGCGCGGGCAAGCGCGATCCTCTGCCTCTGCCCGCCGGAGAGAGCGAGCCCACGGTCGCCCACCCGAGTCGCGTAGCCCTGTGGAAGTGCGGCGATGAAGCCGTGCGCCTCGGCCAACCGAGCCGCACGCTCCACCTCCTCGTCTGTCGCTTCCAGACGCCCGAGGCGGATGTTGGCTGCCACTGTATCGTCGAACAGCACCACCTCCTGGCCAACGAAGCCGATCGCCTCCCGCAGCGAGGCAAACGTGACGTCGCGCAGGTCCTGCCCGTCGATGAGCACCGCCCCGGTCGTCGGGTCAGCGAACCGCGGCACGAGGTTGAGCAAGCTCGTCTTGCCTGCGCCTGAGGGGCCGACAAGCGCAACGGTCGTTCCGGGTTCGATCACGAGGTCGATGCGCTCGAGCGCTGGCCGGCCATCGCCATAGCGGAACGAGACGCTGCGGAACTCGATCCGCCCCGGCCCTAAGGCGAGTGGCCGGGCCTGGGGGCGGTCGACGACGGTGGGGCGTTCGTCGATCACGGCGAAGGCGCGAGCCAGAGCAGCAGCCCCCTCCTGCAGCGCGACCGCAAGCGTGCCCAAGGCGCGCAGGGGGCGGGCTGCGATCAACAGGGCAGCGACGAAGCCTGTGAATTGGCCGGCCGAGGCTGCGCCCGAGGCGATTCTCCAGCCGGCGAAGGCGATCACCGCGGCAACGGCAACCCCGCCCATCGCCTCCAGCAGGGGGTCGACCCGAGCGCGGTTGCGCACCACCTTCATCAGCCGAGTGTACCAGCCGCCGAAGGCCTCGCCGGCGCGCCGCCGCTCCAGCGCCTCGAGCCCATAGGCCTTCACCAGCCGCGCCCCGGCGAGGCTTTCGGCGAGCACGGCGGTCACCTCCCCGGCCTGCTCCTGCTGTGCCCTCGACGCCTTGCGCATCCGACGGCCGATGCGGGCGATCGGCAGCACAGCGAGCGGAACGGCAGCGGCGGCGGCGAGGGTCATCACCCAATCCAGCCACAGCATGGCAACGATGAGCGCCAGCACCGTCAGCGCGTCGACCACGCCCGAGACGGCACGGCCCAGCGCCTCGCGCACCACCCCCATGTCGTTGGTAAAGCGTGAGGCGAGGCGCGCCGGCGGCTCGGCCTGCAGCCGAGCGAGATCGGCGCTCAGCAAGCGGTCGAACATCGCCACCTGCAACGAAAGAATAATTCGCAGCACCACCGCTTGCATGGCCACCGTCTGCGCGTATTGCGCCAGGGCCTTGACGGCGACGACCGCGACCGCGGCCGAGGGGACGAGCCAGACAACGCGCCCGTCCCGCCCCTCAAACAGCCGATAGGCCCAGTCGATGACGAGGGGGTAGAGCCCGGTCGCGAGGGAGACTAGACCCATCAGCACCAGCACGACGAGAAGGGAACGCCATTCCCCTCGTGCATGGTCCCGCCAAAGGCGTGCGCCGAGTGCGGGCAGGCGGGGCTCGGGCGAGGGGCAATCGGGCGTCCTCATCCTGGCGCGTCTAGAGCAGATCGCACAGGGCTGGAACCGGCCCTGTGCGTGAGGATGCTCAGACGGCAGGCTCAAACGGTCTCCCCCCGTGTGGGAACCGCTCCAGCCCCGTGCAGCGGCGCGAGCGCGAGGGTTGGTCAGGCTGTGCGGCGGACCGCGTCGCGGTTCGCCTGCCAGACGGCGAGGTTAAGCGCGGCGGCGAAACTCACCCAGACTAAGTAGGGCACCATCAGAAGTGCAGCCACGGACGAGAGCGGGGCGAACAGGACGATGCAGCCGAGAATGGACGCCCACAGCCCGAGCACTTCAACGAAGGCAAGGTCCATCCGCCTCAGCCCGAAGAACAGCCAGCTCCAGGCCGCGTTGAGGACGAGCTGGATCAGCCATACGGCGAGCGCGAGCATGCCCTCAGCCAGACCAGCGGCGCGCCAGACCAGCCAAGCAGAGACAGCGATCGCGACGTAAAGGACCGTCCAGGCGACAGGAAACAGCCAGTCCGGCGGCGTCCAGGAGGGTTTGGTCAGCGAATCGTACCACGCCCCCGGTTTGAACACCGCCCCGGACGTAGCGGCGGCGAAACAGAGGAGCAGGAACACCGACAGCGAAACGAGATCGCCAACCATGGCGGCGAAGTGGGGCCGAGGCGTTCGCGGCGCAAGGTGGATCGCGAAGGCCCGGAGTTTTGGCGCACAATCCCCTCCTCCTTCACCTCCCGACTCCTTGGCGCGGCGCTGGCTCGCGCCATGTCTAGCCTGTGAGTGAAGCTCGCGACCGTCCAATCGCTTACTTCGACAGCTCCTGCCCGGTCTGCGCAAGGGAGGTCGCCGTTCTGCGCTCCCGCCCCGAGGGCGACAGCCTCGTCTGGGTCGATCTCGCGCGTTGCGACGACGACGCCCTCGGCGGCCTCGATCGCGAGACGGCGCTTCGGCGCATGCATGTGCGGCTGCCGGACGGGCGGCTTGTTGCAGGCGCAGCCGCGTTCGCGGTGATCTGGGGCGCGATGGGGGGCTGGCTTGGGTGTCTCGGCCGTTTCATCGGCCGGCCCGGCGTGCGCCCGGCGGCCGACCTCGTCTACGGGGGCTTTCTCGCGCTTAGGCGGCTGTGGCGGCGGCCTCGGCGAGCCACTGCCTAATCATCGCCTCGTCCTGCGGGCAGCCTGCAGCACGCCAGCGTCGTTCGACCTCGGCCAGAAGCGCCCCGACCTTCGGCCCGGGCGGAATGCCCAAGGCGAGCACGTCGGCCCCGCGCAGTGGGAACACCGGCCGCGACGTGTTTGCCGCAAATGCGCGCAGGCCAGGCCAGTCTCCGGGCAGGCGGGCGGCTTCGGCAAGCCACGCCCGACCGCTCAGCGTCTCTGCCCCGAGGGTGGCGAGCGCGGCGCGTAGGGTGGCGGTGCCGGGCGGCGGTGGCGGGCCCAGGAGGGCAGCAAGACACTCGGCCTCAGCGTTCGACAGCCGAAGCCGTTCCGCGACGGCGGAGACCTCGGCTGCCGGAGCGAGGGCGGCAAGGCGGAGGATGGGGTCTGGCGGTGCACCGAGTGCGACGAGCCGGCCAAGGCGGTCAGGGTCGGAGGCTTCGGGAAGCACGGCGGGCAGCACACCCGTGCTCTGCATCAGGCGCACGGCCTCCGTCGGGTCAGGGGCAGAGAGGATCCTCTTCAGCTCAGACCAGACGCGCTCGGCCGAAAGGGCAGACAGGTTGGGAACGGCGGCGGCGATCGCCGCCATAGCTTTCGGGTCCGGCTCCCCCCGTCCGTAGCGGGCGTGAAAGCGGAAGAAGCGCAAGCCGCGCAGATGGTCCTCGGCGAGCCGCACCGCGGGTTCACCGATGAAGCGCACCGCGCCGCGCGCCAGGTCCTCCCTGCCGCCGAACCAGTCCCAGACGTGGCCGCAAGGGTCGAGATACATCGCGTTGAAGGTGAAATCCCGTCGCGACGCATCCTCCCGCCAATCCTCGGTGAAGGCCACGGTGGCGCGGCGGCCGTCGGTGGACACGTCGCGCCTGAGCGTGGTGATCTCGATTGGCCGCCCATCGACCACTGCCGTCACGGTCCCGTGATCAAGCCCCGTAGGCACCACCTTGACCCCCCGCTCCTCGAGAGCCCGTATCACGCCCTCCGGCCGGCGCGGGGTGGCGAGGTCGATGTCGGCAACCGGACGGCCCGCGATGGCATCGCGCACGCAGCCCCCGACGGCGCGCGCTTCCGGGAGCGCCTCAAGGACCAGACCGACGGCCGGGGCGGCGAGGAAGGCCGGTGGGGCGATGCGGAAGGCAGGCGGATCAGTCATCGGCGCGCGGCGACACTCCCGGGCGTGTCGCCCTATCCTTCTCTGGGGTGCGAGGTCCTGGCGAGGGGCGCTGGGGGTCGCGCGCGGGATGGGGGTCGGCAAGAGCTGCCGTGGCCGTTCCGGCCCGCTTGCGTTGGAGGCTGCTGCGGCGACCACGACCAGCGTTTCCCGCTTCTTGCCGGTTCCTGAGGGTCGCGACCGTCCCGCGGCGCGCTCGGTGCACGGGGCCTTCGGAACGGCGCGACGCAGCGGGACGCGGGGCCCGCGCCCTCTTCTGTTTTCGTTTGTTTCCGGTCTCGGCCTTTTGTCTCCGGTCTCGGCGCCGCGGTTAGCGGACCGGCCCGCCGGGGACGATGCGCCCGCCCTCGATGCGCGCCGGGGCGTAGGGCTCGCCGGGCTTCATGGCGCGCAGTTCGGCGAACACCATCAGCCCGACCGCAACAAGGACCACGCCGAGACAGGAGAGGATCACCCACGGCACGTCCCGCCATGCGATCGCCGGCTGGCTGTTGCCGTTCGCCTCGGCCGCGCGTCGCATCAGGAAGAGCCAGCCGAAATAGAGTGCGAAGGGGATGAGGAAAAGCAGCACCCCCTGGATGATGCCGCGCATGGACCGGGCTAAACCTCCCGCAAAACGACAGCGAACGAGGCGAGGATGGCAGCGGTCGCCCCCCAGATGACATGGCGGTCGTGCGGCACCACCCACACCCGCGGGCGCCGGCTGCCGTAGCGTGCGCCGTTCTCCAGCCGCGGGCCGCGGGCCGGGTCAACGAGACAGGCAAGCGACAGTTCGAACACCTCCGCCACCTCCTCCGGGTCGGGTCGCAGCGAAACGGGCGGCGCCACGAGCCCAACTACGGGGGTGATGTGGAACCCCGTGCCCGTGAACACCCCCGGCAGGCGGCCGACCACCTCGATTGCATCGCGTCCGAGTCCCACCTCCTCCTCCGCCTCACGCAAGGCAGCCTCCTCGGGCGAGCGGTCCTCGGCCTCGATCCGCCCGCCGGGAAGGCTCACCTGCCCCGCGTGGGCAGAGAGGGTCGCAGTGCGCAGAGTGAGGAGGATTGTCGGCTCCGGGTGCAGAACGACGGGCAGGAGAACAGCCGCCTCGCGCACCGCAGCCTCGTCTGTCCCTTGGGGCGGGCCGAGGACGTGGGGCGCCTTGCTCAAACGACTTGGTTCGGCACGTAGCCGGGCTGCCATGGCGTGCAGCATCACGCCTCCTCAGCCGGGCCGAGCGGGAAGAACCGTTCGCAGGACCAGACGCCGAGCACCCGCTCGCCGTGAACCACCTCCGGCACCGCAAGCGCGACCAGCTCGTAATAGACCGCGCGCGCAATCCGCGCCTCTATCGGGAACCGACCGTGCCCGGCGCGAACGCGTAGGTACGGGGTGGGCGCGCCGGTCACGAGGTCTTGCGCGACCCGTATCGGACGGTCGGGTCCAGCCTCGACAAGCTCGTCGACGTTTGTGCGAAACGAAAGCACCTGCCGCTCGCCTTCGCCGGCCACGAACAGTTCGACCGCAACGAACGGGGCATCGTCGACGACAATACGGCCGCGCTCGGCAGGGGTCACGATCCAGAATGAGCCATCCGCCTCGCGCTGCAGGCACGAGGCGAACAGGCAGACGAGCGCTTTGCGGCGGATTGGGCTCCCCTGGTAGAGCCAAGTGCCGTCGCGGCGGATCCGGATCGCCACGTCGCCGCACGACAGCGGGGTGCGTTCGCTGCGAGCCACGGGCGGTGTGAGCCTCAAGCCGGGGATGGGCGAACGGTCGCCGCCATCGGCCGATCGGCTCTGCTCCAGGCGATCACGCACCAGTCGCATCAGCTCCGCCACGTGCGATGCACGCTCCAGCTCTCGTTCGCCATATCCCTGCGTTGCGTGTCACGTCCGCGTGACCCGCAGAGCCGCGAGGTTTCGGCAATCTGGCATATAGGTAGCATCAACGGGGCGCGTGTAGAGGCAAGGGAGAGGCCGCGTGTCCGAAGCATCCGCGATCGTCGAGCGTGAGGCGGCACAGGCGGGCGACTTCGTTACCGAGGTCGAACGCCTGACGGAGCGGATCGCGCGCGTACGCGCCGCCATTGGGCAGGTCATTTTCGGCCAGCAGGACGTGATCGACCAAACTCTGGTCACACTGCTCTCGGGCGGGCACGTGCTGCTCGTCGGTGTGCCAGGGCTTGGCAAGACGAAGCTTGTTGAGACGCTCGGCACTGTGCTCGGGCTTGCCGCCAAGCGGGTGCAGTTCACCCCGGACCTCATGCCGGCCGACATCCTCGGCTCCGAGGTGCTCGACGAAACCCCGGAGGGCAAGCGGAGCTTTCGCTTTATCAGAGGCCCGATTTTCTGCCAGCTCTTGATGGCGGACGAGATCAACCGCGCCTCTCCGCGCACCCAGTCTGCTCTCTTGCAAGCGATGCAGGAGCTTAAGGTCGCCGTTGGCGGGGTGGAATACGCTCTGCCGCGCCCCTTTCATGTGCTCGCGACCCAGAACCCGATCGAGCAGGAGGGCACTTATCCGCTTCCTGAAGCACAGCTTGATCGATTCCTCCTCGAGATCGAGGTGTCGTATCCGGAACTCGAGGCGGAGAAGGCGATGCTGCTCGCCACCACCGGAGCCGCCGCGATCCGCCCGCAGCAGGCGATGAGCGCCGAGGAGCTGCTCGCCGCGCAGACCATCATTCGCCGAATGCCGGTGGGTGAGAGCGTGGTCGAGGCGATCCTGACCGTGGTCCGCTCCGGCCGGCCCGAGACCTCCCCGCTCGAGGCGGTGAAGCGCCACCTTGCCTGGGGCCCGGGCCCGCGTGCGGCACAGGCGCTGATGCTCGCCTGCCGGTCTCGCGCCGTGCTGGATGGCCGATTCGCACCATCGGTGGACGACGTGATCGCGCTCGCCCCCGCCGTGTTGCGCCATCGTATGGCGCTGAACTTCGCCGCCCGCGCTGACGGTGTGCGTCTGACCGACGTGATTGCGAAACTGACGAGCCTGATCGAATGAGCCGCAGAGAGCCGCCGGTCGCCTCCGCCCGGCGCGCCGAACAGCTCGCCGCCCGCCTTCCTCCGCTTCTCGTCGCGGCTGAACGCGTCGCTGCCACCGTCGCGCAGGGGGTGCACGGCCGGCGTCGGGTCGGACAGGGCGACAGTTTTTGGCAGTTCCGGCCTTTCCTCGCCGGCGACCCCGTGGCGCGGATCGACTGGCGGCAATCTGCGAAAAGCGACCGCACCTTCGTGCGCGAAACGGAGTGGGAGGCGGCGCAGAGCGTGTGGCTGTGGCGTGACGCCTCGGCCGGGATGCGCTGGCGCTCCACCGCGCGCCTGCCCGAGAAGGCGGAGCGGGCCGAACTCCTTCTGCTCGCGCTGGCCTCCCTCTTGCTCCGTGGGGGCGAGCGGGTCGCGCTGCTCGGGCTTGGCATGCGCCCGGTATCCGGGCGCAGCATGATCGAGTTGCTAGCCCAGGCGGTGTCGCGCCGCGGCGATGTCGGCAGCCTCTCACCGCTTCCGCCGGCTACGGCTCTTCCCGCCCACGCCCGGGTGGTGTTGGTCGGTGACTTCTTCTTCCCGCTCGAGGAGGTGCAGGCCGCGATTGGTCGCCTCGCCGGCATCCCGGTCTCCGGGCATCTCCTCCAAGTGCTTGATCCGGCCGAGGAGGCGTTGCCCTTCCGCGGGCGCGTGCGGTTCGAGGGCCTTGCCCGGGAAGGCGCGGCGCTGATCGGCAAGGTCGAGGGGATCAGGGGAGACTACCGGGCGCGGCTCGCCGCCCATCAGGACGGGCTAAAGGCCATCGCCGCCGCCGCTGGCTGGTCGTTCACCATGCACCGGACTGACCACGCCCCAGAGGCGGCGCTGATGGCGCTTTACCTCGCCCTCGCCCCGGATCGCAGCCGCGTCCGGGCCGCATGAGACCGGACCGGGCATGATCGAGGCTCTTGCCTCCGTCTCCTTCGCTCATCCCTGGCTGCTCGCTGCCCTGGCAAGCCTGCCGGTGCTGATCTGGCTGTTGCGCGTCACCCCACCGGCGCCCAAGCAGCAGGCCTTTCCGGCAGTTCGGCTCCTGTTTGGGCTCGAGCGTCGGGAGGAGACCGCGGCGCGCACGCCGTGGTGGCTGCTCCTGTTGCGCGCCCTTGCCGCCGCTCTAGTGATCCTCGGGCTTGCCCGCCCCGTCCTGGACTCCGGGCGTTCGCTGAGCGGCTCAGGCCCTCTGCTGGTGGTGTTCGACGACGGCTGGGCGTCCGGGCCGCTGTGGGAGGCGCGCCTTGTTGCCCTGGATGCTGCCCTCGGCGAGGCGGAGCGGGCGGGGCGCTCCGTCGCGCTCCTGACCACCGCGGCATCGGAACACGGCGCGCCGCCGGCGGTCACACCCCCGATGCCGGCAGCTGATCTTCGCGAACGCGTGGCGGCACTGCGCCCTCTGCCCTGGGCTCCCGATCGGGCCGCTGCGGCGCGGGCGCTTGAGAGGGCGGCCTTGCGCGGGGCCTCGGTGCTGTGGATCACCGACGGGCTCGCCCACGGCGAAGCCGAAGCGGAACGCGAATTCGCTGCCCGTCTCGCCGCGCTCGGCCCGATCACGGTCGTCTCGCCGCCCGGGCCGGTGCATGCCCTGCTCGCGCCGCGCTCCGAACCGCAAGGCATCGTGGTACGCCTCGCCACCACGCCGGCAGAGGTGGAACAGCGTGTGGCCGTCCTCGCCCGCACCCCGGACCAGCGGAGCCTCGCCCGGCTCGAGGTCGTCATTCCGCCGGGTGCGGGCGAAGCCGAGGCAGAGATCGCTCTGCCCCCGGAACAGCGCAACGCGCTTGCCGCCCTTGTCCTGGAACAGAGCACGTCCGCCGGCGCGGTCGCGCTGCTTGACGAACGCTGGCGACGCCGCCCCGTCGGGTTGATCGCGGGTTCGGCCGAGACAGCGGACCAGCCGCTGATCGGCGAACTCTACTTTGTCGACCGCGCGCTGAGGCCGGTGGCGGAGCTTCGCCGCGGCACGGTGCGCGACCTTCTCGCGCGCGAGATCGCCGCCATCGTGCTCGCCGATGTCGATACCCTCACCCCCTCCGACCAAGTGCTGCTAGCGCGCTGGATCGAGCAGGGCGGAGTGTTGATCCGCTTTGCCGGCCCCCGCACTGCGGCGCGGCCCGACGCGCTTTTGCCGGTGCGGCTGCGGGCTGGCGACCGTCAGTTGGGCGGCGCCCTCTCCTGGCAGCAGCCGTCCTCGCTCGCCCCATTTCCGGAGGACAGCCCTTTCTCCGGCTTGACCGTCCCAGGCGACGTGCGCATCGCCCGCCAGGTGCTTGCCGAGCCCGCGCTCGACCTTGGCCGCAAGACCTGGGCCAAGCTTGCCGATGGCACCCCGCTCGTGACCGGCGAGCGGCGAGGGCAGGGAACCGTCGTGCTGTTCCATGTCACCGCCAACACGGAATGGTCCAACCTACCGCTCTCAGGCCTCTTCGTTGCGATGCTGGAGCGTCTGATCCGGCTGTCGGCGGGTGTGGCCGCATCGGGGGACGCCGTCCTGCCGCCCGTCGAGACCCTGGACGGATTTGGCCGCCTCGGTCCGCCGCCGCCGCTCGCCTCCGGCCTCGCCGCCTCGGCGATGGCGACCGTCGCGCCTTCGCCACGCCACCCACCCGGGTTCTACGGGGCAGAGTCGGCGCGGGCCGCGCTCAACCTCGGCGCGAGCCTGCAACGCCTTGTCCCCCTCTCCCCGCCGCCGGGGGCGACGGTGCAGCGTCTCGGCGAGGCTCCGTCTGCGCGCGACCTTCGGCCTTGGCTCTTGGGCGCTGCCCTGCTGCTGCTCAGTCTCGATCTCTTGCTCGCGCTGTGGCTGCGGGGGCTTCTGCGCGCGCCCGTCCCGGCGCGCGCCGCTGCCGCCCTCGCCCTGATCGCGCCCGTGCTGCTGCCCGCGCCGGCCTCTGCCCAGGTCGAGCCGATGCGCGCCGCGCTTGAAACCCGGCTCGCCTTCGTCGTCACCGGCTCGCCCGAGATCGATCGCGTCTCGCGCGCAGGCCTCATCGGCCTGACGGACTTCGTCAACCGACGCACCGCGACCAACCTGGCCGAGCCGATGGGCGTTCGCCCGGGGCTTGATGAGCTTTCCTTCTTCCCCCTCCTGTATTGGCCGGTGACGGCTGATCAACCCTCTCTGGACGAGCGGGCAATTGAGGCGCTGAACGGCTTCATGCGCGATGGCGGCATCATCGTGTTCGACACGCGCGACGCGGGACTTGGACGGGGAATGAACGCTGGCGCCTCGGCCGCACTGCAGCGGCTGACGCGCGGCCTTGCTATCCCGGAACTCCATCCCGTTCCGGCCGACCATGTGCTGACCCGCGCCTTCTACCTGCTCTCCGACTTCCCTGGCCGCTACATCGGCGGCCAGACCTGGGTGCAGCGGCACGAGGACCGCGCCAACGACAGCGTCAGCCCGGTGGTGATCGGCGCCAACGACTGGGCAGCGGCCTGGGCGGTGGATGAGGCCGGGCGCAACCCCTACGCCACTATTCCCGGCGGGGCGCGGCAGCGGCTTCTGTCCTATCGTTTCGGTGTCAATCTGGTCATGTACGCGCTCACCGGCAACTACAAGGGCGACCAGGTGCACGTGCCGATCATTCTCGAGCGGCTCGGGCAGTAGCGCATGGACGGCACGCGCACCCTGGCCGCGGTCGCCTTCGACCCGCTGCTGCCCGCTCCTGTCTTCGTCGCCCTGGCCGTGCTCGCCGGCCTCGCTGTAGCGCTCGCGCTCTGGCGGCGCGCGCGGGGGGCGTGGTTGCGCGCGTTCGTTGCCGCCGTGCTCCTGCTTGCTCTTGCCAACCCGCGGCTGGTTCAAGAGACCCGCCGCACCCTTCCCGACATTGCCATCCTGCTCGTCGACCAGACCGCCTCGCAGCGGGTGGGCGAGCGGATGGCGGTGACAGACGCCGCGCGACGCGCCCTGGAGGAGAAGGCGCGCGCCCTTGACTCGCTCGAACTGCGCACCGTGACGGTGCCGGAGGCTGGAACCAACGGCACGCGGCTGTTCGAGGCGCTGGCCCGCGCGCTGGCCGAGGTGCCGCGCGGCCGGCTCGCCGGAACGATCGCGATCACGGACGGGCAGATCCACGACGTGCCGGAGGAGGCGGAGGCAATCGCCCGCGCCACCGGCGGGGCTCCTTTCCACCTCCTGCTCACAGGACGGCGCGGCGAGACGGACCGCCGCGTGCGCATTCTCGAGGCGCCCCCGTTCGGCATCGTCGGCCGCAGCGTCGAGGTCCGGCTCGTGGTCGAGGACCTCGGCACGTCAGGCGGCGCGGACGGTGTGACGATTACCCAGCGCCGGGACGGCGAAGCCCCGCGCCCAACACGGATCCGGATCGGCGAGCCTCACACCGTGCGCCTGCCGATCGAACGCGCTGGCCAGAGCGTGCTCGAGATCGAGGCCGAGGCTCTGCCCGGTGAGGTCTCCTTGCTCAACAATCGCGCCGTGGTCGCGGTGAACGGCGTGCGCGACCGGCTTCGCGTGCTGCTGGTCTCTGGCGAGCCGCATGCCGGCCAGCGGACTTGGCGGCGTCTGTTGAAGGCCGACCCCAATGTGGACCTCGTCCATTTCACCATTCTCCGCCCGCCGGAAAAGGACGATCTGACCCCGCTCTCCGAACTTGCCCTGATCGCGTTCCCAGTGCGCGAACTGTTCCAGGTCAAGCTGCGGGAATTCGACCTGATCATCTTCGATCGTTTCGCGAACCGCGGCATCCTCCCGCCCTCGTACCTGCGCAACATCGCCGAATACGTGCGGGGGGGAGGAGGGCTCTTCCTCTCGGTCGGGCCGGAATATGTCGGTCCAGTCTCGCTGTTCAACACGCCGCTCGGCCAGGTGCTGCCGGCGAGCCCGACAGGGCGGATCGGCGAGGCCCCGTTCCGGGCGCGAGTGAGCGAGGTCGGCGCGCGCCACCCGATCACAGCCGCTCTTCCCGGGGCGAATGCCGGCGCCTCGGACGCTGCCTGGGGGCGGTGGTATCGCCGCGTCGACGTCTCCTCTCCGCGCGGGCAGGTGCTGATGAGCGGGCCGGCAGGCGAACCGCTTCTGATCGCCGATCGGGTCGGCGAAGGGCGGGTCGCCCTCCTGCTCTCCGACCAAATCTGGCTCTGGAGCCGAAACCACGACGGGGGCGGGCCGCAGGCCGAAGTGCTGCGCCGCACCGCGCACTGGCTGATGAAGGAGCCCGATCTCGAGGAGGAGGACCTTCGCGCCCGGGTCGAGGGCGAGACGATCCTGATCGAGCGTCGGACGCTGGCAGAGGGCCCTCCTCCGTCCGTGACCCTGACCGCACCCTCTGGCGAGACGCGCACCCTTGCGCTTGACCCGGTCGGGCCGGGGCGCACTGGGGCGCAGATCGTGGCCGACCAGCCCGGAGTGTGGCGCGTGGCCGACGGGGCGCGCCTTGCTTTCGCCGCGGTCGGCGCAGGCAACCCGCGCGAATTCCTCGACTTGCGCGCTCTGGCCGAACCGGCCTCCACCGTCGTTCAACGCTCCGGCGGGGCGGTCGCCTGGCTCGCCGATCAGATCCCCGACCTACGCCGGGTCGCGGCCGACCGGCCGGCGCGCGGCCCAGGCTGGATCGGGCTCCGGCGTAACCGCGATCATGTGGTGACAGGGGTGGCCGATCTGCCCTTGATGCCGCCCTGGGCAGCACTCGGGCTCATTCTTGGCGCGGTGGTGCTCGCCTGGCGCCGCGAGGGGCAGTGAAATGGGTGAGCGTGGGGTCTGAAGCGATGTCGGGCATCGGAAGAAACCGCTTAGGGCGTTCCCTGCCCGCCTTCACGCACCGGCTCGTGCCGGGCCTGTGCGATTTGCGTTAGGGTGTTGCGGATGCGCACCGTTCCCTGTTGGCTTTTTGCCGCGGTCATCGCCCTCGCCGTCGCTGCAGCTCCTTCCGCTGCCCAGCTGAGGGCTGATCAGCGCCAAGTGGCCGCCGACCCGACGCAGGCCCTCTTCGATGCAATTCACCTCGGCGATCGCGACGAGGTGCGCGCCGCAATCGCGGCGGGGGCCAATCTCGGTGCGCGCAACGTTCTCGGCCTCACGCCGCTCGACCTCGCGCTCGACCTCGGCCAGACCGAGATCGCCTTCTTTTTGATGTCGCTCGGGCGCACGCCGACACGACCCGCCACCCTTCAGCCCGACGCCCAGCGCCCCGCAGCCCCGGCTCCGCCTTCCGGACAGCGAAGCCAGCCGCGCCCGGTCTCGCTTCCGCCGGCGCCCGTGACGGCCGCGCCGACCGCACCGTTGTGGCGCGGGGACGGGGGCAGCCCAGTCCCTGAGGCCGGTTTCCTTGGGTTCGATGCCGTGCGACCTGCGGGGGCGAGACCGCTCCCATCCCAGCAGCGGCGCGGATAAGGGGCTGGGCACGTCCCGCGATCTGCGAGCGTTCGCCCGCCACAGCCACGCCAAGCTGCTCGGGCCTGGGCAAGTCTCGCGCACATGAAGCTCTCTCTGAACGGCCTGGCGACCGGCGCGGCAGGGTGTTGGGCCGCGGTGGCGCCTCGCCACGTCGCTCGATGAGACTGTCGCGTCCCGATCGCAAGGCGGCACACCCCGTTCCGCGGTCTGTTGCGCCCCGCGGTCGAAAACCGTTTCGCAGCCGTGCAGCGCTCCGTCGGCGGCAGAGGATCAGCCGTATCGGGCTTCCAGCCAGCCAATCAGCGCTTCGGCGACATCGGGCCAGGCGGCATCCAGCATCATCGCGTGCCGGACGGAGCGAAGCGCGAGATAAGACGCGCCGTGCAGCACCGCGGTGCGAAGCAGGACGGCTTCGGGAACGAGAGGGTCATCGCGGGCAGCGAGGACGAGCGCAGGCACCCCGACCAGCCGCGCCGAGGCGACTGGGCGGGGCAACTGCGCTTCCGTTACTGCGCGAAGGCTTTCGGATTGAAACCGCCCGAGCAGCGCGGCCGCGCGCGATTCGGGCAACGCCTCGGAGAACAGCGCCTGGCGAAGACGTTGGGGCGGCGTCATGACAGCGTCGGCCCAAGGGATGCGCGCCGCCTCACGCCACAGCGCGGGGTCGCTAAGAGCGAGGCCGAGGCTGATGCCGGCCAGACCCTCTGGCGGTACGGCCGCAAGCAGAACAAGTCCGCGCAGGCGGGGGTCGCCCAGCATCATTTGCGCCACCAGCCCGCCTAGCGAGTGCCCGACCAAGACCACCGGACAACCGAGGGCCGCGATCGCTGCGCTTGCGTCGATGAGGTAGTCGAGCAGTCCGAAACCGTGCAGGAACGGACGCCCGGCGCTTCCGCCGTGACCGCGGAACGACACGGCGGCGCAGCGCCATCCTGCTTGGGCCAGCGCCGGCATCAGATGCTCAGCCCAGACCCACGCCGCGGCCGAGGCCCCGTGCAGGAACAGGACCGCGGGCCGATCGCGGCACCCGCCCTCCGCCACCAGAAACTCAAGTCCGCCGACCAGCCGGCGCGTTTCGGCAAAACAGTTGCGGCGACGGAGCGGGACGATCTCGGCTGGCGCCATGCGTGAGAGGCCCGAGGACGGATGCGGACGTTGCGGCCGGGCCGCAGGCGTTCCGTCGCCGCCTACGACCTGGGGGCTGTCAGTTGCGGCTGCGGTCGACGAGCGCGTTCTTCTTGATCCAAGGCATCATCGCGCGCAGCCTTTCGCCGACCTGCTCGATGGGGTGGGCGGCGAGCTGCCGGCGCATCGCCTTAAATGAGGTCTGGTTGACCGTGTTCTCGAGCATCCACTCGCGCGCAAAGCGGCCTGACTGGATGTCGGCGAGCACGCGCTTCATCGCCTCGCGCGAAGCCTGGCCAATCACGCGCGGGCCGGAGACGTACTCGCCGTACTCGGCCGTGTTGCTGATCGAGTAGTTCATGTTGGCGATGCCGCCCTCGTAGATCAGGTCGACGATCAGCTTCATCTCGTGCACGCACTCAAAATAGGCCATTTCGGGCGCGTAGCCGGCTTCGACTAGCGTCTCATACCCGGCTTTCATCAGCTCGACGAGGCCACCGCAGAGCACGGCCTGTTCGCCGAATAGGTCGGTCTCGCACTCCTCCCTGAACGTTGTTTCGATGATGCCGGCACGCCCGCCGCCGATGGCGGAGGCGTAGGACAGAGCGAGCTCAAGCGCGTTGCCGGACGCGTTCTGCGCCACCGCGACCAGGCAGGGCACGCCGGCTCCGCGCAGATATTCGCTGCGCACAGTGTGGCCGGGCCCCTTCGGCGCGACCATCGCCACGTCCATGTCCGGGCGCGGCTCGATCAGGTTGAAGTGGATGTTCAGGCCGTGCGCGAACATCAGCGCCGTGCCCTCCCGCATGTTGGGCCCGAGCTTGTCGCGATAGAGAGCGCCCTGCCCCTCGTCTGGGGTGAGCACCATCACAACGTCCGCCCAGGCCGCCGCCTCGCCCGGGTCCATCACCTTGAAGCCCGCGCCCTCGGCCTTGGCGACGCCGGCCGAACCGCGGCGGAGGCCAACGACGACCTCGGCCACGCCCGAATCGCGCAAATTGTTGGCATGCGCATGCCCCTGGCTGCCGTAGCCGATGACGGCGACCTTCCTGGCCTTGATCAGGTTCACGTCGGCATCGCGGTCGTAGTAGACGCGCATGTCGTTCCCTCTCCGGTTCGGTGTCGTCTCGCGACCGATTGGCTCTAGCGGCCGGCAGGCCGCGTCGCAAGCCGGGCCCGGCTCAGCCGTCGATGCCCTTGGGCCCGCGCGCGATGGCGACGATGCCCGTGCGGCTGACCTCGACCAGACCGAGCGGCCGCATCAGCGCGACGAAGGCATCGAGCTTGTCGGTCGCGCCTGTCATCTCGAAGACGAAGCTTTCCGTCGTTGCATCGACCACACGGGCGCGGAACGCATCCGCGATGCGCAGCGCCTCAACCCTCCTGTCGCCTGTTCCCGCCACCTTGATCAGGGCGAGTTCGCGGGCGATGTGCGGGCCCTCCACGGTCAGATCGGCGACCTTGTGCACAGGGACGAGGCGGTCGAGCTGGGCCTTGATCTGCTCGATCACCATCGCTGTGCCGGATGTGACGATGGTGATGCGCGAGAGCTGCTTCTCCTCGTCCACCGGTGCAACGGTCAGGCTGTCGATGTTGTAGCCTCGCCCGGAGAACAGGCCGATGACGCGGGCGAGCACGCCTGGTTCGTTTTCGACCAGCACCGCCAGCACCGCCTGGCGCGTCGAAGTATCGTGGATCGGGCCGACGGCCTTCAGCATGGCGGATTGGTCCGTGTGCACAGCATGGGCTCAGACCAGCACCATTCCTTCCTCGGTCACGCCGGGCTGAGCAGTTCCCGGCGGCGCCTCGTCCTCGGGGCCGAGGATCATTTCGTTGTGGGCCGCCCCCGACGGGATCATGGGGAAGCAGTTCTCGTGCTTGTCGACGCAGATGTCGGCAATGACCGGCCGGTTCACCGCAAGCATCTCGCGGATAACATCGTCGAGGTCGCCCAGCGTCTTCGCGCGCAGCCCGACCGCATGGAAACTTTCGGCGAGTTTGACGAAATCCGGCAAGGCGGCCGAGTAGGACTCGGAGTAGCGGCCGCCGTGCAGCAGTTCCTGCCACTGCCGCACCATGCCCATGTACTCGTTGTTGAGGATGAACACCTTCACCGGCAAGCGGTACTGGGCAAGCGTGCTCATCTCCTGGATGTTCATCAGGATCGAGGCCTCGCCGGCGATGTCGATGACGAGGGCATCGGGGTGTGCGATCTGCGCGCCCATGGCCGCGGGCAGCCCGTAGCCCATGGTGCCGAGCCCTCCGGAGGTGAGCCAGCGGTTCGGCCGGTCAAATTTCCAGAATTGGGCGGCCCACATCTGGTGCTGGCCGACCTCGGTGGTCACGAACACGTCCCGGCCGGTCTCGCGCACGATTTCATAGAGGCGCTTGACCGCATGCTGCGGCTTGATCACCGCGCCGGAACGAGGATCCTGCCGATAGCGCAGGCACTCTCGCGACCGCCAGAGATCGATCTGCTTCCACCACGCCGCCAGCGCGCCCGCATCAGGCTTCGCCGGATCCGCCTTCCACGCGGCGATCAGGGCAGAGAGCACGCGCGTCGCGTCGCCAACGATGGCGCAATCGACCCGAACGTTTTTGTTGATCGAAGAGGGATCGATGTCGGCGTGGATCTTCAGCGAGTTCGGCGAGAAGTCGCGCAGCCTGCCCGTCACCCGGTCATCGAAGCGTGCGCCGATGTTCAGCATCACGTCGCAGCCGTGCATCGCGAGGTTGGCCTCGTAGGTACCGTGCATGCCAAGCATGCCGAGAAACTGCGGGTCCGAGGCTGGGAAGCTGCCGAGCCCCATCAGCGTATTGGTGCACGGAAACCCTGTCAGGCGGACGAACTCGGTGAGCAGGCGGGACGCCTCAGGACCGGAGTTGATGAGTCCGCCGCCGGCATAGACGATCGGGCGTTTGGCGTGTTTGAGGAGTCTTGCGGCATGGGCGATGGCCTGCGGGTCGGGATCCACCACCGGGCGGTAGGAGCGGTGCGGCGTTGTCGGAACACCGTGGTAGACGCCGCGGCTGATCAGGACGTCCTTCGGCAGGTCCACGACCACCGGGCCCGGACGGCCGGACCGCGCGACGTAGAACGCTTCGTGCAGGATGCGCCCGAGCGCATTGACCTCCCGCACAAGATAGTTGTGTTTGGTGGCGGGGCGCGTGATGCCGGTGGTATCCGCTTCCTGGAAGGCATCGTTGCCAATCAAATGCGTCGGCACCTGCCCGGTCAGGCAAACGAGGGGGATCGAGTCCATCAGCGCATCGACGAGGCCCGTGACCGCGTTGGTGGCGCCGGGACCGGAGGTGACCAGAACCACGCCCACCTTGCCGGTGGAGCGCGCGTAGCCTTCCGCGGCGTGCACCGCCGCCTGCTCGTGGCGAACCAGGATGTGGCGAATGGCAGTCTGCTGGAACAAAGCGTCGTAGATCGGCAGGACCGCTCCACCGGGGTAGCCGAAGATCACGTCCACGCCCTGATCCCTCAGCGCGCGCAGAACGATGTCTGCACCACTCAAGGTTTCGGTCGAGGTCATCGCGATTGTCCTTCCTTCGCTTCCGCGCCGCGCGGTGTTGTGCGCGCGCGCCTTATCCCGGCCGGGCAGATGGGCGTCAACAGGAAACCGTCAACAAACGAAAACATGTCTGCCATGTCACTTTGCGAAAATTGCGCGCCTGCCCCGATCCAGGATCGAATGATGAAGGTCCGCTCGGGCGGGGCGAGCGGGCGGTGGCGGAACCAGGCCGCCTGACGCTTTGCATACTGCCGGATCTGGGCTTGGGCTTCGGCCACCGCCTGGGCAAGCGGGATCTTGCCTAGGATAGCGGCCGCAAGCGGCAGCACGCCGTGCGCCCGCATGGCAGGCAGGGCGGGGTCGAGGCCGCGCGCGAGGAGCGCCCGCACCTCCTCGAGCGCGCCCCGCTCCAGCATGGCGAGGAAGCGGGCGTCGATCGCGGCGCGGAGGCGATCGCGCGGCGGGTCGAGTAGGATATGGGCAAAGCGGTACTGCGCCGGGGGATGCGACGCCGCCCTCCACCAGGCGGCGAGGCCCCGGCCGGTCGCCTCCAGCACTTCCCAGGCGCGCGTGACTCGCTGCGTGTCCGAGGGGCGGAGAGTGAGGGCGGTGTCCGGATCCCGCTCGGCCAGCCGGGCATGGAGCGCGGGCGCGCCGATCGCGGCGGCGAGGCGGCGCGATCGGCTGCGGATCTCCGCCGGCACAGCGGGGATCTCGCAGATGCCCCGCACCAGGGCCTCGAGCCAGAGCCCACTGCCGCCGCAGAGGATGGGAAGCCGCTCCGAGGCCCGCGCCTCCGCCATGGCGGCCAAGCCTGCGCTGCGGAACCATGCCGCGTCCGCCGGCTCCGCCGCATCGCGCACGCCATACAGAAGGTGGGGAACCCGAGCCTCATCCTGGGGCGAGGGGCGCGCGGTGAGCACGCGCAGGTCGCGGTAGACCTGCATCGAGTCCGCGTTGATCACCGTGCCGCGGTGGCGTTCGGCCAGCAACAGGGCGAGAGCGGACTTGCCCGAGGCCGTGGGGCCCGAGACGATCAGCGCCGGGGGAAGCCCGCCGGTGGTGCGGGCTTGCGCCCCGCTCTCAGGCATCGCACCAGCCCGGCATGGATCACGTCCTCTGCCTGATCGCCCCCGCTGCCGGCCCGGCCCTCGACCCGGCGCAGGTCGCGGCGGCCTCCTCCGCGCTTTCGGTCGCGGGCGCCTCGGTCGGGTCGCCGGTCTGGCTTGCCCCGGGGGAAGCGGCGGATCTGCCCTTCTCAGGGCTCGCGCCCGACCGAGCAGAGGCCGCGGCAAGAGAGGCGCTCCGCGGCTGCCCGATAGACCTCACCGCGGTCGCCACCGAAGCAAGGCGCAAGCAGGTGCTTGTCGCGGACATGGACAGCACCATCGTGGTCGGCGAGACGCTCGACGACCTCGCCGACTTCGCCGGGGTGAAGGAGCGGATCGCCGCCATTACCGCGCGCGCGATGGCGGGCGAACTCGATTTCGCCGAGGCGTTGAGGGAACGGTTGGCCATGCTGGCGGGCCTTTCGGCTGAGGCTCTGCAGCGGACTTGGGACAGGGTCGCGATCATGCCCGGTGCAGCGGAGCTCGTCGCCACAATGCGCGCGCATGGCGCCGTTTGCGCGCTCGTCTCAGGCGGGTTCCGCTTCTTCACAGCGCGGGTGCGCGAACGCCTGGGGTTCCATCTCGATCGGGCGAACGAGCTCGTCATTGAACAGGGGCGCCTCGCCGGGCGTGTGCTGGAACCGATCCTGGACCGCGACGCCAAGCGTGCGACCCTGCGCGCCCTCGCCGAAGCGCACGACCTCCCTCTCTCCGCCACGGCTGCCGTCGGCGACGGAGCGAACGATCTGCCTATGCTGCTGGAGGCCGGGCTCGGGGTTGCGTTCCGGGCCAAGCCGACGGTCGCGGCTGCGGCGCGGGTCCGAGTCGAGCACGCCGATTTGCGCGCCCTCCTCTGGCTGCAGGGCTACCGCGCCGAACAGGTCCGCAGAAGCTGAAGCCGGCCAACTCGGACTGCCCTGCCACCCTCCCCCGGCTCAGCCCCGGCCGACAGGGATGGCCACCCAGCGCGGCCCTTGGCCACCTTGGCTCTCGATCAACACCAGAACGTTGCGACGGCCGGTCTGCCGGGCGCGGTCGAAGCGCTCGCGCACCTCCGCTGGCGTCGTGACACTTTCCTGCTGCACCTCGAGGATCAGATCGCCCGGACGCAGCCCTCGTTCCGCCGCCGCGCTGTTCGGCTCGACCTCCACCACCACCACTCCGCGCGCGTCCTGCGGCAGGCCGAAACGTTCGCGAAGCTCTGGGGTGATCGCCGACAGACGAAGCCCTGTGCCGGGAACTTCGACCGGGCGGCCGCCCCGGTCCTGCGGTCCAGGCGTCGCTGCCGCAAGTTGCACGTCGTCTGGCAGTTCTCCGACGGTAACGGTGACCGTCTGGCGGCGGCCATTTCGCCAGATCACCACTGGCACCTCTCGCCCGATCGGCGTCTCCGCAACCACGCGGGGCAGGATGCGCATCTCCCGGATCTCGTGGTTATTGAATTCCAGAATGATGTCGCCGTTCTGCAGCTTCGCCCGGTCCGCAGGCCCGCCCTCGTTGACGCCAGCGACTAGGGCGCCGCGCGCACCGCCCTGAAGGCCCACGCTTTCGGCGATCTCGTCCGTCACCTGCTGGATGCGCACGCCGAGCCAGCCGCGCCGGATCCGGCCATAGTCGCGAAGCTGGCTCACAACATTCTGCGCGATCGAGGAGGGAATGGCGAAGCCGATGCCGATCGAACCGCCGGTAGGCGAGAAGATGGCGGTGTTCACCCCGACCACCTCGCCCGCCAGGTTGAACAGCGGCCCGCCCGAGTTGCCGCGGTTGATTGCGGCGTCGGTCTGGATGAAGTCGTCGTAGGGTCCGATCCGGATGTCCCGCCCGCGCGCCGAGACGATGCCGGCAGTGACAGTGCCGCCGAGGCCGAAGGGGTTGCCGATGGCGAGCACCCAGTCGCCGATCCGCACCGTATCCGAATTGCCGAAACGGACCGGGGAGAGCGGCTTGTCGGTCTTCACCCTCAACAGAGCAAGGTCGGTGCGGGGGTCGCGCCCAGCCACCTCGGCACGCAGCGTGGTGTTGTCGTGCAGAATGACATTCACCTCGTCGGCGCCGTCAATGACATGGTTGTTGGTGACAATCAGGCCCTCGCCCCGCTCAGAGGCAATGATGAAGCCCGACCCGAGCGATTGCGCCCGGCGCGGCCTCTGCTGCTGCCCTTGGCCCTGACGCTGCTGGCGGTCGAAGAACTCCCGGAAGAACTCCTCGAACGGCGAGCCGGGCGGAAATTGCGGTGTGTCCGGCCCCTGGCGCTCCCGCCCCGCCACCACGGTTTGCGTGGTCGAGATGTTGACCACGGACGGCAGCAGCCGTTCGGCGAGATCGGCGAAGCTCTCTGGGACCGCGCGAGCAAGCGCGGGCGGGGCGAGGATGGGCGCAGCGAGCCCGATCGCGACTGCTGCGGCGAGCGTGCGGACCGTGCGGATCATGTCGTTCGCATCCTTTCACAGAGGCGATCGCGCCGGATCACGTCGCCTCGCTTCCCCAACCATCATGTATGGGGCACCGATTTCGTTGCCGAAAGACGACGCATGCCCCCCTCCCGCGCTTCTGATCGACGGGTAGGCTCAAAGCGCGCCCGCCGCAAGAACGAGCGCGGTCCCTGTTGCCGCCACCGCCAGGCCAATCCCGCGCAGGACTGAGTCGGGCGTTGCCAGCAGGACGGCGAGCGCCCGTCTCGTCGAGTCCGGAGCGAGGGCGTAGACCAAGCCCTCGAGCGCGAGCATAATGCCGAGGCCGGCAAGGACTCCGGCGACGGTCATGCCGCGCGCTGCGGTCCCTCCACCCCCGTGGTCAGCGGCATCTTCCCTGGCCTCAGCGCGCGTCCGCCGCCCGCAGGTCTCGCGGCACCTCGCGGAAGAAGCGGAAGAAGTCGCTGTCCGGTGTGAGCACGAGGCGGGACTGCGCCTCCTCGCCGAACGCTTCGCGGTAGGCCTGCATCGATCGCCAGAAGGCGAAGAACTCGCGATCACGGTTGAAGGCTTCGGCGAAAATTCGGATTGCCTCCTGCTCGCCGGCGCCGCGGATGACGTCCGCCTGGGCCTGGGCTTCGGCCAGGATCACGGTGCGTTCTCGCTCCGCCGCGGCGCGGATTCGGGCAGCGACCTCGGCGCCTTCCGCACGCGCTTCGCGGGCGACACGCTCGCGCTCGGTCTGCATCCGCGACAGGATGGCTTGCGTATTCTCCTCCGGAAGGTCGGCGCGACGGATGCGCACATCTTCAACCTGGATGCCGAACCGGCGAGCCTCGACGTTCACCTGCTGTCTGATCTCCGTCATGATCCGCGCCCGATCCTCGGAGAGAACCGACAAGAGTGGCTCGTTGCCCAGGACGCGGCGCAGAGCTGACGGCACGATCGACGAGAGACGGGCGCGGATCGCCCCCTCGCCGAAGCCGACCGTCTGGAAATACTGCAGCGGGTCGATAATGCGGAAGCGGGTAAAGGTGTCGACGATAAGGCGCCGTTGGTCGCCTAGAATAACCTCCTCGCTGCGCCCCTCGAAGTCGAGCAAGCGTCGATCGAAGCTGATCGTGTTTTGGATGAAGGGGACTTTCGCGTGCAGGCCCGGTTCGGTGATCACCCGCACCGGTTTGCCGAACTGCACCACCAGAACCTGTTCCGTCTGGTGCACGGTGAACAAGGTAGAAAGCGTGATGGCGCCGGCCACGACGACGCCAATCGCGCCGCCGATGAGTGCCTTCTGGTTCATCGTGTGCGTACTCCTCGTCTCGCGGTCAGCGGAGGGTCGCGCCGGTGCCGCTCACCCTGGCCGCCGGACCGGCCGGCGGGACAACGGCGGGGCCGGAGGGAACGGGCGTCGGGCGATCGACACCGGAGGGCGGATGCTGCCCCGGCATCTGCCCGGCAGGTCCGCTCTGCCGGCTGAGATCGCCAAGCGGCAGGAACGGCACCAGGTTCTGCACGCGCTCGTCCACCACCACGGTCGGCGAGATGCGGATGATATCCTCCATCGTCTCCAGGTAGAGACGCAGCCTGGTGACGTCGCGCGCCTGGTTGTATGCCTCGTAGACCTGGGTGAAGCGGCTCGCCTCGCCTCGGGCACGGGCCACGCGCGCCTCGCGGTCGCCCTGCGCCTCTTGTACGACCCGTTCGGCTTCGCCTCGCGCGCGCGGGATGATGTCGTTGCGGAACGCTTCCGCCTCGTTGCGCAAACGCTCGCGGTCGGCGTTGGCGCGCTGAACGTCGCGGAAGGCGTCAATCACGGCTGCTGGGGGGTCGACCTTCTGCAATTGCACCTGCGCGACCTCGATGCCGGAGCGGTACTGGTCGAGCATCGCCTGCGTGCCCGTCCGCACCGCCTGTTCGATCTGCGCACGCGCTTCCGTCAACGCAGGCTGGATCGGCGTCTTGCCGATGACCTCGCGCATGACCGACTCGGCCGCGCTTTTCACCGCCTGTTCCGGGTTGCGGATGTTGAACAGGAAGTCGCCCGCGTCGCGGATGCGCCAGAAGACGGCAAAGTTAATGTCGATGATGTTCTCGTCGCCCGTCAGCATGAGGCTTTCCTCGGGGACGACGCGGGTGGGTACCGGGCGAGTGCCTTCGACTTCGCTGCGGAAGCCAACATCGATCCGGTTGATCCGGGTTACCCTCGGCGTGGTGACAGACTCGATCGGCCAAGGCAGAGCGTAGTTCAGGCCAGGCGGCGTGGTGCGGTTGAACGCGCCAAAGCGCAGCACGACGCCCTGTTCGTCGGGTTGCACGCGATAGAAACCCGAGAGCAGCCAGCCCCCGACCAGAACCGCCGCGCCGATCGCGAGCGCCCGCCCCCCGCCGAAGCCTCTCGGCAGGAAGCGGCGGGCAAAATCCTGCCCCTTGCGCAGAAGCTCGTCGAGGTTGGGCGGCTGAGGCATGCCAGCGCCGCCACTGCCCCAAGGCCCGCCTGGCCGACCTCCCCAGGGGCCGCCACCGGTGTTGTTGGTCCAAGGCATTGTCCGCCCTTCCCCGGTCTCCGTTGGAAGTCGCCGGCGCGAACCCCATGTCCCGCGATCGATGCTTGCGCAGGAGAAGTTCGCAGTGCCCGCTTGGGCTTGACCCCGGCACGCGCGACGCATATGGACGGGTTCGGGGAGACTTTCAAGCGATGGCAACGGTGACGAAAGCGGCCGTACGCGCCGCTCTAGCGTCTGTGCGTGACCCGCAGACGGGACGCGACCTCATCTCGCTCGGCTGGGTGGGAGGGATCGAGATCCGTGATGGACTGATCCGTTTCGCCCTCGAGGTGCCGCGCGAACGTGCCGCCGGCCTTGAGCCGGTGCGCCGCGCGGCGGAAGCCGCGGTGCAGGGGCTACCAGGCGTCCGCAACGCGGGTGCCGTGCTGACGGCGCATCGCCCGGCAGCCTCACCCGGGCCGGCGGCCGCGCCCTCGCAACAGCGTCCAACCCAATTGTTGTCGAACGCGCGGGCCATTGTCGCTGTCGCGTCGGGCAAGGGCGGGGTCGGGAAGTCCACCACCGCAGTCAATCTCGCCGTCGCTCTGGCGCAGCAGGGGCTTACCGTCGGCCTCCTCGATGCAGACATCTATGGCCCGTCACTGCCGCGCATGCTCGGCATCCGCGGCCGCCCCCTTGCCTCCGGCAACCTGATCCAGCCCATGGAGAAGTGGGGCCTCAAGGTGATGTCCATCGGCTTCCTGGTCGAGGAGGAGACGCCGATGATCTGGCGCGGGCCCATGGTCATGGGCGCGCTCGAGCAGATGATGGGCCAGGTCGCCTGGGGGCCGCTCGACATCATGATCGTCGACATGCCGCCCGGCACAGGCGACGCGCAACTCACCATGGCGCAGCGGGTGCCGCTCACCGGGGCTGTGATCGTCTCGACACCGCAGGATGTGGCGCTGATCGACGCCCGTCGAGGAATCGCGATGTTCGCACGCACCCATGTTCCGGTGCTTGGCCTGGTCGAGAACATGAGCGTCTTCTGCTGCCCAAATTGCGGGCATCGGACCGACATCTTCGGCCACGGCGGTGCCAAGCGGGAGGCCGAGCGGCTGGGCACCGAGTTCCTCGGCGAGATCCCGATCGCGCTCGACATCCGAACAACGTCCGACGAGGGCACCCCGATCGCGGCTACGCTGCCTGACGGAGAGGAGGCGCGGCTCTATCGCGCGATCGCGCGTCGGGTCTGGCAGAAGTGCGAGGCCGTGCTCGCCGCTCGTGCGGCCGAGGCGCCGCAGATCGTCGTCGAGTAGCTGGCCGTTCAGTACGGGGAACGCCGTACGGCTGCAGCCGCGGCGAGCCGGGCAGCTGAGGCGCCGGCGGCAAGGGCAGGCGCGACGATGAGCCTAGCGGGCGCCCAAGTGGCGGCGAGGGGGCAACCATCGCGCCGGTCGCGAGCAGACTGACCCTGGCGTGGAGGCCAAGGCGGCGGCGCACCCTCTGTTAGCGCCCTGTCAGCACCCGGCGAACGAGCGGGCAAGGGCCTCGTCGATCTCGGCCGACAGCGGCAGGCCACGTTGCGCGCCGGGCCGGGTGCAGGCGAGCGAGGCGGCGGCGACCGCGCGGCGGAGCGCCTCATCGAGCGCAAGACCCCGGGCCAGGCCCGAGCCAAGCACGCCAACCAGAGCGTCGCCCGCCCCGGTGGTATCGCGCACCGCGACCGGCAGGGCGGCAACCCGGGTTTCGTCCCCCGCCTGCGCGAGCACGGCCCCCTCCGCACCAAGGGTGACGACCACCGCTGTGCCGAGGGCAGCGGCAAGGGCCGAGGCGTCCGCCATCACGGCCAGATGCCCTGCAAGGGCCGCGGCTTCAACGCTGTTGACAACGAGCACCGAGGCGGCGGCCAGCGTGTCGCGCGGCAAGGCAGCGAACGGGGCGAGGTTGAGGACCGCGCGGGCGCCGCGACGCCGGGCGCGGTGCAGGAGGGTCACGGTCTCGCTCACGTCGCATTCGCCCTGCAGCAAGAGGACCGTCTGGGGAGCAAGGTCGGCGTCCCTGACCTGGTTTGCGCGCGCTGCGCGATTGGCACCCGCGGCGACGAGGATCTGGTTGCGCCCTTGCGGATCGACAGCGATCGCGGCGCAGCCCGTCGGCAGGTCAACGACGGCAAGGCGCGAGAGGTCGATGCCGGCGGTGCGGAGCGCAGACAAAGCCGCTTCGGCGAACCGATCGCTGCCGACTGCGCCGGCGAAGGCGACCGAGGCCCCGTCCCGCGCGGCGGCCAGGGCTTGGTTCGCCCCTTGCCGCCCGGCTCCATGCGGAAGGCGGATCCGACCGAGGTCTCGCCAGGCGCAGGCAGGCGGGGAACATCGAACACGAGGTCGAGGTTGACCGAACCGAAGACGATAACGGTCATTTCCCCGCCCCCGCTTGCGCTAGCGCAAAGCGAATGCCGCTTGCATCGGGCAGCGTGGGTGGAGAATAATATCCATACTCTCGCGATGGGAATCGCTGCGGGCAGCGGGAGGAGCCGTCTATGAACGATGGGCACGCTATCATGACCAGCTTCGCGCCAGAGGGCTCAAGCGTGTTGTCGAGCCTGGGAACGGGTTGGGCCGCGTCGCGGTTGGCAAGCGGGCCATCTACCGAGACAGCAGCCGAGGAAGGCGACGGAGATCCCCTCTTTCTGCAAATTCGTTTAGCCGAACTGAGCGGCGCCTTGACGACCATGGACCGCAGCCTGCGCGAAGCCCGCCGCTGCGGTATGCCTGTGAGCGACCGTCACACGCGCCTCGCCGCCGATATCTGGGCGGCGCAGCGCCTGTTGCGACGCATCGCGGCGGAACTCTGCATGCCTCGCGCCGCGCGCTGAGCGGCACTGTCGCAGTTGCAACGTCCCGGCCAGACCGTCACGCCGTCCGCCCGAGCGCGGCGCAGAATTCTCTCCACTCGCGTCGGCCGAGGCCACTCGTCTCCGCGGTGACCGCCTCGCCGGCAAGCAGGCGCTTCAGACAGGCCACCATTGGGGCCGACAAGGTCAAAGCCCCCAGGCGGTAGTCACGGAAGGCGCGGGCGGTGATCGGCGCCCAGGCCTCGAGAACCTGCAGGATAACCTCGGCATAGGCTCGGATCTCGAACTGCGCATGCGGGTCGGCGCGCAGGCGCAGAAAATGCATCAGGTTGTGCAGGTTCGTTTTCCAGTACCACTGTGTGTAGACGCTGAGAGGAAGATTCATCCGAGCGAGTTCGCGCGCGATCCCGGGCCGGCTGGGGTCAAGGGGCTGCCCTTGCTCGTCCTCGTTCAAAAGCCATAGGTAATGGTCGTAGCAGCGCGCAGCGTCCTCCCGCAGCAGCTGAAGTACTGATGCAGCTTGGTCGTGCGTCAGCGCTTCGCCGCGCCCCTGTCTGTTCGTCTCGCTTTGCACGGCTAGGTGTTCGGGTGCAGGCAAGTAGAACTCGCGATCCAGCACGGAATAGCGAGCGGAGTATTCGTTCACGCTCGCCGTCCGATGCCTGATCCATTGCCGGGCGACGAAGATGGGCAGCTTCACGTGGAGCTTGATCTCCGCCATCTCGAATGGAGTCGTGTGCCAGTGCCGCATCAGGTAACGGATGAGGCTTTCGTCGTCCTGAACTTGCTTCGTGCCGCGCCCGTAGGAGACCCGGGCGGCTTGCACCACGGATGCATCGTCGCCCATGTAGTCGACGACGCGAACGAAACCGTGGTCGAGCACGGGAATTGGGCGGTACAGCAGCGCCTCCATCGCCGGCACAGTGGGGCGCAGGGTCGGCTGGGCCAACGACCGCGCCTCGTCGATCTCGCGCGCTTGTGCCTCCGTCAGTTCCATGCCGCCGTTCCTCCATCCCGACTCGCGTCGGGCTTCCGTATGATGCCCGCCTTTCCTATATTCAGGTGCGCCGGAGCAATCCGGCTATGGCGATAAACGGCGAACGAAATAGGCGTTGCGGACCCGGGGGCAGTGCCCGGCGCCTCCACCAGTTTCCCGGCTCGGCTGTGGCAGGGTTTGGGGGCGAAACAGGCTCGACGCGCGCGGTAAAGGTTCGCTCTTCGCCCGGCATGGTACCGCCGTCATCGGGCCGATCGATAAGTGCCAACGACAACAGCCGTCTGGCGCTCGCTGCCTGACCTAGTCTAGGCAAGCGCGGTTCGGGGGGCACCGGGCAACAGAAGCCCCCCACTTGCCCGCCCAGGGTCATGACCTTCACACTCGGGCGCTGGCCGGAGAGACGATGGGGAGACGGGCGGCGACGGAATGGGCGCAGAAGAGCCGGGACTGAAGGACAGCCTGCTGCCGTACGAAACCTGGATCCAGGACGGTCTGCGCCATGTCATGCGCGCGGCACTGGCCTCGGTCGCCCGCGCTGGACTGCCCGGCGACCACCACTTCTATCTGACATTCCGCACAGACCATCCCGAGGTCAATCTTCCTGCCCGGCTGAAGGCCCAGTACCCGCACGACATGACGATCGTGCTGCAGCACCAGTTCGAAGACCTCGAGACCGATCCGGCCGGGTTTTCCGTCACCCTCTACTTCGGCGGCGTGCCGGCACGCCTGCGAATCCCCTGGACAGCGGTCACTCAGTTTCACGACCCGTCGGTTCGGTTCGGGCTTCGGTTCGAGAGCAGAGTGGCCGACGCGGATTCCCCGGCCGACGCGAATACGGGGGAAGGCGGCAGCGACGCTGCCGCAACGCCACCGGGCGGGCCCGGCGAAGTCGAACAGCAGTCGCGGGTGGTCAGCTTAGACGCCTTCCGGAAACGTCCTCCGAAATCCTGACTGGCCGATCCCCTTCCGCAAACGTCCGTCCAAACCCTGACCGGCCGATGGCCCGCCGCGTCCGGACCAGATGACCCACCCCGACCGCCCGTGCAATAACCCTGGCACCGTCCTGCCGCGAGGATCGCCGCTCAGATGAACGCGCCATTCCTGCTCGCCCCCCGCGCGGGAGAGTTTGCTTACAGCCCGATGTTCCCGCTCGCTGAACCCGAGGTGCCTTGGACCCGGCTCGAGCTTGGCGGCGTGCGCACGGTCGAAGCTGCCGGCCGGCGCGTGTTGCTGATCGCCCCAGAAACGCTGACCGACCTCGCGTTTCGCGCCTTCCGCGACGTCTCGCACCTGTTGCGCCCCAGCCATCTCGCCCAGCTGCGCGCCATCCTTGACGACCCCGAGGCCTCGGCGAATGACCGCTACGTCGCCCTCGAGTTCCTCAAGAACGCCAACATCGCCGCTGGCGGCGTGCTGCCGATGTGCCAGGACACCGGCACGGCGATTGTGTTTGGCAAGAAGGGCCAGCGCGTCTGGGTCGAAGGCAACGAGGAGGAAGCGCTCAGCCTTGGCGTGTTCCGCACCTATACGGAGACGAACCTTCGCTACTCCCAGATGGCGCCGCTCACGCTCTTTGATGAGGTTAACACGGGCAACAACCTGCCAGTTCAGTTCGACATCCAGGCCGCGCCAGGCGAAGACCACGCCGAGGAGTTCCACCTCATGTTCGTCGCCAAAGGTGGCGGCAGCGCGAACAAGACTTTCCTACTGCAGGAGACGCGCGCCCTTCTGAACCCCGAGCGCCTCTATTCCTTCATCGAGACGAAACTGAAAATGCTCGGCACCTCCGCCTGCCCGCCCTACCATCTCGCTGTTGTCATCGGCGGCACCTCGGCCGAGACCACGCTGAAGGCGGTCAAACTCGCCTCCTGCCGCTACCTCGACGGGCTGCCGACCAGGGGCTCGGCTGCCGGCCATGCCTTCCGCGACCTCGACGCCGAGAGAAGGATTCTTGAGATCACGCGACGTCTCGGCATCGGCGCGCAGTTCGGCGGCAAGTACTTCTGCCACGACGTGCGCGTCGTTCGCCTGCCGCGCCACGGCGCCTCGCTGCCCGTCGGCATCGGCGTCTCCTGTTCGGCCGACCGGCAAATCCTGGCCAAGATCACCGCGGAAGGCGTCTTCCTCGAACAACTCGAAACCGACCCGGCGAAGTATCTGCCCGAACCGGTCGAGGACGATGCCAGCGGCGAAGTGGTGCGGATTGACCTCGCCCGCCCGATGGAGGAGATCCGCGCTGCACTCTCGCGATACCCCGTCAAGACGCGGGTCATGCTGTCGGGCCCCATGGTCGTTGCGCGCGACATCGCGCATGCGCGGATTAAGGAGCGGCTCGATCGCGGCGAACCGCTGCCCGACTATCTCAAGCACCACCCCGTCTACTACGCGGGCCCAGCCAAGACACCCGCCGGCTACCCGACCGGTTCGTTCGGGCCGACCACGGCGGGGCGCATGGACCCCTACGTTGCGGAGTTCCAAGCCAAAGGGGGAGCGCTGGTGATGATCGCGAAAGGCAACCGTTCGCGCGCCGTGCGCGAGTCGTGCCGGACCTATGGCGGCTTCTACCTCGCCTCGATAGGCGGCCCTGCCGCACGCCTCGCCCAGGATTGCATCAAAAGGGTCGAGCTCCTCGAATACCCCGAGCTCGGCATGGAGGCGGTCTGGCGGATCGAGGTCGAGGACTTCCCGGCCTTCATCGTCATCGACGACAAGGGCAACGACGCCTACGACGGCCTGGAATAGGATCGTTATCGTCGTCGGAGGGTGCCATCGCGCCCGCAATCGACGCGCAGCCGCTTAGCGCCGGGGAAACTCGCCGCAATATCCTGCGCCATCCTGGAGACCGCATGCGCCGCCACATCTCCTCGGGATCCCGCTTCGAAACCGAAATCGGCTACTCCCGGGCCGTGGCCGATGGTGACCTCGTCTGGGTTTCGGGCACGACCGGGTACGACTACGCAACAATGACGATCGCGGACGACGTCGCCGCCCAGGCCGAACAGGCCTTTCGGAACATCGCCGCAGCACTGGCGGAGGCTGGCTGCACGCTCGACGACGTGGTGCGCGCGCTGTTCATCGTGCCGAGACGCGAGGACTGGCCCCCCTGCTGGCCAGTGATCAAACGCCACCTCGGCCGCGCCCGCCCCGCCTCAACGCTGCTTCATGCTGCGCTGCAGGAAGACGCGATGCGGATCGAGATCGAAGTCACCGCTCGACCGTCCCGTTCCGCCTGATGCGCTTCTCCGTCGACCGCCTTGACCACCTCGTCGTCACTGTCCGCGACGTCGAGATCGCCGCCGCCTGGTACCAGCGCGTGCTGGGCATGGAGGCGCAGACCTATGGGCCGCACCTGCGCACCGCCTTGTTCTTCGGCGGCCAAAAGATCAACCTCCGCCCAGCCGAGTCGACCCAGCAGGAGTGGGCGAGCGGCCTGCACGCCGGGCCTGGCACGCAGGACCTATGCTTCGTCGTCACCGTCACCATCGAGGAGGTGATCGCGCATCTCCACGATCTTGGGGTTGCGATCGAGCTCGGCCCCGTGACGCGCGACGGTGCGCTCGGCCCGGTCACCTGCGTCTCCTGCCGCGACCCCGACGGCAACCTGATCGAGATCGCCACCTACGCGTGATGCGGGCGCATCATCTCGAGAAACGCTCGCTCAGCCTTGCCGGGCATCGCACCTCTGTGGCTCTCGAACCGGCGTTCTGGACGGTGCTGGAGGAGGCGGCCCGCCGCCGAGCCAAGCCTTTGGCCGCGCTCATCGCTGAGATCGATGCCGCCCGAACCGACCCTTCGGTTCCGCTGGCTTCGGCCCTGCGTCTGTTCGCGCTCGCCGAGTCTCACCGGCCCTGAGCGTGCCCGGCGAGGAACCGGGCGGCGGCCGCCAGTTCCGGCACGCGGGCGGGCCGCCCCCAAGGCCCTGTCAGCCTGAGGCCCAGCGTCGGCGCAGGCGCCGTGCTGGCCGGAACAATCGCGGCAGAGAGGTCTAGCGCGCGGTTGCGCACATCGATCTCGCCCGCCAGTCGGAGCGTTCCCGCCTCAGATGCGACCTCGGCGCGGTCGACGAGGACGGTCCCCGCCACGGCCCGAAGAGTCGCCTCAGCCCGCAGGACGGGGGTGGCTCCGCCGGCGAGAGCGGCGCGGATCTCGTCGAGCGCGCGCGCTGGCGGCACGGTTCCTCCAAGGGCCTGCGCGATGCGCACGAGATCGACCCCAACGAGCGTGCCCCCGGTAAGGGCGAGGCCCGCCTCACCCTCCATCGCCCCCAGGAGAGCAAAGGGGCTGCGCCCGGCGGCGACCAGCCGGACCGAACAGGTCAGCCGGCCAGCAGCGAGATCGATCGGCAGGCCGAAGAGCGGCCCGTCGAGCGGAAGGCGATCGGCCTGCGCCTCGAGTTCGAGCCGACCCTCGAGGGGGTTGTAGCGGCCGCGCAGGAAGACGGCCCCGTCCCCGCTCGCGGCCGACAGCCGAGACACCGAGACCGCCCCTTCCGCCACCTCGAGCACGCCCTCGGCAGCCTCGAGGATCCGCTCGCCGCCGAGGCGAACTTCGCGCGCCCGCACGACCACAGCTGCCGTCCAGCCAGCGAAAAGATCCAACGGCACTGGGTCCGTCGCGCGCAGGTCGAGGCCGGGCAGGCGAAGACTTTCGGTCTCGACCGAGAGGGCGGCGCGTCGCCCCGTACCGTCGAGAACCACTTCGCCGGAGGCTCTGCCCCGCATTGCGCCGATGCCGAGTTCCGCTGCGCGGAGGCTAACGCGCGGGCCGTCGATCGCAACGTCGGCAACCAGAGCAAGCGAGCCTTCGCCGAGCCAAGCCTCGGTGGCGGGCAGGCCGAAAGCGGCGATCAGGCGCGGCGCGCCAGGATGGCGCAGCGCGAGCCGCCCCTCGAACCGCGCGAGATCGGGCGCAAGCCGCCCCGCGGCTTCCACTCGGGAGTCGAGCGCCTCGGCGACCGCTGAGACGGAGAGCCCCGCTCCATCTGGCCGCCCCGCTGCCCGGAGGCCATAGCCGCCCTGCCATAAGGGTCGCACCGCCTCCACCACATGCCAGGGCAGAAGCGGAACCAGCCCGGCAAGGTCTCCCCCTTCGACGGCGAGATCGAAGGCGCCGAGCCTCGCCTCTGGCCCGACCCGTCCTGCTGCCGAAACGGCGAGACGACCGCCCGCGATATCGGCGATTGCAAGCTGAACCGTGCTCTCGCCGCTCCGCGAAAGAGAGCCGGCGAGGACGACGTCGCGCGCCACGAAGTCGCCGAGCGGCATTGCTCCGACCTCAAGCCGGAGCGTGCCGTCGACCGGCAAAGCGACCGGCGCGCGGGGATCGAAGCGGAACGCCTCAACCCAGGGCAGCGGGTCGAGATGGGTGGCGCGCAGAGCAAGCGAGAGCGAGGGCGGAGCACCAAACGTGATCGTTAGCACCCCGGTCACCGCCGTGCCGTCAATCGCCGACCGTTCCCCGGCGTCAAGCCGGATTGTCGCCGCCGACGCGATCAGGCTGCCCGAAAGCACGGCCTGACGCAGCACGCCGGAGGGGGGAGGGGTAAGGCCGAGCCACGACAACAGGGCTGGAAGATCAGGCGCATCGAGTTCGACCAGCCCGTCAAAGCGGGCACCGTCGCCCGTGCGCGAGACGCTGCCGCCGAGCGCCAGAATAGCCCCGGCCGGCAGGAAGGCGGCCGCCTCGTTGACCGCGACCTGCTCCGCCTCGATCTGCGCCGCAACCCGCACCGAACGCAACAGCCCGCCGCGCAAACTGGCTGCCTCGATCGAGAGGTCGATGCCGACGGGAAACGGGGGCGACGCGATCAGCCGGCGCGACGGCCCAAGCCATGGGTCGAGGTCGAGCCGCACAGCGGCGAGCGCAAGATCGGCCCTTGGCGAGGTGTCGAGGCGGAGCGAGACGGCTCCGCCGAGCCGGGCCCCGCCGAGCTCGAGCTGCAACTGGTCCGCCGTCGCCGCCGCCCCCTCCACGGCAAGCCGCGCCTCGGCCCGGAATGGAACAGACGGGCCCGGAAGCAGGGCCGAGAAATCCGAGCCCTCGACGAGCAGCGAGCCGGCAAAAGCGAAGCCGCCATGCCAGGCGATGCCGGAGGCCCTCGCGGCAGCGCCGCGAAAGCCGAGCCTCAGCTCGAGCGGGGCAGCGCCTTCGAACCCGACTTGGCCGAGGACGACGGAGAACTCCGCCGCCTCGCCCCCGATCTCAAACCGTCCCTGCGCGGTGTAGACGCCGAGCGCGCCGTCGGCCGAAAGTCGGGCGAAGAGGCCGCCGATGCGGGCGCCGCCGACCTCGACCTCGCCGCGCTCAAGCCGTACCTCGGCGCCAGCCAGCAAGACCGCCGGGCGCCCGGCAACCTCCCACAACGGGGCGGTCAGCCCCGTCAGACGCAGACGCGGAGAGACCAGCGTCAGGTCGGTGATGACGACGTGGCCGCGCAGAAGGGGCGCAAGGGCAAGGCCGAGCCGCAACTCCTCCGCCGTGCCCGAGAAGCCGTCGCCCGCATCGCCGATCGTCACGCCGCGCGCGGTCAGCCTCGGCTGCGGCAGCATCTCGAGGGCGAAGGCGCCGTCGATCCGAACCTCGCGTCCGAGCCGCGCGGAGCCGATCCGCTCGACTTCCGCGCGATGCTCGGTCCAGTCGAGATGTCGCGGCACCAGCCAAACAGCGAGCGCGCCGGCGACGGCGACGAAGGCGAGAAGCCAGGCGAGCGAGCGGAGAACGGGGCCCACGCCTCGGGGATTGCCAGATCGCCCGAGCCCGAACAAGCGATGCGCGGAACTCACTCCGGCGCGCCGTAGCCTCCTCCGCCCGGGGTCTCGATCACGAACACCTCGCCGGCCGAAAGCTCGCGCCAGTCCGTTCCCGACAGAGGCTCGACCGTGCCGTCCGCCCGTTCGATCCACTGCCGGCCGGGCGCGCCGTCCGCCCCGCCGGCGAGGCCGAACGGTGCCACCGTCCGCCGCGAGGCGAGGATCGCGGCCTGCATCGGCGCGCGGAAGCGGATGCGCCGGATCGCCCCGTCCCCGCCGCGCCATCGCCCCCTCCCGCCCGAACCGCGGCGGATGGCGAACGTCTCGAGCAGGACGGGGTAGCGGAGCTCCAACACCTCGGGGTCGGTCATGCGCGTGTTCGTCATGTGGGTCTGCACGGCGGAGGTGCCGTGGAAGCCGGGCCCCGCACCGGAGCCGCCGCAGATCGTCTCGTAGTACTGGAAGCGCCCATCGCCAAAGGTGAAGTTGTTCATCGTCGCGGCTGAACAGGCGACGGCACCAAGCGCGCCGAACAGCGCATTCGTCACCGCCTGGCTAACCTCGACGTTGCCCGCAACCACCGCGGCCGGGGGCTTCGGCGCGAGGAACGACCCTTCGGGCAGCACGATGTCGATGGGGGCAAGGCAGCCGTCATTGAGCGGGATGTCCTCGCCGACGAGGCAGCGGAAGCAGTAGAGGACGGCCGCGCGGGTGACGGCAGGGGGCGCGTTGAAGTTGTCCGCGCGCTGCGGGCCAGTGCCGGAGAAATCGACCACGGCCCGCCTCGCGGCGCGGTCAACGCGCACCGCCACGCGCAAAAGGTCGCCGTTATCCATTCGGTAGTCGAACGATCCGTCGCCGATTCTGTCGATCACCCGACGGACGGACTCCTCCGCGTTTTCCATCACGTGGCGCATGTACCGCCGCACCGTCGCGAGGCCGAAGGTCGCGATCGCGCGCTTGAGTTCGACCACACCCTTCTCGTTGGCCGCGATCTGCGCGCGGATGTCGGCCACGTTCATGTCCGGGTCGCGGGCCGGAAAACGCGCGCCGGTCAGCAGCGCGCGAAACTCCGCCTCGCGGAACCGACCTGCCTCGACGAGCAGGACGTCGTCGATCAGCACCCCTTCCTCGTCAAGGCTGCGCGAGGCTGGCGGCATCGAGCCAGGGGTAATGCCGCCAATGTCGCCATGGTGCCCGCGCGAGCCGACAAAGAACAGGATATCCCGCCCCCCATCGTCGAACACCGGCGTGATGACTGTGACATCCGGCAGATGCGTCCCCCCGTTGAAGGGGTTGTTGAGCGCCACGACGTCGCCGGGCCTCAAGGTCTTGCCGCGGGACCGAAGCACCGTGCGCACGGACTCGCCCATCGCGCCGAGATGGACGGGGATATGCGGCGCGTTGGCCACGAGGCGGCCCTCGCCGTCAAAGAGGGCGCAGGAAAAGTCCAGCCGTTCCTTGATGTTCACCGACTGCGCCGTGTTCTGCAGCACCGCCCCGGTCTGCTCGGCGATCGACATGAACAGGTTGTTGAAGAGCTCGAGCATAACAGGGTCGGCGCCTTCGCCCTCGCGGTCCGTGCCGATGGCAATCCGCGCGGGGCGCGGGACGGCGCGGCGAAGGATGAGATGGTTCGCCTCCGTCACGGTTGCGCGCCAGCCGGGCTCGACCACGGTGGTCGCGTTCGCTTCGCGGATGAGTGCCGGGCCGTCGATCGCGTCCCCCGCGAGGAGGGTCTCGCGGTCGAACACGGGCGTTGCACGCTCCTCGCCGCCGATGAACACGGCGACCTGGTCGATCGGGTCCGGTGAACCGCTGCTCCGGTGCGCGTGGCGTGCCTCGCGCACCGGTTCGCCTGCGGCGATCGCCTCGACCGCCACGGCCTCGACGATCAGGCCGCGCTCGGGCACAGCAAAGCCGAAGCGGATGCGATGCGCCTCAGTGAAGGCGGCAACGATGCTGTCGCAATCGGCGAACGGGACTGGAAGGGGCGTGTCTGTCCCCTCGTAGCGGATGTGCAGCGTGCGCACGAGACGGATCGCAGCCCGCTCGGCACCTTGCGCGACCAACGCCGCAGCCGCCTCCTCACCGAGGGAGGAAAGCCGCGCCGCGAGCATCGGGATCATGTCGGGTTCCAGGCGCTGCTCAACCGCCGCCTCGCGGATCGCCGTCTGGTCGGCAAGCCCCATACCGTAGGCCGAGAGGACGCCGGCGAACGGGTGGATGAACACGGTGTCCATACCGAGCTCGTCGGCGACCAGACACGCATGCTGGCCACCTGCCCCGCCAAAGCAGACCAGCACGAAGCGGGCAGGGTCCCGCCCCTTGCGGATCGACACCTCCTTGATCGCGTTCGCCATGTTCGCGACGGCAATCTTCAGGAACCCTTCCGCCACCTCGCGCGGGTCACGAAGCGGAGTGTTCATGTCGCGAGCGATTCGGGCGGCAAGGGCGAGGAAAGCCTCACGGACGGTCGCCGCATCGAGCGGCTTGTCGCCACCGGGGCCGAAGATCGCCGGGAAATGAGCGGGCTGGATTCTGCCGAGGCAGACATTCGCATCCGTCACCGTCAGCGGCCCGCCGCGACGATACGAGGCCGGGCCGGGATTGGCGCCCGCGCTGTCCGGCCCGACGCGAAACCGCGCGCCATCAAAATGCAGGATAGAGCCGCCGCCAGCAGCGACCGTGTTGATCGCCATCATCGGCGCGCGGATCCGCACGCCCGCCACAACCGTCTCGTAGCTGCGCTCGAAGACCCCATCATATAGAGCGACATCGGTCGAGGTGCCGCCCATGTCGAAGCTGATGATGCGATCGAATCCGGCCGTCGCCGCCGTGCGCGCCGCACCGACAATGCCGCCAGCCGGCCCGGAGAGGATGGCGTCCTTGCCCTGGAAGGCATGGGCGCGCGCGAGCCCACCGCTGGATTGCATGAAGTAAAGGGGGGTCTCGCCGATTTCCTCTTCGACCTGGCACACGTAGCGGCGGAGAATGGGCGACAGGTAGGCATCAACCACCGTCGTGTCGCCGCGGCCGACCCATTTGATCAGCGGGCTCACCGCGTGGCTCGCCGAGACCTGGGAGAAGCCTTCCGCACGCGCGATTTCGGCTAGGCGCTGTTCGTGCGCAGGGTATTTCCAGGCGTGCATTAGCACGATGGCCACGGCCCGGATGCCGTAGGCCCAGGCTGCGCGCAAAGCGGCCCGAGCCTCCTCCTCGCCAAGCGCTTCGATCTCCTCGCCTTCGACGGTCACGCGTCCGGGGATCTCAACCACCCGCTCGTAGAGCAGATCGGGCAGCTTGATCTCGAGGTCGAACAGCCGCGGACGGGCCTGGTAGCCGATGCGGAGCTGGTCAGCGAAGCCGCGGTTGACGAGGAGGAGCACACGCTCGCCCTTGCGTTCGAGGAGCGCATTGGTGGCGACCGTGGTGCCCATCTTCACTGCAGCAATCAGTCCCGACGGGACAGGTGCATCCGGGCCGAGGCCGAGAACCGCACGGATGCCCGCGACCGCCGCGTCGCGGTAGCGCTCCGGGTTTTCGGACAGCAGTTTGTGCGTGCTCAATGTTCCGTCCGGGTGGCGGGCGACAATGTCAGTGAACGTGCCGCCGCGATCGATCCAGAACTGCCAGCTCATGCGACTGATCCAGGAAGGGGGGGAACGAGGGAAAGACGATGGTCGCGCGGCCCTCTCAGAGCGCGGCGAGGCGGCTGTTGCGCAGGTCGGTGACCAGCATACAGCCCGGGGCGTGGGTGATGGCGAAGGGCAGCCGTGCGGCCGCGATGACCGCCTGCGGCGTGACCCCACAGGCCCAGAACAGCGGCAGTTCGTCCTCCGACAGCGGGACAGGATCGCCGTAGTGCGGCACGGAAAGATCATCGATCCCAATCAGATGCGGGTGGCCGATATGGACCGGCGCGCCGTGCACGGCCGGAAACCGGGCCGTGATGGCAATGGCGCGGATCGCATCCGCCGGTTGGAACGGGCGCATAGAGACGACCAAAGGGCCCGCGAAGGGCCCCGCTGGTACGCAGGGGATGGAGGTGCGCCACATCGCAACGTTCCGCCCCAACGCGATGTGCTTTAGCGGGATGCCGTCGGCGAGGAGCGCCTCCTCGAAGGAGAAGGAGCAGCCGAGCACGAAGGCAACGAGATCGTTCCGCCAGTGCGAGAGGATGTCCTGCGGCTCGGCGACGATCTCGCCCGCCCGCCACACGCGGTAGCGCGGCAGGTCGGTGCGCAGGTCGAGATCGTGCCCCAAAGACGGCAGAGAGGGGTCGCCCGGTTCAGAAACCGCAAGCAGGGGGCAGGGCTTTGGGTTGGCAACGCAGAAGCGCAGGAAGTCGGAGGCGTGCTCCGTCGGCAGAACAACGAGGTTGCCCTGTACGAAGCCCGGCGCAAGTCCGGCCGTGTGCCCGGCATAGCCGGCCCGGGCCGCGCGCCGGACACAGGCGCCATCGGCGCAGTCCGGGCGGGCGGCAACGGTCGACACATCGACGTGACAGCTCACGGTTTCGCTCGCTGACAGTGGGACATCGGGCACGCCATCATGCCCAAGCTGGGCCGATTGGCCAGAGGACATTCCCATGCACGCCCACCCCTCACCGCGGGACGGCTTCGGCCGCACAGTGCTCGTCGTCGCCGGCTTCAACCTCACCTATTTCGGGATCGAGGCCTCGGTCGCGGTCGCGATCGGCTCGGTCTCTTTATTCGCCGACTCGATCGACTTCCTCGAGGACGGCTCGGTCAACCTGCTGGTCTGGGCGGCTCTCGGCTGGCGTGCAGCGGACCGGGCGCGGGTCGGGCAGCTCCTCGCCGTGCTGCTTCTGGTGCCAACTGCAGCCGCGCTCTGGACGGCGTGGCAGAAGGTTCTCAATCCCGTCGCGCCCGCCCCGCTTGCCCTCACCCTCACCGGTGCCGGTGCGCTGCTTGTCAACGTCTGCTGCGCTCTGATGCTGGCGCGCTTTCGCACCGGGGGAGGGTCGCTGATCCGCGGCGCCTATCTCTCCGCCCGCAACGATGCGATCGCGAATGTTGCGATTTTCGCTGCCGGGCTCGTCACCGCTCTGCTCTGGCAGAGTGCCTGGCCGGACGTGATTGTGGGTCTTTGCATCGCGGCGCTGAACGCTGATGCCGCGCGGGAGGTCTGGCTGGCCGCGCGGGCGGAAGCCCGCGCGGCACGCGCCTGAGCGGCCGGGGCGATCGTCGTCCTCGCGCTTATCGCTGCGCTGAACGCCGGAACGGAGAAGGCGCCCGCGTTCATCACACCCGCGTTCATCAAACGGTGACCGAAGCCCGGCAGGACTCCCCTCCGCGCTGACGGGGCTGCCGCGGCGTGCTAGAGGGGGAGGTCTATGGAATGGATTGGGGCGGTGGGGTTCTGGGGCAAGGTCCTCGGCGGCATGGCTGGGTTCGCGATGGGCGGGCCCTTCGGCGCAGTGATTGGCGCAGCCCTCGGCCATGCTGCAGACCAGCGAACCGGCGCGTTTGGCGGCGGGATGCCGAACCTGCTCGATGCGGTGTTCCGGCCTGACCCTCTGCGTCTCGTCGACGCGGCCCGGCTTCTCGGTAACACCGAAACGGTCTTCTCGATCGCCATGGTCGTGCTCGCCGCCAAGCTCGCGAAGGCGGACGGGCCGGTGAAGCGGGCCGAGATCGACGCCTTCAAGCGCATGTTCCGTTTCCCGCCGGAGGCGGCCAAGGACATCGCCAGGCTTTGGGACCAGGCGCGGGAAACAAGCTCCGGCTTCGAGCCGTTTGCCGAAAAGCTCGCAGCCGCCTTCGCTGATAACCGAACGGTGCTCGAGGACGTGGTCGCGGCTTTGCATCAGATCGCGCTCGCGGACGGGCCGATCAACGACGCCGAGCGGCGCTTCATCGACGAGGTCGCGCGGCGAATGAACCTCACCGAACGCGAGCGGGAGCGGGCGCGCTCCGGCGGCAGCGCGCGGCCCGCGCCGAACGAGCCCGACCCGTATGAGGTGCTCGGCGTACCGCGCAACGCCTCGGACGAGGAAATCCGCGCTGCGTGGCGGCGGCTGATGCGGGAGCACCACCCCGATACGCTGGCCGCACGGAACGTTCCGCCGCGTTTCGTCGAGCACGCGACGCGCCGAGTGGCCGAGATCAATGCCGCCTGGAACCGGATCAAGCGCGACCGCGGACTGTAGAAGCGACGGGCGGGAGGCGCGGGCCGAGGATCGAACAGATGGAAGCCATCGGGGCGCGCCGCTCGCCTGCCTTGGCCGCAGCCGCGGCCGTTCCCCTCGTCGCCTCGCGATCTTCGCCCCCTGCCTCGCGAGCGCCCGGCGAGCCCCCTTGTCCGGCTCGGGCGCCGGGAGGATGAGCGAAGAGAGTTCGCAGATGCAGCCGAGGCAGCGGTCGGCCCGCCGTGTTCGCCGTGGCGGATGACGCTCCATCCCGCGCATCGTGGCGGCTGTCGATGGTCTTGAACCCCCCGCCCTGCCTCGACTTTCTTTCGGCCCCCTCGCCGAACCACGATGCCCGACCGCCCGGTGCCGTGATCGACGTGCTCGTCCTGCACTACACGGGGATGCGCACGGGCGAGGAGGCGCTCGCCCGTCTGCGCGATCCCGAAGCCAAGGTTTCCTCGCATTGGCTCGTGGAAGAGGACGGTCGTGTGTTCACGCTCGTGCCGGAGAGCCGGCGGGCTTGGCATGCGGGCGTCTCGTGGTGGCGCGGCCGGGCCGGCTTGAACGACCGTTCGATCGGGATCGAGATCGTCAACCCGGGCCATGACTGGGGTTACCGGGCCTTCCCGGAGGCGCAGATCGCAACGGTGATCGCGCTGTCCCGGGGGATCCTTGCGCGCCATCCAATCCGCCCGATCGACGTCGTCGCCCACAGCGACATCGCTCCCGATCGCAAACGCGACCCGGGCGAGTTGTTCCCCTGGGCCCGGCTGGCGGAGGCGGGCATCGGGCTCTGGCCAGGCTCGGCACCGGCAGCGGTCGACGAGGTTCCGGCGCTGCGGCCGGGCGAGATGGGCGACGGCGTGCAGGCGCTGCGGGCCACGCTGCGCAGGATCGGCTACCGTATCGCTCCCGAGGGCGCGGCGGATGACGCGCTTGCCGCTACGGTTTCGGCCTTCCAGAGGCACTGGGCGCCGCACCGCACCGACGGCGTTGCGGACGGGCGGACACGCTGGGCGGCGGGCCGCATCGCCGCCCTCGCGGCCAGAGGCGTCAGAGGAGTGTGACGCGGGCGGGGCAGGATCGGCGCGGGGCTTGAACGGCACCGCCCACGCGGGCCACATTCCGCGTGTGGGTCAGGCGGCTGGACGGTCGCGCCTGTCCGGGCGCAGGCCCGGGAGGTGAGGAAAGTCCGGGCTCCACGGGAACACGGTGCCGGGTAACACCCGGCGGGGGCGACCCCAGGGACAGTGCCACAGAAAACAAACCGCCGGCGCGAGAGGCGCGCCTCTCCCGCCGGTAAGGGTGAAACGGTGCGGCAAGAGCGCACCGCGGCCCCGGTAACGGGGACGGCACGGCAAACCCCACCGGGAGCAAGACCGAATAGGGGCGGGCGGCGGCGGGTTCAGCCCCGGCCGCAGGCGCGTTCCCGCGCGTCCCGCCCGGGTTGGTCGCGCGAGGCGTCCGGCGACGGGCGTCCCAGATGAATGGCCGTCCAGGGGTGGTGACACCCCCGACAGAACCCGGCTTACAGGCCGCCTGACCCGCGCCGTTCCGTAACAAGCTTGCGCGAACAAAGCACGAATACTTGCCAGCTGGCGCGACCAGCCGGCGACCAACCAACGCGCTTGCCGTCAATCTTTCTTTAGCGATTGGCCTGACCCGGTCGAACACGGCTCAGGACAGGGTCTTTGCATGGGTTTTCCATTGACTGACCAAGAATTCCCATGTTATCCCATCTTTGACCATAAGGCGGCAGCGCCGCCCACCTTCGTCCCGCGCCCCGCAGCCCGCGCGTCGGCCGAGGGCGCGGCGCAAGGCGGAGGGGCGCACGTAGCGGACGAGGATGGGCCAGTTCCTGGGCACCCACGTGAACAGGCTGGACCGCAAGGGCCGCGTCTCGGTCCCGGCCCCGTTCCGCGCGGTTTTGGCCCGTTGCGAGACGGCTGAAGTGATCCTCCGTCCGCACCACAAATCAGCATGCATCGAGGCCTGGCCCGAACCCGAGTTCCGTCAGCTCGCGGCCCGCCTCGACCGCCTCGATTCGTTCTCAGACGACCGCGACGCGCTGGCCTTTGCCCTGTTCGCCTCCGCCCATTCCGCAACGCCAGACGCCGAGGGACGGATTGTGCTGCCCGAACCGCTTATCGCGCATGCGTCGCTCGCCGAGATGGTCGCCTTCGTCGGTCTCGGTCGCGTCTTCCAGATCTGGGCTCCAGAGGCGGCTGAGCGGATGACCCGTGAGTCCGTCCGCACGGCACGCGAGCGCGGCCTGACCTTGCCCGCAGGAGGCTTGGCATGAGCGGGCACATCCCGGTGCTTCGCGACGAGGCGATCGCGTTCCTCGCCCCGAAGGACGGCGGTTGTTACCTCGACGCGACCTTCGGCGGGGGAGGCTACAGCGAAGCCATCCTAGAGGCTGCGCGATGCGCGGTGTTCGCGATCGACCGCGACCCCGCCGCGATCGCGCGTGGCGCTGAGCTGGTCGCCCGATTCTCGGGCCGGCTCACCCTGATCGAAGGGCGCTTCGGCGACCTCGTCGACCTGCTCGCGGCGCACGGTGTCGACGCGCTTGACGGCGCGGTGTTTGACTTCGGGCTCTCTTCCTTCCAGGTCGACGACCCGGCGCGAGGCTTCTCCTTTCGCCGCGACGGGCCGCTGGACATGCGGATGGGAACCGAGGGGAGGACCGCGGCCGATCTCGTCAACGCGCTCGATGAACATGCGCTTTGCAAGCTGATCCGCACCTACGGCGAGGAGCGGCACGCACTGCGAGTGGCGCGCGCCATCATCCGCGCCCGCCGCACCGCGCCGATCACCACGACCGGCCGGCTCGCCGACATCGTCCGCTCCGCCGTGCCCCGCGGCAAAGACGACATCGACCCAGCGACGCGCAGCTTCCAGGCGCTGAGGATCGCGGTGAACGACGAGCTCGACGAGATTGCGCGCGGGCTCTCCGGCGCAATTGATCTGCTGTCTCCGGGTGGACGAATCGTCGCCGTTTCGTTCCATTCCCTTGAGGATCGCATCGTGAAACGGCTCTTCGCCGACGCCGCAGGCCGCGGCCCCTCGCCGTCCCGGCACGACCCGCGCGGGCTGGCCGCACCGTTTCGGCCGAGGCTGCGCTTGATCACGGCGAAGCCGGTCGTGCCGAGTGCAGCCGAAATCGCGGCCAACCCGCGCGCGCGGTCGGCCAGGCTGCGCGCCGCCGAGCGGCTGGCGGAGGCCGCATGATCCGCCCCGCGACGCTCATTTGGGCCACCCTCGTCGTGATCGCAGGGCTTCTCCTGTACAAGGTCAAACACGACGTGCGCGCGCTCGAACGCGAGCTCGCGGAACTCAATCGCGCGCTGCAGGAACGGCGCGACCGCCTGCATGTGCTCGAAGCCGAATGGTCGCTGCTGAACGAGCCGGAGCGGCTTCGCGATCTCGCCGCGCGCCACCTCTCCCTTGTTCCGCTACGTGCCGAGCAGCTCGCCCGCGCCTCCGAGGCCATCCCTCGGCTCGCCCTCGCCCCCGCCCGGGCCGTCCCCTCCAACGCCGAGCCGGTCGCTGCCGTCGCCGCGGCTGAAGCGGCCGGGACGCCATCCCCTGCGGTGGCGATGGCGGGCTTGCCTCTGCCGCCAGCGTTCCCTGAGCCCGGCCCGCGAACCTCTCCGATGGCCGCATCCGCAGCCTCCGCCGCAGCTTATGAGCGGCGGGGCGCCGCTACCGCCCCTGCCGCAACGCCGCGCGGGACTACGCCCGCCTTGGCCGAGCCGCCGGCCGTTCGGCCCGGGCCCCGCCCCCTCGCTGCACCGGCCGGCTCGCCGCCGGCCGTGCCGGCGGTCTCGCCGCCTGCTCCAGGGGGGATCTCCTCGTCGCCGCCTGCGGCGACGCAGCCGCGACCCGCTCCGGTCGCGCCGTCCGCACCGCAGCCGGCCCTCGCCTCCGCCCTCGGCGCCCAAGCCGGCGCCCTGCCGCCTCCCGTCGCGGGGTCGCCACGGTGACAGAGCCTCAATCGCCGTCCCGGGTTGCCTCGCCCCCGCTCGCTTCGCCCCGGATCGCCGTCGCCTCCGGGCGGCCGCTGGTGCCGGTCGGCCGCGACCTGCCGAAACGCCAACCGCTCGAGACCGCGCGCGGGCGTCTCGCCCTGGCGGCGGGCGCCTTTGCTCTGCTTTACCTCGCGCTCGCCGGCCGGCTGATCGACGCGGCCACCGCCGAACCCGACAGGATCCGCGCCCAGCCCGTTCCGACCGCTCTCGTCGCGCCTGACCCGCGGGTCGAGCGCGCCGCCATCGTCGACCGCAACGGCGTCGTCCTGGCCGTGAGCCTGCCCTCGGCGGGGCTTTATGCCAACCCGCGCGAGATCATCGACCCGGAAGAGACAGCGCGGCGGCTCGTCTCGGTCCTGCCCGGACTGGATCCAGCGGCGCTCGCGCCGAGGCTCGCCGGCGAACGCCAGTTCGTCTGGATCCGTCGCCACCTCAGTCCGCGCGAACAGCAAGCAGTGATCGCGCTTGGCCTTCCAGGCCTGCATTTCCAGCGCGCCGAACGGCGCGTCTACCCGCAGGGGCGTGCAGCGGTGCACGTGCTTGGCGGCACCGATGTCGACGGCAACGGCATTGCGGGCGTGGAAAAATCCCTCGACTCCCGACTGCGCGAGGACCCCGCGACCCCGGTCCGACTGTCGATCGACGTCCGCGTCCAGCACGTCCTGCGCGAGGCGCTCGCCCGCGCGATCGACCGCTTTGATGCGATCGGCGGGGCGGGCGTGGTGCTCGACGTCACCTCCGGCGAAGTCCTCGCCATGGCCTCGCTGCCGGACTACGACCCGGAGGAGGTGGCCACCGCGACCGAGGCCCAGCGGTTCAACCGGATCACTGTCGGCGTCTACGAGCCGGGCTCGACGTTCAAGCTGCTCACCACGGCAGCGGCGCTCGACCTTGGCACAGTGCAGATCTGGGGCGGCTACGACGCGTCACGCCCAATCACCTATGGCCGCTTCACCATCAACGACTTCCGCGGCAAGAACCGCTGGCTGTCGGTGCCCGAGATCTTCGCCTATTCCTCGAACATCGGCACCGCGCGCATGGCGCTCGACATCGGGGTCACGCGCCATCGCGCCTTCCTTGACCGTGCGGGTTTGCTGCGGCGGGTGCCTATTGAACTGCCCGAGACCGCGATGCCGCTCTTTCCACACGGGCAAAACTGGCGCGAGATCAATACGTTGACCATCTCCTATGGGCACGGCATCTCGGTCACGCCCCTGCACGTGGCGATGTCGGCCGCGGCGATGCTGAACGGCGGACGGCTGATACGTCCCACCCTCCTCGCCCGCGACCCGAACGAGCCCCCACCTTTGACCCCGCAGGTGATCCGTCCCGAAACCTCGGCCACGCTGCGTCGCCTGATGCGACTGACCGTGACGGACGGCTCGGGCAAGGGCGCTGAGGTTCCAGGCTACTTCGTTGGCGGCAAGACGGGTACGGCGCAGAAGGTCGGCCCCGGCGGGCGCTATCTCGCAAACGCGCGCATTAGCTCCTTTACCGGCATATTCCCCTCCTACGACCCGCGCTACGTCGTCTACGTGATGATCGACGAGCCCAAACCCCGGCGCGAGACCCAGGGTTTCGCGACGGGCGGATGGGTGGCAGCCCCCGCCGCGCGTGAGGTCATCGCGAGCGTTGCCCCTCTTCTCGGCTATCTCCCGCAGCCGGAAACGCCTGTGATCCGGGAGGCTCTGGCCATGCCGATGCAGCCGCCGCGTCCCGCCCGTCAGCCCCCCCGGCCGGCGGACCCGCAGCGGGTCGCGCCCTTGCAACCGGCTTCGCCCCCGCAGCCGACAAGGCAGGCGGCCCTCGCCCAAGCGGTGGCCGGGGCGGCATCCGCCAATGCGGCTCGCTGACTTGATGGGCGGCGCTGCGCTCCCGGCGACGCTCGCCGGCCGTGCGGTCGAGCCTGCCCAGCTTGCCGCCGTCGAGGTGACCGGACTGACCGCCGACAGCCGGCGCGTCCGTGCGGGCGACCTGTTCGTGGCGCTTCCAGGAAGCCGGGCCGATGGGCGGGACTTCATCAATGAGGCGGTGGCGAAAGGCGCTGTTGCAGTCCTGGCGCCGGACGGCACTGTGTGGCCGCAGGGTGTGCCGCCTCGACCCCTCATCGTCGATGCCGACGCGAGGCGGCGCTTCGCGCTGATGTGCGCGACCCTGCATGGCGTGCAGCCCACCTGTGTGGTCGCGGTCACAGGGACCAATGGCAAGACCTCGACAGTGGATTTCCTTCGCCAGATCTTCGCCCGTCTCCACGGCGGCCGGGCTGCTTCGCTCGGCACACTGGGGCTGCTCGCGCCCGGTTTTCCGCCGAGCCCCTCGCTCACCACCCCCGACCCTGCCGCCCTGCATGAAACCCTTGCCGCGCTCGCTCGCGCCGGCATCGGGCACGCTGCGATCGAGGCCTCCTCGCACGGCCTCGACCAGCGCCGACTCGACGGCGTGCGCTTGGCCGCAGCCGCCTTCACCACTTTCAGCCGCGACCACCTCGACTACCACGGCACCATGGCAGCCTATCTCGCCGCCAAGATGCGCCTGTTCGAGGTGCTTCTCGACCCGCGCCGGCCCGTCGTCGCGCCGACCACGCTGGCAGTGGAGGCGTTGCGCGCCTTGCGCGCCGCATGCGACCGGCGAGGGCTGGTGCTGCACACCGTCGGGCCTGGCGGAAGCCTGATCGACGTCGAAAGCGCCGTTCCGTTGCCGGACGGCACGCGGATTAGGTTCCGTTTTGGCGGCGAACGACGCGACGTCCTGCTTCCCTTGGTCGGCTTCCAGGCAGGGAATGCGCTCACCGCTGCTGCCCTGGCGATCGTCACCGGTGCCGAACCCGATCACGCCTTCGCCGCTCTCTCCAACCTCGCCGGCGTGCGCGGGCGGATCGAGCGCGTGGCCGTGCTGGCGAACGGAGCCTCCGTCTATGTCGATTATGCGCACACGCCGGATGCCATTGTCGCTGTGCTCGCCGCCCTTCGGCCCCACTGCGCAGGGCGCCTCACCATCGTGTTCGGCGCCGGCGGAGATCGTGACCCCGGAAAGCGGGCGCTGATGGGCGAGGCGGCGCGCGCCGCCGACCGCGTCATCGTCGCGGACGACAATCCGCGCTCAGAGGACCCCGCCCTGATTCGCGCCGCCGTGCGCGCCGGCTGCCCGAACGCCGAAGAGATCGGCGACCGCGCGGCGGCGATCGCCGCTGCGATCGCGGGTCTCGGGCCCGGCGACGTCGCGGTCATCGCGGGCAAGGGGCACGAGCAGGGGCAGGTCCTCGGTGATCGCGTGGTTCCGTTCGACGACGCGACGGTCGCGCGCGATGCCGCAGACCGGCTAGGCGGGCGGCAATGACCCCGCTCTGGACCTCGGCCGAGATCGCCGGAGCGGTGCGTGGGCGGGCGGCAGCACCCTTCGTCGCCTCCGGTGTTTCCATCGACACGCGCAGCCTCGAACCGGGCGATGTGTTCGTCGCCCTCAAGGGGGCGCGGCGCGACGGGCACGACTTCGTCGCCGAGGCGCTGCGAAAGGGCGCAGCCGGGGCGCTCGTCTCGCATGACCCGGCCGAGGTCGCGGGCGACCCGCGACTGATCCGTGTTGCCGACACGCTTACCGCACTCGCCGATCTCGGCCGAGCGAGTCGGGCCCGCGCCAAGGCCACCGTGATTGCGGTGACGGGGAGCGTCGGCAAGACGGGAACCAAGGAGGCGCTGCGCCATGTTCTCGCGCGCCAAGGCGGCTGCCACGCGGCGGCAGCGAGCCACAACAACGCGATCGGCGTGCCGCTGACGCTCGCCCGCCTTCCCCGCGACACGCCGTATTGCGTGGTCGAGATCGGCATGAACCGGCCGGGCGAGATCGCCCCTCTCTCCCGCCTTGCCTCACCCCACGTTGCCATCATCACCACCGTCGAGGCCGTGCACATCGAGTTTTTTCCCGATGAGGAGGCGATCGCGGACGAGAAGGCGTCGATCATGCAGGGGCTGGTGGCGGGCGGAGCGGTCGTGCTCAACCGCGACAATCGGCATTACGCCCGCCTCTTGTCGTATGCGGAGCGTCTCGGGGTGCAGCGTATTCTGACCTTCGGAGCCGACCCGCGGTCGGACATGCGGCTGATCGACTGGCACGCGGAGGGCTTCGGGGGGCGGGCGCGCGCCGCGATCCTGGGTAAGGAGGTCGCCTTCCGCCTCGCCGCCCCAGGCCGGCACGCGGCGCAGAACGCGCTCGGTGTATTTGCCGCTGTGTTCGCTGCCGGGGCCGATCCGTTCCGCGCCGCGGAGGACATCGCGGATCTGCCGCCTGCGCCGGGGCGCGGGCAGCGCCTTGCGATCCCCCTCGGCGAGGGCGAGGCGATCCTTATCGACGACTCCTACAACGCCTCGCCGCCCTCGATGCGCGCTGCTTTCGCGGTGCTCGCCGATGCCCTGGCCACGCGGCGGGTCGCTGTGCTCGGCGACATGCTCGAGCTCGGCGCGCGCGCCGCAGACGAACACCGCGCCCTCGCCGAGGCGGCGGTGGAGGCGAACATCGATCTGGTCTTCTGCTGCGGTCCGCTGATGCGCAACCTCTATGAGGCACTGCCGAGGCGCATGCGCGGCGCCTACGCCGCCGACTCGGAAGCCCTGCTTCCCTTCCTGGATGACGCGCTTCGGCCCGGCGACGTGGTCCTGGTCAAAGGATCTCTCGCCAGTCGCATGGGGCGCATAGTGCACGCCCTCGCGCGTAGCGGAGGCTAGGCGATGCTGTTCAACCTCCTCGCCCCGCTCGCGGACGAATTCATCCTGTTCAACCTGTTTCGCTATCTCACCTTCCGCTCCGGGGGCGCCTGCATGACCGCCCTCTTCCTCTCCTTTCTGCTCGGCGGGCCGATCATTTGCCGCCTGAAGCGGCTGCAAGCGCAGGGGCAGCCGATGCGCGAGCGGTACATGACGGAGGCGCATCTCCTGGGCAAACGCGGCACCCCGACGATGGGGGGCGTGCTGATCCTGATCGCGCTCGTCGTCTCCACTTTGCTTTGGGCCGACTTGCGCAACGGCTATGTCTGGGCGGTGCTGATGGTGACCTTAGGCTACGGTCTTCTCGGCCTCGCCGACGACGTGCTCAAGGTGACGAGGCTCAACACCACGGGGGTTTCGGGGTCAATCAAGCTCGCCGTGCAGGGCGGAATCGGGCTGGCCGCCAGCCTGTGGATCATGATCATCGCCCGCCCACCGCTCGAATCCGCCCTCGCCGTTCCGTTCTTCAAGGACGTTCTGATCGAGCTCGGCTGGTTCTTCCTCCCCCTCGGCGCGCTGGTGATGATGGGCACCTCGAACGCGGTCAACCTGACCGACGGGCTCGACGGCCTAGCCATTGTGCCGGTGATGATCGCAGCCGCCTGTTTTGCGCTGATCGCCTACCTCGTCGGCAACAGCGTGTTCGCGAGCTACCTGCAGCTCCATTTCGTCTCCGGCGCCGGCGAACTCGCCGTGTTCTGCTCGGCCCTGATCGGCGCTGGAATGGGCTTCTTGTGGTTCAACGCACCGCCGGCGATGGTCTTCATGGGCGACACGGGAAGCCTCGCTTTGGGTGGCGCTCTCGGCGCGATTGCGGTCGCGACCAAGCACGAGATCGTCCTGGTCATCATCGGCGGCCTGTTCGTGTTGGAGACCGTTTCCGTCATCGTCCAGGTCGTGTCCTACAAGCTGACGGGGCGGCGCGTGTTCCGCATGGCGCCGCTGCACCACCACTTCGAGAAGAAGGGCTGGGCGGAGTCGACCATCGTCATCCGGTTCTGGATCATTTCCATGATCCTTGCCCTGGTTGGGCTGTCGACCCTAAAGCTGCGATGAGTACGCCCTTCGCCCCCTTCGCCGCGGAGCGCTTCGCCGTGATGGGCCTCGGCCGATCCGGGCTGCCGGTCGCGCGCGCACTTCTCGCCTTCGGCGCCGCAGTGCTGGCCTGGGACGATTCGGAGCCGGCACGTCGCGCCGCAGCTGCAGCCGGCGTACCGCTGGCCGACCTCGCCACCGCTGATCTCGCGGGCTTCAGCGGGCTCGTGCTTTCGCCGGGGATCCCGCACCGGCTCCCTGCCCCGCATCCGGTCGCCGCCCGCGCCCTTGCGGCAGGGATCCCGATCCTGGCCGAGGCCGACCTCCTCTATCGCGCCATGCGCGCCCGAGGCTCCATGGCGCGCTTCGCCGGGATCACGGGAACGAATGGCAAGAGCACGACCACTGCCTTGCTCGGCACGATCCTCTCCCGTGCGCGAGTGCCAGTGCAGGTCGGTGGAAACTTCGGCACACCGGCCCTCGCCCTCGAGCTGTTGGGAGACGAGGGGGTCTACGTCCTCGAGATGTCGTCCTACGTCTTGGAGCGACTCGCGGAGATCCGCTTCGATGCCGCAGCGATGTTGAACCTCTCTCCGGATCACCTCGATCGCCATGGCGACATGGCGGGCTATGCGGCGGCAAAGCGACGCATCTTCGATCGCCAGGATGCCGCGTGCACAGCCGTGATCGGCGTCGACGACGCCTGGTCACGCGCGATGGCCGAGGAGGTCGCGGCCGGTCCGGCCAACCTCGTCCGCATCTCGGGCGAGGGGGCGGTGGCGGGTGGTGTGTATGTCGAGAACGGTCGGGTGATCGACGACCGCGCTGCTGCGCGCCGTCGTATCGCGAGCCTCGTCGGACATCGCACGTTGCTGGGCACGCACAACGCCCAGAACGTCGCCGCTGCCGCCGCGCTCGCCCTTGCCCTCGGCGTCGCGGCTGAGGACATCGCGGCCGCGATTGCCACCTTCACGGGTCTGCCGCACCGCCAGGAACGCGTGGCCGAGATCGATGGTGTGGTTTTCGTCAACGACAGCAAGGCGACCAACGCCGAGTCGGCCGCCCGCGCCATGGCCTGTTACCAGCGGTTCTATTGGATCGCTGGCGGGCGCGCAAAGGCGGGCGGTATCTCGTCCCTGTCGCCGTTCTTCCCGCGCATCGCGAACGCCTTCCTGATCGGTGAGGCGGCAGAAGCGTTCGGCCGCACTCTTGCCGAGGCCCGGGTGCCGCACGTCGTCTGTGGCACGCTTGAGGTTGCAGCCAGAGCTGCCTTTGCGGCGGCGCGAAGAGAGGCGCCGGCCGTCGTCCTCCTCTCCCCGGCCTGCGCGTCCTTCGACCAGTTCTCTGGGTTCGAGGCGCGAGGCGAGGCATTCCGTCGCCTCGTTGCCGCCTTGCGCCAAACGGCGGACGCATGACTGCGCTCGCGCGCAACGACAGCTCGCGTCTCGGCCGATGGTGGTTCACGGTCGATCGCTGGATGCTAGCGACGGTCGGGCTCCTGATCGTCGTCGGCATGTTGAGCTCGCTCGCGGCAAGCCCCGCGGTGGCGGAACGGATCGGGCTCGACGCCTTCGCCTTCGTCCGCCGTCAAATGCTGTTCTTGCCGGCCGCCGCCGCGCTGATGCTGGCGGTCAGCCTGCTTGGTCCGCGCGCAATCCGGCGGCTCGCGCTCGCAGGCTTCCTGGTCTCGCTTGGTCTCACCTTTGCCGCTCCCCTCCTCGGCCCCGAGATCAAAGGGGCGAGGCGCTGGATCTCGCTGCCCGGGCTCTCCCTGCAGCCCTCGGAGTTTCTCAAGCCGTGTTTCGCCGTCGTGACCGGCTGGCTGTTTGCCGAGGGTGTGCAGACACGAGGCTTCCCCGGCGCCGCGATCGCCTGCCTTCTTCTCGGCGCGGTGCTGGTCGCCCTGAAGCTGCAGCCGGACATCGGGATGGCCGCCGTGGTTCTCGCCGTGTTCCTCGCGCAATGGTTCGTCGCTGGGCTGCGCCTCGTCTGGGTCGCGCTCCTTGCCGGGCTTGCTGCAGCCGTTGCGGTCGCGGCTTACGTGATGTTCCCACACGTACAGAGCCGAGTTGCGCGTTTCCTCGATCCGTCGTCCGGCGACACCTACCAGATCGACCGTGCGCTGCAGGCCTTTGCCTATGGTGGCCTGCTCGGCCGGGGGCCTGGCGAGGGGCGGGTCAAATCCGTCCTGCCCGACGCCCATGCCGACTTCGTTTTCGCCGTTCTCGGCGAGGAGTTCGGGATGCTGGTCTGCCTCTTCGTCCTTGCGCTCTTCGCCTTCGTCGTCCTGCGCGCGCTTCTCCGCCTGCTTGCCGAGACCGACATGTTCGTGATCGTCGCGGGCGCCGGCCTCGCCGTGCAATTCGGACTGCAAGCCTTCATCAACATGGGCTCGACCCTGCACCTGATCCCGACCAAGGGGATGACCCTGCCGTTCATTTCCTACGGCGGGTCGTCGGTGTTTGCGACCGCGCTCGGCCTCGGGATGCTGCTCGCCCTGACGCGACGGCGCACGCGGAGCGATCTGCCGTGAGAGGGTCGAGGATTCGTCCGATCGCGATCGCCGCCGGCGGGACGGGCGGACATGTCTATCCAGCGCTCGCGACGGCCGCCGCACTCGCCGAACGCGGCGAGCGTGTCGTTCTGCTGACGGATCGGCGGACGGCGGAACGCTACCCCTCCGCCTTCTCGGGCATCGAGACGCATGTGATCGCGGGCGAAGGGCTCGCGGGGCGCGGAGCGGCGAAGGTCCCGGGCGCCATCGCGTCCTTCGCCCTTGGCGCCGTCCAGGCGCGCAGCCTCCTGGTCCGTCTGGCTCCGGCGGCGATCCTCGCCTTCGGCGGATATCCCTCGGTCGCGCCGGCCGTCGCCGCACGGTCGCTGCCGGCAGGGCTCCGTCCCCGGGTCGTCCTGCACGAGCAGAACGCCGTGCTGGGCCGCGCCAACCGCGTGCTCGCCCGCTTCGCCGACCTGCTCGCGCTCTCTTTCGCCGACACCGCACGCGTGCCAACGAAAACCCGGACCGCGCTGATCGGCAACCCGGTGCGCCCTGCCGTCGCCGCCCTGAGCAACGCCCCATATGATCCTCCAGAGGGTGGGCAGACGGTTCGGCTGCTCGTGCTCGGCGGCAGTCAGGGCGCACGGGTCTTCGCCCAGCTCGTCCCCGCCGCACTCGCCCTTTTGCCACAGGCGCTGTGCAGCCGGCTCGTGCTGACGATGCAGTGCCGCGCCGAGGACACGCCCCGCGCCGAAGCGAGCCTCAGCGCACTCGGCATTGCCGTCTGGCTGGCCCCGTTCTTCGACAACATCGCGTCGCTCTATGCCGCCGCCCATCTCGTGCTCGGCCGCGCTGGCGCCTCGACCGTGGCCGAACTCGCCTGCGTAGGGCGCCCCGCCATCCTGATCCCCTATCCCCACGCCGTCGACGACCACCAGAGCGCGAATGCGCGCGCCCTCGCTCTGGCAGGGGCAGCCGAGGTGTTCTCCGAGGCAGAGCTGACGCCGGCTCAGCTCGCCGGTCGCTTGGCTGCCCTGCTCGGCGAACCTGGCCGGCTCAGCGCCATGGGCGCTGCCGCCCGCCGCCTCGCCCGTCCCGAAGCCGCGCGCGAGCTGGCCGAGGCCGTGCTCGCCCTGGCACAGACGGAGGCTCGCTGATGCGTGCGCTCCCTCTCTCCATCGGCACCATCCACTTCGTCGGCATTGGCGGCATCGGGATGTCAGGCATCGCCGAGGTGCTGCACAACCTCGGCTATCGCGTGCAGGGCAGCGACATCGCGGAAGGCTATACGGTCAAGCGCCTGCGCGATCTTGGCATTCCGGTCACGATCGGTCATGCCGCGGAGAACCTCGGTGAGGCACAAGTCGTCGTCGTCTCCTCCGCGGTTAAGCGCGACAACCCTGAGATCGTGGCCGCACGCCAGCATCTGATCCCGGTGGTGCGGCGGGCCGAGATGCTCGCCGAGTTGATGCGGCTGAAGTGGTCGATCGCGGTCGGCGGCACCCACGGCAAGACGACCACAACCAGCCTGATCGCCGCCGTGCTGGAGGCCGCGCATCTTGATCCGACCGTGATCAACGGCGGCATCGTCAACGCCTACGGCTCAAACACGCGTCTCGGCTCCGGCGACTGGATGGTGGTGGAGGCGGACGAGTCCGACGGCTCCTTCCTCCGCCTTCCGGCCCTGATCGCGGTCGTGACCAACATGGATCCTGAGCACCTTGATCACTGGGGAACGGCCGAGGCGATGAAGGAGGGCTACGCCCATTTCGTCGCCAACATCCCCTTCTACGGCTTCGCCGTGCTCTGCCTCGACCATGCGGACGTGCAGGCAATGATCCCCCGCCTCGCCGACCGCAGGATCATCACCTACGGCTTTTCCCCGCAGGCCGACATACGGGCCGAGAAACTGGTGATGGACCGCCTCGGCGCCACCTTCGACGTGGTGGTCTCCGACCGCCACGGCGGCCGCGCCCGACGCCTGAAACCGTTCCGCCTGCCGATGCTTGGCGCACACAACGTGCAGAACGCGCTCGCCGCCATCGCGGTCGGGGTCGAAATGGACATCGCCGAGGACGTGATCCGTTCCGCCCTCCTGGGCTTCAAGGGGGTGAAGCGCCGCTTCACGCGCGTGGGTGAAGTCGGTGGCATCACCATCATCGATGACTACGGGCACCACCCGGTCGAGATCGCCGCCGTGCTGAAAGCGGCGCGGCAAGCTGGGGCGCGCGAGGTCATCGCGGTGGTGCAGCCGCACCGCTACACCCGTGTTGCCGCCTTGTTCGAGGAGTTCTGCACCTGCATGAACGAGGCGTCGACGGTCATCGTCGCCGACATCTATCCCGCGGGCGAACAGCCGATCGCCGGAGTGGATCGCGACACGCTGGTGGATGGCTTGATTGCCCGCGGCCACCGTTCGGTGGTGGCCTTGCCCGACCCAGCGCACCTCGCGGAGATGGTACATGCAATCGCCCGGCCCGGCGATTACGTCGTCTGTCTCGGCGCCGGATCGATCACGCACTGGGCGCATGCTCTGCCGCGGGAACTCGCCGTCCTGCAGGCCGCCATCCCGCGCCGTGCCGGTGGGGGTTCCGCATGACAGCGATGGCACCTTCTACGGCCCCTCTCGGCCCCCTGCCCTTGCCACGTGGCCGCATCGTCGCCGGTGCGCCGCTTGGTGCGCTCACTTGGTTTCGCACCGGCGGCACCGCCGAGGTCCTGTTCCGCCCAGCGGATGTGGACGACCTCTCCGCCTTTCTCGCCGCGCTTGATCCGGCCGTCCCGGTGACGGTGATCGGTGCCGGATCGAATCTTCTCGTGCGCGAGGGCGGTGTGGGCGGCGTCGTCATCCGCCTGCCGGCAGCAGGCTTCGGCGCCATCGCGGTGGAACCCGACGGCATCATCGCCGGCGCGGCGGCCCTTGATCGCACGGTGGCGGAGGCCGCGGCTGAAGCCGGCCTTGCCGGCCTCACCTTCCTCTCCGGAATCCCCGGCAGCCTCGGCGGGGCGGTGGCCATGAACGCTGGCGCCTTCGGCGCGGAGATCGCCGATGTCCTGGATTGGGCCGAGTTCGTCACCAGGGACGGTGGTCGTCTGCGCCTCGACGCGCGCGACCTCGGCCTTTGCTACCGCAGCGCACGACTTCCCCCTGGCGCGATCATTACGCGGGTGCGGCTGCATGCACGTCCGGGAAACCCTGTGGCCATCGCCGAGGAGATGGCGCGGATCAGGGCAGTGCGTGAAGCGAGCCAGCCGGTGCGCGGACGAACGGGCGGCTCCACCTTCAAGAACCCGCCGGGAGCGAGGGCCTGGGAGCTGATCGATGCCGCCGGCTGCCGCGGGCTTCGGCGCGGTGATGCGCAGGTGAGCGAGAAGCACTGCAACTTCCTGCTCAACCATGGCCATGCCACCGCTGCCGACCTCGAAGGGCTGGGCGAGGAGGTTCGCGTTCGGGTGCGGGCGGCGACTGGCGTCGAGCTCGAGTGGGAAATCCGCCGCATTGGCAGGCCGCTGGCGGAGGGCAGCGCATGAAGCGCGTGGCGGTTCTGTATGGCGGAATTTCGGCCGAACGGGAGGTCAGCCTCGTTTCGGGAGCGGAAGTCGCACGCGCGCTGGCTGAAGCGGGCTACGACGTCGTGCCGATCGAGGTTACGCGCGATCTCGCAGGGCTGATCGAGGCGCTCTCTGCAGCCAAGCCCGACGTCGTCTTCAACGCCCTGCACGGACGCTACGGCGAGGATGGCTGCATCCAGGGCATCCTCGAATGGCTCGAGATCCCCTACACGCACTCCGGCGTGCGCGCATCCGCCCTCGCCATGGACAAGGCGGCCGCCAAAGCCTGTTTCGCTGCGGCCGGGCTGCCCGTCGCACCGCACAGGCTCGTCACGCGCGAGGACCTTGCCCGGGACCACCCCCTGCCCACGCCCTATGTCTTCAAGCCCTTGGCTGAAGGCTCGTCCGTCGGCGTGGTGATCGTCCGCGAGGGCGACAACCGCCGGGACGAGATCGTTCGCAGCTGGTGCTACGGACCGCTCGCCATGGCCGAGGCCTATGTTCCGGGCCGGGAACTGACTGTCGGCGTGCTCGGCGACCGCGCGCTGGCGGTGACCGAGATCACGACCGTGCACGGCTTTTACGACTACGAGGCGAAATACCGCCCCGGGGGAAGCAGGCACCTCTTGCCCGCACCCATTCATCCGGAGGCCTATCGCGCCGCCTTGGGCGTCGCTGCCGCGGCCCATCGTGCGCTCGGCTGCCGCGGGGCTAGCCGGGCCGATCTTCGTTACGACGACACCGAGGGCGAACCGGGCCGGCTCGTGCTGCTCGAGGTCAACACGCAGCCAGGCATGACCCCGACCTCGCTGCTACCGGAACAGGCTTGGCATTGCGGCATCGGCTTCCCCGCGCTCTGCGCCTGGATGGTGGAGGGGGCGCGATGCGGGGCTTGAGCAGCAACCGCCGGGCGCAACGCCCGGGCCGGCTTCGTCTCTTCCTTCGCCGTTGGCGTCGCCTCGCCTGGCCCGCAGTCGCGGTCGGACTGGTGGCGGCCGTGGTCGGAGGCCTTGCGGCGGGTCTCGCCCTCTCCAGCATACCGCAGCGCCTGCTGGCTGAGATCAGCCAGGCGATTGAGGATGCGACCGCCGAGGCCGGTCTCGTCGTCACAACCGTCACCATCGAGGGCCGTGTGCACGAGGACCGCGATGCCATCCTTGCCGCCACGGGGCTGCGCCTTGGCCAACCGATGCTTGCCGTTTCGCCGGAGACGCTGCGCAAGCGGCTGGAGGACTTGCCCTGGGTCCAGCAAGCCTCCGTCTATCGCCGCCTGCCGGGACAGGTCCACTTTTCCATTGTTGAGCGTGCCCCTTTCGCCCTCTGGCAAGCGAAGGGGACCTTTGCGGTCATCGACCGCACGGGCCGGGTGATCACTCGCGAGGGCCTGGAGCGCTTTACGCATCTGCCGCACGTTGTCGGCGAAGGTGCAGCGGAGGCGGCCGCTGCGTTCCTCGACCTCGTCGATCTCCATCCCGAGGTAAGGCAGCGTGTGTCCGCCGTTGTGCGCGTCAATCAGCGGCGCTGGAACCTAAGGCTGATCTCCGGCGCAGACGTCTTGCTGCCAGAGGGGCACGAAGCCGCCGCGCTGGCCCGGCTGGCCGAACTGCACCGGGACACAAGCCTGCTGGATCGCGCGCTGAAGGTCGTCGATCTGCGTCTGGCCGATCGGCTCGTGCTTCGGCCCGCGTCCGACGGGCAGCCGGCGCAATCCGCGACCTCCACGGAAAAGGGACGGCGCGGATGAACGACATGCCGAACCGCCCTTCCGCTGCGCCGGAAACGCTGGCGATGCGCTCGACCCCCACGCGCGGGCGAGCGCGTGGGCGATCGGGGCCGATCGCCGTGCTCGACATCGGTTCGAGCAAGATCACCTGCCTGATCGGTCGGGTGGAGAGCGACGGCTCGATCCGCGTCCTCGCCGTAGGCCATCAGCGCGCGCGTGGCGTGCGGGCGGGCTCGATCGTCGATCTCGACCAGGCCGAGGCGGCGATCCGCGCCACCGTCGCGCAGGCCGAGGAACAGGCGGACCAGCCGGTGCGTGAGATGGTGGTGAACCTCTCCTGCGGCCAGCCGCAGAGCCGGCACTTTGACGTGCGCATGGCGATGCACGGCAATGCGGTGACGGACGCCGACCTGCGCCGGATCGTCGCGGAAGGCCGCGTGCGCGGCTACGCCGAGGGGCGCGAGGTCGTCCACGCCATCCCCCTCGCCTACGCGGTTGACGAGACAGCCGGGGTGCGCGACCCGCGCGGCATGGTGTGCGAGAGCCTGGGTGCCCGGCTTCACATCGTCGATGCCGCCGTTGGCACGCTGCGCAACCTCGCCGCTTGCCTCGCACGTTGCGATGTCGAAATCGACTTCCTGGTCGCCGCCCCCTTCGCCGCCGGCCTCGCCGCGCTGGTCGAAGACGAGCGCGAGCTTGGCGTGCTTCTGATCGACATGGGCGGGGGCACGACCAGCCTCGCCGTCTTTGCCGAGGGGCAGCTGCAACACACCGAGGTGATCCCGATCGGCGGGCAGCATGTCACCAATGACATCGCGCGGGGCCTGTCCACCACCGTCGCCCACGCGGAACGGATGAAGACGCTGCACGGTTCGGCCGAGCTCGCGCCCGAGGACGCGCGCGAGTTGCTCCCTGTCCCGCTTGTCGGCGAGGACGATCATGCGATCGCCAAGGTGCCGCGGTCGATGCTGGTCGGCATCATCCGACCGCGCCTGGAGGAGACGTTCGAACTCGTTCGCGCCCGTCTCGAGGCAGCCGGGCTCGCCTCAGTCTGCGGCCGCCGCGCGGTGCTAACGGGCGGGGCGTCTCAGCTCATCGGCGCGCGCGACCTCGCCGCAACTCTGCTCGACAAGCAAGTCAGGCTTGGCCGCCCACCTGCCCTGCGCGGCCTGCCCGACATCGCCCAAGGGCCCGGCTTCGCCGTGCCCGTTGGCCTGCTGATCTGGGCAGCGACTGAGGGCCAAGTCGCGCGCGACCTCGCCCCTGTCGGTTTCGCCGGCATGCCAGGGCCGCTGCGCCGCGTGTTCGCTTGGCTTCGCGAGCGGCTTTGACGCCGATGCAAGCCCTGATCCCACTCCGGAACCCGATCGCCTCCCGAGGAGACACACCATGGCCATCACGCTGACCGTCCCCGCCCAGGCGCTGAACGATTTCCAGCCGCGCATCACCGTCATCGGTGTCGGCGGCGGCGGCTGCAACGCGGTCAACAACATGATCGCCTCGCAGCTCGACGGTGTAGAGTTCATCGTCGCCAACACCGATGCGCAGTCGTTGATGAAGAGCCGAGCCGACCGCAAGATCCAGCTCGGGCCGCACCTGACCCAGGGCCTTGGCGCCGGCGGACGGCCCGAGGTCGGACGAGGTGCGGCGGAGGAGGCAGTGGAGGAGATCGCCTCCCATCTCGCGGGGGCGCATATGGTGTTCATCACCGCCGGCATGGGCGGCGGCACTGGCACGGGTGCAGCCCCGGTGGTCGCACGCATCGCTCGCGAGAAAGGCATCCTTACCGTGGGCGTGGTGACCAAACCGTTCGAGTTCGAGGGACTGAAACGCAAGCGCGCGGCCGAGGCCGGCATCGAGGAACTCCAGCAGTATGTCGACACGCTGATCGTGATCCCGAACCAGAACCTGTTCCGTCTTGCAAATGACAGGACCACCTTTGCGGAAGCCTTCAAGATGGCCGACAACGTCCTTTACATGGGCGTGCGAGGGGTGACCGATCTCATCGTCCACCCGGGCCTCGTCAATCTCGACTTCGCCGACATCCGCGCCGTGATGGCGGAGATGGGCAAGGCGATGATGGGAACAGGCGAGGCGGAGGGTGAGGACCGCGCGGTGCGCGCGGCCGAAATCGCGATCTCCAACCCCCTTCTCGAGGACGCCTCGATGAAGGGTGCGAAGGGCGTGCTGATCAACATCACCGGCGGCCCCGACATGACCCTGTTCGAGGTCGATGAGGCGGCGAACCGGATCCGCAAGGAGGTCGGGGACGAGGAGGCGAACATCATTTTCGGCTCGTCGATCGATGAGGACATGGCGGGACGGATGCGCGTCTCTGTTGTGGCCACGGGGATGGAAGCCAATGCCGCGGCGCGGGCGCGGCCTGCACTCGTGGCCGTCGACGGCGCGCCCATCCCCCGACCCGCGCCAGCCGCTGTTCACGCCCCCGCGGCGGCGACTCCAGCCGCGGCGGCAGCGGCGGTCGCCGCAACCAAGGTGGTAGGCAACACGGTTCTGCAGTCGGCTCCTCTCGCTGCCGATCTCGCTCTGGCAGCGACGGAACGGTCCCCGTCGGTCGAGGCGACGAGGGCGCCCGGGTCCGGCGAACCGCTTGCCGAACAGCCCGCCCCCCTGTTCGCGGCCCGAGATCCCGCTCCGCCGCCCCTGGCGTCTTCGGCTGCGACCCCGGCGACCGCGACGATCCCGCCCCAGCCTGCCGCGCGCAGCCTGTTCCAGCGCGTCACGCGCCTGATCGCGGGCGGCGGCGGCGATGAGCCCGCCCAGGCGCCCCAGTCTCGCCCTCCTGTTGCCGCGCGCGCGGAGCCGATCCTGACGCCGATCGGCCACGGTGCCTCCCGGCAACACCCCCGCCATGGATTGGAGGAGAGTGGGCTCGACATCCCAGCCTTCCTCCGTCGGCAAGGCAACTGACGCAGTTGACCTCAGAGGCCGGCTGCATCGAGAGGATCTACCGCAAGCGCCGTACTGTCTCCGCCCTGATTTGGCCAAAATGTGGAAAAATAAGGCCAGAGCTTGAAACACTGAGAAAAGAAGCTTGACTTGTCCCGACGCGACAGCGGCCCGTAAACATCCAGTTTGAAAATCCTCTGTTTGGGAGCCGGTCGCTCCCGGACATCTGGACTTGGTGAAAACCCTTGGCCAGGCGAGGCCGTCGTCTGAACAGACGCTGACCTTGCCGCCTGAGCGGTTGCGTGCGGAGACCTGGGAGACGTGCATTTGGCCCTCGACAGCCACGTGGCGGAAACCCTTCACCCCTTTCAGCGGACGTTGCGGGCACCAATCGGCTGCGCCGGAGTGGGCCTGCATTCGGGGCGGAAGGTGTCGTTGACACTGCTTCCCGCCGAAGCGAACCAAGGCATCGCCTTCCGGCGCGTCGATCTCGCCGACCGGCCGCTCATTCCGGCCCGGTGGGACCACGTCGTCGACACCCGTCGCAACACCGCGGTCGGGCTGCGCGGTCGGCATGCAGCCACCGTCAGCACGGTCGAGCATCTTTTGGCTGCCCTTGCCGGCACGGGCGTCGACAACGCGATCGTCGAGCTCGACGGTCCCGAGGTCCCCATCATGGACGGTTCGGCTGCCCCCTTCGTGTTCCTGATCGAATGCGCAGGCCTCGCGACGCAGGCGGCTCCCCGACACGTGCTCGAAGTCCTCCACCCCGTCCATGTCGAGGAGGGCGAGGCCAGCATCACCGTCCTTCCGGACCCTGGAGTCGTACCGGCTTACGAGATGGAGATTGACTTCCCCTCCCGCGTGATCCGTCGCCAACACCGCTGCGTCCGTCTTGCGCCCGGCGCGTTCAAGCGCGACCTCGCCCGCGCGCGCACCTTCGGCTTCGTCGAGGAGATCGCCGCGCTGCGCGACGCCGGCTTGGCCCGCGGCGGCAGCCTGGACAACGCCGTCGTGCTGCACGGGGCAAAGGTGCTGAACGACGGCGGCCTCCGCTACACGGATGAGTTCGTCCGGCACAAGCTGCTCGACCTAGTCGGCGATTTCGCGCTTGCGGGGGCGCCGCTTCGCGGCCGCGTCATCGCCCGCCGCGCAGGTCACCGCCTGAACGTTCGCGCCCTGCAGAGGCTGTTCGCGGAACCGAAAGCCTACCGCGTGGCGCCCCTCATGCCCGCGACCTCGAGCGGCGACAGCTTCGTCACCCCTTTGCGAGCCGCTGCGGCGCCGGCCTGATCGCGACACGCGCTCTCGCCCAGCCGTCGCGCATGCTATAGAGGTGCGCGATGGTTATCGCGCGTTATGCTGCCCTTCTCCTGCTGAGCTTTGCTCTCTCCGCCTGTAGCGGCCGTGATGATCCGGCCAACCTTGCGCTCGAGCGGGATCGGCCGGTCGAAGACCTCTACAACGATGCGGCCGATGCCCTCGAGGCTGGCCAGTACGCACGCGCGGCCACGCTTTTCGACGAGGTCGAGCGGCAGCACCCCTATTCGTCTTGGGCCGTGACGGCGAAGGTGATGGCAGCCTATGCCCAGTACATGCGCAACAAATACACAGAAGCGATCGCCGCGCTCGATCGCTTCATCCGCCTTCATCCGGCCAATCCGAACATTCCTTACGCCTACTATCTTCGCGCCCTCTCCTACTACGAACAGATCGCGGACGTGAGCCGAGACCAGAGGATCACCGAACAGGCGCTCGGGGCGCTTACCGAGGTGGTGAACCGTTTCCCAGACACGCCGTACGCACGCGACGCACGGCTGAAGATCGATCTCGCCCGCGACCATCTTGCCGGCCACGAAATGATGATCGGTCGCTACTATCAGCGGCAGAACCTTCACCTCGCGGCGATCAACCGCTTCCGCCGCGTCGTCGATCTTTATCAAACGACGAACCACGTGCCGGAGGCGCTGCACCGTCTGACCGAATCCTTCCTCGCTCTGGGCCTCGTCGAGGAGGCGAGACGCACGGCCGCCGTGCTCGGGCACAACTTTCCGGGTTCGCCCTGGTACCAGGACAGTTACGCCCTGCTCGTCCCCGGCGCCGAACCTGCCGAACGTCGCCGGCAAGGGTTGCTCGCGCGATGGTGGTCCTCCGTATTCTGAGCGGCCCGCGCCGAGTGCGTCGATGCTCGTCGCACTCTCGATCCGTGACATCGTCCTGATCGACCGGGTCGACCTGTCGCTGGGCCCGGGTCTCACCGTGCTCACCGGAGAGACCGGGGCGGGCAAGTCGATCCTGCTCGACAGCCTGGGCCTCGCCCTTGGCGTGCGATCGGAAGCCGGCCTTGTGCGAGAGGGGGCGGCACAGGCGGTGGTCACCGCCGTGTTCGAACCGGCGGCGAACCATCCCACGCGCGCGCTGATTGCTGAGCAGGGTCTGCCTGACGAGGCGTCGATCACCCTGCGTCGTGTTGTGCAGGCGGATGGGCGGTCGCGCGCCTTCGTCAATGGCGAGCCGGTCAGCGTGTCGTTCCTGAAACGGCTCGGCCAAGCTCTGGTCGAGATTGAAGGCCAGTTCGCCCAGGTCGGGCTCGCCGACCCTGCGACCCACGCCGAGCTGCTCGACGGGTTCGCCGGCCTCAACGGCGAGGTTGAGCGGGTGCGCGGCGCCTTCGCCGCCTGGCGCGCGGCGGAGCGAGCGGCCGCCGACGCCGAAGCGGCGATCGCCGCCGCACGACGCGACGAGGAGTGGCTCAGGCACGCAGTGGCCGAGCTTGATCGTCTTGCTCCCGAAGCAGATGAAGAGGACCGGCTCGATCGTCTACGCCGCAGCCTGCAAGCGGCAGAACGGCGGGGCGAGGCTCTCGCCGCGGCGCGCGACGAGCTCGTCCGCAACCGCGGCGTCGCCCAGGCCCTACGCTCGGCAGCGCGCGTCCTCGAACGGCTCGGCGACGACGACGCTGTTGCCCCTGTTCTCGCCTTGATCACCGCGGCCGAGGATGCCGTTGCCGAGGCGGAAACGGCGCTTGCGCGCATGCTTGCCGACTCGGCGCTCGATCCACGCAGGCTCGAACAGGCCGAGGAGCGTCTGTTCGCGCTGCGCGCCGCGGCGCGCAAGCATCATGTTCCGGTCGCCGAACTTCCGGCCTTGCGCCAACGGCTGGCCGAACGGCTGCGCGAACTCGATCTCGGCGGGGCGCGCATCGCAGCTCTCGCCTCCGCCGCCTTGGCCGCGCGCGAGGCGTACCGGACGGTCGCTGACGCGCTCTCCGCGTCGAGACAGCGTGCGGCTGAACGGCTGGGCCGCGCGGTGGCGCGCGAACTTGCCCCGCTGAAGCTCGAGCGCGCCCGTTTCGTCGCCGACATCGCCCGGCGCGAGGAGGCGGCCTGGGGCCCGGACGGCGCCGACAGGGTTCATTTTCTGGTTGCGATGAATCCGGGCCAGACGCCTGCACCGCTTGCGAAATGCGCCTCCGGCGGAGAACTCGCCCGTCTTCTGCTCGCGTTCAAGGTCGTGCTCGCGCGCGCTTCTCCCGTCGCTACGCTGGTCTTCGACGAGGTCGATGCTGGGATTGGCGGGGCGACCGCGGCCGCTGTGGGCGAACAGCTGGCTCGGCTGGCCGCGTCTTTGCAAGTTCTCGTCGTCACCCACTCGCCGCAAGTCGCGGCCAAGGCATCGCACCACTGGCGGGTGAGCAAACGCACCAGCGGCGGCACGACGCGGACGGAGGTCGAGGTGCTGACGGAGGCCGAACGGCGCGAGGAAATTGCGCGTATGCTGGCAGGGGAACGCATCACGGATGCCGCGCGTGCCGCCGCCGCCGACCTGCTCGCGGGCGGGTAATGAAACGGCTGCGCGACATTCCGGTGGAAAGCCTCACCGAAGAGGAGGCGCAGGCCGAACTCGCCGCACTCGCCGCCGAATTGGCCGAACACGACCGCGCCTATTACGAACGTGACCAGCCGGCCATTTCGGATGCCGAATACGATTCGCTCAAGCGCCGCAACGCCGCCATCGAAGCCCGCTTCCCCGATCTCGTCCGGACCGACAGCCCCAGTCTCCGCATCGGCCACCCTCCAGCACGGGGCTTCGCCAAGCACCGGCACCTGAAGCCGATGCTGTCGCTCGACAACGTGTTCGACGAGGGCGAGTTCTCGGCCTGGCTCGACCGCGTCCGGCGTTTCCTAGCCTTGCCAACGGCCGAGCCGATTGCGCTCGTTGCCGAACCGAAGATCGACGGCGCCTCGATCAGCCTCACCTACCGCGGCGGGCGCTTCGCCGTCGGCGCCACGCGTGGCGACGGCACGGAAGGCGAGGACGTGACCGCGAACCTGCGCACGCTGAAGGACCTTCCCCTCGCCCTCGCCCCGCCATTCCCCGAACTGATCGAGATTCGCGGTGAGGTCTACATGGCGAAGGACGCCTTCCTCGCGCTGAACGACCGGATTGTCGCGGCCGGCGAGGAGCCCTTCGCCAATCCCCGCAATGCGGCCGCCGGGTCGCTGCGCCAGAAGGACCCTACCGTCACCGCCTCGCGCCCGCTTGCACTGTTTGCCTATGCGGTCGGGGACTGTTCCGAAGCCGTTGCCGACACGCACCGTGCCCTGCTCGCGCGCTTGCAGAAGTGGGGCTTCCCGGCCAACCCCCTCTCGCGGCCCCTGGCCGACTGGATGGAAGCCAGAGTGTTCCAGCAGGAGATCGAGCTCGCGCGGTCCTCTTTGCCCTACGACATCGACGGCGTGGTCTACAAGGTGGACCGCTTGGATTGGCAGGAGCGACTTGGCTTCGTCGGGCGAGCGCCGCGCTGGGCGGTGGCCTGGAAATTCCCGGCCGAGAAGGCGACCACCCGCTTGGTCGCGATCGAGATCCAGGTCGGGCGCACGGGCGCGCTCACCCCGCGCGCGGTGATGGAACCGGTGAACGTTGGTGGGGTGATCGTCCGTCACGCTACGCTGCACAACGAGGACGAGATCGCGCGCAAGGACATCCGTGTCGGCGACACCGTGATTGTGCAGCGCGCCGGCGACGTGATCCCGCAGATCCTCGGCGTGCTCCTGGACAAGCGCCCGCCCGATGCCGCCCCCTTCGTCTTCCCCGATCGCTGCCCCGTCTGCGGCAGCCACGCCGTGCGCCCTCCCGGCGAGGCCGTGCGCCGCTGCACAGGCGGCCTCACCTGCCCTGCCCAGGTGGTTGAGCGTCTGAAGCACTTCGTCTCGCGTGCGGCCTTCGACATCGAAGGGCTCGGCGAAAAGACCATCGAGGCCATGTACGCCGACGGCTGGCTGCGAAGCCCCCGCGACCTGTTTACGCTGCCAGCGCGCGAGGACGAGATTGCCGCGCGCGAGGGCTTCGGCCCGGTCTCCGCGCGCAACCTTTGCCGTGCGATCGAGGCCCGCCGCCGTATTCCTCTCGATCGCTTCATCTACGCCCTCGGCATCAGGCGCATCGGCGAGGCGAATGCCCGCCTGCTCGCGCGGCACTATGGCAGCTTCCAGGCCTGGCAGGAGGCGATGGTTGCGGCGCGGGAGCCGGGCAGCGAAGCCCGCGCCGAGCTCGAGGCGATCGTCGGCATCGGGCCTGCGATTGCCGAGGAGCTCGTCGCCTTCTTCGACGAGCCGCACAATCGCGAGGTGCTCGCGGCTCTTGCCCGCGAGGTGGACATCGAGCCGGTCGCGACGCCGGCAGCGGTCGGCACGCTTGCCAACAAGACAGTCGTATTTACCGGCTCCCTCGCCACCATGACTCGGGCGGAAGCCAAGGCTCGCGCCGAAGCCCTCGGCGCGAAGGTGACCGACAGCGTGTCGAAAAAGACCGACTTCGTGGTCGTCGGCGAAGAGGCGGGGTCGAAAGCGGAGAAAGCGAAGAAACTCGGCGTGCGGATGGTGACCGAAGCCGAATGGCGCGCGCTGGTCGGGCTCGACTGAACTGATGGGAGGCGGGGCATGCATCGGGACGCAACGGGCTACGCGGCGACAGGCGAGGCCCGGTCCATGGCGGCGCTCGACTGCTTCGCTGAGGACCTGCTCGGCTATCGGTCCGGCATCGGGCACATCGTGGCAGCCGCCGAGGCTGACCCGTCCTGCAGCCTGGCAAACGCCTGGGCTGGTGCGCTCTGGCTTCTCACCGAAACGCGCAAGGGCCATTCTCGTGCCGGGCGCTTCCTCGATCGGGCCGAGGCTGCCGCCGCAACCGACCGAGAACGAATCGCTACGGCATCGATCCGATCCTGGCACAGGGGAGACACGGCCGCCGCCCTTGCGCTGTGCGCGGAGAGTGCAGCGCGGTTCCCGCGCGATCTCGTGGCGGTTAATACCAAATCCCATTGATCAGAACCGATGTGCCCAGTCGCGGAGGCCGATGGACATGATGCGCCCGGGCTGATCGACGAGGCGGTTCCAGGCATGGCAGCAGTGACCGACGATGTCGTCGTGATC